>Ga0075436_100002578_pt1 | contig 12463 bp, 11 predicted proteins | sample RhiMethybrSRZTD5_FD_75303 | JGI IMG/M metagenome (GOLD analysis project Ga0075436, IMG submission 75303) | Populus rhizosphere microbial communities from Tennessee, USA - Rhizosphere MetaG P. TD hybrid SRZTD5 | ecosystem: Host-associated > Plants > Roots > Rhizosphere > Soil | place: USA... | reverse complement strand
GCAGGCTTTTCAAGGTGTCCTTCCCTGAAGTCTCGCACACCTATCGATTCAAAACATAATCGAACAGGCGCCCCGGAAGAAACCGCTTCAGCGCGATTCCTAAACGAGCGTGGCCGGGAGCTGCATAACGCGCGCGCGGCTTGCTTGCTGTGAGCGCTTTCAAGATAACATCCGCAATATCGTCGGGGCGGCCCGCCATCTTGCGCATGCGTTTGAGCGTCGAGCCGAGGCGTGCGATAGATGCCGCGTACGGACTGTCCCTTTCAATAACGTCGCGTGAAACCCCATTAGCCACATCGAGAAACTCGGTGATGATGAAGCCCGGCTCGATAATCACGACCTGAATTCCAAACTGAGCAAGCTCACCGCGCAAACCGTCAGAAACGGCCTCCAGAGCATGCTTCGTCGAGTCGTACACAGAAGAAAGCGGTCGCGCGATACGGCCCGCGACCGAGCTTACGTTGACTATGCGTCCGCGTCGTTGTTTGCGCATGACGGGTATCACCAACTGAGTGAGACCGATGAGCGAGAAGAAATTTGTTTCAAAGTTTTCTCGAATCGCATCGAGTGAAACCATCTCAATTGGGCCGCGTTGGCCGTAGCCGGCGTTGTTCACAAGCGCATCGATCCGGCCAAACGCGCGAAGAGTCTCTTCGACAAGGCGAGCGCGATCCTGTGCGTTGGTTATGTCTCCGGCAACCGCGAGCGCGCGACTGCCGTCGGATTCAATTTGTTCCTTCAACGCATCGAGCCGCTCCGCGCGCCGCGCCGCCAGCACGACGGTAGCGCCTTCGCGGGCGAGTCTCCGCGACGTTGCTTCGCCAATTCCCGCCGACGCGCCGGTCACAATCACTACTTGACCATCAAGCTTCGCCATCGAACTTCGATCCTCATTCTTCAATCCTCGATCCTCTGCCCACGATGATCAGAACTTAGCTTGAAGATAGTATCGCATCATCTCTCGCCAGGTTGGCCAGTCGTGAGGCATGTCGTAACCCCACAAATCCAATTCGTGAGGAATTCCCTTTCGCGAAAGGAGCGTCGACAACCAGCGCGATGCGTCTGGGTTTTCGTAGCTCCCCTGACCGGTGACAATGTGGATGTGCTCCTTATGACGGAGCGACTCCAGATCGTGGCCTTCAAGGTTAGGCAAGTAGTCAACTGGATTGTTGAAATACACGTTGTCGTCGTAGTAGTCGCCTTTGTAGTAACCTCGAATATCATAGGCGCCGCTCATCGCAATGCAGCCGGCGAACAGGTCCGGCCTGCGGAAGACCTGGTTCGCACAATGAAACGCTCCAAGGCTCGCGCCGGCGGTGATGATTCCGAATCTTCCGCGGCAACTGTTCCAAATGTAGGGCACGACTTCGCTGGCGATGTAGTTGTTGTATTGAACCTGTCGAAGCGCTTTGTACTTTGGATGGATCTGATCGTTGAGCCAGCTTTCGCGATTGATGCTGTTAATCGAGAACGCCTTGACCTTACCGGATTCTATCGAATCTTTGATAGCGTCAATCACGTAGAAGCGCTCGTATTCAAGAAAGTCGGCGGCAGCGGTTGGAAACATCAAAAGCGGGAAACCATAATGACCGTAGGTCACAATTTCCATGTGTTTATTCAGGCTCGGGCTGTGCCAGCCGTCGATGAATCGTTGCATAGATTTGTCCTTTGCCTTCTCTTAAGCGAAGTTGTGTTCCTGTCAGTATCGCAAGCGTGTAAGCTAGCGGTATGAACCGTGATTTTCAAGTTCATCAAGCAGGACAAAAGAGCAGCAGTTGATTTAATGTAGCTACGCGCTGGAATCTCGATCGAAAACCTGGCCGTTTTCGAATTCGTTTCCACGTCGCAAGTACCAACGTATGATCAGGCCCTTGGCAAAGTTCGTGACGCTGATGACCGTCACCGGATTATTGCAACTTGTGCAAGCCGGTCAGCCTCGTCAGGATGAGCCACTTAAACTTAGGGGCGAGCTTGTTGTGCTTGATGCGCAAGTTCTTCATAAGAAGACCGCGCTTGCGGTCGGCAATCTCCAGCGTGAAGACTTCGTTGTCTACGAAGACGGAGTCAAGCAACTTATTACTCACTTCAGTCAGGATAAACTTCCTTTGTCGGTAGTTATTCTTATGGACGTAAGCGGAAGCGTCGCGCCGAACGCCAATGCCTATCAACGCCTGCTGCGTGGCGCATATGAAGCAATAAAATTACTCAAGCCCCGAGACGAAGTTGCGCTTATGCAGTTTGCCGAGAAGTCGGCTGTTGTTCAGCCGTTCACCCGAGACCGCGAGCTTGTAATCAACTCCCTGTCTCGTCTCGACGGGAGAGGGCAATATGGGACTCATGTCGCCGAGAATCCTCGGTGCTGCGTCATATATCCGCAGGGCGTCAAACCCGGACTCGCGGCGCGTCATAATCGCGATAACCGATGATGTCACAGTTGAGTTCACGGACAGGAGCGCGGCGGTGCCTACGACGATCGGTGAAAGCGAGGCACTCCGTGAACTATTCGAATCGGGCAGCGTGGTCTGCACGCTTTTATACAAGGGCGATCAATCAGACGTGGGAGACCCTTACTTTCAAAGAGAGGTCGCGAAAAGATTCGCTGAGGCGACAGGTGGAATATCGATCAAGAGCAGTCAAGAGGACATTCCCGCGAGACTCGGCGAGATGATCGAGCGGCTTCGGCAGCGCTACACAATCGGATACTCGTCTTCAAACACAGCTCACGATGGGAAGTTTCGGAAGATCAAGCTGAAGGTCGCTCCACAAGTTCAGAAGATGGAGGGCCCTGTAGTCGTGATCACGCGACGAGGATACTACGCGAAATGAAGACGTCTGCTTCAGCGAGATCAAGATGGAGTTAACCGCAGCCGCGGAACAGCGTCTCGGCCAAATCGGCATCCTCACACGCAAGGACTACTCTGCCCTCCTCAAAGACAGCTGACTTCGCGACTCTATCAGAAAGTTGCGGGCCGCAGTTCGAACTGACCTTCACTTCTTAGCGACTCTGTTGAAGTGAACCAACGTAGAAGCTTTATCAATATACTCGAGCTCGAAGCTCGCGTCCGACGAAGACTGGTTTTCAGCAAGACGATACACGCCATCGTGACCCCCCGAAACGCTGCTTCCCTGAACGCGGGCCAGGAATGCCTGAGCTTCATTCTTGCTCACCTGCTCTTCACGTGAAGAGGTGCTGACAGCCTGGAGCGCGTACGACTTCAACATCTTCGACCAATACGCGTGAAACAACGGGTGAGTGGTAAAGACATCGGCAGAAACCACCTTGCCGCCAACCGCAGCAATGACTCCAACGATGTCATCATTGGAAAACTTGTCCTTGAGTGCGTGTTCGAAATCATCAATCTGTTTATTAACCTTCTTATCTTCGTACACGCTATTCAAAGTTCCAGTCGAGGAGCGCGCGCTGGTCACGACGACAGTTTCGGAAACAGCGCTCCAGACGTCGCCCTGGCTTTTCGCGGCTTCTGCCTTTTCACGAACTTTGGGCAGAGCCATCGGCGCCGGCTCAGCAAACCTATTCACTGCCTCACCGCGGCCCGCACCGTCGCCAACAACGTTATTGCTTGTGCTGTGCCCGAAGCCCGGGCCGCCGGACCAACGCCCGTGCTCAACGCAGAAAACATCCAGCGGAACAGGAGTGTTCGATGCTTCGATAATGCAATCGTGCCCGACTATACGATCCTGTTTTCCACCGAGAATCATTTCTCCGGCGATGAGCAGGAGGGGCTTCCCCGACGCGTTGGTTAGCGCCAAACGATTCACTTCCGCGGTATCCGAATTCCGATGGGTGTCAATTGCACGCGACCGACCATCGGCCCCCAGTTCGGTGATCGTCACTTTCCTCGATTTCAATCCTTCATCGAGAGTAATCAGTTCGATGCTCGATCGTGAAGAATTGGAGAGAACCGGAAAAAGCGTGAGGTTCTTGTACGATGCAGGCGAGCCCACTCGCCAGTCCTGTTGGGCGGGTGCCGACGATGTCGAGACGACCGCAGTTGGCTTCTGAACTTTCGAGCGACTGTTGGATCTTGCTTCAACTGTGCCGCTTGAAAGCGAGCAGCCCGTCAACGTAGCACACACCACTACTAACGTAAGCAATGTAGTCGGGGACTTCATAATCATCTCCCTGTTGTTTTGGACTGAAGGCGGGCTGGAGAATCTATCTGGCCTTAGAACGCTCGGCCGTGGGTTAACTTGCAGTCAAACTCGATTGATTGGTGTGTGAAGAGTGATGCGTGATACGTGAAACGTGATGCGAAATGTGTCAAGCGTAATGGATGAGACGTGAGTGGTATTCTCTAAAAACCTGGTTGTGGCTCAGGCATGCAACCGGTCACGTTTCACGCATCACGTTTCACGCATCACGTTTCACGCATCACGTTTCAGTCATCACGCTTCGGTCGGCATTTCCAATAATAATTCGTGAAACCTTCCGCATCGTACAAGCGGCGAAAAGTCATCTCGACTTTCTGACCGATCTTAACGTCCGCAGGATTGCGATCGGTCATCATTAAATAAGCTCGCCCTCCGCCTTCGAAATCGACAACCGTCATCACACTTGGCGGATCGGGGTCGGCGTTCAGAAAATCTACTGTGAAGGTAAACAATGTGGCTTGCTTGTCGGCGAGCCTGACGCTTTCAAAGTTGTCGCGAGTCTGACAGCTTATGCAGACCCGCTGGCGTGGGTATTGAATCTTTCCGCAATTCAAACAGCGATGACCATGGAACCGGTAGATGTCATCGCGTCTTCTCCAGATTAAGGGCGCCGACGCTGACGGCGCCTGGCGTCGAGCTGCCTCGGTATCAATCAGCTCGCGAAATTTCGCGTAGCGTTCGTAACTATCGAGACTTGCTTTTGACGCAATGCTTCCCGAAACGCCCTTGCGACCTTTGACTGCTCTCGCGTTTTTGATCTCGTCAGTTACTTCAAACAGCAAGGCGTCGCAACCTGAGCCGTAGCCGACGACCAAAAGCCTGTCGCCGGCACTGGCCGTCTCCAACACCGATGACAGCACCAGCAGCGGCATCGCTGTTCCAGTGTTGCCGATGCTTCCCAAAAGATGATCGGGCACTTGTTCCGGTTTTAGACCGACGCTCTTCGCTGTTGAAGCGAGCGTTCCCGGGTCTGGAGCGTAGAAGATTGCTTTGGTAATTTCGGATGGCCCGATCGCGCTACGCTCGAACAACTCAGTGATCGTCTGTCGAACCGACCGCTGATAACCTTGCGTGATCGCGAAGCGCTCTTCCCAACCTGAGACGAAACGATCGTCGCCCTTGCGCCAGACGTCTGTCATCTCATCAACGGTCGAGTGATTCGCAATCAAATTCGCGATCACTTTATCGCGACCTATGCAGATCGCTGCCGCGGCGTCCCCAAAGAGCCGTTCGTTGGCGGATTTCGGCGGAGCGAGTCTCGTGTCAGCCGATGTGATAACAACGTTGCCAGCCGACCCTGCTTTCACCGAGTCAACCGCCGCCAAAGTGGCTGTGGTGGCAGATCTCAGGGAATTCGTGTAATCGGCGGTGCGCACGTCGTTGTGCAGATCGGCAGCCGTCGCGATCAATGCCGAAGCTTGCTTCTCGGCGTATGGAGAAGTCGTAGTCGCGAACATCAAGCTGTCCACTTCGCGGCCTTCACTGCCCGCGAGAAGATCTCGAACAGCTTCGACTGCCATCGTGATGGAGTCTTCATCGACGTTCGCGACAGCGCGTTCGCCGTCACCGGCTCGTCCGCCCCACGCTCGAGCGATCTCCTTGTGAGCCAGACGATAAAAAGGTATGTAAGCTCCGAATGATGTTATTCCGGTTGTCATGATTTTCTCTTGCGGACGTAATAGCAGAGCAATTTTGAGTGAGTCAAGTTAGGCGTGGAATTGATTGTTTCAAGAGCTCAATCGTGGGCGATAGATTGCTCTGTGACTAACCTGCTGGACCACGCGAGATTTTTCAGCCACAAGCAGCAGATCAAGAACCACAAACTCGTGGCCCTTTCGCTCGTAACAGTCTGCGATTCGGCCCCTGATTGAAATCTCTTCTCCGTCGCGAACAGCACTCCCATTGATCAAGTCGCTCGCGGCATGAATCCACGGACCAAGTTTGAAATTACGCATCAGGATTTCATTCGCCAATCGAAGGAGCACAAACGGATGTGCCACTGCTCTAACCCCAGAGTAAATCCACAGGCGCTCGTTCAAGCTCTCAAGCACGTCAACATCAGGAACGCTCAGCTTCTGAGTTAGAGAGCCAAGCAACGTACCAGGTACGAGAGACTCTCTTGTTGCGGCAGGTCTCGCTTCAATCAGAGGCAACGGCGCTTCGGGATAGTTGTCAACTAAAGGAGAGTCCAGCCATTGAGATCTGTCACCCAACGTAGCAAGCGCAGTTGCGCACTTCTCGCCGTCTTCGCGGCTCGTAGTGATGTTAACTCTGATTGGAGATTCGATCTCGTCAGTATTGGCCTGTACTACAACCTCTTCACCATCGTAGAAAGGCTGCTGAAACTTCATATGCATCGATCCGCGCTCGAGCCAATCGAGTCCGAAGCGCGCGACCAGTGGAACGGTCATGTAAGCGAAGACAGTTATGCCGGGGACGAGGCCGCCGCGAAAACCGTAGCTTGCCGCCACCGAATCATCGTGGATTTTGTTTTCCGAGTCCGCCGAAGTGTTTCGCGCGCGAACGCGGTAGATTGGAAGCAACATATTTTCTAATAGCTTGTGCGGGCGGCAATCAGTTCTTCTTCGCAGGTACTTCTATTGTGCTTCGCGGTCTTCTGCCTTCTCTTTTCTTCCAACGACTTCATTTCCTGGCTCCGTCTCCGTAACCGATACCCCACGTTCCCGCAAAGGCAATCTCATCGATTGCTTTGCGAGCGCGCGGCGCAAGTTCCTTCGCGCGGAGCTTCTCTTCGAGTGCGTTCAGATCGCCTCGGTACGGATAGCCGATCGCAATCATCGCAATCGGAGTAAAGCCTTCAGGAATTCCAAACTCACTTCGAGCGCGTTCGGCGTCGTAGCCTGCCATCGGATGAGCAGCCAAGCCCAGCTCGACGGCTTCGAGCAAGAGATTTTCCGTAGCAAGCCCGACGTCGTGTTGCGCCCATCGATTCGGTTTTCCGTTTTGCTCGAACGTGTCGCGCGCAACTGAAAGCATCAACACAGGAGCTTCGTTTGCCCATGCATTTCCGGCCGACAAACAAGCGCGCGCCCGTTCTATTGTTTCGGTATTCGAACCATCAAACACCAGGAAGTATCTCGGCTGATCGTTGAAACAAGACGGCGACCATCGCGCTGCCTCGAGCAGCATCAATACTTTTTCGCGTTCGACCGGCCGTCTCTCTTCAAAGATTCGCGGACTCCAGCGGCGGCGCATCAAATCGTTTATTGGATAGTCGACAGGTGCCGGCCTCTCGGGATAAGCCGAAGCCTCATTCAACGAACTCTCAACTATGGTGTCGACGTCAATGCCGATATGCCGCAGATGACCGGACATGTGCGAGATGTAATCGACTAGCACAAAAGCGAGAGTCATTGACTCGGAACCATCGATCGACAACTTGTGAGACCACGAACTCTGCGGCTCAGCTTCAGCAGCAGTCAGCAACTGACGATTCAATGACCGCCAAAGGGCAATCAAGTCACTCCAGTCGCGATTCTGATAGCCGTGCAACCCAACCCATTGGTCTCCGTCGTAGCTCGGCATCGCAAGATTGTCTTCGAGCCCGGCGCGGACGACTCGCTGATGGTTGTTAACCGCGGAATCGATCAAGTGGCCAAGCTCTTCTTTGATCGACCAGCTACTGGGAGCGGATTTGGCAGCCACCTGTTCGCTGGTTAGCGCGGCGAGACGAACCGGTACAACTGCGATGAGCGCGCGAAGATTGTCCATCGCCTGTTTGACTTCGGCCATTTCGTGTCGCGACATGAGCTATGACCTCGCCGCGAAGAGTTCTTTGAACCGCGTCGTCAACGCAGGCTCGATGTTCAATAGCCGCTCATAAACGGTGAGCTGCCCACGATGATACATCTCATGGCTGTAGGCGAAGTGCAAAAGCGCAAGCTTGGTCGTCATCTTGCCATCGAACCGGCGAGTCTCGTCCATTAAACCCTCTTCGCCGAACGCGAGGATTTTTTCGGCCGCGGCTTGCTGGCTGCTCCCGAGCAACTTGAGCAAACCGTCCTTGTCATTAGTAGAGTCGAGTTCGCCCGCGTACAGTTTGATCATCTCCGCGATCTTAGCGCGCATAAGATTCGTATCCGGGCGGCACATCTCACCCACCAGTATCGCTTGAGTTCCGATGATATGTTGAACAAGCTCGGCGATGCTGCGAGTATCGGGAGTCGCCTTGAAATCAAATTTGCCGGCTGGAATCTTTGAAGCTTCGGCGATCAATCCTTCACGCACGTCCTTCCATGTTGCGATCAAGTTATCAAGTGACATTTGGTCCTCCTGCGGTTAATTTCAAATGGTTCGCCGATTATACGGCCTGAGTCCGCGTGCTTCCAGCAGAGTCTCGCAAACTTGACTTCGGCGGATCACAGAAAGTAGCATTCACCGCGCACTCAGTGGATGCGCTCGCGGTTCGTGGCTCTTCTTTCTTTCGACTGGACACTGCCCATATTTTTCAACTAGCGAAAGGTTGCCCTTAATGTCCCGTTTGGTTGTCGCACTCGTCGTAGCTCTGTCGCCGCTTTGCGCATTCTCGCAGGAAAAGCCTCAGGACAAATCCATCGCAACGCGTACAAGCGGTCTTCAAAAACTGGATGGCTTCATTCCGCTCTACTGGGATCCGGCAAGCGGGAAAATGTTGATGGAAGTTTCGCGCTTCGACAGCGAGTTTCTCTATCAGGTCTCGCTTCCAACCGGGGTCGGTTCCAATTCGCTCGGGCTCGATCGCGGTCAGCTTGGTGGTTCACACGTAGTCCGTTTGAAACGCATCGGCCCGAAGGTGCTGATGATCGAAACTAATTATCGTTACCGCGCGCTCTCCCCGGATTCAGCAGAGCGCCGCGCCGTTGAAGAGTCATTTGCGCAGTCCGTTTTGTGGGGATTCAAAATCGAAGCGTCGGAAGGCGACCGCGTACTTGTCGACGCGACAACGTTCTTCATGCGAGACGCTCACGGAGTGATCGATCGACTGCGCCAGGCAAGACAAGGTCAATATCGTTTGGACGATTCGCGCAGCGCGTTCTTCCTTCCGCGCACCAGGGCCTTCCCGAAAAACACCGAGGTCGAAACGATTCTCACATTCGTTTCCGACGGCGAAACGGGTCAGCTCGTCGGCGAAACAGTTCCATCCCCTCAATCGTTGACCGTTCGCGAACATCATTCACTCGTCGAGCTTCCGGATTCCGATTACACACCGCGCAATCTCGATCCAAGAGTCGGCGTGTTCGGTCTTACATTCTTCGACTATGCTTCGCCGATCACCGAACCCATCGAGAAGCGATGGATAGTTCGGCACAGGCTTCAAAAGAAGAATCCGAACGTGGCGGTCTCAGACGTCGTGAAGCCAATTGTCTACTACGTCGACAATGGAACCCCGGAGCCGATTCGCAGCGCGCTGGTCGAAGGCGCATCCTGGTGGAACGCAGCTTTCGAAGCGGCGGGCTTCAAGAACGCATTTCAGGTTAAGGTGCTGCCCGAAGGCGCCGACCCGATGGATCTTCGATATAACATGATCAACTGGGTTCATCGCTCGAGTCGCGGTTGGTCTTACGGCGGCAGCGTTACCGATCCGCGAACCGGCGAGATCATCAAAGGCAATGTGACTCTCGGCTCGCTGCGAATTCGTCAGGACTACATGATCGGCACCGGTATGGTTCCGATCTCTGCCGGGTACGGCCAGAGCTACGGAGACGGAGAGTGTGAATTCGGCGCGGTCAACGACCTGGACTATCTTGCGGATCTCGACACATCGACTGACGCTGCGGCAATGTCGCTCGCTCGAATACGCCAGCTGGCGGCTCACGAAACAGGACACACACTCGGGCTCGCGCACAACTTCGCGGCGAGCACTTACGGACGCGCTTCGGTGATGGATTATCCGGCGCCGATGGTCGAGATCAAAAACGGCAAGCTGGATCTATCTAATGCGTACGCCATTGGCATCGGAGCTTACGACAAGTTCGCGATCAAGTATGCGTATTCGGAATTCGCGCCAGGCGCAAACGAAGCTACCGAGCTCGAACGCATCGTTGAAGTCGGCGTTGCTGCCGGAATGCTATTCATCTCGGACGCGGACGCGCGGCCGCCGGGCGCGGCGCATCCGCTGGCGAGCTTGTGGGATAACGGCGCGGACCCGATAGCGATGCTTCGCCACGAGATGGACGTGCGCCGCATCGGGCTTTCGCAATTCGGTTTGGGCAACATTCCTGTAGGCACTCCGCTGTCGTTCCTTGAAGCAAAGCTGCTTCCGCTTTACCTTCATCATCGCTACCAGCTCGAGGCGGCAGCGAAATCTTTGGGCGGAGTATTTTATACATATGCCGTGAAAACGGCTTCAGGAACCAATCCTGTGACAGTGCAGCAAATCGTAGAGCCTGCGCGACAACGACAAGCGCTCGCGGCGGTGCTCGATACAATCAGCCTCGAAGAGCTTGCGATACCGCGTCGAATTCTCGATCTGATTCCTCCGCGAGCGTTCGGTTACGAAGGCGGACCCACCGAGTTGTTTGCTAAACGCACCGAGCCTACGTTCGATCCGATCGCGGCCGCAACTATCTCCGCGGATCTTGCGGTGTCCGCTTTGCTCGAACCACATCGCGCCGCCAGACTGATTGAGTTCCACTCGCGTAACAATGCGAATCCTGATTTCAAAGAAGTCGTCGACGCCCTGATAGCAGCTACCTGGAAGATCTCAACATCGAAGAACGCTTATCACGCGGCGATCGCCCGCGCGGTGCAGAGCTTGACAGTGAATCGTCTGATGGAACGCGCGTCAGACCCGGACGCGTCGCCGCAAGTGCGGGCCGTCGCTACGGAAGCTCTTCGAGAACTGGACTCGTGGCTCAAGCTTCCGGCTTCCGCAATGATCAACGGCGCTCATCGCAGCGCGACTCGCGAAGATATTGAAAGATTTCTTGCACGTCCGGACGCGACGCGAAAGCAGACGCCTCCGTTGCCCACACCGCCCGGCGACCCGATCGGCGGGAAGGCTACTAAGAATTAATTTCTGAAATGGAGAAAGGACTCGATGCCCTTCACCGACAATGACGGAGTGAAGATCTACTGGAAAGAGAGCGGAGCCGGCGACCCGTTGTTGCTGATTATGGGTTTGGGCTACACGCACGAGATGTGGTACCGCACCGAACCCATTCTAGCGCAGCGCTATCGAACGATCAGCTTCGACAATCGCGGTGTCGGCCGCAGCGATGTGCCTCCGGGCCCGTATCCAATCTCGACTATGGCGGCTGACGCGGCTGCAGTGATGGATTCAGCCGGAGTCAAGCGCGCGCACGTGTTCGGCATATCGATGGGCGGCATGATCGCTCAAGAGTTCGCGCTTCAATATCCCGAGCGCGTTCGCTCGCTCATTTTAGGCTGCACCAGTCACGGCGGGCCCGAAGCCGTTTTGGCAGACGCCGAAGTGGTCACGACGTTGATGGCGCGCGGAACAATGTCCGCCGAAGACGGCATCAGAGCGATGGTGCCGTTCATCTACGACGCTTCGACTCCACGCGAGCGAATCGAGGAGGATCTTGAGATTCGGCGCAGAACATTTCCAACGGCTGCCGGTTACTTTGCGCAGGTCCAGGGTATCTTCGCGTTCGAGGCGGGCAGCCGGCTACCTCGACTGAAAGTGCCGACGCTTGTGGTGCATGGAGAAGCGGACCGACTGGTACCTCCCGAAAACGGACGGCGAATTGCGAAGCTAATCGAAGGCGCGAGGCTTGTAATGCTGCCGCGAGCGAGTCATATCTTTCCGACCGATCAACCCGAGGCCGCTCATCAAGCGGTTCTTACTTTTCTTGCGGAGCAGAACGGGCTGGTTTGAAACTGCTCACGCATATCACAGATCGTCAGAATAGCGAGGAAACTGAATCACCAACGATAGGAAAGGGGCACACTATGGAAACCGCAAAACTCATAGTCGAGTACTTCAAAGTTCTTATGTGGCCGCTCGTTGTGATAGTGGCCCTAGTGGCGTTTTCAACTGACATCAGCAAGCTCTTAGGACGGGTTCAGATCATTTCCGCTGGTCCAGTTTCCGTTGGGACGGCTCCGGGCACACGCGAAAATGCACAAGCCAAGCCAGCACCCGACATATGGTTCAATACGCTCCAGACTCCGATTTCCCAGCAAGCATGCATAGATCAGGCGAGGTCGGCGCTGGGCAATACTAAGTTCAAAGGCGGCGACATTGGAGTTCTCAGCTATGGGTATGATGAAGCGTTTGTGGGAGCGATCTGGTGTGGAGCACGTGACAACTCTGTGCTAATCACTG
>Ga0075436_100002575_pt1 | contig 12474 bp, 10 predicted proteins | sample RhiMethybrSRZTD5_FD_75303 | JGI IMG/M metagenome (GOLD analysis project Ga0075436, IMG submission 75303) | Populus rhizosphere microbial communities from Tennessee, USA - Rhizosphere MetaG P. TD hybrid SRZTD5 | ecosystem: Host-associated > Plants > Roots > Rhizosphere > Soil | place: USA... | reverse complement strand
AACCGAACCGGCGTATCTGGCGAAGCACGTGTTTCAGCTCGCGCAGTTGTTCAATACTTTCTATCATCGGCATCCGATTCTGACTGAAACGGATGAGGCGCGAAAAAGATTTTTGCTGGCGACGGCGGCGGTGGTTAGGCGAGAGCTTATTCGAGCACTGGGCGTGATGGGGATTGAAGTGCCGGAGGTGATGTAGACAATTATCGTTCTCGCGACAGATTACGAAATCTAGGGAAGTCAGGGCAAATCTGACCGATTGCCAGCAAACACGAGTGGGTAAATCACAAAGGCGATCGCACCATAAAACGCAGTATTCGCAAATGCGGTCACATACATCAGCGCATTGTCGTCTCTATGAACTCCCACAGTCATCATGCCAATGAAGAAGCCTGGCATCATGGGAAGCGAAAACCAATCGTCGTGGGAATGGTAAGCGAAGCCAACGGCAATCAGGGAAACGACCACTCCAGTTCCCGCTGAAGTCAAAATCCGAATGAGCAACTTGCGAGTCAACTGCTGCCCGCGACGTCGATTGCTGGTCACTAGCCATTGTCGAATCGCAACGACGCCCATAACCGCGAGACCGAGCAGGCGAAGTTTGTCCCAAACAGTCAATCTTGACCTCCTGCTCCTGTAGAGAAGGACTGGAATAAAGCGGATGACAATCGCCTATGCTCGTCTTCTCCCACCCGCCACCATCAGGCCTCCACCCACTACAATCAGAATCACGCCAACATATGGCGGTAACATTTCATCGTGATGGGTGTTGACGCCGACGTGGACGTCGCCCGCGTCCAGGCCGTGGTGCTCGGTGTGCGGCACGGGGACGAAGAAAGACAGAATTCCGAGCACTAGGATAATGAGTCCGACTACGAAAAGAGCTTTCATAAATTCCTCCGGTCGCGCAAACAGAAAAGCAGGTTCCTCGACTTCAGGATGATTCGCTTAGCAAGTCATCCTGCTCCGCTCGGAATGACAAGTGTAAGGTACAACAGGTTGGCGCGTCTGAAGCCGGCCATCCCGATTGAAACCGATCTTTGTCCGTGCCTCCGTGTCTCCGTGGTGAACTACGCCTTTCCAAAATCGCGGGCGAACTCGACCAAACTTCGCACCGCAATCCCCGATGGCCCTTTTGCGATCCAGGGTTTCGCGTCTTCCATCCAGGCAGTGCCGGCGATGTCGAGATGGATCCACGGCGTGTCCTCGGCAAATTCCTGCAAAAATTTCGCTGCAGTGATGGCGCCGCCCCAGCGTCCGCCGGTGTTCATGAGGTCGGCGATGTTCGATTTGATCTGTTCTTTATATTCGTCGTCGAGGGGCAGTCGCCACATTTTCTCTCCGGCCTTGTCGAGCGCAGCCTTGAAGTGGTTGTAGATGTCGTCGTCGTTGGCAAAAATTCCGGCATTCGTGTATCCCAGCGCAACTACGACTGCGCCGGTGAGGGTAGCGGCATCAATTAAGTGGGTGCAGCCGAGCTGGCGAGCGTAGCAAAGGCCGTCGGCGAGAACCAAGCGGCCTTCGGCATCGGTGTTGATGATTTCGATTGTCTTCCCAGACATCGCGGTTTGAATATCACCAGGCTTTTGTGCTTTACCTGAAGGCATGTTCTCCGTGGCACAAACAATTCCGATCACTTTGACCTTCGGCTTGAGGAGCGCGATGGCCCGCATGGCGCCGATCATGGTTGCGCCGCCTGCCATGTCATACTTCATTTTCTCCATGCCGTCGGCCGGCTTGATGGAAATCCCTCCGGTGTCGAATGTGACTCCTTTTCCCACCAGGCCCAGAACTGGTTTTTCCGGCGCGCCCGCCGGTTCATAGCGCATGACAATCAACGCCGGAGGCTCTTCAGACCCCTGGGCCACCCCCCAGAATGCGCCCATCTTCAATTCCTTGATTTTGTCAGCGCCGTAAACTTCGCACTTTAATCCGGTTTGCTTCGCCATCTCCTGAGCGCGATTGGCGAGCATGGTTGGCGTCATGCGGTTGGAAGGCTCGTTCACCAACTCGCGAGTGAAGTTTTGCGACTCGCCAATGATCCGGGCTTCATCAAGCGCACGCTGCAGGGTTGTCTGATCACCGGAAGCTATGACGGCGAGCGATTCAATCTTCTGGTCTTTGCGGTCGCTCTTGTAGGTATCGGGATCGAAATCGCCGATGATCGCGCCCTCAACGATAGCTCTGACAGCCTGTTCGCCGGGAATTTCCTGCGGCGCGACGAACGCCAGAGTGCGCAGGCTACGGGATTTCAGCGCGCGCACCGCCGCACCCGCCAACTTACGGAGATCCGAGGCGGTGAACTTCTTTGCCTTGCCTCCACCGATCAGCAGCAACCGCTTGGCTTTGATCCCGGCGGGTTTGTGCAGCCAGGAAGTTTCAAAAGTCTTGCCCGTGATATCTCCGGCGGAAACGAGATCGGACGCGGCTTGCTGGACAGCTTTGTCACTACCTGAGACGAAGGCTTCGGTCTTGTCTTTTTGGTCGGGTGCATTTTCTGCACGATCAAGAACAGCCGCGACCAGGCATTCGGTTTCGATTTGAGCAGCAGGGGAGAGAGAAAGTGTGATCTTCATAATTTCGAATGAATAGTATGGAAGGCGGGAAGGGAATTGCGCAAGCTGGTGGAGACTCAGAGAGGAAATAAAGCTAAGATCCACACACTGAATTAAGAAAGTCAAAGTCTCCACCCCGTCGCAAGAGGCGCGACAAAAGTGGGACACCCCTTCGAGAGTGGGGCGACCGGTTCCATGGCATCGTAAGATGACTGAGAACATGAGACGCTTACGACGATATGCGTCGGTTGCAGCAGGAACGGTCTTTGTGCTTTGGGCTGCGTCGGGTCTTGCGCAAACTCAGTCACCTCCGCGCGGGCCAGAAAAAATCATCATTGACACTGACATTGGCGACGACATTGATGACGCCTTTGCGGTTGCTCTGGCTCTGCGCAGCCCGGAACTGCAGATTCTGGGGATCACGACCACATTTCGAGACGCTGGGGCTCGGGCGAAGCTGGTCGATCGCATGCTCGGCGAAGTGGGGCGGCCGGACATACCCGTCGCCGTAGGTGTCCATACCGACTCGAAGATTGGCATGTCACAGCAGCCCTATGCAGAGGGCGGGCGCTTTGCACGCGCGTCGCATCCCGCGGCGGTGGATTTTATTCTGGACCAGATTCGGCGCAATCCGGGAGAGATCACGCTGGTTTGCATCGGGCCGCTCATGAATGTGGGTGCATTGATAGACCGTGACTCGCAGGCGCTGCGAAAGCTGAAGCGGGCGGTGATTATGGGGGGCTCGGTGGATCGGGGCTATGGGGACCCGTATGGCCCGCCCACTCCGCCGGAACCCGAGTGGAATATTAAGAATGATGTTCATTCTGCGCAGAAGTTGTTTGCCTCGGGTGTGCCGCTGTATCTAATGCCGCTGGATTCAACGCAGCTCAAACTGGATGAAGTCAGGCGCGAGTTTCTATTTCGGCAAGGCACTCCGCTTACAGATGCGCTGACAATCTTGTATCACCAGTGGGGACAGCAGACCCCGACACTATTCGATCCCATGACGATCGCGTTCATAGATGACCCGAGGTTGTGCCCGGTGCAGCCGTTGAACATCATCGTGGACGAAAAAGGAATGACTTTGCGTGGGCCGGGAGCGCCGAATGCGCAAGTGTGCCTGAAGTCCGATCCAGAGGCGTTCTTTCGTTTTTATTTGAGCCGGGTGGGTGCGCGGTGAATCGTTAGGTGTAACTTGCGAATTTGCCGAGCACGGCTCGGCTGGGCGGACGTGGACGTCCGCCCCTACATGGCCGGTGGTGGGGAAAGCCGCTGAGGAAAGCGCGTAAAATAGAGGTATGCGGCGAGTTTACCTCGACAATAACGCCAGCACGCCCGTGCTTCCCGAGGTTCTGGAAGCCATGCGGCCGTACTATGCCGAACATTTCGGCAATGCGTCTTCCATCCATCACCACGGGCAGGAAACGCGTGCGGCAGTCGAGCGTGCGCGAGAGTCGGTCGCGAAGCTTCTCGGCTGCAGGCCTGCCGAAGTCGTCTTCACCAGTGGGGGGACCGAAGCCGACAATCTGGCCATTTTTGGCGTGTTAAATCAGGGCCTGCTCCATCCGGGAGATCACGTCGTTAGCTCAACCATCGAGCATCATGCCGTGCTCAACTCTTGCAAGCAGCTGCAGGAGAGGGGAGTCGAGGTCACCTATGTCCCGGTTGATGGCCGGTGCCTGATTAATCCCGACGATGTTCGCCGCGCGCTGCGTTCGAACACCAAGTTGGTCACGATCATGATGGCCAACAATGAAACCGGCGTCCTGCAGCCAGTGGATGAGATCGGGAGAATTTGCGCCGACGCGGACGTGTTTTTCCATACTGATGCTGTCCAGGCTGCCTCAAAGGTCCCGATTCGCGTCAAGGAAATTGGCTGCGATCTGCTTTCAATTTCCGGTCACAAGCTTCATGCACCGCAGGGCGTGGGTGCCTTATACGTTCGCAAGGGCACGATACTCGAGCCGCTATTTTATGGAGGAAGTCATGAGCGCTCGCGCCGCGCAGGCACGGAAAATGTGCCGGGAATTGTTGGCTTGGGCAAAGCCGCGGAGCTCGCGATGAAAGCCTTCGAACACGGAGAAGACGGCGAGATGGCCGCTCAGCGTGATCGCTTGCAAAGTGCGGTCCTCGGCAGTGTCGAAAGCGCTGGTGTAAATGGGGATGGCGTACCTCGCGTCCCGAACACCACAAATATTTATTTCGATTACATCGAAGGGGAGGCGCTGGTGATCGCGCTTGATCTGAAGGGACTCGCAGTCTCGACCGGCGCAGCATGTTCTTCAGGAGCAATCGAGCCTTCGCATGTACTGACTGCGATGGGACTGCGAGCCGATCGGGCCAGGGCAAGCCTGCGATTCAGTCTTGGGAAGCAGAACACGGCTGAAGACGTGGACTTCGCGACTCAATTGGTTCCGGCATCGGTAGAAAGATTGCGGGAGCTATCTCCTCTGTACAATAAAGCAGCCGTTAGCACTTAGCTCTTAGCCTTTAGCTCAGCAAATTTATGTCATCTGCAAAGACCATCGCCGTAGCCATGTCGGGAGGAGTTGACTCCTCGACCGTTGCGGCCATGCTGCGCGCGGAGGGCTACAACGTCGTCGGTTTGACGATGCAGCTGTGGAACCAGCGGAGGTTGGCTGGTCGCGCGGGCATGCCGGAAACGGTGACTGGACGATGCTGCTCGCTCGACGACGTTTACGACGCGCGTCGGGTGGCTGAGACGATTGGCATTCCTTATTACGTGGTCAATCATGAGGACCGCTTTGAGCGCGATGTGGTGCGGCCGTTTGTGCAGGAGTATCTCTCCGGCCGCACTCCAATTCCGTGCAGCCTTTGTAACAATCATTTGAAGTTCGATCAGTTGCTCACCGTCGCGCGGCAGATTGGGGCAGACGCGGTCGCCACTGGCCATTATGCGCGTGTGGAATTTGATGACTCGCGCGGGCGATGGCTGTTGAAGCGTCCCACGGATCGTTCCAAGGACCAGACCTATTTCCTTTTTGGTTTGACACAGGAGCAGCTCAGCCGAACTCTCTTCCCTTTGGGCGGAATGAATAAGCCCGACGTGCGCGAGCTCGCTCGGAAGCATGGCCTGGCATTGGCCGAGAAGCCTGATTCGCAGGAGATTTGTTTTGTTCCGGGCGGCGACTATAAGAATTTTCTCGACGCATATCTTGCCGAGCAGGGTGACTCACTGCCCGAGACTGCGGGGGAACTGGTCACAACCGATGGCCGCGTGATCGGCGAGCACGGCGGCATTCACAACTTCACCGTCGGCCAGCGCAAGGGATTGGGCGTCGCCACAGGCTCTCCGCTTTATGTGCTGCAGATCAAGGGAGACACGCGCCAGGTTGTCGTAGGAGACGCAGAGAACCTGTATTCACAAACGCTGCTGACGCGGAGAATTAATCTTATTTCGGTCGATGATCTTGGTGAGCCGACGCGCGTCAGCGTGAAGATTCGACATCGCCACGAGCCTGCCGCTGCCACCATTGAGAAGACTGGCGCAGACGAAATTCTCGTCACTTTTGATCAGCCGCAGCGAGCAATCACTCCGGGACAGGCCGCAGTTTTCTATGACGGAGAAATAGTTGTCGGCGGCGGTTGGATCAGCTAATCGATTGGATCAATTAATTGGTCAGTTAAGCCGCTTTCAATCCGCCCAGGACGCTCCTCGCTGGATGGCTGCTCTGGCGATTGACTGCTCAGGCTCATCATCTCTTCGGCGTGCGAACTGACCCGTGCTGCGGTAGTCTGGCCTGAGTGAATCCTGCTGACATCCTGCAAACTGAACCAACGTCGGCGCCGGAACAAAGAGACCGCCCTGTTCGCGGTCACTGGCATTCCATCTGGTTCATTGTTCTGGTTGCATTCGCGCTGCGCGTCGCGGTGATCACGGTCGGGCACACCTATCGAATCACTCCGCGGCGCGATCACTTCCAATTCGGATGGGAAATGGGCCGGCTTGCCCGGTCAATTGCGCAAGGTCACGGGTTCAGTTCGCCCACGGATTTGGATTCAGGGCCAAGCGCCTGGACTGCGCCGGTGTATCCCTACATTCTTGCCGGAATTTTCAAATTGTTTGGAATTTATAGCCAAGCTTCGGCTTGGGTCATTCTCACGTTCAACAGCATTTTCGCCGCGCTGACGTGCTGGTCCCTCTACCGCATTGCTGACCGCATTTTCGGGAACTGGGTGGCTCGAGGAACGGCGTGGACGTGGGCGTTATTTCCCTATCTGATTTACTGGCCGGTGAGAGTGGTGTGGGAAATGAGCTTCACAACGTTTTTCCTCACGCTGGTTCTCTGGCTGGCAATCCGCATGGCAGACGGTGCGCGCTGGCGGGACTGGGTTCTGTTCGGCGCAGTCTGGGGATTGATTGCGCTGACAAACACGGCGGTGGTCATCTTGTTGCCGTTTTTTCTGGCGTGGCTGATTTGGCGCAGCCTGGCGAAAGAGACCATGGCAACAGGAATGCTGCGCCGCTTCACGGGTCCCGTGGTGAGCGTGCTTGTCGTTGTACTGTGCATGACCCCGTGGACAATAAGGAATTACCAGACCTTCGGAACATGGATTTTTATTCGCGACAACCTGCCACTCGAACTGCACGAAGCAAACAACAACGCTTCGTCGGGCTTATGGACTCGCAACGAGCATCCGGGGAACGATCCTGCTGCGATGCGGCGGTTTGCAGAACTGGGCGAGATTCGCTTCATGGACGAAAAGAAACGAGAGCTGGGCGAATTTATTCGCGAGAATCCCGGAAAAGTTCTTTTGTTTAGTTGTCAGCGCGTTTGGTACTTCTGGGCCGCGCCTCCCCAGGCCACGATTGTGGCTGGATATGATTTGTGGGTGGCCCGCCATGTGGAATTCTTGCTGGCCGCGCTCTTCGCCTTTGCCGGGATGGCGCTTGTGTTCCGCCGAAGAAACCAATATGCGTGGCTGCTAGCGCCTTCTCTGATCGTCTATCCACTTCCGTACTACCTAGTGAATCCATTTCCCCGATATAAGCACCCCATTGAGCCGGTCATGCTGATGCTGATTGTGTACGTGTTGTGGGAGGCCAAAGCGGTTCAGTTGAGCTGGCGAGCGTCGCGGAGAGAAGCATAACAGCCGCGGACTAGTTCGATTCGTCGGGATCCGCAACCGCCGCAGCGCTTCTCGACGATGGACGTGGTTTTCGCGGGGCAGTCACATACGCAAAAGGATCTTCTGGCGATTCAGGCTCAGGTCGGCCTCTAAATAGCGCTTTCAATTTGTCTAAAAGTCTGCGAATTGGACTTCGTTCCATTGCGATCACTCCATTCAAAATGTTACGCCTCAACCGCTCGATAGTACAAAACAATGCAAGGTGCTGGCCGGTGACTCCGCCATCGTTTAGAGTAGGTCATGCGTTCGATTTTGCAGAAGAAGGGCCTGCGTTTCGTCTTCGCCGCAAACGTGGTGTCGATGATCGGCAGCGGCATGAACGCGGCCGCCGTCGCCTGGTACATTCTGCAAGCCACGCATTCTGAAATTGCTTTGGGTACGTTTGCCGTGGTGCAGACGCTGCCGGCAATCCTCCTGCTTCCATTCACCGGCGTCATTATTGATCGTGAGGACCGCCGCCGTCTTGTCATGATGCTCGACGCGGCCCGCGCAATCGTGATCCTGGCAGTGTCATTGCTGGCATTCGTTGGCAAAGTCAAAATCTGGGAACTCTACGTCATGAACATGCTGGTGGCCGCCGGCTTCTGGATGTTCTGGCCGACCATAACAGCGCTCATTCAGGAGCTGACGCCCGGAGATGAATTTGTCCACGCAAATACTTTCCTGCTTGCAGGAGTACAAGGCGGCTGGCTAATCGCCGGATCGATTGTCGGTTTTGTGTACAACAAGATTGGTCTGGGCGGCGTGCTGCTGATTGACGTCAGCACATATGTAGTTTCGTTCCTCTGTTATCTCGCGGTCCGCAAAGGGCGTCATGTGGTGCCGCGCCCGGCGGAGCTGCGGACAGATATAGTCGCGGCCGAGACTGCCGTCGGGAAATTTTTCCGCGAGATGCGCGAAGGCATTCAGTTCCTGCGCGGTCATCGCGAAATCGTGATGCTGGGCGTGAGCTGGGCGCTCTTTCTATCCGCCATGATGACCGGGGTTGTGGTGACGCCTCCGCTCAGCGAGTACTTTCATGCGGGCGCGGTCGGCTATGGGTGGCTCAACGGAGGCTGGGGCGTGGGTGCGTTCGTCAGCGCTTTTTATGCGCCGGTATTCATCAAGAGATTTGGCGCTCGGCGGTCGATCGCGATTTCTTTGGGACTGCTGACCGTGCTAATGATCTCCGCACCCATGATGCCGCTCCTTGCGCTCTCTGTCGTGGTGTATGCATTGATGGGATCGGGCCGCGGCATTACCGGTGTAGCCATGAACACCAGCCTGATGGAACAAATTCCGCAGCACTTCATGGGACGCGTGCAGAATACTTTCTACATGGCCGGAACTATCTTCCAGGTGCTACAGTCTTACTTGGTCGGCGCTGTTGCGCAACGCAATCTGGCCGCAGGATTTTCCGTGATCGGATTGGTGTACGCAATGGGATTCATCACTGCGACATGGCCGATTCGAATCAGCCAGCCCGTGCAGCTTGGCGAGGCTGACTAGCACACGATTGCAGAAGCTTTCTTGCGTTTTCTGCTACTGTCCCATGAGCTTTAGCTCAGTCGATACCAGAGGCTGAGAACTGTATCTGTTCCGCATCTGCTTTTCCTGTCCTGGCAAGAACAGCAGAGTCCCCATGACGATCCGCTGAAGCTCATTGCCCTCCCACCGTGCACGCATGATTCCGTTAATAGCGTGTGCATGCGATCCCAGCGTCAGATGTCCCATCTCATGCGCCATCACGCTACCCAGGATCGTAGAAATATCCACTTGGGTGTTGGTATGGAGTTCTTGTGCCTTGTCCCAAAACACATCACTGTAGCGTCCGATTCCTCCGGGGCCGAGAAAAGTGACGCCGAAACGAGCGTCGGGATTTGAGCCTGAACCATGAGGGATGATGCGTAGAACGAAATGTTCAGGGCCGTCGAGCTTACTACAAGAGGGGTCGGATGGTGCGAGAGCTGAAGGATCGCAGTTAACCCAATTCAAGCCTAGCCCGGCATGCCAAAAAATTGCTGCTGCTCGCGATTCGGCGCGGGCCAGAATGTCGGAGGGCACGTGGGCGTCGTTATAGACCGAAATGTTGACCTGTGGAGTTTGCGCCTCGGCGGCCAATGCCAATCCCAAAGCCAGCAGAACGCACCCCCAAGGGGAGAGAAAAACTTTGAGTGATTTGAATACGCGATGCACGGTAGTTCGCCTCCGGAGAGGCCAAGCATCGCTTCCGAAGGTGCGTACCTCAACGCACGGGGGGTAACCGGCTAGTCATATCTCGGTAACGGATTAAATGTTTTGGCGTCAGATGCTTAGGCGGACGCATCACTTACTCAAAGGGGTGGCGTTCTGCTAGACTTCGGCACTAGATCATAGGAGCGGCGCGGTGGGAAGCGATAACGGCACGCGTTCGGTCCGGTTCGGAACCTACGAACTTGATCTGCGAGCAGGTGAACTGCGCCGTAGCGGCTCGAAAGTCAAACTTCAAGAACAACCGTTGAAGGTCCTCACATTACTTCTTGAGCATCCGGGCGAGGTCGTAACTCGTGAACAGCTGCAGAAAGCGCTCTGGCCTGAGGACACATTCGTTGATTTTGACCACAGTTTGAATGCGGCGATACGCAGGCTGCGGGATGCACTCGGAGACTCGGCGGAGGACCCCAGATTCGTGGAAACGGTGGCGCGGCGAGGCTATCGCTTCCTGGTGCCCGTAAACGGATATCCCAATCTCGTTCATGCGGCTGCGCCGCCTACTGTTGCTCGGCCGAAGCACCGGCCTATTGTTCTCCTCACGGTTACGCTGGCATTGGGCGCCATGGTGGGATTGCTGATCGCATATTGGCCGCACGGATCAAAATCAATCAAGCTCGGTCAAGTAAAACAAAGGCGTCTCACCGCCAATCCTGAGGAGGATCCGGTCAAAGGGGCCGCAATCTCTCCCGACGGCAGGTACCTGGCCTTCGCGGACAATACCGGGTTCTACTTACGCGAAGTTGATAGCGGCGAAACGCATGCTTTGAAGCTTCCGGCCGGATTCTCAGCGGTGCCGGTCGCGTGGTATCCGGACGGATCTCATGTGATTGTGACCAGGCCGGAGGGACCCTACTCTCAGTCCGGCTTATGGAAGTTGTCCGTCATGGGTGGGTCAGCTCAAGCGCTCACTGCGGATGGGCGGCGACCGGCAGTCTCGCCCGACGGATCGCAGATAGCCTTCGTGCGAGGGCCGTATCTAGAAAATGCGATATGGCTCATGGGAGCTAACGGGGAGAACCCACGGCCCCTCTCCCTGCCGAAGAAACAGTATGGGACACCAGCATGGTCGGCCGACGGTCGCAAGATTGCTTTTCTATCTGGCATTTATTCATCTCATATCTTCAAGCTGCGAACGAGCATCCGGATTTACGACGTGGGAAAGGGTCTGGGGGAAACGGTACTCTCTCCCGAAGATGCCCGCAAAGAGATGGACGGGAGTTCAGGCGTGAGACCAGATGAGGGTGTTCAATTCGGACCAGCATTGGTTTGGACACGTGACAATCATCTGATCTACTCGATTTCCGAGCCCATACCTAATCAGGGAGATTCCAATGTGTGGTCAGCTCCACTTGATACCGCCGGGCATATCACCGGTCCGAGCGTGCGCCTGTTGGCAACGCCCGATGAGGTGTCAAACCTAAGTGCCACTGCCGACGGAAAACGAATAGCCGTCACCAAGGATTCAGAAAACCCCGACATTTACATCACGGAATTGAACTCCGCAGGAACAAGACTCAGCGTGCCGCGGCGTCTAACATTGGACGAAAGAAGAGATCTTCCATTTTCATGGACGCCGGACAGCAAGGCCGTCCTGTTCACATCAGATCGCGATGGAACCTTTCACATCTTTAAACAAGAAATTGATCAAACCGTGCCGGAACTGTTAGTGGGTGGAAACGAACGAGCGATGGGACCTCGTCTAGCACCCGATAATGCTACCGTTTTGTACGTGATTTGGCCGAACTTAGGCGAGTCAGTTCTGCAGGGGCGTGTCATGCGAGTACCACTTTCTGGTGGTCCGCCGCAAACCGTACTGGAACACAGTGGCACGGCGAACCTGCAGTGTGCCCGGTCGCCGTCAACACTCTGCCTTTATGATGATCACGGCGCGAACGAGCTTTCCTTCTATCGCTTCGACCCCAGTACCGGTCACAGTGAGGAGCTTCCGCAAGCAAGAATTCACGATCCAACCGCCTACAGTTATAACTGGAGTCTCTCGCCTGACGGCAAAGTCTTGGCGCTTTGCAAAGCGAAAACGACAGAGAAGAATCCAAGCATCACATTTCTTAGCCTTGAGGATGGTTCCAAGCGTACGGTTGAAGTGGCAGGATGGGCGGGAATTGCAAACGTCGACTTTGCCTCCGACAGCAAGAGTGTGTGGGCGACGGCTTTCGCAGATAGCGGACAATGGGAACTGCTGAAGATCAGTATGCAAGGTCTGGCCAGGCCCATGCTCAAAGACGACACGATGGAAATGGGCTGGGCAATACCAGCTCCCGACGGCAAACATCTGGCGATCTGGAAAGCCCGGCAGACTTCGAACGTATGGTTGTTGGAACTATTTTAGCGACGGCAAGGCTGTGGAAGAGAGCGCGTACACCCCTCAGGACTCATCCCACACACTGAGAACAAGAGCATTCTATTAGCGGCCTCCACAGCATCCCTGAAAACGCCGCGTATAATTAAAACCTGATTTCATACAGAGGAAATTGCAATGCCTGCCGCAAATGGAAGTAATGGAAACGGGCACAACGGAAAC
>Ga0075436_100002568_pt1 | contig 12500 bp, 10 predicted proteins | sample RhiMethybrSRZTD5_FD_75303 | JGI IMG/M metagenome (GOLD analysis project Ga0075436, IMG submission 75303) | Populus rhizosphere microbial communities from Tennessee, USA - Rhizosphere MetaG P. TD hybrid SRZTD5 | ecosystem: Host-associated > Plants > Roots > Rhizosphere > Soil | place: USA... | reverse complement strand
CTCCTGCCCCAGATCCTCACCGGGGTCGCGCTGCTGCAGTTCTATACTCTCTTCAAGATGCAGGCGTCCTACGCGGCGCTGCTGATCGGCCACATCGTGGTCACCACGCCGTACGTGATCCGGACCGTCACCGCCACCCTCACCCACTTCGATCTCGCGCTGGAGGAGGCGGCCCAGAGCCTGGGCGCCCATCCGGTGCGCGCGTTCTTCGAGGTGACGCTCGGCGTGATCAAGCCCGGCGTGGTGGCGGGCGCCATCTTCGCGTTCGCGATCTCGTTCGACAACTTCACCCTCTCGCTCTTCCTGACCAGCTCGAAGTTGACCCCGCTCCCGATCGAGCTCTTCGCCTATCTCAAGTACTCCTTCGACCCCACCGCGGCCGCGGTGTCCGCCTTCGCCATCGGGGTGGCCCTGGTGCTCGTCCTGGGCATCGCGCGCTTCATGGGGCTCGAGGAGTTCACCGGCTTCTGAGGCCCATCCCGAGATGAGACCGATCACCGCGGAGGAAATCGAGAGCCTGGCCATCGGCGCCTGGATCCTGGGCACCGGGGGCGGCGGCAGCCCCTACCTGGCGCTGCTCAACATGCGCCAGGCCTACCGCCAGGGCGTGGTGTGCCAGATCATGGACGCCGCGGAGCTCGCCGACGACGACCTCGTCGCGGTGGTCTCCAACATGGGCGCGCCCCTGGTCGGCCAGGAGCGCCTCACCGATCCGAAGACGATGGCGCTCGCGGTCACCATGATGGAGGAGTACCTCGGCCGCAAGTTCCGGGCGCTCATGTCGCTCGAGATCGGCGGGGGCAACTCCATCCAGCCCTTCATGGGCGCGGCGGTGCTCGGCCTGCCCGTCATCGACGGCGACTGCATGGGGCGCGCCTTCCCCGAGGCCCAGATGACGAGCTTCGCCATCCACGACCTGCGCATGTACCCGCTCACCCTGGCCGACGTGCGCGACAACGCGGTGGTGGTGGCGCGCGCGGCCTCCTGGAAGTGGATGGAGCGCATCAGCCGCAAGGCCTGCGTGGAGGTGGGCTCCATCGCCTCCACCTGCAAGGCCCCGCGCACCGGCAAGGAGATCAAGGAGTGCGCGATCCTCGGCTCCACCACCAAGGCCATCGGCATCGGCCGGGCGGTGCAGGCCGCGCGGCGGGCCCATCGCGATCCGATCGACGCGGTGCTTGAGGTGGAGCGCGGCATCAAGATCTTCAGCGGCAAGATCCACGACATCGCCCGCCGCACCACCGAGGGCTTCCTCCGGGGCACCGCCACCGTCGAGGGCCTCGATGGCTTCCGGGGCCACACCTTCAAGCTCGCCTTCCAGAACGAGTTCGCGGTGGGCTGGCTCGACGACGTGCCGCGGGTCATGACCCCCGACCTGATCTGCGTGCTCGACACCGTCGCGGGCGACGCGATCGGCACCGAGACCCTGCGCTATGGGCAGCGGGTGACCGTGATCGCGCTCCCCGCCCCCCCGATCCTGCTCACCCCGAAGGGCATCGAACACGTCGGCCCGCGCGCCTTCGGCTACGACCTCGACTTCCGCTCGGTGTTCGCGTGAGACGGCGCATCGGCATCGACGTGGGCGGCACCAACACCGACGCGGTACTGCTGGAGGATGGCCGTGTCGGTGCCGCGGTGAAGACGGCAACAACCCCCGATGTCACCACCGGCATCACGCGCGCCCTCGCTGGGCTCGTGGCCCAGGCGCCCGACGCACGCGGCGCGCAGGCGGTGATGATCGGCACCACCCACTTCACCAACGCGGTGGTGCAGCGGCGCGATCTCGGGCGCGTCGCCGCGGTGCGCATCGGGCTGCCCTCGGGCGCCTCGCTGCCCCCCTTCGTGGACTGGCCGGAGGATCTCGCGGAGCTGGTGCGGGCGGAGGTGGTGATGCTCGAGGGCGGCCACGAGTTCGACGGCCGCCCCCTCGTGCCCTTCGACGTCAAGGGCATGCGCGCGGCGGCGCGCAGGATCCGTGAGGCCGGCATCCGCTCGGTGGCGGTGGCCGCGGTCTTCTCGCCGCTCAACGCCTCGGGCGAGGAGGAGGCCGGCGCCATCCTTCAGGAGGAATGCCCCGACATCGCGGTCACCCTCTCCCACCGGCTCGGGCGCATCGGCCTGCTCGAGCGCGAGAACGCGGCCCTGCTCAACGCCTGCCTCATCGAGCTGGCCCGGAAGACCACGCGCGCATTCACGGCAGCCCTGCGCGGCAGCGGCATCGCGGCCCCGCTCTACCTCACCCAGAACGACGGCACCGTCATGCTCGCAGAGGTGGCGGAGACCTACCCGGTCTACTCGTTCGCCTCGGGCCCCACCAACTCGATGCGCGGTGCCGCGTTCCTCTCCCAGCGCGACGAGGCGCTGGTCGTGGACGTGGGCGGCACCACCACCGACATCGGCAGCCTCCGCCACGGCTTCCCCCGAGAGGCCAACAACGTGGTCGAGATCGGAGGGGTCCGTACGCTCTTCCGGATGCCGGATCTCCTCTCGCTGGGTCTGGGGGGCGGGAGCCTCATCCGACCGGGGCCGGCCCCCGCCATCGGCCCGGCCAGCGTGGGCTATCGCCTCACCGAGCAGGCGCTCGTGTTCGGCGGCGACGTCCTCACCGTCACCGACGTCGCGGTGGCCGCCGGGCTCATCGACCTGGGCGACCGCTCGCGGGTGGCCTCGCTGCCGGCCATGCTGGTGGAGGCGGCCCTCGCGCGGATCCGGTCGATGATCGAGGAGGGCGTGGACCGCATGAAGACCGACGCGGGCGACGCGCCGCTGATCGCGGTGGGCGGCGGCTCGTTCCTGGTCCCGGCGCGCCTGGCCGGCGTCTCCGAGGTCCTGAACGTGCCGCACCAGGCGGTGGCCAACGCGGTGGGCGCGGCGATCGCCCAGGTGAGCGGCGAGGTGGACCAGATATTCCAGGACCTCACGCGGGACGCGGCCATCGCGCGCGCGCGGCGGGCCGCCGAGGACAAGGCGGTGGCCGCGGGCGCCGATCGGGCGACGATCAACGTGGTGGAGGTCGAAGACCTGCCGCTCGCCTACCTGCCCGGCAACTCGCTCCGCACCCGCGTCCGGGTCGTCGGCGACATCGCCGGCTAAGATTCTCGGCGACCCAACGGGGACGATCCTCGAATCGGAGGGCGACCCGCCGAGCTCACGTCGTCCCGGTCGGCTCCGGTCGCGCACGCGGGCCGTGATGGCGGCCCGCCAGCTGCGGATCTCGAAGAGCACCGGTAAGCGACCCCGTCTTCGAGCGAATCCCGGCCGCCGTCCGATCTTCGGACGCCCAGGCCGACCGGTGGGCTGCCTGCCGTTCGTCAAGTAAAACAGGCCCTTACTGGCCCGTCTCTCCGTGCAGCATGGGCGGCACGTACGTTGCTCTCCCGCTGGCGACAAGGAGGACGACATCATGAGCCTGCTGACACCGAATCCCCAGAATAGCTCGCCCGAGCATCGACTCCTGATGCCGGCCAGCGTTCTGAAGCGCCTGCATGTCGTCGCGTACGCCGTCCCCCCCGACGCGACCGCCGGGCCCGAGAGCGCCGCCTCCGCCGACATCTCGGCCCTGACCGACCGGCTGCCCAGCGAGAGCATGGTCATCCGGGACGAGATCGACCAGACCGCCTTGTTCGAGGAGATCGTCGGCGCCTCGGCGCCGCTTCGGGCGGTCCTGTCGCACGTGACCAAGGTGGCGCCGACCGACTCGACCGTGCTCATCACCGGAGAGACCGGCACCGGCAAGGAGCTCCTCGCCCGAGCCATCCACACGCGCTCGCCCCGCGCCGCCCGGGCCTTCGTCGCCGTGAATTGCGCGGCGATTCCGTCGTCGCTCATCGCATCGGAGCTGTTCGGCCACGAGAGGGGCGCCTTCACCGGCGCCTTGCAGCGGCGCCAGGGGCGCTTCGAGCTGGCCGACCGCGGCACCCTCTTCCTCGACGAGGTCGCCGAGCTCCCCGCCCAAGCCCAGATCATGCTGCTGCGCGTCTTGCAAGAGCGCGAATTCGAGCGCGTCGGGGGGAGCGCGCCCGTCCGCGTCAACGTGCGCGTCATCGCCGCTACCAATCGCGATCTGCACGCCACCGTGGCCGCCGGCACCTTCCGCCCGGACCTCTTCTATCGGCTCAACGTGTTCCCCTTGCACGTGCCCGCCCTGCGCGACCGTCGGCCCGATGTCCCCTTGCTCGTCGAATATTTCACCCATCGCTATGCCACGCGCGCCGGCAAGCAGATCCGCCGCGTCACCACGGAGACATCGCAGCTCCTGCAGTCGTACGACTGGCCGGGCAACATCCGCGAGTTGCAGAACGTCATCGAGCGCGCGGTCATCGTCTGTGACTCGGACACCCTCGCCATCGATCCGCGCTGGCTCTCCGGTCGCTCCCGTGGCACCGCCCCGAGCGCCAGCCTCTCCCCGGGCACGCTCGCGACTCACGAAAGGGACGCCATCGAGGCCGCCCTCACCCAAAGCCGGGGCCGCGTGGCCGGGCCTTTCGGCGCCGCCAGCCAGCTCGGCGTGCCCGCCTCCACGCTGGAGTCGAAGATCAAGGCCCTGCAGATCGACAAGCGGCGCTTCAAGGCGGGGACAGGGTCGTGACTCTTCGTGAGAAATTCCCGAACGGGATCGCGGTCTGCAATAGAAACCGCTGCTTAGGCTTGGCCCTCGCCTTGCTCTATGTCCACATCGTGCGCGACCTCGCGGAGGAGATCATGGACGGATCGAGCAACCGAGCTGGGGACCACCACGCCGTGCGAGCGGGACGAGGATCTCGAGCTTCTCGTCGGTCCATGAGAGGAGAACACCCATGACGCCGCTGGAGACGACCACCCTAACGATCGAGTTCGAGAGCGTCGAACACGCGGGGCGCGACATCGACCCCCGGCTCGTAAATGCGGTCAGACAGAACGACACACTCCGGCGCGCCCTCCACGAAGCACGCACCGAGATCATGGCGCTGCGCGGGGAGGTCGACAAGCTGTCCGCGCCGCCGTCGACCTACGGCGTGTACCTCTCGGCTCACGACGACGACACCGTCGACATCCTCACGCAGGGACGGAAGGTGCGCGTGAGCCTCCATCCGACGATCAAGGTCGAGTCGCTGCGCCCAGGCCAGGACCTTCTCTTGAACGAGGCCCTCAACGTCGTCGCGACGGCGGGCTATGAGATCCAGGGCGACGTCGTCGTGCTCGAGACGAAACTAGACGACGACCGCGCGCTCGTCACGCTGCGCGCGGACGACCAGAAGATCGGAATCATCGCCGATCCGCTCCGGGCGGCTCAGTTGAAGCCGGGCGACCACATCCTGATGGATCCGAAATCGGGATACCTCCTCGAGCGCCTGCCGAAGAGCGAGGCCGAAGAGCTGGGACTCGAAGAGGTGCCCGACATCGGGTACCGCGACGTCGGTGGTCTGAGGCTGCAGATCGAGGCGATCCAGGATGCGGTGGAGCTGCCGTACCTCTACGCCGACCACTACAAGGAGCACAAGCTCCGCCCGTCCAAGGGTGTGTTGCTCTACGGTCCGCCCGGATGCGGCAAGACGATGATCGCCAAGGCGGTGGCCAACAGCCTCGCCGAGAAGGTCTCGAAGGAGCGCGGCGAAAAGGTCACCGCGTACTTCCTCAACGTGAAGGGCCCGGAGCTCCTGAACAAGTATGTCGGCGAGAGCGAGCGGAAGATCCGCGAGGTCTTTCAGAAGGCCAAGGAAAAGGCGGCCGACGACGTGCCCGTGGTGATCTTCTTCGACGAGATGGACGCGCTCTTCAGGACGCGCGGGACCGGCATCTCCTCGGACGTCGAGTCGACGACCGTCCCGCAGTTCCTCACCGAGGTCGACGGCGTCGAGGGTATGCGCAACGTGGTGGTCATCGGCGCGTCGAACCGCCCGGACCTGATCGATCCCGCGATCCTGCGGCCCGGCCGCCTCGACGTGAAGATCAAGATCGACCGGCCCGATCGGGCGGCCGCCCGCGACATCTTCCAGAAGTACCTGACGCATGACCTACCCATCGCGGCGGCGGACACGCGACGGCACGGCGGCGTCGGCGGGGCCGTCGACGCGATGATCGCGTCCGCGCTGGATGCGATGTTCGAGCGCGGCGAGACCACGGAGTTCCTCGAGGTTTCGTATGCCAACGGCGAGAAGGAAGTCCTCCACTTCGGCGACTTCGTCTCGGGCGCGATGATCGAGTCGGTGGTGCGGCGCGCGAAGAAACTCGCCCTCAAGCGCTGCATCGGCGGCGGGGAGAAGGGTCTCGTCCCGGACGATCTGGTGGCCGCGGTGCGCGAGGAGTTCAAGGAGAACGAGGACCTGCCGAACACGAGCAACCCGGACGACTGGGCGAAGATCGCCGGCCGGAAGGGCGAGCGCATCGTCGCCGTCAAGTCGCTGGTCGGCCACACCCGTCAACCGCAGCGCGACACGGAGAGGGTAGTCACCACCGGCCAGTACCTGTGACCGGCGGCTACGACTCGTCCGCAGAGGTCTGCATTGACCGAGAACCCTGAAATGGCGGCCCATCAGTGCTGTCGGCGGCGTCGCGCCCGCGACGGCGATGTCTCGCTGGACAAGCTGCTTCCCGCGTTCGATGCCCACGGCCGCCACGTCGCGCCGATCGCCGACTGGTCGCTGACGTTGGACGACCCGGCGCGCCAGATCGAGCTGCGGATCATGCTCCGCGCCGCCATCGATGAGCTGCCCGACGACTACCGCGCCATCGTGCTACTGCGCGACGTCGAGGGGCTCGCGCCGGGGGACATCGCGGCGATCCTCGACCTCACCGTCGACAATGTCACCACGCGGGTGCATCGCGCGCGGCTGTTCCTGAGAAAGCGATTGGAAGCGCATCTTTCGCCTCGATGACGCGCTCGGTGAGGATCGCTTCCAGTCTCGTGGTGGCCGCCCTGTTGAGCGGGTGCGCCATCGGGCCGGACTACGAGCGGCCCGCGGTGGCGAGACCCGAGACGTTTCGGGGCCAGGCCACGGCCGACGCGGCCTCGCTCGCCGACGTGCCATGGTGGGAGGCGTTCCTGGATCCGACCCTGAAGGGTCTGATCCAGGACGCCCTGCGCAGCAACTATGACGTCCGCATCGCCGTGGCGCGGGTGCAGGAGGCCCGCGCGAATCTCGGGGTGGCGCGATCGGACTACTTTCCCTCCCTCGACTATGGCGGCAGCGCGTCGAGAGGCAAGATCCCCCCCGGCATCCTCGGGGTACCCCTCGGACCGTCGCCCGAGGCCAGCAACTTCTATGCCGCCACGTTGAGTATGTCGTGGGAGCTCGACATCTGGGGTCGCATCCGCCGTTCGAACGAGGCGGCCCGCGCCACGCTGCTCTCCACCGAGGATGCGCGGCGCGGGGTGTGGCTGACGCTGGTCGGTGACGTGGCCCAGGGGTACTTCCAGCTGCTCGCGCTCGACGTGCAGCTGCAGATCGCCCGGGACAGTACGCAGGCGTTCCAGGGGACGTACGATCTGTTTCTGGATCGCCTCAATCACGGTATCGCGTCGAAGCTCGAGACGTCGCGCGCGCTCGGCGCGCTCGGCGTGGCGCAGGCCACCATTCCGCAGCTCGAGCGCGATATCGTGGCCAGGGAGAACCAGATCTGCATCCTGCTGGGCAAGCCGCCCGGTCCGATTCCGCGCGGCCAGCCGATGTACCAGCAGCCGGTGACGCCCGCGGTACCCGCGGGGCTGCCGTCGGCCTTGCTCGAGCGACGCCCGGATCTGCGGCAAGCCGAGCAACAGCTTGTCGCCGCCAATGCCCGGATCGGCGTCGCGAAGGCGGAGTTCTTTCCCAAGCTGAGCCTCACGACGCTGTTCGGCACGGCCAGTCCCGAGGTGTCGGCGCTCACCGGCGGCGCGGCCACGATCTGGGCAGTCGCCGGCATGTTCAGCGGGCCATTGTTCAACGCGGGCCGCACCCTCGGGAGCTATCGCGCGTCCATCGCCCAGTGGGAGCAGGTTCGGCTTCAGTACGAGCAAGCGGTCCTCATCGCGCTGCGCGAAGTCTCCGACGCCCTCACGGCGCTGGCCAAGCTGACCGACGCCGAAGCCGGGCAGGACACGGCGGTGCGGGCCCTCGCGGACGCGGTGGACCACGCGACGGATCGTTATCGCCAGGGGCTGGCCAGCTACTTCGAGGTGCTCGAGGCCCAGCAGCAGCTCTATCCCGCGCAGATCACGCTCGCGCAGATTCGCCAGGACCGCCTCCTCACCTATGTTCGCCTCTACAAGGCGCTGGGGGGAGGTTGGAGCCTGACCGACGCCCAGTGGACAGCCCAGCAGCACGAGACGGCCAGATGAGGCCGCTGCCGGGGAAGGGTCGCCAGGACCGCAGCCCGGCTCCGCCAGCCTTCGATCACTTCTCGCGAGCCGTCGTGAGAAATTCGCGAGCGCGCGCTTAGCCGGCAATAGAACCAATGACTTACATTTGGCCGCCACTTTGCCTTGTCGAGGAGTAGTCTCTCCGGGACCCACTAGCAACCCGGAAAAAGAGGACGCTCATGAAGGTCTACCTCGTGTCATTCGGCGTCGGCCTCTTGGTCGGCGTCGTCTACGGCCTGCTCGACGTCCGGTCTCCGGCTCCTCCGGTGATCGCGCTGATCGGCCTGCTGGGTATCCTGCTCGGTGAGCAAATCATCCCGCTGGGGCGCCAGATGATCGCGGGCAGCGCGATCAGCACCGCCTGGCAGCAGATGCGGTGTCGTCAGCATGTCTTCGGCGCGCTGCCTGGCCGCCATGCGGAACGGCCCGCTTCGAAGACCATCGCCGATGCCCGGGAGGTGCGGTCATGAGCGGCGCGAGCACCGGGGCCGAGCTGATCCTGCACAACGGCCGAGTGACGACGCTCGACCGTTCGAATCCGGCCGCGACCGCGGTCGCGATTCGAGACGGCAAGTTCGTTCGTGTCGGTGGGGACGCGGATGTGATGTCGCTGGCCGGTTCAGCGACGCGAGTCATCGACCTGAAGGGACGCCGCGTCCTGCCCGGATTGATCGACAACCACCTTCACATCATCCGCGGCGGGCTCAATTTCAACATGGAACTGCGCTGGGACGGAGTGCGCTCGCTCGCCGATGCCATGGAGATGCTGAAGCGGCAGATCGCCGTCACGCCTCCGCCGCAGTGGGTGCGCGTGATTGGCGGCTTCACCGAGCACCAGTTCGCGGAAAAGCGGCTGCCGACGCTCCAGGAGATCAACGCGCTCGCTCCCGACACTCCCGTGTTCCTGCTCCATCTCTACGACCGCGCACTCCTGAACGCGGCTGCATTGCGGGCGGTCGGCTATACGAAGGATACCCCGGAGCCGCCAGGCGGCGAGATCGTGCGCGATGCCCGCGGTGCTCCCGTCGGGCTACTGCTCGCCAAGCCCAACGCCGGCATCCTGTACGCGACGCTGGCCAAAGGACCGAAGCTGCCGTTCGAGTATCAGGTGAACTCCACGCGTCACTTCATGCGTGAGCTGAATCGGCTCGGCGTGACGGGCGCCATCGACGCCGGTGGCGGCTTTCAGAATTATCCGGACGACTATGCCGTCATCCGCAAGCTCGACGAGGATCGGCAGCTCACCATCCGCCTCGCCTATAACCTGTTCACGCAGAAGCCGAAGGGCGAGAAGGCCGATTTCCTCAACTGGGTGAAGACGTCGACGTACAAGCAGGGGAGCGACTACTTTCGCCACAACGGCGCCGGCGAGATGCTCGTCTTCTCCGCCGCGGACTTCGAAGATTTCCGCCAGCCGCGTCCGGACATGCCGCCGGAGATGGAACGCGAGCTCGAGGAGGTGGTGCGGATTCTGGCTGCGAACCGCTGGCCATGGCGACTGCACGCGACATACGACGAGACGATCAGCCGCGCGCTCGACGTCTACGAGCGAATCGCGCAGGACGTCCCTCTGAACGGCCTGCACTGGTTCTTCGACCATGCGGAGACGATCTCTGAGCGGTCGTTGGCCCGCATCGCCGCACTGGGCGGTGGCATCGCGGTGCAGCACCGGATGGCCTACCAGGGCGAGTACTTCGTCGAGCGATACGGCGCCGCGGCGGCGTCCGCCACGCCGCCCTTCGCCAAGATGCTCGCGCTGGGCCTGCCGGTGTCGGCCGGCACCGATGCGACCCGGGTGGCCTCCTACAATCCGTGGGTCTCGCTGGCCTGGCTCGTCACGGGAAAGACCGTCGGTGGCTTGCGCCTCTATCCGGCGAGCAACTGCCTCGACCGCGAGACCGCGCTCAGGATGTGGACCGAGCACGTCGCCTGGTTCTCGAACGAGGAAGGCAAGAAGGGGCGAATCGAGATCGGGCACCTGGCTGATCTGATCGTGCCGGACCGGGACTACTTGTCCTGCCCCGAAAGCGAGATCCCGGAGATCACGGCGCATCTCACCGTGATAGGCGGCAAGATCGTCTACGCGGCTTCAGAGTTCGCACATCTCGACGAGGCCGCGCCGCCGCCGGCCATGCCCGACTGGTCGCCCGTGCGTCGCTTCGGCGGCTACGCCGCCTGGGGCGATGGTGAGCGATCGACGGCGAAAGCGGAAACGCGTCGAGTCGCTTCGGCCTGCCGTCGCGTCCGTGTGGGAGACGCCCGCGACTTCACATCGCTCTGGGGCGCGCTCGGCTGCGCCTGCTGGGCTGTATGAGGAGCTGAGCGACGACGTCATGGCCCGCGAAGCAGCGAAGGATCACCAATGCCGTGAACCTAAAAGGAGACTCTGATGAGCAATCAGAAAGCATCAACTCAGACCCCGAACTCGATCCAGGACGGAATCAGACACGCGCCGGGCGGCGGCGCCGCCCTGATGAATCCGGCCAATACGGCGCTCCTGCTGCTCGATCATCAATCGGGGCTGTTTCAAACGGTCAAGGACATCAGTGTGAGCGAGTTGCGGACCAACACCGCGATGCTCGCGAAGCTCGCGACGTTGATGAACCTTCCGGTCGTCCAGACCGCCTCCGAACCGGAGGGGCCGAACGGTCCTCTCATGCCCGAGATAACGCAATTTGCGCCCCACGCCGTCTTCGTCCACCGCAAGGGAGAGGTCAATGCGTGGGACAACGAGGCGTTCGTCAAGGCGGTGGAGCAGACGGGTAGGAAAACCCTGATCATGGCCGGTGTATGGACGAGCGTATGCGTGATGTTCCCGGCACTGGACGCACTGGCGGCCGGTTACAAGGTCTACGCGGTCATGGACGCGTCGGGCGACCCGAGCGAGATGGCGTCGAGAACGACGCTCGCTCGCTTCACTCAGGCCGGTGTCATTCCGACCAGCGCCAACGCCGTGCTGTGCGAGCTGCAGAGGACCTGGAACCGTAAGGACGCTGCGCAGTTCGCTCAACTGTACACCATGGTGGCGCCGAACTATGGCGCAGTCATGGAGAGTTACGGGAAGGCCCAGGAGGTCGTCAAGCAGCAGCAGAAGGCGACCCCGGAAATGGCCCCCAGCCGATGATGGCCTGGTCAACTGTCTAGGGAATACACCCATGCGCATGATCACGGCACTCGCCCTGGCCACGATGCTTCTCGCCGGTGCGGCGAGCGCTGGCGCCCAAACGAGGCCGGCTCTCAGTTCGCCGGCGGTAGCCGTCGGGCCGCAATACGACACCACCCACGTCTATGTCGCCGCGGAAGACTTCGATCGGTTCGTGGCAAGCTTCGTGGCGACGTTCGGCGGGAGCGCGTCGAAGCAAGGCGTCTTCACGGTGACGCCGACGCCGAGCAGCACGATGTCCCAGCTGGTGCTCACGCCCGTGGGCACGGTCTCGGTATTCGGATTCAAGACGCCGATTCCCTATCCGTTCGGCAGTGAGCGAACCGGCTATCTGGTGACCGATCTGGACACCGCCGTCGGCGCCGCCCGGGCGAGCGGCGCCGACGTGATCGTCGCACCGTTCAACGACCCGATCGGCCGCGATGCCATCGTGCAGTGGCCGGGCGGCGTCAACATGCAACTCTACTGGCACACGAAGCCGCCGAACTACGGCAAGCTCCAAACTATTCCCGAGAATCGCGTGTACGTGTCGCCCGACCGCGCCGACGCCTTCATCCGGAGCTTTGTCGCGTTCTCGGGTGGCCGCGTGACTGGCGACGACGTGAAGGCGCCCGGGGTTGAGATCGGCCGGCCCGGCGATACCTATCGGCGGGTCCGCATCGCGTCGACGTTCGGCAACGTCGCCGTCCTCGTGACGGACGGCCATCTCCCATACCCGTACGGGCGAGAGCTGACCGGCTACGAGACGCCCGACCTGGACGCGACCCTGGCCAAGGCAAAGAGTGCGGGGGCTCGCGTGCTGGTCGAGCCCTACTCGACCGCCGACCGGCGGTCGGCCTTGGTGCAATTTCCCGGTGGCTACATCGCGGAAATCCATGCGACACTCCGCAACTGATGATGCGGCTCTGCGCCGGTCTTCTGGCCGTCGCCGGCTTCCTCGTCGCAGCGGCGAGCACGAGCACGGCGGCGGCTGACGAGGACGACGCAGCTCGCCCCAAGATCAATTCGTTCTACCGTTGG
>Ga0075436_100002565_pt1 | contig 12506 bp, 11 predicted proteins | sample RhiMethybrSRZTD5_FD_75303 | JGI IMG/M metagenome (GOLD analysis project Ga0075436, IMG submission 75303) | Populus rhizosphere microbial communities from Tennessee, USA - Rhizosphere MetaG P. TD hybrid SRZTD5 | ecosystem: Host-associated > Plants > Roots > Rhizosphere > Soil | place: USA... | reverse complement strand
CTTTCTGCAGAACCTCGCGCCCGGCGCGGTCGAGCGCCTGGGCCTCGGCGCGGCGCTATTGCGCGCGCGCCATCCCGCGCTCATCTGGTGCGGCATCTCCGGCTATGGCCCGAGCGGCCCGTACGCGGCAAAAAAAGCATACGACCTCCTCGTGCAGTGCGAGGCCGGTCTGCTCTCTATTACCGGGACGCCTGAGACGCCGTGCAAGGCGGGCATCCCTGTGGCGGACATCGCCGCGGGCATGTACGCGTTTTCATCGATTCTTGCCGCCCTCCTGCGCCGAGGGCGCAATGGCGAGGGGGCAACCATCGAGGTGACGATGTTCGAAGCGCTCGGGGAGTGGATGGGCTTCCCCGCTTACTTCAGCGCCTACGGCGGCAGCGCCCCGGCGCGCTCGGGCGCGCATCACGCGACGATCGCGCCGTACGGCCCGTTCCAGGCCGGCGATGGCGCGAGCGTTTTCCTGAGCGTGCAGAACGAGCGCGAATTTGCGCGCTTTTGCGAGCAGGTGCTCGGCGACAGATCGCTCGCTAGCGATGAGCGCTTCGCGAGCGCGCCGGCGCGCTTAGCGAACCGCAGCGCATTGCACGCCGAGATCGCGCGTGTCTTCTCCACGCTCACGGCAGCCGAGGTGATCGAAAGGCTCGATGCGGCCGATATCGCCAACGCGCGGCTGAATACCATGGAAGACTTCTGGCGCCATGCGCAGCTCGCGGCGCGCGATCGCTGGACCAAGGTCGGCTCGCCTGCGGGCACGATCGACGCGCTGGTGCCACCGTTTAACCTTTCGGCGTTCGAGCCGCGCATGGACCCGGTGCCCGCTCTTGGCGAGCATACGCGCCCACTGCTGGAGGAACTCGGCTATGCGCGCGCCGACATCGAAGCGCTCGCAGCCCAGGGCGTGATCTAGAGCCGGCTAGGGCCGCGGACGGGCCGTATCAATGCCCGCGGCGCGCGCGAGGTCGCGGTGGATGCGCGCCACGCGCTCGACCTCGCCCTTGGCGGGAAAGCGCTCGTAGAAGCCTTCTTCGCGGAATTGCTTCGCCATCTCCGACCAGGGCGCAAGCCGGCTTTCCCAGCGCGCAAGGCGCCCGGCCTCGGGCTCGCCGTCATCGCGCGCGAGGTCCGCGCACACGCGCACCATCGCCTTGATGGTGACGGGCTTGGTCACCATGAAGTTGTCTTTGCCCCACACCGCCTCGCCGAAGACGGCGCGCGCCGCCTTGAAGAAGTCGCGGATCATGCCGTAGTAGCGCGGCACTTCCTTGGCGCTGCCGCCGGCGAGCTGGATCGAACGCCAGCGGCCGCGCACCCAGCGGTGCAGCTCGTTGAAGAGCTCCGCCTGCAGTACCCACTTGTCGCGCTGGCTGCGCCCGCCCAGCCGATTGATGCGGTAGCGCAGCGGGCTGTCGCCCTCGCCATAAAGCTTTTCCACCAGCCGCGCGGCGAACTTGCGATCCGGTGCCGCGAACGACACGCGATCGTACAGGTCCACGAGGTGGCTCTTGTTGATACGCGTCGGCGTGGAGTTGATGATCACGAACATCTCGGTCGCGAAGTCCTCGCTGCGACCGTCGAAGATGATGCAGGGCACGTTGATCGTCGCCGCGTCGTCGGGCCGCTCCTGCATGTAGAAGTGCAGCGCCGCGAGACGATGCTGGCCGTCGATGATCAAGTACTTGGACGTGGGCTCGTTGAGCGTGCCCTGCCCGCCGTCGCCTCCGGGGCGGAAGGTGAGCCGCTCGGAAGTGAACAGCAGCACCGTGCCGGGAATCGGCGGCTGGGAAACCGCGGTCTCGTAGAAGTTTTTGAGCTGCTTCACCTTGGAGCGCGAGAGCGAGCGCTGGAACGCCTCGTCGTTACGCTCGATCCTGGCGATGAATTGCGCGATGTCGTCGTCATGCGCAACGCGCGATGGAGCGATTTCCTCGCCCTCGCCATAGAAGCGGCTGATGAAACGCACCTTCGCCATCAGGTCCTTGGCCCGGTAGCTGACGAAGTAGAAAACGCCGTCCTTCTGGCGAATTTGCGTCGCTTGCATGGACGCTCCTCTGTGTCCCGCCCCCCCGGCGGGCGTACCGGCGCGAATATAAAGGAAAACCGGCCCTCGGGCCCGGGCGATTCAAACCCGCCTAGGGCGTGCACACGCCCAGGGCGAGCGCCTGCAGCACCTCGGCAGTGCGCCGATCCTGGATGAACGCCGCCACGCCCGACTCGGCAAGGCTCGCCTTGGGCAGGAGCGGCAGCTGGAGCTCGCGCTCACCGAGCGAATAAGGCCCCTGCCATTCGAGCACCACGTGGTCGTGGTGCAGGACCTCCCCGCGGTTCTCGCCGGCGGTGACGCGGCTTTCGAGCCGGTTCTCATAGGCCGCCACGTACAGGGCGGCGGCCGGATGCTGAGTCGCATCTACGGCGTACGCCCGCACGCGCAGGTCGAGTGCCTTCCCGAGCGCGTGCCTTATCTCGATTTCCAAAGTGGCACGCGCCGGCTGGGCATTGATGCTCGCGAGCGCCCGATCGAATTGCGAACCGTCCCATTGCCGAAACTCGGCGCCTTGCAGCAGCACCTGAGGCGTGTAGACGAGCGCCAGGCGCTGCTGCATCGACAGGCGCCGCTGGCGCTGGGAAAACTCGCGCTTGGCGTACGGGTCCTTCCAGCCGATGTAGTCCCAGTAGTCGACATGCAGGGCAAGGGGCACGACGCGTCGCGTCGAGTACCGGCTGCCCAGCGTAGAAAGCCACCGGTCGGCCGGCGGGCAGCTGCTGCAACCTTCGGACGTATAGAGCTCGACTAGCGCGGTGGTGTATTCGCCCGAGCGGGCGAGGCAGCCGGCCGCCTGCGCCTGAAAGAGGGCCATGGCCATGGCGAGGGCGATGAAGATGCGCATGCCGATGGGTCGAAACGCCGCCCGCGGCCTTACAACCGGCCGCCCATAATGGATCGTGCTGCACGCCCCGTTCTTCGTCGCATCCGGCGCGTGGAACTTCGGCCACGGGATGACGTGGCTTGTCGTCCCGCTGTACGCGCATTTCCAGGGACTGTCGAACGCTGAAATCGGTGCGCTGTTCGCGGCACCGGTTCTCGCGCAGGCGCCCCTCAACCTGATTGGGGGTGCATACACCGATCGCATCGGCGGCCGGCGGATCATGCTTGGCTCCTGCCTGATCATGACGGCGGCCGCCGTCTGGTTCGTCTTCGCCCAGGGTTTCTGGATGCTCATGTTGGGGCAGCTGTCGCTCATATTCTCGCGTGCGGCATTCTGGCCGGCGACCTGGGCGATGGCGAGCGAGCTCCCCGGCGAGCGCGGCGTGCAGCTCGGTCGGCTGAACGCGGTGACCAATATGGGTCAAATCGTCGGCACGGTCCTCTGCGGCTTGGTGCTGGCCGCCAGCGGCTTTGCCGCCACGTTCGCCGTGCTCGCGGCAATCGGCGTGCTGTCTCTCGTTGCCGGGCTCGCGACGCCGGCGCAGCGCCCGAAGGCTCCGGCGAGCGCGGGGCACCCGCTGGCGGCGTTCCTGCCGCTCCTTCGCCGCCGGGTCATTGTCTACGCCATCCTGTGCGCCTACCTCTCGGCGTTGCCCTTCTCGCTCGCCATGTCGTTCTATGCGCTGCTCTTCACGCAATTCGGCCATGGCGAGGGTACTTCAGGCGTGCTCTTGGCCTTGCGCTCGGTAGGCTCCATCTTCGCGAGCCTCCTCGCGGCGCGGTTTGTGCGCAGCGGCCCCAAGACGCTCTGGCCGGTATGGTCGGGCATCGTAGTGGCGGCCGCCGTCGGCCTCGTGCCCACGCTGAATCACGCCGTACCCATCGGCTTCTGGATGCTCGTCGTGGGGGCCGGCACGGCGGCGATGACGCTCTATTTCCAGATCACGATCGCGGAAGTGAGCAGCAGCACGGAGCGCGGCTCGGCGCTTGCGCTGGGAGGGCTGGGCTGGAGCGTCTCGCACCTCAGCACACCACTTCTCATGGGCTTTCTGGCCGACCGCTACGGGATCGTGGTCGGGTTCTATGTCCTCGGATTTTTCGCGCTCGCGTGCGCGCTCCTCATTGCGGTCAGCAGGCGCTGGGCTTTCCAGGGCGTCTAATTGGTCTTCTGCGGACGGCGTAGCCGCTCTTCGCGCTCCTGGATACCGCGCTCGATGGCGCGTAGCGCATCCAGCTGCTGGCGGAGCGCTTCCTCCCGCTTGTCGCGCTCGCGGTCGGAGCGCTCGTGCTCACGCTGGACCCGGTCAAGCTCGCGCGCAAGCCTCGCACGCTCACCGATCTGCAGCGCGAGCAGCGCCGCGAACCGCCCGACCCCGGGGCTCGCCGGGTCGGCGATCGGCTCAAGCAACTCCCCGGCGCGCACATCGTCCCTGAGCGGCGGCGGCAGGGTTCCGAGCAGCGTCGCGAGCCGCAGCCGGTTAAGCGGCGTCGCCTTGACGGCGAACGCCTGCTCGGCGCGCTGCAGGCTCGCTTTCTGCTGCGTGGCTGGACCGCGGGTTGCATCGAGCGCATCGCGAACCAGCGCATCGAGTTCGAGCATCGGCGATGGTCGCGGCTCGATCGCCGCGCACGCGGCGAGCGCGAGCAATGCGGCGCCAAGCAGGCATCGATGCTCCATGTACTTATAATTTCAGCAAAACTTGACTGTGATGTCGAAGCAAAACGATTCCAAGATCTATCTCGTCGCCGCAGTCGCGGCAAACGGCGTCATCGGGCGGCATGGAAAGCTGCCATGGCACCTCCCCGAAGACCTAAGGTACTTCAAGCGCCTGACGCTCGGGCATCCGGTCATTATGGGCCGGCGAACTTGGGAGTCGGTGGGCCGGCCGCTGCCGGACCGGGAGAACATCGTGGTGACGCGGACCGCGGGCTACGAGGCGCCGGGGGCCGCGGTCGCCTCGTCTCTCGACGCTGCTTTGGCGCTCTGTGCGGGCGAACCGCTGGTGTTCGTCATCGGCGGGGCACAGTTGTTCGCCGAGGCGTTACCGCTCGCCGCGGGTCTCGTACTCACGGAGATTCATCGCGACTACGACGGCGATACGTGGTTTCCAGCCTACGACCGCAGCCGGTGGCGCGAGACGCAGCGCGAGCCGCATACGGCGAGCGACGGGACGAAGTTCGACTTCGTGCTCTACGAGCCTAAACCTTAGACTCGAACACCCGCACCTCGGGAAGCGGGAAGCCGTTGAACTGGCTCGCATACGCGGTCGTATAGGCGCCGGCGTTCCGGATGTAGATGAAGTCGCCTTCCTGCAGGTCGGACGGGAGCGGCTCCTCGCGCATGACAATGTCTACCGAGTCGCACGTCGGTCCGCCGACCGTCCAGGGCACATCGGGACCGGAGCGCTCCGTGCGAATGCGGTAGCGCAAGCCTTCGCTCGCTTCGATCACGCCGCCGAAGAGACCGGCATCCCAGTGCATCCAGCGCTTGCCGGCGCGCATGGCAGTGCCGAGGACCCGGCAGACGAAGTAGCCGGCGTCCGAGACGAGGTAGCGCCCCGGCTCCGCGATCACCTGCGTGTCCTCGGGAAATGCCTTCAGCCCTTCGTTCACCACGGCGCCGATCGTTTCGACCGACGGTATCGGCTTGACATGGCGCACGGGGAACCCGCCCCCGATATTGAGCAGCCGCGGCCTGAGCCCGGCCTTCGCCATCTGGTCGAACACGTTCTTCGCCTTCTCGAGCGCGACACGCCAGTTTTCCGGGTTGCGACACTGCGAACCGACGTGGAAGGTCACGCCGGCGAGGTCGGCGCCCATCTTCGCCGCCGCGGCGACGATTTCGCGCGCGTCCGCCGCCCCGGCGCCGAACTTGCCCGAAAGCGGCCAGTCGCTGCCGATATTCGGCGTGGCGATGCGCAGATACTGCTTCGTCTCGGGCTTCACCTCGAACACTCGGCGCAATTCGTCAAGGCTGTCGATCACGAACCACTCGACGCCCTTTGCCGCCGCATAGGCGATCGACTCGCGCGACTTCACCGGGTTGGAATAGAAAATCTCCGCCGCCGGCACGCCCAGCCCGAGCAGCAGGTCGAGCTCCGCGGTCGAGGCGATCTCGAAGCCACAGCCCTCCTGCACCAGGACCTTCAGCACCCGGCGATCGGGATTGGCCTTCACGGCGTAATGCGGCCGCACGCGCGGCATGGCGGCGCGGAAGCGCCGCACCTTGCCGCGCACGATGGCCGTGTCGACGATCAGGAACGGACGGGTGTACTTCTGGCTTGCCGCCTGGCGCACGATCTCGAAGTCAAGGCTGACCTCGGGATGCGTGTCGAAGAGGTTCTCTTGCGGCTGCTGCTTGGTGAGTGCGGTTTGTCTTGCGCGAACTACGTTAACTGGGCGATCCCCCATCAATCTCTCCCGGCGGCGAACTAGGTCTCAGGAATGTCCCGAACGCAAACGTCGTACACCGGATACGAGTTCCTCTGGCTTGTCATGATGACCTCCTTTTCCTCGCAGAAAGTGGTCGGCATTAAAAAACTGGCGCCGATTATGGGCCAATCGTCCGGCGCGTCAAGACCTTTTTTACCCGCTTTTACGGTCCCTATAGCGCCCCGGGAGGGTCCTGAGCACTACATGTAGTGGTCGAGCAAAACCAGAGGGCTAGATACGCGGCAAGGTGACGCCTTTTTGGCCCTGATATTTGCCGCCGCGATCGCGGTAGGAGGTCTCGCAGGGCTCGTCAGACTCGATGAAGATCACCTGCGCCACGCCCTCGTTGGCATAGACGCGCGCCGGCAGCGGCGTGGTGTTGGAGAACTCGAGCGTCACGTGCCCCTCCCATTCCGGCTCGAGGGGCGTGACGTTGACGATGATGCCGCAGCGCGCGTAAGTCGACTTGCCGAGGCAGATGGTGAGCACGTTCCTCGGGATGCGGAAGTACTCCACGGTACGCGCGAGGGCGAAGGAGTTGGGCGGGATGATGCAGACCTCGCCCCGGTAGTCGACGAAGTTCTTTTCATCGAAGGCCTTCGGGTCGACGATGGTGGAGTTGATGTTGGTGAAGATCTTGAATTCGGTGGAGCAGCGGATGTCGTAGCCGTAGCTCGAGGTGCCGTAGGAGACCACGCGCCGGCCGCCCAGCTCCTTGACCTGGCCCGCCTCGAAGGGCTCGATCATCCGTTTCTCGAGCGCCATGCGTCGGATCCAGCGGTCGGACTTGATACTCACGTGTTCTGCACGACGATGTTCGGGAACTTCGAGGTCATGTCGCGCTGCAGCTCGGCGATTTTCACGGCGCAGCGCCTCGCTATGCGGCGGTAGATCTCGGCCACCGGGCCATCGGGATCCGACACCACCGTCGGCCTGCCTGAATCGGCCTGCGAGCGGATCGCCTCGTCGAGCGGCAGCTGCCCGAGAAGCTCGGTGCCGTATTCGCGACTCATGCGCTCGGCGCCGCCTGAGCCGAAGATGTGGCTCTCGTGGCCGCAATTCGGGCAGCGGTGGTAGGACATGTTCTCCACCACGCCGAGGATCGGGATGCCGACCTTCTCGAACATCTTGAGGCCCTTCCTCGCGTCGATGAGCGCGATGTCCTGCGGCGTCGTGACGATCACGGCGCCGGTCACCGGCACTTTCTGCGCGAGCGTGAGCTGAATGTCGCCCGTGCCCGGCGGCAGATCGACCACGAGGTAATCCAGATCTCGCCAGCGCGTGTCCTTGAGCAGCTGCTCGAGCGCCTGCGTCACCATCGGGCCACGCCACACCATCGGCGTGTCGATGTCGATCAGGAAACCGATCGAGATCGCCTGCAGGCCGTGGCCTTCCATCGGCTCGAGGCTCTTGCCGTCCTTCGATTCCGGCCGACCCGCGATGCCGAGCATCATCGGCTGCGACGGGCCATAGATATCGGCATCGAGGACGCCGACCGAAGCGCCCTCGGCGGCAAGCGCAAGCGCGAGGTTGACCGCGGTGGTCGACTTGCCGACGCCACCCTTGCCGGAGGCAACAGCGATGATGTTCTTGATTCCGGGGATGAGCTTCACGCCGCGCTGCACCGCGTGCGGCACGACCTTCGAGCTCACGCGCAGGCTGACGGCCGCGGCGCCCGCTTGCTTGAGCGCCTGCGTCACCTGGCGCCGGATCGGCTCCTGCTGGCTCTTGCCGGGATAGCCGAGCTCGATCTCGAGCGCGACATCGTCACCTTTAATGCTCACGTTGCGCGCCGAGCGCGTGCTCAAGAAATCCTTGCCGGTGTTCGGATCGACGAGGCTCTTGAGAACCGACTGGACTTGCGCTTCGTTGAGCGGCATGGACGTTGCGGGGAAAGCGGCTAAGTGTACCTAAATCGCCGCTAGAATTTCTCTTTTTCCCGGTTTCGCATGCCTGCGCGCACGCTTTTCGTGACCACGGCGCTGCCCTACGCCAACGCGCCGTTTCATATCGGCCACATCATGGAGTACATCCAGGCCGATATCTGGGTGCGATTCCAGCGCATGCAAGGCCACGAGGTGCATTTCGTCGGCGCGGACGACGCGCATGGCGCGCCGATCATGCTCGCCGCAGAGAAAGCCGGCAAGTCGCCGGAGGCGTTCGTCGCCGAAATCGCGCAAGGGCGCAGCCGCTACCTCGACGGCTTCCACATCTCGTACGACAACTGGCACTCGACGCATTCGCCGGAGAATACCGAGCTCTCGCAGGACCTCTTCCGCAAGCTCAGGGCCGCCGGGCTGATTTACGCGCGCCCGGTCGAGCAGTTCTACGACCCGGTGAAGCGCATGTTCCTCGCCGACCGCTACATCAAGGGCGAATGCCCGAACTGCGGCGCCAAGGACCAGTACGGCGACGCCTGCGAGAACTGCTCGACCGTGTATTCGGCGACCGAGCTGCGTAATCCGTATTCCACGCTTTCGGGCGCGAAGCCGGTGCTGAAAACGTCGGAGCATTTCTTTTTCCGGCTCTCGGATCCGAAATGCAAGAGCTTCCTCAAGCGCTGGATCGAGGCGCCCGGGCGGCTGCAGCCCCAGGTGGTGAACAAGGCGCGCGAGTGGCTCGAGGGCAAGGGCGACAAAGCGCTCGCAGACTGGGATATCTCGCGCGACCCGCCCTACTTCGGCATTCGCGTGCCCGATATTGCGGAAGAAAAGTATCTGTACGTCTGGCTCGACGCGCCGATCGGCTACTTCGCGAGCCTGAAGAACTACTGCGCGCGCAAAGGCCTCGACTTCGAGCGCTTCGTGAAGCCCGGCGGTGGCGCCGAGATGGTGCACTTTATCGGCAAGGACATCATCTACTTCCACACGCTCTTCTGGCCGGCAATGCTCGAATTCTCCGGCTATAAACCGCCCGACCATGTGTACGTGCACGGGTTCATCACGGTGTCGGGCGACAAGATGTCCAAGTCACGCGGCACGGGCATCAGTCCCTTGCGCTATCTCGAGCTCGGCATGAACCCGGAATGGCTGCGCTACTACATCGCGGCGAAGCTCAATGCCAACGTCGAGGACTTCGACTTCAATCCCGAGGACTTCGTCGCGCGCGTGAATAGCGACCTCGTCGGCAAGTACGTCAACATCGCGAGTCGCACCGCCGTGTTCATACAGCGCCGGTTCGGCGGCGCGCTCGCCGCCGGCAGCGCGGCCGCGCTGGTGCGGGAGTTCCAGGGAAAGGCAGCGGAGATCGCCGCGCTCTACGACGCTCGCGAATTCGGCAAGGCGCTGCGCGAAGTGATGCGCCTTGCCGACCTCGCCAACCAGTTCGTCGACGAGCGCAAGCCTTGGGAGCTCGCCAAGCGCGCCAATGCGCAGGCAGAGCTGCATGCCGATTGCTCGAGCGCGATCGAGCTTTTTCGCCTGCTCACGATCTATCTCAAGCCGGTGCTGCCGCAAACGGCGGCCGCGGCGGAACGCTTTCTTGGCGTCGAGCCGCTCGGCTGGCGCGACGCGGCACGATCGCTCGCGCCCGGCCACCACATCAGCGAATACCGGCACCTGCTCGGTCGCGTCGAGCCCAAGCAGATCGAACAGCTCTTCGCGCTGCCGGCCGCGGCAGCCGCGACAAGCGATACGGGCAAGGCAAGCGTGAGCGTAGAAGACGTCAGTCGGCTCGATCTGCGTGTCGCCCGCATCGTGCGCGCCGAGCGCGTGGAAGGGGCTGATAAGCTGCTCAAGCTGACGCTCGACCTGGGCGAGAACGCTACGCGCAGCGTCTACGCGGGCATCAAATCGGCGTACGCACCGGAAAGCCTCGAGGGACGGCTCACGGTGATAGTGGCGAATCTCGAAGCGCGCAAGATGAAATTCGGTGTATCCGAAGGCATGATTCTCGCCGCCTCGGGCGACGGCCCGGGCATATTTCTCGTTTCGCCGGACCCCGGCGCAAAACCCGGTATGCGCGTCAAATAGAATACGCTGATGGAGAGCTCCGGCCGCACGCTCGTCTGCAGCGTCCTCTTCCTCGACATCGTCGAGTATTCGAAGAAGCCGGTTTCGGAGCAGCTGCAACTCAAGCAGGAGTTCAACCGGCTGCTCACCAAGTCGCTCGAGCAGGTGCCGCCGCGCGACCGCATCATCCTCGACACGGGCGATGGCGCCGCCGTAACCTTCATGGGCGACCCCGAAGATGCGCTTTTTGCCGCCATGGCGATGCGCGATGGCGCGGGCTCGCTCGCCGTGCGCCTGGGTGTCAACCTCGGCCCGGTGCGCCTGGTGAAGGACCTGAACGGCCAGCTGAACATCATCGGCGACGGCATCAACGTCGCCCAGCGCGTCATGAGCTTCGCCTGGCCGGGGCAGTTGCTCGTCTCGCGCTCCTTCTACGAAGTTGTGTCGTGCCTCTCGCGCGACTATGCAAACCTCTTTCACCACGAAGGCGCGCGCACCGACAAGCACGTGCGCGAGCACGACGTGTACTCGGTGGTCGGCGGCACGCCGTCGAGCCGCCGGCTTTCCGACACGCTGACGCTGTCGATGGACGGCGAAGCGCCCGCGGGCTGGCTCGGCAAAGCCGGGCCGCTCGGCCTACGCCGCTCGGCCCTGCTCGCTGCGGGGGTCGTGTTCCTCGGCATCGTCGCCGGTGGCGTCGGCGCTCGGGCGCTCTTCGAACCGAGCGAGCAGCGGCCGAGGGCCGCGGGCTCGCAGCCGGCGGCGGGCGCGAGCGCGGTGCCCGCCGTGCTCCCCGCCAAGGTGGAGCCGGTCGTCGCGAAGAAGGTGGCGCGCGTGGAGAAACAGGTGCCGGCGGGCGGGGGCCGTCTCGAGCTCGCCGTTGCGCCCTGGGGCGAGGTGCTGGTCGATGGGCGCAGCCGCGGCGTCAGCCCGCCGCTGCGCGTAGTCGAGCTCGCGCCGGGCAACCACACCATCGAGATCCGCAATTCGACCTTTCCTGCCCATGTGGAACGCGTGCAGCTGAAAGCCGGCGAGTCGGTCAGAATCCGGCATCGCTTCCGATGAATGCGCGCCCTTGGATCCTCATCCCTCTCCTTAGCACGTTGGCCGCATGCAGCTCCCAGCCGCTGCGCGACTTTATCCAGTCGACCAAAGCCTCCTCGGCACTGCGCACGGGGCTGCGCGAATACGACAACGGCGATTACGGCGAGGCGGCAAGGAGCCTGCAGCGCTCGCTTGACCTGGGCTTGAGCGATGCCGACGCGGCAAACGCGCACAAGTATCTCGCCTTCATCCAATGCGGCTGGAACCGCGAGCGCGCCTGCCGCGAGGAATTCCGCAAGGCGCTCAGCCTCGATCCGGCGCTCCAGCTGAGCCCGGCGGAGGCCGGCCATCCGGCCTGGGGGCCGGTGTTTGCTTCGCTCAAGGCCGTTCCTTCGCCCTTCAAGCTCGCGCTAGCGCAATACGAGGCCGGCGATTACGACGAATCGGCGAAGAACTTCGAGGGGGCGCTGCGCGCGGGCCTGAGCGACAGGGAGCGCGCCAACGCGCACAAGCATCTCGCTTTCATCCACTGCGCGGCGCAACGCGAGCGCCAGTGCCGCGATGAATTCCGCAAGGCGCTCGCCGTCGATCCGGGCCTCGAGCTCGACCCGGCGGAAGCAGGTCATCCGGTCTGGGGACCGATCTTCCGGGCCGTTAAGGCCGCGCGTTGAAGGGCGGCGGGGTGGAGTCCGCGCAGCTCGGCCGCTACGTCATCCAATCGGAGCTTGGGCGCGGCGCCATGGGCGTCGTGTACAAGGCGCTCGACTCGGTGCTCGAGCGGCCGGTTGCCGTGAAGACAGTGAACATCAGCCTGGAGCGCGATCACGCCGACAAGTACGAGCAGCGCTTCTACCAGGAGGCGCGCGCAGCCGGGGCACTGAACCACCCGAACATCGTCACGATCCATGACGTGGGCAAGGCGGGCGACGTGGTGTTCATGGCGATGGAGTACATCGAAGGGGTCGAGCTTCGCAGCCTGATCGGCGAAGGCCGGCCGCTGCGCGTCGCGCAGGCGCTGACGATCGCGGCGCAGGTGGCCGAAGGCCTCGCGTACGCCCATCAACGCGGCGTCGTGCATCGCGACATCAAGCCCGCCAACATCATGGTGGTGGCCAACGGGCCGGTGAAGATCACCGACTTCGGCATCGCGCGCA
>Ga0075436_100002563_pt1 | contig 12510 bp, 7 predicted proteins | sample RhiMethybrSRZTD5_FD_75303 | JGI IMG/M metagenome (GOLD analysis project Ga0075436, IMG submission 75303) | Populus rhizosphere microbial communities from Tennessee, USA - Rhizosphere MetaG P. TD hybrid SRZTD5 | ecosystem: Host-associated > Plants > Roots > Rhizosphere > Soil | place: USA... | reverse complement strand
GAGCGCGAAGGACGCGACGCCCGTGCGCACCGAAGACGTCCCCATGGATGTGCCCCGAGTGAACGGGAAAGGAATCAGGATCGTATCGGTGCTGGCGAGCTGCCTGAACACGGGGGTTCCGTCACCCCCGACGGCATACCTCGCCTCGCTCGACGACCCGGTGCCGGACACCCCGGACAGGTCGATGATCAGGATGACGGACGGTGGATGGGGGGGGCGGGTCCTGCTGGTATCGAGCACCAGCTCGCTCGAGACCCGCGCCTGACCCGAGAACCTTACGCTTTCCGGTTGCCCGCTCACCGTGCCCGAGACCGGGATGAGAGCGACGGTCGGGGCGAAAGCCGCGCGGGCGGGCGTTCCCGCCCACCAGAGGAGCCCCGACAGAACCACGGCGAAAAGCGACAGCGCGACAGCATCAACTCGCAATCGACGTATCTTCATGTTTCGTTCCTTCTCAATTCGTTCATGCCTCAAAACTTGAGCACCGTCGGAGGCTGGAACCGCACACCCTGCGGCGTGGGGATCGGGGTCGGCAGCGGCCTCAAGAAAGGGGATCCGCCGTCGTCGATCTCCCAGCGCAGCAGCATGGCGTTGTCCTCGTGCAGGGTGTTGTGGCAGTGCTCCATGAACATCCCGCCGAAGTCCCGGAACTGCATGGTGAGCTGGACGCTTCCGTCCGGGCGCAGGCGATAGACGTCCTTGCGCCCCTTCTCCCACGCCGGCACGTTGCTCGCGCTGCCGTTTCGCTTGAGAATCTGCCCCTCCTCGAAGTGGATGTGAACCGGATGATCCCAGCCTCCGCCGTCGTTCACCAGGTTCCAGATCTCGCGCGTGCCGAAGCTCGGCGCCGCCGAGATCCGCCCGAAGTCGGCGTTGAGCACTTCCCCGCCGTCCGTCCCGATGCCCCAGGGGCCGCGGAACGAAGTGACGGGATCGCTGGTGTTCTGCGTGGCTCCGTCTCCGAACACGAAGGTACGCGTGCGCGCAACGGGAATCGCCGACAGATCCGGGTTCGGGATCATGACGGCAGGCACCTGGCTCTGATCGGGTTGGGCCGGATCGCGGACGATGCGGAACTCGAGGAATCTCCCCACGCAGGGATCGGACGAGCTGCCGTTGAGCGCGGCGGACAGCGAGAGGGTCGACGACGGCTCCGTGCCGTCCTCGTGCGCGAGCAGGTTCACCATCGACACCGTCTGCCCGATACTGTAGCGCGAGAAGTCGATGACGATGTCGTAGCGCTCCGCGATACCCAGCTGGTCGGTTTGAGTGATGGTCACCGGGTTCGGCAGCAGGTTGCCGTCGTTGGCGATCTGGATCATCGGCGAGGCGTCGGAGAGCGAGATCTTGAAGAAGCGCGACACCGCCCCGTTCAGGATGCGGAAGCGGTACTTGCGCCGCTCGACCTCGAAGAACGGCCTGTACACGAGGTTCACAGTCATCACGTCGGCGACGAATCCCGACTCGGTGTCGAAGATGTCGAAGTGGAGCTGGCCGTTCGCGTCCCAGGCCTTGTCAGCGAGCATGAGGTTGACGTCGTAGTCGAGGTTGCCGAAGTCCTTCGCGGTGCCGCTCGGCAGGCGCAGGTTCACACCGTCGTTGATCGCCTCGTTGCCGCGATCCAGGGCGCTGTAGATGTTGAACATCCCGGCGTCGCCCTTGTACACGTTCTGGGCGGTGAAGCTGAACATGTGGTCGTGGAACCAGTGCGTGCTCATGGTCTCGTGCCAATCGCCCGCAACCTTGGTGATGCCGCCTGAGCCGTTGGGGCTCCCGGCCCTCGCATCCGTGGCGCCGGTGTTGACGGACCTCCACCCCGCCAGAACGATGGGATAGTGGTAGTCGTAGAACTGGCCTGGGTAGAAGAAAGCCCCGGTGAAGCCGTCGTTCTCCGCGCCATGGTGCCCGTTGTGCTCGTGGGTGCTCAAGGTATGGATCCCGAAGCCCCCGTTCTGCGTGATGTCGAATGGGAGCTTGTTGCTGTGGCGGAAAATGATGCCCTCGCCATACTTGCCGATGAGCAGCTTGGGTGGCAAGGTCCCGTTGAAGGTCCACAGCGCCAGCGGCCCCTGGTCCGGTAAACCCGGATGAAAGGCCGGACGGAAAGTAGCCGGGTTGATGCCCGAATTGAGGCTGGGCGGGACTCCGGGATCGTAGACCGTGTTGACCTTGGCCCCTTCCGTGGAAACGGGTACCGCGATCGCGGGAGGAAACCGCGTGAACTCCTGGTGCGCCCAGATCGGCCCCGGGGGACGCCCTTCGATGGGGCCCGTGTCACCGGGTCTTACTCCCTCCAGCGCAGGATTGAGAGGCTGCTGGGTGGTATTGGCCTGGGCCGTTGGCGCGGGATTCAAGGTCGCGATCGGGTTCCGCGGCAACACATCGAAGCGCGGCATGGGCTGCGTGAACGCCTGGACGCCGAACAGCGGGCTGCGTGGGAATCCCGTCGGGACGCTCGCGTACGCGCTGCGGACAAAGGGGTTCAAGCCATGCTTCCAGAGCAGCAGTCCGCCCGTGGTGAATAACCCCCACTTGAAGAGATCGCGCCGCGTGATCTGCCCGTCGGCGAGCGCCTTGATGATCTCTTGGCGGTTCCTGCGTGCGTTCTGCGCTTCCCTTATTCGAAGTTTCGACGCTTTGTTTGAAAGAAACATTCACTCCTCCTTTGATTCGCTAAATACTCTGGCGCCGTAGCGCTCGTATTGGTTGGCAGACGGACAAGAGAAGCGAGCTCGACGGAAGTCACAGAAACTTCCGGACGCCAGACCTGTGCATCGCCAGATAACGCGCACGGCACTCAACTTTTTCTTCTGCTTCTCCCGAAATACGGGAGCAACTACGAGAAGGAGGGAGCACTTCTCATGCCCGAATCCAACGGAACGGCAAGATCTTGAAAAAACTTGGGATGAGCTAAAGCGCTACCGCGCGAGAGCGCGAATCGTCCTTACAAACGAGAAAACACCCGGGAGTTTTTCTCAATTCTGCAAAGGCGAGGCTCGCTAATGCGCGCCGGCAGAACGTTCCGGAGCGCGTGGAGCGCTGCTCTTTGTTTCTAGGTAAGTAAGCACGGCGTTCACGTCAGCCGAGCCCAAGCGCAGGTTCGGCATCCGAGCGTCCTTGTATTTTTCAAAGAGCGCCGTGGCGATCGGATCGCTCTCGGCGAGCATCTTGTCGGGCTCCGCCACGTAGCGAGCGAGCCAGGCGCGGTCACGCCGTAGAGTTACACCGGCTAGATCGGGTCCCATCTTGTCACCTTGCCCGAGCGTATGGCAGGCGCTGCACCGGCTGCCGAAGAGGTACTCTCCTTGTCCGACGTTGAGCGCGCGCGCCTCCGCATAGCTCTTCCCGGGCCTCGTGTCCCTCCAGCCCAGAAAATTTCCGATCGTCGTGGCAAGGAACTGCGGGTTGTCCACGGCGGAGTTGCGCATCCACTGTCCGCCCGGGACGTCGCCCACCATGAGGCTCGCGGTATGGCCGTCTTTGTTGGCCGAATCGCTGCCCCTGGACAGCCCCAGCTTCTTCGTGACGAGCTTGATGTCCTCGGGCTTGCCGGTGAGGAACAGCCATCCCGCTCCAACGCCGAACTTCTCCGCATATTTCTTCAGCACCTCGGGCGTATCCCGCCCGGGATCGATGGTGATCGAGTAGAAAAAAATATCCTTTCCCATACGCTCGCCCAGAAGCCGCTGCACCTGCGCGAGGCGCGCCGTCTCGAGCGGGCACTCGTCCTTGCAGCTCGTGTACATGACGTTGATCGCAACGGACTTGCCCTTGAGCAGATCGTCGTAGAGATGAACCGGGGTCCCGTCCTGCGTGGTCAGCAGAACATTGGGAAAGTAATCCGCTCCCCAGCGGTCGGCGGCAAACGCCGGGGCGACGCAGGCCGCAGCGGCGAGCAATGCCGCAGCGGCCTTGACGCCGGTCCGAATTTTCACTCGCATGGTGTCGGGCTTCGCTTCGTTTCGGAAAGCGATTACGGGCTGGCGATCCCGCCCGTGGCCCCCGTGAGCATCCCGGTGTTGACGTTGAAGCTGAGATTGAAGGACGCCATGCCAACGCGAGCCGACATGCCGTTGCCGCCGCTCGGGAAGAACGGGAAGGGGACCTGCACGGTGTCCGCGGCCGTCAGCCGCCTGTCCAAGATCACCCGACTCGGTGTGACGTACGTCTTCCCGGTCGAGGACCCCACGCCGGTAACGTTGCTCAGGTCGATCGAAAGCACGACGGTGGGCGGATTGCCGAAGTCGGGGTCCGTCACCATCTTGCTGCCGATCTTCGCCTGCCCCGAGAACGCGACGCTCTCCGGGGTCCCGCTCACTGTGCCCTTGATGCCGATCAGGGCGGAGCTCAACGCCGTCGTGAAAGCGGCGACGGCGGGCCCCCCCGCCCAAACCAGCACCCCCAGGATCGCGACGGCGACCGGCAGCGCGACACGAGTAAACAGCGATCGACGCATCTTCATGGTTTGCTCCTTCTCAGAAGGCAGTCGGGAGTATGTCGTCAGGGGCTTCGAACGTCACGCCCTGCGGCTTCGGGATCGGCGTGGGCAGCGGCCGCAGGAACGGCGCGCCGTTGTCGTCGATCTCCCAGCGCAAGAGCATGGCGTTGTCCTCGTGCACGGTGTTGTGGCAGTGCTCCATGAACATTCCGCCCCAGTCCCGGAACTGCATCGTGATGGTGATGCTGCCTCCAGGTCTAAGGCGATAGACATCCTTGCGGCCCTTCTCCCACGCCGGGACGTTGCTCGCGCTGCCGTCTCGGGCGAGGACCTGGCCTTCCTCGAAGTGGATGTGGATCGGGTGATCCCAGCCGCCCCCGCCGTTCGCCAAGGTCCATATCTCGCGGGTGCCGAACCTCGGCGCCGCGGAGATCCGCCCGAAGTCCGCGTTGAGGGAGTCCCCGTCGTCCGTCTTGATGCCCCAAGGGCCGAAGAAGGACGTGACGGGGTCGTTGGTGTTCTGGCCGCCGCTTCCGAACTCGAAGGTCCGGGTGCGCGCCACGGGAACATTCGACAGATCGGGGTTCGGGATCATGGCCGCGGGCACCTGGCTCACGTCGGGCGTAGCCGGATTGCGGACGATGCGGAACTCCAGGAACTTTCCTACACAGGGGTCGGACGATTGCCCGGAAAGAGCTTCGGCGAGCGTCAGGTCGTTCGCCACCCTCTTGCCGTCCTGGTGCTCGGCGAGATTCACCATCCAGACTTTCTGCCCGATGCTGTAGCGCGAGAAGTCGATGACGATGTCGTAGCGCTCCGCGATGCCCTGCTCGTCGAGCTGGGTGAGCGTCACCGGGACGGGCAGCAAGTTGCCGTCGTTCGCGATCTGGATCATCGGCGAGGCGTCGGAGAGCGCGATCTTGAAGAAGCGCGACACGCTCGCGTTGAGGATGCGGAAGCGGTACTTGCGCCGCTCGACTTCGAAGAACGGCTTGTAGGTGAGGTTGACCGTCATCCGGTCGCCCAGGAAACCGTCGAAGTCGAAGATGTCCATCGCGAGCTGGCCGTTCGCGTCCCAGGCCTTTTCCGCGAGCATCAGGTTGACGTCGTACTCGAGGTTGCCGAACGACTTGAGCGTGCCGCTCGGCAGCCGCAGGTTCACGCCGTCGTTGATGCCCTCATTGCCGCGATCGAGGGCGCTGTAGATATTGAACATCGCAGCGTTGCCCTTGTACACGTTCTGCGACGTGAAACTGAACATATGGTCGTGAAACCAGTGCGTGCTCATGGTCTCGCGCCAGTCGCCCGGAATTCTGACGGTGCCACCGTTGTCGTCCGGCGTCGCCGCCCTGGGATCCGTCGCGGCGGTGTTGATGGTCCTGAAGCCCGCGAGGACGATCGGCCAGTGGTAGTCGTAGAACTGGCCCGGGAAAAAGAAGGCTCCGGTGAAACCATCGTTCTCCGCACCGTGATGACCGTTGTGCTCGTGCGTGCTGATCGTATGCCGTCCGAAACCGCCGTTCTGCCTGACGTCGAACGGCAGCTTGTTGTGGTGGCGGGTGAGTATCGGCTCGGCGTAACGGCCGATGACCAGCTTCGGCGGGATGGTCCCGTTGAAGGTCCACACGGAGTTCAGGTTTTGGGTCGGCAGGCCCGGATGGAACTTGAGCGGAATGGGAGCCGTCGGGTCGATCCCGGAATTGAAGTTCGACGCAACCTGGGGGTTGTAGACCGTATTGGTCTTCGCTCCCTCCTGTGTCACCTCGATGGCGATCTTGGGCGGGAAGTCGTTGAACCCCTGGTGCGCCCAGATCGGACCCGGAGGACGGCCCTCGATCGGGCCCGTATCACCGGCCACCACTCCTTCCAAGGCGGTATTCAAGACCTGCTGCGTCTGGTTGGACTGCGCCATCGGCGACGGATTCAGAAACGTGGATGGGTTCGGATTGCGCGCCAACACGTCGAAGCGCGGCATCGGCGTCGAGAAATCCTGGACACCGAACAGCGGGCTGGCCGGCAGGCCGGTGGGGATGTTGTCGGCGTACGCACTGCGCACGAACGGGCTCAGGCCCTGCTTGGATATCAGCACGCCGCCCATGGTGAAGAGGCCCCACTTGAGCAGATCCCGCCTGGAGATTTGTCCCTGGGACCAGGCCTTCAGGATCTCAAGCCGGTTTTTCCGGGCATTCTCGGCCTCCTTCAGCCTCTTTTTCGAATCCTTGCTCGAAAGAAAGAACGACATGGACATGCCTCCTTTTGTTGTTGGTTCCAGCCCGGCGCCCGCTGCCTCGCGGGCCAAAAAACGCAACACTCGACCGCGCGGCCATCTGCCGCACGGTCGATCACCGGGCTTTCAGGAGGCGGGGAGCACTTCTCGTGCCGATTCAGATCGGAATCTAAGTTATTGAAAACGCTTTGGAGGAGCCCGCCGCTAGCGCGGACCGTTCTCAGAAATTAGAAAACGGACGGAGAGTTTTCTCAATCCTGCGCGGGAGAATTGCCGATCCTCGGCTCGCCGAGCTTCCGGTAGAGCGAGGCGAGGCTGATCCCCAGGATGCGGGCGGCCTCGCGTTTGTCGAACTGGGTCCGAGCGAGCACCGCCATGATGTGCTGGCGCTCCGACCGTCGATTGAGCTCCCGCAGCGATTCGCTCCGCGGGTCCGATTCGCACACGAAACCGCGCGGCAGGTTGCCGATGGTGAGGACCTCTGCCTCGCTCAAGATCATGGCGCTCTCTATGACGTGCTCGAGCTCGCGCACGTTACCCTTCCATGGAGAAGCCGAGAAAAGGTCCAGTACGCCGGGGTCGATGGCGCGCACGCGGCGGGCGAGCTTGCGGTTGAACTCGCGCACGAAATGATCCGCAAGCAGCGGGATGTCCTCCCGACGCTCCCGAAGCGGCGGCAGCGCGATATGGACGACGTTCAGCCGGTAGAAGAGATCGCAGCGGAATCGCCCGGCTTCGACTTCCCTGGCGAGATCCCGGTTGGTGCTCGCGATGATGCGGATGTCGACCCGGACGGGCTTGGTGCCGCCGACCGGCCACACCTCCCTCTCCTCGATCACGCGCAGCAGCTTCACCTGCAGGTGAAGCGGCATCTCGCCGATCTCATCGAGAAAGACCGTGCCGCGGTCGGCCGCGATGAACAGCCCGCAGCTTGCCTGCACCGCGCTGGTAAAGGCGCCCTTCACGTGCCCGAAGAGCTGGCTTTCGAGAAGCGCCTCCGGGATCGCTCCACAGTTGATGGGAACGAACGGCTGCTGGTGCCGGGGACTGGCCGCATGGAGGGCGCGGGCAACCAGCTCCTTGCCGGTGCCGCTCTCGCCGGTGATGAGCACGTTGCTCACGGCCGGACCGGTTCTGGCAACCTGAGTCCGGACCGCGTGCATGGCGGCGCTATCACCGAGCAGACTCCTGTCGGGAACAGCGCTCTCCACGGCCCGGTGCTCGAGCAACCGGCGCACCCGCAGCCGCAGCTCGTCGAATTTGAACGGTTTGACGATGTAATCGCAGGCGCCCTCGCGAAGCGCCTCTACGGCCGTCTCCACCGTGGCGAACGCGGTGATCAGGACGAAGAGCGCCTGCGGTTGGAGGACGTGCGCCTTGCGCAGCAGATCGACGCCGCTCAACCCCGGCATGATGATATCGCTGATGATGAGGTCGAAGCCCTGATCCGCCATGATGGCCATGGCTTCCTCTGCGCTCCCGGCCGTGCGGACTCCGTGGCCGTCATTCCGCAGACACCAGGCGAGCGTGTCCTGAATCGCTCGCTCGTCGTCAACGACAAGGATCGAAGCGCTCACGCCAATTCCTCCGAAACTTGGGGCAGCTGCTCCAACGGCAGCGCCACCGTAAACGCGGAGCCAACACCCGGCTGACTCTCTACCGACAGCTCGCCCCCGTGCTGCCGGACGATCTCGTGGCTCACGAAGAGACCGAGGCCCAGATGCGTTTCCTTGTCCTTCGTCGAGTGAAACGGGTCGAAGATCCGGCGCATCTCGTCCGGGGTCATGCCGCGTCCCTGGTCTTCGAAGATCACGCGTATCGCGTCGCTCGCCTGCACGGCGCGTATGGTCAACCCGCCGCCCGCGTCCGCCGCGTTGAGGATAAGGTTGAGGAAAACCTGCACGAGACGGTCGCGTGCCACCCACACCGAGGGCAGAGTCGGCCCCACGACGCTCTCCACCTTGATGCGGCGCACCACCGGATTGTGCCGAGCGAGGTTCATGGCAGTATCCACGAGGTCCTTGAGCGAGGCCTCGCTGAGCATGGCCGGCGCGGGCCGGGTGAGCTGAGTGAGGTCCTGCAAGGTCCTTCCGATCCGTTCCACGTGGACCTCGATGCTTTCGAGGCCCTCGCGAATCGCAGGGTCGGAGGCGCGCGCCATGAGAAACTGCGCGAGCGACGAGATGCAAGTGAGGGGGTTCCCGACCTCGTGCGCGACTCCCGCCGCGAGCAGACCCGCCGCTGCCAGGCGCTCCGAACGCACGATCTGTTCGTGCAGCTTTCGCAGCGAGGTGACGTCCTTCACCACGGCGAGGATGCCGGCGATTTCGCCTGCCGCACCGCGCAGAAACGACGCCGAGATGTTCACGACGAGCCGCGCGCCCGTGGCCGTCGTCAACTCGGTCTCGTAGTTCTCCACGCGGCCGACGCGGACGAGCCGGGTGCGAAACGTGCGGAAGTCCCTCGAACCGCAGGCCCAGAGGGCACGGACCGGTCGGCCGATCAGCTCGCCGTCGCCGCACCCGAACATGCACTGCCCGCCCTTGCTCACGAAGGTGATGCGGCCGAGCGGATCCAGGGTGACGATGGCGTCTACCGAGCTCGCGATCAGGTTTTCTAGGTATTCCTTCGTGTTCTTCGTCTCGCGAAGAAGGCGCGCGTTCTCCAGAGCGACCGCGGCATGGTGAGCAAAGGCGCGCAGGCGAACGACATCCTGCTCCGTGAACGGACCGACTTCCTTGTTACCGACGAAGAGGACTCCGATCACGTGGCCGCGGTGCTGCAGCGGCACGCACGCCAGGTTGTGCACCCGGAGCGAGCGCGCCGAGGCCCGGTTGACCCGGGAGTCTTGCGCTGCGTCGTTGGCGACCTGGGGGGCGCCCGAAGTAAACGTCAGGCCAGCCAAGCACTCCGCGATTTTCAGCCGCACCACTCCTCCCTGCTCGTGTGCGACCAACCGGTGCATCACCATGTCATCGCCGTCCGGAAAACCGGTGCCGCCGTACGACGCGCGCGTCAGGGAGACGGCCCCCTCCACGATCGCTTTGAGCAGCGCGTCGCAATCCGTGAGATCCGCGAACCGCCCGATCGTCTCATAGAGGACGCGCGCCTCGGCCAGCTCGGCTTCGAGGCGGATCTGGGTACGGTAGCAGGTCCAGGCAATGGTAACGAGCGTCAGGTAGAGGATAGCGCCCGCGATCCCGCCGAGGACCCAGACCACGACGACGCCTTGATCGAGGACCGCGAACAGCGTCGTGGGCGCTCGGTAGAGCTCGATGACACCGACGATGGGACCGTTCGACTCATAGCGCACCGGTACATAGACCTCCTCCAGACGGGGGAATCCACGCAGAGTCGAGTGATGCCCTTCCGCTCCCGGGTGATCGATCTCAGCGATCGTCTCGCCGCGCAACGCGGCGGCGACCTTCGTGTTCTCGCCGAAATGGTGGCCGGTGAGCGAAGCGTCATCGGACCACAGCACCCATCCGTCGGCGGCGTACACCATGAAGCGCACGACCTGCTCGGACCGCGCGAATTCCCGGAGCCGCTCGGCGCCGGCGGGCGGCGCCCCTGAGGAAACCGCAAAAAATTCGGCGGGAACGCTCGACGTGAACAATCGGGAGGCCAGATCGGCGATGACAGCTCCGTCGTGCGCCACGAGCTGGCGGCGGAGGACTGCGCTGGAGGCGACACAGACGAGGAGCGTGATCGCGAGAACGCAAAAAAAACTCAGCAGAGCAAATCGCCGGGGTACCGACAGCCGGCGGTACATGAGCGCCTTACCCGACATCCACGGCTCCCGTCACGATGACGCTCGTCCACGACCAAGAGCGATACCGCCACGAAGCCCTGCTTTCGAGGGCTAAGGGAATATCGGGACGCGCCTATTCGTTTTTTTCCTGCGGCGCAAAGAGCATACCAAAGAAACTATTGATCGAAATATTTTTCTACATTGTTTGTAGGAGTGTCGAGTTTCCGCTACAAAGCGCGTCGGGTTTTCCCTACAAATCGGAGCGACATCTTCCACGACTCGCTGCGCAACGACGCCACGAAATGCCGCCGGCCGAACGTCAAGGGGTAATGGTCGTTCTGAAAGGCGTAAGGCCGTTGTAAGCGATCGTGCGGCCCGCCGCGCCCTGGAGGTTGAGCGAGGCGACGCTGATCTCCGCGGCCTCCGCCGCCCTGATGGACTTGAAAGTAAGCACGAGCATTTCAGCGTCGGACGCGGACGCCGGCGTTTGGTTCGAGACGCCGACGAAAATCGAGCCGTCCGAGTTGACGCGGTAGCCGAAGCTTCCCGTCTTTTCTGCGCTGAAATAGCGGCCCGGCCGAACCGACACGGATTCGAGTACAGCCGGGTCGAAACGCAGCTGCATCGGCGCCGCGCGGATCTGCTCACCCGAGGTCACACGCAAAGAGACGTTGAAGCTCGCGCCCGCCCTCGCGCTCGCCGGGCCCTCCCACCGGAGCTGCGCAGGGGCGGTCTTGCCCGGTATCGAGTTATCGGAGGAGGAAGCTCCCGGTGTGGGGGCGGGGATCAGTTTTGCCACCGGCGACGGCGGCGGAAGAAAAGGCGAGGCGGAGACCGGCGTTCTCGCCTGTGGCGGTCCGCCCTGGGCGGTGAGCTCCTGTTCCTTGAGCGCGCTGAACTGCAGGGTCTGACGCGTGCCGGAAGGAAGGTGAACGAAGCTCACCTCCGTGGCGCTCACCGAGTCGACCTTGTACTGGCCGTCGAGAGTGTCACCCTCCTTGACCGGGAAAATTTCCTCGCCCCGCGCGACATACACTTCGATCCCCGAGTCGCGATGAAATTGACCGGCGAAGCGATAGGGCAGAGGCGGCACGACGGCAACCGGCGGTTCGGAAACGACGGCCGGTTTGCGCCGCGGCAACCACGCTTGCGCGGAAAACGGATCTGCGGCGATCCTGCCCAGAGCGGAACGGGCAGGAATTCCGGGCTGCTTTGCCTCCGATGCAGACGCGGAGACGCGCTCGGGGTCTTGGGGGGCACCCGATGCCGGAGCTTTCGCCGAAGTCGGCGCGGCCGGGCCGCGAAGGTCGATCGCAACCCAGGCAGCCGCCCCGGCGAGCAACGCAATCAAGACTGCGATTCTGGGTGGAAAACGCATCTTGCCTCGATATCCTAAATGCAGGATTTCTGTCCGGACTATTCTAGTACGACCGTATTACACGGACACGTTCGATCGGTGCCGGGTAGAGGAGTCGAACCCCCGACCAACTGATTACAAATCAGCTGCTCTACCAACTGAGCTAACCCGGCATCTCGAGACATTATACGTCTGCGACGACCCCCGACCCGGCGAGCGCCCGCATATCGCCGCTTCAACCTTATTTGATCCGCCTCAACGCGGGTTTCCCGGGTTTCGGAGGGTCCTTCGGGTCGGGCGGAGCTGCGACTTCTTCGCCGCTCGCCGCCTCTGCCGTTTCCTTTTTCCCAGGCTCGAACGACATGCCCCGTCCGTTTTCGCCCGCGTAGATCGCCGCGACGGTCGCGACCGGAATGACGAGGTCTTTGGCGACTCCGGAAAAACGCGCGGTGCATTCGATGAGTTCGTTTCCCATCCGCAGGCGGCTTGTCGCGACGGGGCCGACATTGACAACGATCTCGCCGTTGCGCACGTATTCCATCGGCACGCGAGTCCTGGAGTCGACCACCACTGAAATGTGGGGCGTGTAGCCGTTGTCGATGCACCATTCGTACACCGCGCGCAATAAATACGGCTTGGTGGGCTTGGGCTCGGCCATCGGGACCACCGCGACTATCTGCGAAGCCGGGGTTTCGCTTGCCGACTTCGAGCGAGTGCCGTCATTTGCGCATGACCTT
>Ga0075436_100002561_pt1 | contig 12516 bp, 12 predicted proteins | sample RhiMethybrSRZTD5_FD_75303 | JGI IMG/M metagenome (GOLD analysis project Ga0075436, IMG submission 75303) | Populus rhizosphere microbial communities from Tennessee, USA - Rhizosphere MetaG P. TD hybrid SRZTD5 | ecosystem: Host-associated > Plants > Roots > Rhizosphere > Soil | place: USA... | reverse complement strand
GATCGCCCGAGGTGATCGCGGTCAATCCGTCTCCCTGCCCCAGCCCCGTGGCAGCGTCGGGCGCGAGAACATGCGGCGGCACAGATCTCTACGCGGCGCTCACGCAGCGTCTCAGCGGGGACCTGCGGCAGGCTCTGAGCACTCAGCGCAAGCTCGCCGCCGCCGTCGATGACGCGACGTCGACCTACATCGCGCTGAGCGGGCAGCTCGCGGCCGAGGAGGCCCGCGTCGCCGACCTCCAGAACCAGATCGCGCAGCTCGACGCGCAGATTTCGGCCCTCGAGTCCAGGATCGAAGTCGAACGGCAGCAGGTCTCGGCGCTCGCGCGGGCCATGTATCAGCGGCCCGCCACCCTTCTCGACCTGATCGCGAGCTCGGGAAACCTTTCCGACCTGCTCAGCCAGGCGACCGGGATGCTGATCGCGGGCCAGCGCGCGCACGCGCTCGAGGACCAGCTGAAGTCCAACCTGGCGCAGGTCCAGGCCGATCGTGACGCGAGGCAGTCCGACCTGGACCAGGAGAACGCGACGATGCAGGAGATCCAGGCGGGGCTGGCCCAGCTGTCCGGGGTGCAGACCGAGCTGAACTCGCTTGCGAACCAGCAGGTCGCCCTGATCCAGAAGATCCGCACCGCGACCACGAGGGTCGGGGCGGTGCCCGCCGACGTGAGCACCCAGCTGGCGCAGCTGCTCGAGGCGCAGGAAACCAACCTCGCGGCACAGGCGGAGGCGGCCACCTGGGCGCAGGCCAGCGTCGGAGCCGGCATGGCCACCGACCAGAACATGCTGCCGTCCGGGGTCGGGCCCACGGCCGGGGGCGGCATCCCCATGGCCTGGCCGATGCGGGCCGGGGCGATCACGCAAGGGTTCGGCCCGACCATGTTCGTGCTCGAGCCCCCGCTCGGTCCCTACCCACACTTCCACACCGGGATCGACCTCGCCGCGCCGGTGGGGACGCCGGTCAATTCCGCCGCCGCGGGCATCGTCATCGTCGTCGCCCACTCCGCCGTCGGCTACGGCAACTACGTGATCGTGGCCCACGGCTACGGCGTGCTAACGCTGTACGGGCACCTGCTGGAGACGGACGCCTACCCGGGAGAGGCGGTGACCCAGGGCCAGCAGATCGGCCGGGAGGGCATGACCGGCTTCGCCACCGGGCCGCACGTCCACTTCGAGGTCCGGATCAACGGCCAGTTTGTCAACCCCGCGAGGTTCCTCCCGCCGATCTGATCTGTTTCTGCCAGCAGCGGAATTGGCACAATCTCTATGCGCAAGGAGGCTGACGCCATGACCGACCAGACCGCCGCTCAGTCGTCGGACAGCACCGCCCTCGAACTAGTGCCGCCCCAGCCGGTGGCGGCCGTCACCGACGAGCAGGCCGCGGCGCAGGCACAGAGGATCGATGCGGCGGTCGCGGAGCAGATCGAAGCCACGGTCGCCAGGTACGTGGATGGGCTGCTTGCAGCGGACCCGCACTCGCCCGCCTTCGACCAGCAGGTCGACTCCATCCACAGCCTCGGTGACGCGGACATTCGTGAGTCTGCATCCGTGTCGAACCGGCTGCTCGACCGACCGGCAGCCGCGATGTCGTCCGGCCCTCTGGATCCCAAGTCGAACATCTCGAACAGCCTCGTGAAGCTTCGCCACGCGGTCGAAGACCTCGACCCCACACAGCAGGGCCTGTTCGGGAAAAAGCACGCGTGGGGCTCCTTGCCATTTGGCAACTCTATGCGCGACTACTTCCACAAATACGAATCTGGACAGAAGAACCTCAACTCGATCATTCAGTCGCTTTACCGGGGTCAGGACGAGCTGGCGAAGGACAACGCTTCGCTCGAGCAGGAGAAGGCCAACATCTGGTCCATCAAGGCCCGGCTCGAGCAGTACATCTATATGGCGGGCGTTCTTGACGCGCATCTCAGCGCAAGTATCGCCACGCTGCAGCCAACGGACCCGGCGAGGGCGAGACAGCTGCAGGAGGACGTCCTTTTTTACGTGAAGCAGAAGCGGCAGGACCTGCTGACCCAGCTAGCGGTCAATACGCAGGGCTACCTCGCAATGGACCTGGTGAAGAAGAACAACCTCGAGCTGATCAAGGGCGTGGACCGCGCGACCACCACCACGGTTTCGGCTCTGCGGACCGCAATCATCGTTGCCCAGGCGCTGAACAACCAGAAGCTGGTGCTCAGCCAGGTAAACGCGCTCAACGCGACGACCAGCAACCTGATCGAGGCGACCTCGGCGATGCTCAAGGAGCAGTCGGCGCGGGTTTACCAACAGGCGGCCGACTCGACCGTCCAGCTCGAGAAGCTGCAGGCCGCGTTCAACAACATCTACTCATCAATCGACGCCATCGACACCTATAAGGTCCAGGCGCTGGACAGCATGCAGAAGACGATTGACGCCCTCACCACCGAGGTCAACAAGGCGCAGAGCTACCTCGAGCGCGCCCATGCCGGCCCTACGGCTGCGCAGACCGCCATGAACGCACTCACCGTTCCGGTGAGTAAGCCCTAGCTGATCCGGCTCCCGATCAGCCGCGCGCATTCGCGCATGAGGTCGAGCAGCGCCGGTTCGATGTCGACGCTCTGCTTGCTCGCGCCGCAAAGCGTCCCGAACCAATGGCCGTCGGCGGCGAACACCGGGTAGGACACGAACGTGCGGATGTCGAGCATCCGCGCGACCGTGCTGCTGGGGAAGATCCTCTGCGTGTCGTTTGTGTAGTGAGGGCCGCCCTCGACGACGAAACGGCACACGCCCTCCGACCACGGAAGCGTGATGTCCTCGGGGATATGGAAGTCGTCGCTTGTGTTGTGCGCGAACACGATGTACTGCACGTCCTCGACGAGCCTTGTCTCGGCCAGGTAGGTCGAGCTGAGGCCGGTCAGCTCGGCCAGCCTGGTCAGCAGCCCCCGGGCGACCGTCTCCAGATCGTCGGCTTCGGCCGCGATTTCGTTGAGCAGGGAGGCTGGATCCGGCGTCAACTCAACCCTCGAGCGGCAGCGGCTCGGGCGCCGCGGTTTCGCTGACCGGCAGCGTGCGTCCCGGCAGGAAGAACAGCGGCAGCGCCAGGAGAACCGCGCCGGGCAGCACCCACGCGGCCGGCCCGTAGCCCGCCTGGGCGGCCGTGATGCCGATCAACGTCCCACCCAGCGATGACCCGAGGTCGATGCCGCTGTTCCAGAGGGCGCTGATCGCGCCCGATTCGCGCGCAGTGCCCCGTTCCAGCATCCCGACGTAGGCGGCCGTCTGGATCGAGCCGTATCCCGCGCCGTACGCGAAGCCTGCGACGAGCACGACCGCGGGGTTGCTGTGAAGCGCCAGGGCGACCAGCCCGAGGAGGCTCAGCAGAATCCCACCCACAAGGACGCTGCGGGCGCCGATCCGATCGACGATGAATCCGGACAGCCCGCGGCCGGCCGCCCGGGTCGCGCCGGCCACCAGGAAATAGGTCGCGGCCGAGCCGAGACCGTCGAGCGGGAGGGCGACCGGGACGAAGGTGAGACTGCCGCCGAAGCTGCAGCTGGCGAGGACATAGCCTCCGAAGACGGCACCGATGCCGGGCCGGCGGATGGCGCCCAAAAGGTTCGCCTGCTGCCCCGCCGCGTAGCGCGGGTGCTCCGGCAGGCGCAGGGCCGCGAGCATCCCGATCACGCTCGACGCGCAGGCGATGACCGCGTCGATCTCCGGGCGTCCGGCCGCCAGCAGGAAGACTCCAACCGAGGGCACGAACACGCCGGGCACGCTCATCGCCACGCCGAAGGAGCCGATCGAGGCGCCACGACGCGCAGGGTGCGCGAGGTCCGCGATGAGGGCTGTGGCGATCACGATGGCGACGCCCATGCCCGTGCCACGCACGAAGGCCCCGCCGATCATCAGCGGCGTGCTTGCGCTTGGCACCAGGTAGACCAGGCTCGAGACTGCCGTCACGACCTGGCCGGCGACCATGAGGCGGCGCGACCGGAAGATCGTCAGCAGCCAGGGCGACGCGAGCTCCCCCGCCACCGCACCCAGAAACAGCGCCGCCGTGGCGGCGCCGGCGATGCCGTGGGGACCAGCCCGTTCCACGAGGACGGGCACCACCGGCAGCAGGATCTGAAACGTCACCGAGATCGATACGGCCAGCACCACGAGGAGCACGACCGGGCGGTCGATCAGGGCGGCCGAAGGCTTCGAGGAGGCGATCTGGAAAGTCTAGAGTTGGCCCCATGGCCGCCACCGAGACGGGACTCACGCTTGACGACCTCGCGGATCGCGACCCTGATGAGCTCATGGAGATGTACCGCAACGCTCGCACCCCATCGCTCGAAGATCTGGATGGGAAGATGACTGGCCGGATGCTTGCCGTGCCGCGCCTGCAGAAGCCCGAGGTGAAGCAGTTCCTGGAGCGGTTCTCGCGCTCGAAGGTGTTCCCGTGGCAGGGCAAGACGTTCTCGCACGAAAGCGCGGACCACGGGCATGGCGTCAACCGCCTGCTCGGCGAGCGAGTGACCTGGTTCCGGTTCCACACGTTCGTCGGCAGGTCCAACGCCGGCGACTTCGACGCGGTGCACCTCGACTATTCACATGACGGCAACCCGCCGGTCGTCCGGCAGGTCAAGGACGAGGTCCGCGAGGTCGCGCCTGGATTGTGGCTCGGGCTGGCATACCTGCAGCGGCGGGACGGATTGCACCTTGCGTGCTTCTTTGGAATTGCCCGCCCCGTTTGAGTCGCTCGACTACCTCTACACGCCCAGCGCGGACGTGGCGGCGGACATGAAGTTCTTCAGTGAGACCCTTGGCGGCCGGATCGCGTTCGCGATCGACGCCATGGGCGCTCGAGTCGCGAAGATCGAGCTCGCGTCAGGGCCCCCGTACATCCTGCTGACGGACCACCTCGAAGGCGACAGGCCGGTCATGGTCTACCGGGTCGCGGACCTCGATGGGGCGGTCAAGGCGCTGCGCAAGCGCGGATTCAGGAAGGGCCGCGACGTCGAGCTGCCGATGGGGACGTGCCGGTCTTTCTCAGGACCGGGCGGCCACCGCATCGCTCTCTACGAGATGACCCGGCCCGGCGTCGCCGACCACTTCGAGGGCCGCCGAGACTTCTAGCCGCTCTTCAGCCGGACGGCCGTCCAGACCTCGTCGATCTTCACGAGCGTGACGGGCTTGAGACCGGTCTCGCCGAAGACCTGGCCGACGACGTCGTTCTTGAACGCGCCCTTGCGGTAGGTGACCCAGAGCAGGCCGTCCGGGTTGACCGCGCGCGCGGCTTCGGCCGCCATGGCCCGCATCTCGTCGACGCTGTTCACGAACAGCTGCACCGCGTCATAGGTGTGGCCGGGCTTCAGCTCGGTGACGATTGTCGCCGGGCCCGGCTCGAGGGTCTCCATGTAGGCGGGTGGCGCGTTCACGATCGCGAGGATGTGTTCGGGCTTGAGGCGCAGCTTCTTGGCGAGCGGGCTGAGGCCCGACTCCTTCGGATTCGCGGGCAGCGAGGAGTACGACTGCAGGTGCCGCAAAACTGAAGTTACTGTAGCTCGCGGATCCGCACCCGAACCTGCATTGAGCCGTTTGCCGAGCCCACGTAGATGCCTCGCGTCGGCGCCGCGTCGCTGTAGTCACGTCCCACCGCGAGGCGCACGTGGTGGTCGTCGGTGCGAACCGGCCGGGTGGCGTCATAGCCCAGCCAGCCGCGGCCAGGGATCCAGGCCTCGCCCCAGGCGTGCGACGCGGTCGTCCGCCCGCGGTCGCCTGGGAGGTGGATGTAGCCGCTGACGTAGCGGGCCGGCACACCCATCGCGCGAGCCACCGCTACGAAAAGATGCGCGAAGTCCTGACACACGCCCGCGCGCAGCTCGAGCACCTCATCCACGGAGCTGTAAACGTTGGTCACCGTGCGGTCGTAGAGAAACTCGCGGTTGATGTAGTGCGTGACCGCCTCCATAGCCTGCTGGATGGCCTCGGGAGACGAGCCTTCCGGCACCGCGTGCATGCGCGCGATCTCGCGCACGCCCTCGACCTCCTTAACCGGGGAGCGGAAGCGCAGGAAATCCTGGACTAGCTCTTCGCCCGGGTCGGTGTCGTCGCTGAGGCCCGTCTCCACGACGGAGCGGCTGACGATGGTGAGCATCGTGTGGGGCCGGCTCAGGTTGAAGTAGTGCACGGTGTTGCCATATCCGTCCGTGTAGCTGTGGGGCTTGAGCCGCGAGCTGAGCTCGAGCGCGAAGCTCACGCACCGCTGGCCGGCGCCGTCCATGGGTCGCAGCCGCACCTCCATCGTCGACTCGGCGATCGGGCCCGAGTAGCGGTACTGCGTGCTGTGGACGATCTGCAGCTTCACGGGCGCCCCCTCCGCGGGGGGCGCCGTTGCTGCTGCTGCTGCGGCATGCCTCGCCCTTCCTCGCCGACGACCGCCGTCGGGACCTTGCTGGGGTGGAAGTACGTCTCGCGCAGGGCCACCTCCAGCGGGCGCAGCACCGCCCAGCACTCCTGGTCGAACTGCTTCGGCTGCTCGAGGATCGCCTGGGTCTTCGCCGCGTCGAACAGTGCCTTGTAGCGGCCGAGCAAGCGCCGCGGCGCCGACCGGTGCCCGGCGCCGTCGATCCGCATCACCGCCTCGAGGCCCTGCGTCGCCGAGAAGCGTGCCGAGCGCGGAAGGGCGGGATCGAGGATCAGGCACTCGATGACGCGCTCGGGCGTGACGCCGCCCGAGTAACGCGACTGGAACGACTCGAAGGCAAAGCACGACTTGAGCACCGCGGTCCACTCGAGCATGTCCTCTGCCGAGTCGGCGAGCTCGGCGGACTTGCGGGTCACGACCGACGTGACGTTCGTGGCGCGCTCGACGAACTTCCCCAAGCGCACGAAGTCGCGTGCCTCGTCATGAAACATCGTGTCCTCGACCAGCCCCTCGACGAGCCGGATGCCCATCTGCACGTGGTTCAAGAACGGAAAGAGGTCCGGTTGCCACTCCGACTCCTGCACGCGCCAGTGGAGCGCGTTGAGCTCCTCATACAGCTCGGTCGGCAGCGAGGGCCGCACGGCCTGAGCGGCCGCGCGCGCGGCGCCGACGCTCGAGCGCACCGAGGGGCCCAGCGTCCCGGTGATCACCGTCTCGATCGCCTGATCGCGCCGGCGGGTATCTGCGCGCCGCCATCCTGCGAGCTCCATGAACCGCTGCCAGAATTCGGGGCCGGGCTCGTCCGTGCGGTCGAGCGACAGGGCCACGTGGACGCCGAGGATCCGGGCCAGGTGGTCGGCCCTCTCCAGGTGGCGGCCCAGCAGGGTCAGGGACGTTGCGGCGCGGCTAAGCATCGGCCATGTCCTCTGCCATCACCCATGTGTCGCGGCTGCCACCGCCCTGCGAGCTGTTCACGACCAGCGAGCCGTCCTTCAAGGCCACACGGGTGAGACCTCCGGGCGTCACGTGCACCTCGGGGCCCGACAGGACGAAGGGGCGCAGGTCCTGATGCGTCGGCCGGAGGCGGCCTCCGTCGAACACCGGCTGCACCGAGAGCGCAATGACCGGCTGCGCGATGTACGCCCGGGGCCGCGCCTCGATCCGGCGCCTGAAGTCTTCGCGCTGTTCCTTTGTCGAGTCCGGACCGATCAGCATCCCGTAGCCGCCCGACGCGTCGACCGTCTTCACGACGAGCTCATCCAGGTGGTCGAGCACGTGCCGCCGCTCGCGTTCGTTGGCGCAGAGGTAGGTGGGGACGTTGGGCAGGATCGGGTCCTCGTCCAGGTAGTACTTGATGATGTCGGGGACCAGCGCATATACCGCCTTGTCGTCGGCGACGCCGTTGCCCAGGGCGTTGGCGATGGCCACGTTGCCGGCGCGGTATGCGTTCACGAGGCCGGCGACCCCGACCAGCGACTCCTGCCGCCCGAAGATCGGGTCGAGCCATTCGTCGTCGATGCGGCGGTAGATCACGTGGACCGGCGAGAGGCCCCGAGTGGTGCGCATGAACACGTGGTCCTCGTCGACCACCAGGTCCGAGCCCTCGACCAGCTCGATGCCCATCTGCTTCGCGAGGTAGAGGTGCTCGTAATACGCAGAGTTGTTCACGCCGGGCGTGAGAATGACCACCGTCGGATCCTCGACCCCGTTGGGTGCGAGCCAGCGCAGGTGGCGCAGGAGCTCGTGGATGTAGCCCTCGACGGGGCGCACCGGGTAGCCGGCGAAGAGGTCGGGCAGGACGCGCTTCATCACGTAGCGGTCCGCCAGCACGTAGGAGACCCCGGAAGGCGTGCGCAGGTTGTCCTCCAGGACGAAGAACTCGCCCTTGCCGTCGCGCACGAGGTCGATGCCGGCGATGTGCGAGTGGATGCCCCGCGGCACGGGGAAGCCCTCGATCTCGCGCATGTAAAGGGTGCTGCTGAGCACGATGTCAGGCGGGATGGCCCTCTGCTTCAGGATCAGCTTCCGGCCATACACGTCGTCGAGGAAAAGGTTCAGGGCGGTCATCCGCTGCTTGAGGCCTGCCTCCAGGTGCTGCCACGTGGCGGCCGGGATGACCCGCGGGATGATGTCGAACGGGAACACCTTTTCAGTGCCCTGCTCGTCGGGATACACGGCGAAGGTGATCCCGTGGTGCCGGAACATCTGCGCCGCGAGGTCGTGGCGGCGCTGCAGCTCGGCGGCCCCCAGGCGGTTGAGGTGCTCGTACAGGCGCCGGTAGCCTGGTCTGGGCTGGCCTGGTGCCGCCAGCATCTCGTCGTAGAAGCCGTTGAGCCGGTAGCCGAAATCGAGGGAGTCCTGGGGGGCCACAGCTATAGTTTCTGCGCCATTCCTACAACTGGAGCCGTGATCAGGGTGCGGGTGGGCTGCGAGTTCAAGTACGAGATCGCAGCGCCCACGACCGCCACGATCCAGGTCAGGCCCCGTCCGGACTCGACGCACCGCCTCGTCACCGAGTCGTGGACGACCAAGCCCGAGGTGCCGGTGGACGAGTACGTGGACATCTACGGCAACCCCGTGAAGCGCCTGGTGATGCCTCCTGGGCCGCTGGCCCTGGGGTACGACGCGATCGTCTCGGTGCCTGACGAGCCTGACCCGGATGCCTCTGTGGCGGCCCCGCCCGCCGTCGAGGAGATCCCGGGGGACCTGCTCCACTTCACCTTGCCGAGCCGCTACTGCCTTTCCGACCAGCTGTCCGACACGGCGTGGGAGCTGTTCGGCCAGACGGAGCCCGGTGGTGCGCGGGTGCGCGCCGTCTGCGACTGGGTGCACGACAACATCAAGTTCCAGTACGGAACGAGCAACCCGCTCACCACCGCGATGGACGTGTTTCAGAGCCGCACGGGCGTGTGCCGGGATTTTGCCCACCTCGCCATCAGCTTCTGCCGCGCGCTCAACATCCCGGCGCGCTACGTGTTCGGCTACCTGCCCGACATCTATGTCGAACCGAATGCCGACCCGATGGACTTCGCCGCCTGGATGGAGGTCTACCTCGGCGACCGCTGGTGGACCTTCGACCCGCGCAACAACGAGCGCCGGGTTGGGCGCGTCCTGATCGGCCGCGGCCGCGACGCGTTGGACGTGGCGATGATCACCACGTTCGGCTCCGCCGCCTTCAAGTCGATGACGGTATGGGCCGACGTGGCCGAGGCTGCCTCGTGATGGCGGATCCAGATCCCCTTTCGGTCGACTGGTCCGTCGCCCGGCGCGCGACATACCGGCTGCGCCAAACGTTGCGCTACGACTACGAGCAGCCGATAAGGGACCTCAACCACCGGCTCGTCGTGATCCCGCCGGCGCGTTTCGGAGACCAGCGCCGCACGTATCACGAGCTGCTCGTCGAGATCGAGGACGTTCGGGTCAGCAAGCGCGAGGATCGCTTCGGCAACCACGTCATGGACGTCTTTGCGCCGGAGGTCGAGTCGGCGATCGAGTTCGTCGCCGAGGTATCGGTCGAGCGGCGCGCGTCGGAGCCCAACGTGCTGGAAGGCGGCTGGCCGCCGGCCGAATATCTTCTCGACCCCACCCCGCTGACGGCCCCCGACCAGCGGATCCGCGCCGAGGCCGCGGTGCTGGCGAGAAATGCCGACTGGGGCCTGCAGCTGGCCGACCGGATCAACGACTGGGTCTATCGCTCCATGACGTACAAGCACGGCGTCACCGGCGTGAAGACCACCGCCTCCGAAGCCCTCGCGGTCGGGGCGGGCGTTTGCCAGGACTACGCGCACGTGATGCTCGCGCTGTGTCGCGCGTGTGAGCTGCCCGCGCGCTATGTCTCCGGCCACATGCTCGGGATGGGCGGCACGCACGCCTGGGTGGAGGTGGTCCTGCCCGACGAGCGAGGCCGGAATGGCGAACGGGCGACCACAAGCCAGAATGCGGTCGCGCACGCCTTCGATCCGACGCACGCGGGGCGGGCGGGACTCGCCTACGTGACGATCGCGGTCGGCCGCGACTACGCCGACGTGGCACCGACCTCAGGCACCTACCGAGCGCGCGGGGGCGCCGGCAGGCTGACGGCAACCAAGGAGGTGACGCTGACCGGGGTCGAGTAGCGGTCCTATACGAAGAGCGGTTCCTGCTCCGATCGCCGCACCAGCGCCTGCATCTCTGAATCGTCCGGCCGGCTCTCGAACCGGCTCGCGGCGTCCAACACCATGGGCAGCAGGTTCACATCGCCCACCGTGTTCACGAAGACGTTCGGATTGCCGAGCGCCCACCACGTCGCCAGGTCGATGTCACGCTGCGATTCGAGCGGCTGATACCACGTCGTGCGATTGTGCTCGCGTGCTTGCCATGGCCGCATGGCGATTGACTTGATCGTCTGAATCGCCACCCCGCGCTCCAGGCACGTCGCCTCGAGGGCGTTGAAGTTCTCCGCGTAGTACGGCATCTGCATCGTGATGAAGTTGTAGGGAAGCAGCACCGAATCGAACGCGAACCGTTCCAGGCTGCGCCTGTGGTTGGCCGCGATCTGGGCGCCGTGCCCCGTCACCCCGATGAAACGGACCAGGCCTTCCTCGCGTGCTCGCACCGCCGCCTCGATGACCCCTCTCGGGCTCAACGCGATGTCCCATTCGATCGGGTCCGCGAGGTTGTGCAGCTGCCAGAGATCGACGTGATCAATGCCCATGCGGTCCAGAGATCGCTGCAGCTCGTCACGAGCTTCTTTCGCGCGGCGTTGGCCCGTCTTCGTGGCGACGAAGAAGCGCTTCGGATCGCGCTTGAGCCACGGCGCGATGCGGAGCTCGGCGTCGCCGTAGCTCGCGGCGACGTCGATGTGATTGACGCCGTGCTTCTCGAGCACTTCCAGGGTCCGATCGGCGGTCGCCTGGTCGACGCTGCCCAGCGCCGCCGCACCGAAGAGCGTGCGCGTGCTCTCGTGTCCCGTTCGTCCGAATGCCGTCTTCGCGATAGCCATACCGCCAGTATGAGTCGGCCGCCGAGACGCGCCTTTGCGGCTTAGCTCAGGATCCCGGCGACCGCGCCAAGCGAGCGGAGAAGCGGGGCGGCCAGGCCCTCCGGCCGGTCGACCTCGACCGGCTCGACGCCGGGTAGCCCGGCGGCGAAGGCCTCCACCACCGCGGCGTCCCACTGCGTTCCCCGTCCCCGCATCAGCTCGGCGAGGGCGACGTCCTGCGACAGGGCCATGCGGTACGGCCGGTCCGAGGTCATGGCGTCCCACGCATCGGCCACCGCGATGAGGCGGGCGCCGAGCGGAATCTGCGCGCCGGACAGCCCTCGCGGGTAGCCCCGGCCGTCCATGCGCTCGTGGTGGGCGAGGACCAGCTCGCGGCCGCGGCGGTATCCCGGGAACTTGGCGAGGATCTCCGCTCCGTCGTCGGGGTGCTTCTTCATGAGCGCGAACTCTTCGTCGGTGAGGCGGCCCTGCTTGTGCAGCACGGCGTCGGGCACCGCGATCTTGCCGAGGTCGTGTACGCGCGCGGCCAGACCGATGAGCTCCACCTCGCGATCGGGAAGGTTCAAGCGCTTCGCTGTGCGCACGGCGTGTGCGGCGACGCTCTGCGAGTGCTGGAAGGTGTACGGGTCGCGGCGATCGACGAGGTTCGCCATCGACTCGACCGCCGCCACAGTCTGCTCACGGAGCTCGATCGAGCGCTTGAGGTACAGCTGGACGCCTGCGATCGGGGCCATCATCCCGATCGCCAGCCACGGGCTTCGTGCGCCCATCACGGCGAGCAGGAAACCCGCGACGTAGAGGCCGGTCACCTGCTTCAGCTCCGCGCTTGCCATGTCGCCCCAAACGTCGATAGGCCTGCGGCGGCTGTGGAGAGCGACCGCGAGACCGACGAGGGCTGTGCTCATGACGTACATCGCGCACGCAGCCGCGACAGCGGCGGCCAGCGACGCGGCATCGCCGCTCGAGAGGTTGCGGATCCCGCGATACAGGATCGCGGCCCCGCCGGCGGCGATCATGAGCTGGCTGGTGTTGAAGCCGATGTCGATGGGCGCGCGCTTTCTGCGACGCCACAGCACGGATTCTCCGGCCAGAGCCGCGAGGCCCACGAGCGCAACCGCTGCAGCCGGGGAGAAGAGAAGCACGATCGCGAAGTG
>Ga0075436_100002558_pt1 | contig 12524 bp, 10 predicted proteins | sample RhiMethybrSRZTD5_FD_75303 | JGI IMG/M metagenome (GOLD analysis project Ga0075436, IMG submission 75303) | Populus rhizosphere microbial communities from Tennessee, USA - Rhizosphere MetaG P. TD hybrid SRZTD5 | ecosystem: Host-associated > Plants > Roots > Rhizosphere > Soil | place: USA... | reverse complement strand
CGGTATAGAGCAGGGGCAGGGCCGCCAATACGGCTACCAGCATGCACTGCAACAGCAGCGAGGCGGCGGTCGCAGCAGGCCGTTTTGTTTTCAGAACACCGGCAGATTCAATCAGGCTATCTTCGAACATAGGCGGAGCCTCCCTATCCCACCTGTGTAGACACTGCGGTCACGATCCGTGCTCCCGTAAAAACGAGTGGCCCTCGGAAACATTTTTTGGAACTTCGCCGGCTACGCCGGTGTCGCTAGGTTGCTAGCTGGCAGGTCATAGTTTGTCCCACTCAGCCGCGGCTATGAATGTTGGTTGGCCTCTTGCTGAGGTGGTTTAGCTCCGAAGCTTCTCGCGTGCACCACCGCGACCTTCAAGCCTGATACCAGCTACTCTCTTCCCCAGCACTGCTCCGCGATGGTCTTCTCCGCTACCGGGTTGAGCTCTGCCTCGCCAACTCCGGCCCATTGCGCCGCATCTTTGGGGAAAGAAACGGAGGTTAGCCATGGCACTCGCCGAGATCGGCGCTCGCGCTCTCAGCAATCGTCTTCCCAAAGTGATATCTCCCAAGACCCACGCCATCATTGATTACGCCACTGCGGGAGGGTTCTTCCTAATGACCGGCCTGATGTGGAAGCGGCACAAGCGCGCCGCCATTGCCGCTCTGGCCTGCGGCATCAACGAAGTCACCAATTCCATGATCACGGGTTACCCGGGCGGCGTAGCCGATATCATCAGCTTCCCCACGCACCTTAAAATTGATACCGGCTTTGCCGGCGTGGTCGCCTCCCTGCCCAACCTGCTCGGCTTCACCAATGAATGGCCGTCTTTGTACTTCCGCAGCCAGGGAATGGCCATTGCCGCCACTGCTGGCATGACTGAGGACGGCGTCACTGCCACCCGGCGCCGCCGCCGCGATTTCGCAGCCTAGCTCCTCTCCTCGCCTGCAGGATTCTCCCGCCCGCGGGGCGGGAGAGTCTTTTTCCCCCAGCAACTCTGCATTGACGGTAACTGTTGCTGTGACCGGCGCTTGCGGCGGTCCGCTTCCCCGAATCCTGCACCGTGGCGTAGCATCTACATAGTAGCTACTGGAAAGCGTGCCTTATGGGAAACACCTTTAAAACCGCATTACTCTTAACCGCCCTCACTCTTTTCTTGCTGTTTGTGGGGGAATACATGGGCGGGCAAACCGGTCTGGTCGCGGCGCTTGCCATCGCAGTGGTCATGAACTTTGTTTCGTACTTCTATTCCGATAAGATTTCCCTGGCCATGTACCGGGCCCAGCCGGTTACGCGGGAACAACTGCCGCGAGTTTACGGCGTGGTCGAGCAGCTCACGCAGCGCATCGGCCTGCCTATGCCTAAAATTTACGTGATTCCGAACGAGTCGCCCAACGCCTTCGCCACCGGGCGCAATCCGTCGCATGCTTCGGTCGCGGTCACGCAGGGCATTCTGGACCTGCTGAATGACGAGGAACTGGAAGGCGTGCTGGCCCACGAACTCGGGCACGTGCGCAACCGCGACATCCTGATCAGTTCCATAGCCGCCACTTTGGCCGGCGCAATCACTGTGCTGGCGCGTATGGGTTATTGGGCAGCCCTTTTTGGCGGATTTGGCGGCCGGGACAATGACCGCGAAGGTGGCGGACTGGGCGCGCTGCTGATGATTATCCTGGCCCCCATCGCGGCCATGCTGATCCAATTGGCGGTCTCGCGCTCCCGCGAGTACCAGGCCGACGCCACTGGCGCCCATTTCACGGGGAATCCCTATGCCCTGGCCAGCGCATTGCGCAAGCTCGACGCCTACTCCCGGCGCGTGCCGATGGTGGCCACGCCCTCCACGGCACACCTCTTCATCGTGCAGCCGCTGCTGGGCATGAATTTCGGCAGCCTGTTCTCCACCCATCCGCCTATCGCCAAGCGCATTGAGCGCCTGACTGGCCGGCCGGCAGAATTTCTTCAGTGACCAGGAAGCTGGCAGCTGAGGGCTTAGACTGAAACGTGCCACCTTCGTGGCGCCAATATCTCACCCTCGCCCTCGCGTGCACCACCAGGGACGCACGTTGACGCTGCAACACCCATCCTGCCTGCCTTATCGTCGCAGCAGCTTGAAGGCGTGATTTGGTCCCCACTTCTGGTTGATGGCCAGATCAATCCACAGCATGGCCAAAGGCTCCAGAAGGCGCGCGTTGCGCAAGGGGCCCACATCCACCGGATTCAGCCCGATGTCAGCGATCAGCGGCTTCACCTTAGCCTTTGCCGCGGCATCATCCCCGCAATAGAAACCGTCAGCACGCGTGCCCGCGAATTCAGCGTTCCCGTAGTTGCCCGCGCCGATGGTGTTGAAGGCCTTCACCACTTTGGCCCCCGACCACCCGGCCACCTGCTCCGCAGCCGAGGTGGTATGCCCCAAAACCAAGCCTGTCAGATCGGAACGCAGCGGATTGGTGCAATCAATCACCACCTTCGAGGTGAGATCTCCGCAATCACGAATGGCCTTTTCGGCTGCCGGCCAGGGCACCGATAAAACCACAACCTCGCTGGCGGTGGCTGCTTCCCGATTACTGCCTGCCTGCGCCTTCCCGCCTGTGCTGGCGAGCAGCGCCGTTACCTTCTCTGAATTCGGTTCCGGAACTCCAAAGCGAACTTCGTGACCGCGCCCGGCCCATAGCTTCCCCAGCGCGCCGCCCACGTTCCCTGCCCCCAGTATGGCAATCTTCATAGCTCGCTCCTCCAATTCTTTTGCCCAGGAATCTTAAAGCAGGATGGCTTGTGCGAAGTGCGAGCATGGTAGGTGGAGTGCAAGCGAAGGTCAATCAGAAGCGAATGCCGGAAATTTGGCCTGCTCGCCCGCCGCCGCGCCTCCCTGCTCCTGAGTACGCTCCTGTTACCACCCGCAAGTAATCTCGCCAACCGCGGCTTGCATAGTAAAATCAACTTTCCATGTCCACTCCGGCGGCCACCATCTCGCGCGCGGCGCAGCTCGAGAACGCCCTGCGCAACATCATTCGCGGCAAGGACGAAGTAGTCCGCCTGGCCCTGGTTACCATTCTCGCCCGCGGCCATCTGCTGATTGAAGGCGTGCCTGGCGTGGGCAAGACCACCCTGGCCCAGGCGTTGGCCCGCGGACTGGACTGCACTTTCCAGCGGGTTCAATTCACCAGCGACATGCTGCCCAGTGACGTGCTGGGCATTTCCATCTACTCCCCCATGGAACAGAAGTTCGAGTTTCGCCACGGGCCCATCTTCACCAATGTTCTGCTGGCCGACGAAATTAACCGCACCACGCCCAAGACGCAGTCCGCCCTGCTGGAAGCTATGAATGAAGGCCAGGTCACGGTGGACGGCCATGCCTATGCGCTGCCTCAGCCCTTCCTGGTTATTGCCACGCAGAACCCGGTGGAGCACCACGGCACCTATCCGCTGCCGGAATCGCAGATGGATCGCTTTCTCATGCGCGTGCGCATGGGTTACCCCGAAGGCGATAGCGAGCGCGCCATTCTGCGCTCCCAGGCCGGCGCCGCCCGCCTCGATGAAATGCGGCCCATTCTCAGCGCTGCCGATGTGCTCGCAATTCAGCAGCAGGTCACCCGCGTGCAGGTGGACGAGTCACTGGTCAACTACACGCTCGAAATCGTAAAGCGCACTCGCGAGTCGGAATATCTTTCCCTGGGCGTATCGCCCCGCGGGGCGCTCATGCTTTATCGAGCCGCCCAAGGTCTCGCCTACATGGAAGGCCGCACTTTCTGCATCCCCGAAGACTTCAAACCGCTGGTGGTCCCGGTTTTCGCCCACCGCGTGGTGGTCAACGCGGTGTACTCCTCCACGCTGAAGAAAACCGAGCAAGCCGAGCAGGTGCTGAAAGAAATCGTGGAGACAGTTGCCGTCCCGGTGTAGAGCCCCTCAGCGCATGCTTAACATTGTGAAACCTGTAAAATAGCTGCACTGCTCCAAGGATGGCCACCTATGACCCTGCTGCGTTTTTTTATGCTGCTCTCGCTCGTGGTGTGGGTGGGCGGGATAATTTTCTTCGCCTTCGTGGTTGCGCCCGCAGTATTTACGGTTCTGCCCACGCCGCATCTGGCGGGCCTGGTGGTCACTCGTTCGCTGAAGGTGCTGCACTGGATCGGGCTGGTTTCCGGGCTGGTCTATGTGTTGGCTTCGTTTGCTTATGCCCGCCTGACCGCCGCCTCAGCCCAGCCTCTCGCCGTGCGTAACCTGCTGGTATACATCATGCTGGCGCTTACCGCCGTTCTGCAGTTCTCCATCATTCCGCGCATGGACGCGCTGCGGCTTTCGGTGGGGCAGATTGACGCGGTCGCACCCGACAATCCCGTACGCGTGCACTTCAATGCCCTGCACGCCTGGTCCACACGCCTGGAAGGCGCGGTCTTGCTGCTGGGCTTGGCGCTGATCTACCTGACTGCCCGCGTCGCCGTTCAGCCTCGAGTGGCCACCACACTCACCATGCCAGCTTCATCCACTGCAATGCACGGCGGGCGATGAATTCGCACGGCATAGCATCGCCACTGGTCGAGCCGCTCCATTTATCATGGAATGGTAGGTAGTTGTAGCGAGTAGTTGGTCTCAACCCCATTGGGTAGGAACTACTTGCTACCAGCTAATACATACTTCTCTTATGAAAACCGGAATCATTGGCCTGCCGCAGGTAGGCAAATCATCGCTGTTCCGCATGCTGACCAAAGCGCGGCTCTCAGAACACGCCAATCCTCGAGAAGCCCACGTCGGCGTTGCCAAAGTACCCGATGACCGACTCGATCGACTGGCCGTCCAATGTAACCCGCGCAAGCTGATTCACGCCTCGGTCGAGTACGTGGACGTGGCTGCCATGCCCGTGGCCGCGGCTAAAACCGCGGCAGGAGATCCGAAAGAAGGACTGAGCGACTCCATTGTCACCAACATCCGAGGAGTGGACGCTATCGCGCACGTGGTGCGAGCCTTCGACGATCCTTCCATTCCCCACGTGGGTGACATCAACCCCTTGCGCGACATCAAGAACGTGGATTTCGACCTCATCCTGAGCGATCTCGGCCAGATCGAAAAACGCCTGGAGCGCCTGGAAAAAGATCTGAAGAGAATGCGTTCCCCGGAACTGGAGCGCGAACACGACCTGCTGCTGCGCGCCAAAGCTCATGTGGAAAGCGAGCACCCGCTCCGCGACATGCCCATGACGCCGGACGACAAGAAGCGGGTGCGCGGCTTCATGTTCTTGAGCGAAAAGCCCATCCTTTACGTGCTCAATATCAGCGAGACTCACGACCTGGGCCGCGAACTGGAGGACGCCATCCTGAAATATGGACTCACCGAAGTGGCCGCTCGCCCGAATGCGGGCGCCATCGCTATCTGCGCCAAGGTGGAAGCCGAGTTGGCCGAAATGGCCGATGAGGATGCGGGCGAATTCCTCGCCAGCTATGGCTTAAAGGAGAGCGGCTTAGTGCGCCTGGTGCGGAAGACTTACGAATTGCTGGGCCTGATTTCCTTCTTCACCGTGGGAGAAGACGAATGTCGCGCCTGGACCATCGCCCGCAACACGCGCGCGGTGGAGGCTGCCGGGGCCATTCACTCCGACTTGGAAAAACACTTCATCCGCGCCGAAACCATCCATTGGGACACGCTGCTGGACGCCGGGTCCGAAGCCAACGCCCGTGCCCGCGGCACCCTGCGCCTCGAAGGCAAAGACTACATTGTGCAGGATGGCGACGTAATGCACATTAGGCATTCGGGGTAGCATGAGTAGCTGTCTTGGCGAACTGGGTGCTGAGCGAAAGATGCTGTTATTCTGCCCAGTTCCGAGAACTGAACCATGCACCCCATCGCCCTCAGCATCCTGCTCGGCCTGACCGCTGCTGCCGCCAACGTGTTAGGGGGCGCGGTGGTCGCGCGACGGCCCTGGGAGCAACGCTACCTTAAATATTTCATGGCTCTGGGCGCCGGCTTCATGCTGGCCACATCGCTGGTGGAGATGGTGCCGGCCAGCCTGCAGCTGCGCGGCTTCAGTGCCGGCTTTCTGGTGCTGCTCGGCTACCTGCTTATCCATTTTTTTGAGCACACTGTCACGCCGCACTTTCATTTTGGCGAAGAAACGCACCCCGCGGAATTTGTGCAGGCGCATAAAGGCATGTCCGTTCTGCTCGGGCTCATCATTCATACCTTTTTTGACGGAATCGCCATCACCTCCGGCTTCCTGGTTTCCAATTGGCTGGGATGGATAATTTTTATTGCCGTTTTCCTGCATAAGATTCCTGAGGGCTTTACGGTGGCCTCGGTGATGCTGGCCAGCGGGCGCAGCCGCGGCTGGGCGTGGAGCGCTTCCGCGCTGCTGGGGACCGCCACTTTGGCAGGCGTGCTGACCATGGTTCTTTTCAAGCACGCGGTCAGCGCCGGCCTCCCGCTCTCCGCCGGCGTCACCATTTACGTCGCCGCCTCCGACCTCATTCCCGAGGTCAACAAAGAGCCGGGGGTAAAGATGGCGCTCCTGGTATTTGTGGGCGTCGCATTTCTCTTTCTGCTGGACAGCGTTTTTCACATCCACTAATTGCTGCTTGAAACGTAGTAGAATTATTTGCGACGCAGTCCCAGGGTTGGTCTATGCACAGCGTTTCACCCGGGCCCCAGCCCGAGTTTCCACCGCAGCCCCAGATTCAGGTTCCTGAGCTTCCCGCCCCCGGCAAATCACTGGCCCATGACTGGCTGCCCACATGGCAACGCCTGGCGGTGATCTCCATCCTCTTTGGATTGTTTGTATTCTGCAGCAGCCTGGCGCTCGACTATCTGCTGCTGGTCCATCGCGACTCGCCCCTCGCTACCGTCGAAGTTTCCGATGCGATGGCGGCTTTGCTCGCGGGCGTGCTGTTTTATAAGATCCTCGATGCTGGGCGGCGGCGGCGAAAATTGATCCTGCAGCGGCTAGAGACCATTGATCAGATGAACCACCATATCCGCAACGCGCTGCAAGTGATCTCATTCACGGTTCACGCCAACCAGGAGCACGCCAAGGAAGTGTCTAACATTGACCGCGCTGTCAACCGCATTCAGTGGGCGTTGAGCGAAGTTCTGCCCAAGATGTAGTTCGCAGTACCAAGTACTCACTTTCAGCGCTCAGATCCAGGGCCTCACAATGTAGTTGTCTTTGTGGGCCTTGTCGCTGCTGGGTAGCCGATAAGGACGACTAATCCACCTGGTGTTTCGCCGTGTACCCGTCGCGGTACACCAGTTCGTATTTCATGTCCTTACCCTTTTCGTTGCGTACCTTTAGCGGCTTGCCGTCGGGTCCCACCAGTTCCACCTTGACCTTGCGGTAGGTGCCGTCCAGCTTGGAGTCGGTGGGATGATAGGCGAGCGTGTACTCGTTGCGCAGGGAGTTGCCGATTTCGCGGTAAATGTCCGGCATCTCGCCTTCGAAGCGCGGGAAATAGGCGCGCCCGCCGGTCAGCTTGGCAAACGTCCTCATCTGATTGTCGGCCTGCAGGTAATCCATCATGGCCGCCGAAACGTCTGGATTGCCACCATAGTGCGACTCGATGTACTCGCGCCACATGAACCCGATGCTGACCGGGAAGATGACCACGTCTTTGGTGGCTTTTACCTTCTGCAGCATCTGGTCCAGGGTCAGCTTGCTGAAGGTGTCCCGCCCGCTGGAAACCAGCACGATAGCTTTACGCCCGGGAATTCGATCCAGGCGGTCCAGAGTGTCGTAGAGCGCGTCGAACAAGTTGGTTTCGCTGAAGCCTGGGATGCGCAATTGGTTCAGGCCCGCGAAAATCGCCCGCTTGTCCTGGGTGAAGTCCACCAGGATGTAGGGCTTCATGTCATAGGAGACCACCGCGACCCAGTCATTTGGCTTCAGGGAGTTAGCAAAGTAGTACGAAGCGTTGAGCGCATCGTACATAAACGAGTAGTTGGTAGCGGCAAACTCCACCAGCAGGACCGCGGTAATCGGGGCTTGCGACTGGCCGAAACTGCTGATCTTCTGCTGCACGCCATCTTCGTACACTTTGAAATTGTCTTCTTTCAGGCCGGGGATGAAGTGTCCGTCCTTGGTGAGCGCCATGACGTCCAGATTGACCAGCGGCACGTTGACCTGGATGGAGTAGTCGGGCATGCCCGGGATTTTCTTCGGCGCCGGCCGCGGCGGCGGCGGAGGCGGCTCTTCTTTCTTCTTGGGGACCGCGATCGGGCCAATATCTCCTTGCGGACCACCGGCTTCCGGCGGAGCTGGCTCAGTGGGCTTCTGTTGCTGGCTGGAACCTTGATCTTGCGACTGCGCCATGGCCGGCGCGAACACCGAACTGGTTAACAAGCAAAGGACGGCAAACAGGCTAAGTGCCCGCGCAGCAATCTTTTGCCCTGGGGAACAGGACGACGGCAAACTTAACATGAATCCCTCGGGACGAGACTCTCTCTGTGCTAGTATAGATGCACCCTGACGCGATTTGGATAGATATCGCGCCGGCCTTAACCTCCCCCGAAATCATGGCCCTGGCTCTAGACAACGGGTTCCGAAGTCTATCCAGGCAGAGTAGCTGGATGAAAAATAAGAATTTCGCGTTTCTCGTCCTCGCCAGTTTGTTCTTTTTCGTGGTCACCGGCTTCGCCAGCGACCTTGCCATCAAAACGAAAATCATGCCCCTGGACCAGATTCACGCCGGCATGCGGGGCGTGGCCTATACCGTTTTCCAAGGCACGACGCCTGAATCCATGGACGTCGAGGTCCTGGGGGTTCTGCGCGACGTCAACGGGCCTAAGGGCGACGTGATCCTGGTGCGCCTCCACGGGGCGAAAGTTGAATATACGGGCGTGGTCGCCGGCATGAGCGGCAGCCCGGTTTACATTGACGGCAAGCTGGTGGGGGCATTGGCCTTCCGCATCGGCGAATTTTCCAAGGAGCCGATCGCCGGCGTCACTCCCATTCAGGAAATGCTCGAGATTAGCGAACTGGACCGCAGCAAGCCCAATGAGATCGAGCCCGCCTCTGCAAAAGGGCCGCAGGTTACCACGAAGACCGCCGCGCCCGGCATTAGCTCTGTGCCTCAGGGCTACAAAGATTATCTGACCCCGATTGACACACCGCTGGTGTTCAGCGGGTTCAGCAGCCAGGCCTTCCAGCGCTTTTCTCCGCAGTTCCAGGCGGCGGGTATTGTGCCGGTGATGGGCGCAGGCTCCGTCAGTCCCGGCGCCAAGCAGCCTGAACCCCTGGTGCCGGGCTCGTCCATCAGCGCCGTGCTGGTGCGCGGCGACATGAATATTGCCGCTACTTGCACTGTGACTTACCTGGACGCCAGCCACTTGCTGGCTTGTGGCCATCCCCTGATGCAATTCGGCAACGTGGATCTGCCCATGGACAAAGCCGATGTGCTGGCTACGCTGCCTTCGCCGGCCAATGCCTTCAAGATCGTAAACACTACCGAGCAGGTCGGCGCGTTTGTGCAGGATCGCCACACCGGCATTCTGGGCGTGTTCAATAAGCAGCCGCAGATGATTCCGGTGACTCTCAGCATTCACGGCGTTACCCGCCCCAAAACGTTTCACTATGAGGTGCTGGACAACAGCAAGCTGACGCCGCTGGCCATGATGGCCACTGTTTTTAGCGCCCTGCAGGGCGTGAACGAGTACGGCGAAGACACCACCTACCGCCTGGACGGCCGCATTCAGGTCAACGGCTATCCCGATGTGGAAGTGAAGGACATGTTCGCTCCCGGAGATGGCGGGCAACCCACGGGAGTGCTGGTGGCCCTATCGCTGGGCGACCGCTTCGGCCGAATTTTTGACAATTCATACGTGGTGCCCAACATCCGCGGCGTGGACCTGAGTTTTGACCTGGTCAACGACCGCCGTTCTGCGCGCCTGGAGAGCGCCCGCACCGACGTGACCGAAGCCCGCCCGGGCGACGAGGTGATGGTGGAAGCGGTGCTGCGTCCCTATCGCGGCGAGCGCATTGTGCGGCGGATTCCCATTCGCGTTCCGACCTCAGCCTCCAAAGGGATGTTGCGCATCCTGGTCAGCGATGGCGATACGCTTGATCGCATCCGCAGCAGCGGCCTTCCCATGGGCCGGCAGCTCGACTTGGGCTCCATCATTGCCGTGCTCAACAAGGAGCACTCCAATGACCGGCTCTACGTTTCCCTGCTCGAGGCTGACCCCGAAGCCATGGTGCAGGACAAGGTCATGCCCACGCTGCCGCTTTCGGTGATGAACGTCATGGACGGCATGCGCGGCACGCAGGACATGGTGGTGCTGGGCGAGTCTTCGGTGAACGAGGCCTCCACCCCGCTCGACTACCAGATTTCCGGCGCGCAGATCATCGCTTTGAGCGTGAAATAGAGTTCGATGAGCTGCTGTCGTTGTTAATGGCCGTTGCCACACGCCGCGACCTTCACATACCAACTGCCAGCATTATCTGCCAATTACCGTCACCTGTTGTGATTTTGAATCGGTTTGCGGGTCGGAATGGCTGCCGCTCCCGGTCGCCCGAGCATGGCACCCGCCGCCCGTGATACTCTGGGTTTTCCCCCACTTTCTTAGAGGTGTTACAAGCAAGATGGCAAAGTTCTTCGCGTTCTGCGTCATTGTTCTAGCCGCAACCATTGCCTTGGCTGAAGGCACTCGCACCTGGGAACAGTCTAGCTTCGATGATTTCGAGAAAGGCACCGCCACCGGAATCGCCATCACCAGCGATGGCGCTCTCCAACTAGCGCCCTCTTTCCGTTCTCTTTACGTGACTCCTTCCACCTACACCTGGGCTATGGACACAGACAGCGAGGGCAACGTTTACGTAGCCGCCGGCTCCCCAGCGCGCGTGTATCGCATCACCCCCGAGGGTAAGGCGAGCGTGATTTTTGCTCCGCAGGAGCTCCAGGTACAAACGCTGGTCGTAGGATCGCGCAACACGGTTTATGTGGGCACCTCGCCCGATGGCAAGGTGTACCGGGTGGAGCGCGGGAAGGGTGTCACACCGGGAAATAAGGGAGAAGAACCCGCCGCGCAATCGAAGACAACCATTGCGGTTGATCCGGACTACTCCTCATCGGTTCTTTTTACTCCCGGCACCAAGTACATCTGGGCACTGGCTCTGGACAAGCTGGGCAATCTTTACGTCGCCACCGGTGACCGCGGCGAAATCTTCAAAGTGGCGAAAAACGGCGAGCACTCGTTGTTTTTCAAAAGCGATGAGGCCCACATTCGAGTTCTCGCTCTCGATCAGAAGGGAGACCTGATCGCCGGCTCCGACGGCAGTGGCCTGATTTATCGCATTGCCCCGGACGGCCAGGCGTTTGTGCTCTACAGCGCGCCCAAGAAGGAAATAACCGCATTGGCCACTGATGCGAAGGGGAACATCTATGCTGCCGGTGTGGGCGAGAAGCGCCCCCCATCGCCCGGCTCGGTTCCTATACAGGTATCCCCCGTGCCCGCGTCTCCGGCATCGCAAACGGGCTTAACCATGAATGCTGTGCCGGCAACTCCGCCGCCGGTGCTCTCGGTTACGAGTTTCGCGACGGCTGGCGGATCGGAAATTTACCGCATTGCGCCAGACGGCTCGCCGCTTACGCTTTGGAGTTCCCGTGACGACCTGGTGTATGCGCTGGCGTTCGATAGTCAGGGCCGGCTGCTGGCCGGAACCGGCAACAAGGGCCACATCTATGCCATCACCGGCCCGGACCAGTTCACGGATTTAGTCAAGGCTCCCGCCAACCAAGTGACGGCTTTCGCCAAGGCACCCCAAGGCGGCCTCTACGCCTGCAGCAGCAATTTTGGCAAAATTTTTGTACTGGGCCCGCAACCTCAAACTGAGGGTTCCTACGAGAGCGATGTTTTTGACGCCCACATTTTCTCCCGGTGGGGTCGCGCCCAGGTTCGCTCCAGCGGACCGGTGGACCTCTACGCCCGCAGCGGCAATGTGGATAATCCTGACCGCAACTGGAGCACCTGGCAGAAAATTGATGTGTCGAACCAGGGTGCCGTCTCCATCCCTTCCGCTCGCTTCGTGCAGTGGAGGGCGGTGCTGCACGATGGCCGAACTCCCGCGCAGGTGGAGAGCGTGATTGTCAACTACCTGCCTAAGAACGTGGCGCCTGAGGTGGACGACATCACGGTGCAGGTCGGGATGCGCTACCAGCCGCTGCCCAAAGCGCCCAGCGATTCCGGCGCCGGCGGAGGCGGTGCACAAGCCAATGCTCCTGTTCCCCCCGCCATTCACGACCGCGATTCCATCGCCGTACACTGGAGCGGCCACGACGACAATGACGATCAACTGGTTTACTCGCTTTACTATCGCGGCGAGGGCGACAGCCGCTGGCTGCCGCTCAAAAAAGATCTGGACGATCGTTTCTACTCCTTCGACGCCAGCCTGTTGCCGGATGGCGGCTACACCTTCAAGGTGGTCGCTTCTGATGCGCCTTCGCACTCGCCTCACGAGGCCCTCACTTCATCCAAGGAGAGTTCGCGGTTCGAGGTGGACACCACGCCTCCCGCCATTCAGGATCTGCGCGGCGCCCTGACAGGCGACCAACTGCGCGTTA
>Ga0075436_100002556_pt1 | contig 12527 bp, 7 predicted proteins | sample RhiMethybrSRZTD5_FD_75303 | JGI IMG/M metagenome (GOLD analysis project Ga0075436, IMG submission 75303) | Populus rhizosphere microbial communities from Tennessee, USA - Rhizosphere MetaG P. TD hybrid SRZTD5 | ecosystem: Host-associated > Plants > Roots > Rhizosphere > Soil | place: USA... | reverse complement strand
CTGCACCGAATTCAAGTATGCGATCAGATCCGCCAGTTGCTGCGGATTATTGAATCGCGGCCACGCGATCTTCGACTCCTGCATGCGCGTGAGCATCTGCGGCCCATGGCGCCAAAGAGCCGCCATGATCGTCACTTCGGAGAATTTCCGCGCCTGGCCCGGCAAAGGCGGCGCACCGTGCTTTCCGCTCTCGTGGCATTCCACGCAGTGCTTCTGCGCGAACACCTGCTTGCCCCGTGTCTCACTGGCGGCGGGATAGACGAACTGGCGCATCCACAAATAGCTCAATAACTGCCGCATTTCATCTTCGGTCAGTGTTGGCGGCGGCTGGATCATTCTCGGCGCGTGGTTCCACATATCCACCGCGATGTCGGTCAGCGTCAGATTGTGCAGACGGTTATCCAGCGCCAGCTTGCCTGTGTGGCACTTGATACAGCCTTTGGATTGGAAAATCTCCTCACCGCCTTGCCCCGAGCTGTTAGAAAACCGCGCAACCAGGTGCTTCGTTTCCGGCAGCGTGCGCAGGTACACCAGCATATCGGTCAGATCCTGCGTGGTCAGCTCCTGCCACGCAATGTGCTTGCGCGCGAACGCCTCATGCATGCGGCCGCTGTGGTTCCACATCTGCTGCACCATTACGATGGGCTGGCCCAGCGAGTCCCACTTCACCACCGGCGGAGCGCCTTCCGCCCGCGAGTCCGTGATCCCGTGGCAATCCCCGCAATGCTTTATCCTGAACGCCTCTTTGCCGCGCGCCGCATCGCCGGGCTTATCGAAAAATCGCGTGGAATAAAAATAGGCGAACAGATCGGCCGCACCCTCCGGGCTCAGCTTCGGTTTCTCAATTCCCGCGCCCTGGATGGCCGCCCACATCACCGGCGCGTGATTCCACATCGTGCTGGCCAGTTGCGCAGGCGTGAAGCTCCGGTCGATCTGCTTGCCCAGATCCGGCGCCATCTTGCCCCCCTTGCCATCGATGCTGTGGCACTGAATACATCGGTCGGTTTGGAAGATACTCGCTCCTCGCTCAGAATCGCCAGGTATCACCGGCAGCGTAGCGGCGTGGACCGCGAGCGAAAACACACCATAGACGAATACTCCTCGCAACATATGAATCCCCGTTCTGAGATCCAGTATAGACCGCGCGCTATAATCTGCCGGTATGTGGAAGCTGCTTCCGGTCCTGTTCGGCGCCGCATCCCTGTTCGCACAGGCTCGGCCCGGCTTGTTTTTCCGCGAGGACTGGAAGGAGATCCCCGCCGCGACGCCCATTACGCAGGAACACGTCGTCAGCCCTGACTTGATTCTTTCGCTCTACGGACCGGCCCGGGCGTCGATCAAGAAATCGCATCATGACACGCCCGCCGACGATCCCTACTACATCTGGTCGGGCGAATGCCAGGCCAACTGGGCTGTCACCTTGCGGCATAAGAGCGCTCTCGTCGATCTAACCGGGCTGGCAAAAATCCGCTGGCGCAGCAAGCAGTCGGGTTTCCGGCAGCTCCGCATTATCCTGAAGCTGGCCGATGGCACGTGGCTGGCAAGTGATCGATCCGACGGCCCGTCCAGCGACTGGCGCATTCGCGAGTTCAACATGGGCGACCTCCGCTGGCGCAAGCTGGACATCGGGACCGTCGTCGAGAGCGAATGGGTGGACAAGCCCGATCTCAGCCGCGTCGATGAAATCGGTTTTACCGATCTCATGCGTGGCGGCGGCACGCCCGCGAGCTCGCGCCTCGACTGGATTGAAGTTTACGGCGCCGCGCGCCCGCGCGTCGAATCGGGCACGGGACGCTGATCGATTCACGAACGCGTCTGGGCTCTACCCTTCCAGTAGCCCGGTCGACGCCTTGCATGTGCAATGGCGACGATCTGTATCTGGTCAGCAGTCTCTCGGTACACAACTGAAAAAGGAAAGCGCCGGAGAAGGAAGCGTCTTGTGCCGCCAATATAAATCAGCCAGCGGTTAGGTGCTTCTCGGATGGATGAGATAGCCCGATCAATCTCGCTGATGAAGATTTCTGCGGCACGCTTGCTTCGATCCGCATACCAGGCGGCTGCTGCCTCGGCCTCGGCCAACGCTTCCGGGTGAAAGACGACGGGCTTATCCGTCACGCTGCACGTCGGCCACTAATCGCTTCCGCACCTCGGCCCAAGAGACCAGCCGAACCGCCCGTTCATCAAGCTGCTTGAGGCGTTCGAGAATTTCCGATTTCCACCGTTCCTCGGCATCCTCGTCGACCTGGCAATCCAGGCTGTCCAGCAGTGAATCGATCAGCGCCGCGCGGGCTTCTGCCGGAAGCGCCAGCGCTTCTTCCAGGATCTCCGCCGCTTCACGTGCCATGCTCTCATTTTACACGGCAGGTCGGTTCCAATAATCCACACCCAGCCCAACAGCTTCTGAGTGCGATAAAATGCCCGTTTCTCAAGGAGGTTTACGTGCGTCGTTTCGTTTTCGTACTGGCACTCTGCGTTTTCGCCGCTTCGGCTCAGACCAAGAAGATTCTGGTGATCGAGCGCGATCCTGAAATGGTCAAGGAACTGCAACAGGCCGCGCCCCAGGCGCGTATCGTGGCTGTCACCCATGACACCGTGATGCAGGAAATCAAAGATGCCGACGGCTTCGTCGGCGATATCCGGCCCGAGGAAGTGCGCGCCGGCAAAAATCTGAAGTGGGTGCAGGCGATGAGCGCCGGAGTCGAAGGCGTGCTGTTTCTTTCCGGCAGCACCGATCTGCGCGACAGCAACATCACCCTCACCAACAACAAGATCGTCCAGGGGCCCGAGATCGCCGATCACGCCATGGCTATGCTGCTTGCGCTCTCGCGCGGGCTGCCGAAATATATCGCCGACACGCGCGACGAAAAGTGGGACCACGGTCCGTATCACGGCATCGAGCTGCGCGGAAAGACCGCCGTCGTCATCGGCGTGGGCGGCATCGGCAACCAGATCGCGCAGCGCGCCTGGGCCTTCGGCATGACCGTCCTGGGCGTCGATCCCGAGGACAAGCCGTTCACGCCCTTTATCAAGAGCGTCGTCAAGCCGGACCAGATTGACGAAGTGATCCCGCAGGCCGACGTGGTCTTCATCTCAGCGCCCCACACCGAGCGAAGCCACAAGGAAATGGGCGCCCGTGAGTTCGAGCTCATGAAGCCCCACTCCTATTTCATCGCCGTCAGCCGCGGAGGCGTTTACGACATGAACGGTCTGGTAAAGGGCCTGGACAGCAAGCGCATTGCCGGCGCGGGCGTGGACGTCGTGGACCCCGAGCCGCTGCCTAAAGGCCACCCTCTCTGGAAGTTCGACAACGTGATCGTCACTCCCCACATCGCCGGCCGCTCCGACCGCGACCGCGAGCGCATGGTAGGAACCGTCAAGGAGAATCTCCAGCGCTTCGTCGAAGGCAAGCCGCTGGTGAATGTGGTGGATAAGCAGAAGGGATATTAGTAAGTTGTCGGAGGGGCGAAGCGCGCTTCGGAACTATCCTACTTGCGCTGGCGCGCCATCCAGATATTTCCCGTCATTTCCGACATGCTGAACAGCAGCCCGCCCTTCGTCACCGAGAGCCCTACTTTCCCCGGGCTGCCCAGGTTGGTCAGCGATTGCTGCGCATGGTGGAAATGATAAACCGGGAACGGCGCGCCTTCCGGGTGCCGGGTCTTGCGGTCCAGCCGCTGCCCCCAGAGGCAGCGGAATCCATCACGTTCCGAGAGGAAATACAGCAGCCGTCCGTCGGGCGACCACTTCCCTTCCCGGTCCATATGGCTGCCATCGGTCACCGCGATCCACGTATCCGGCCCGCCCACGCTCCCATCGTGGAACGGCGCGACGTAAAGCGTCCTGGACGAATCGTTGTCCACCGGCCGGGCCTGGAACGCAATCCACTCGCCATCGGGAGAAAAAGATTCCGGATAGAGCGCCAGCCGGGGATGATGAATCAGCACGCGCGTCTTGCCCAGGCTCAGATCCAGCAATCCCACGCAATAGGGCGAGCACGATTTCGCCTCGAACAGCAGTTTGGTCCCATCCGCCGAAAAGTCGCGCGGCGGGCCGCCGTCGTTGTAGACCTTCTCGTCGCCCCCGGTGGAGGAAACCACGTGAATGGCCCACTGCGGACCCGATACGGCGTATGCCACCTTCGATCCGTCGGGTGTGATCTTGGGTGAATCAAATTCCGGCGTGTTCGCCGCCACCATGGTGTCGGTGCCGGTCGCCAGATCCCGGACCCAGATTTCCCGCTTACCTGACGACCGGTCCATGCTGAATGCCAGCCGCTGGTTGGTCGAGATCGAAGGGAACATCTCCTCGGAACGGTCGCGCGTGACCCGTGCCAAGCTGCTGGTCACTTTGCCAGCGTTAAGTTCCATCGGAAGGCGCCACACGTTGGTGCTGGCGGCCACGCTGGAGAAAACCAGATTGCCGTTGGACGCCACCGAAGGCTCGCCCTCCTGGTCTGTCCCGAAGGTCAGCCGCTGCGGCGTGCCGCTGATTCTTCCCGTCTGCGGCGAAATCGTTGCTTGCCAGAGATTGGTGGTATCGCGGCGCGCCGAAAAGAATACCTGATCGCCGACCCAGGCTGCGGGTCCCCCGGCCGAGAGATTCTCGCGCGCGAAGATTGCAAACGCGCCCGTTTGGACGGCCTCGCTTCCGTCCGCCGGGGCCATCCACCAGTCGGGCGCTGACGATTCTTCCCGTTGTCCCCAGAACAGCAGGTGTGTGCCATCGGACGACCACGCGGCGTCGTGCGCGCCATAGAAGCCCGGCTGCACCGGCCTGGGAGTGCCGCCCGTGGCCGGCACAACGTACACCTGCGTGCGCACGAAATAGGACTCGCCCACCCAGTAAACAATCCTTTGCCCGTCGGGAGAGAACCGCGGACCCCGCCCTCGCTTCGCAATCAGCTTCACATCGCCGCCCAGCACCGCCACGGTGTAGATCCCGCCCCCGTCACGGTCCGAGCGGAACGCCACTTTCGAGCCGTCTGGTGAGAACGAGGGCTCGTAGTCGTCCGCCGGATTGGCCGCTAGACGCGCCTGGTCACCGGTGGCGATGTTCTGCACCCAGATGTCCAGGTTGCCCTCTCCGCTGCGGTCGGAACTGTAGGCCACTAATTTGCCGTCAGGTGAGATCGCCGGGTCGCTGGTGAAGCCCGAATCGTTCGTGAGGCGGGCCAAGGCAAATTCTTCGGCGGCCGGCCTGCGCATCAGCCACGCCACCACCGCCAGGGCCACAGCCGCCAACGCAACCAGAACGGACCAGCGCCACGATATGCGCCGCGGAGCCGTTTGTGGAATTCCGTTTTGGCGGGGCGAAAAGACCGGCACGAAGCTCGTCCCCAGGCTGATCACTAACGGATCATCTTTTCCCGGGCCTTCGTAGTAATCCTTGAGCTTCTCCCGGAGGCGCCGTTTTTCCACCCTGACTACCGATTTTTCGCTGGGCGTGAACTCGCGCTGGTTAAATACCTTCTCCGCGATGAGGTATTCGCTGAGCTCCTCGCCCCGGCCTTCGAGGGTCTCGACCACGATGAATTGCAGGAATTTAGCCAGAGCTGGCGAGAGGGTATTGCTCGATGCGATGCGCTCCAGTTCCTGATAACGCGGATTCCATCGTTGGAAGATCCTGGCCCCCCAGGATGTAACGTTCGAGGGTGGGCGCAGCGGAACTGGTTGAGGGCCGGTCATCATGGTTTAACTTCAGGCGAATCAGTCATTGGGACACGCCCAGATTATACGTAACACCCCCGTAACATCCCATTTTAGTCGAGTCAAAGTCCATCGTAAATCATTCATTGGAAAGCGATGTAAATTTTAACGGATGCCGTGACAAAGATTAACGTTGCCAAATATTCCCAACTAGTCCAAATATGCTAGTGCTCAGGGAAAAACTCCGGCTGCGAGTCTCGGTTGCCGCCACGCAAAAATCGTGGAGTCAGGTGTATCGATTTGGCCTCCCAGCCAGGGTGGTTCGCTCACAGAGGAGGTTTTGTGGATCAAAGAATTCGATTTACTTCGCTAGTTTTCGTAGTGATCTTTGCGCTGGTTGCCTGCGTGGCCGTACCGCAAACCGCGCTGGCCCAGCAGGTAACAGCTACCATTACAGGCAGGGTCACCGACCCGTCAAGCGCGCCCATCGCGAACGCCAAGGTCTCAGCCACTTCGGTTGAGCGTGGAACGCAATATCCGACCACGACGAACGCGGACGGTTACTACAACCTCCAATACCTCCTGGTTGGCACCTACAACGTGAAGGTGGAGAACGCCGGATTCCAGACGGCCACGCAATCCAATGTCACGCTGCAAATGAACCAGGTGGCAAAGCTGGATTTCCAGCTCCAGGTCGGCAACGTGCAGACCACGGTCGAGGTAACGGCGTCTGCTCCGCTCCTGCAGACCGAGTCCACCCTGCTGGGTCAAGTGATTGACTCGAGAACGAACACGACGCTGCCTCTAGCCACGCGCAACTACGTGCAGTTGACGCTGCTGGCCGCAGGGAGCGTACATCCTGATCCCTCCAGCTTCACCAACGGGCAGAGCACCAACAGCGGGCGCCCGTACGTGAACGGCAACCGCGAGCAGGCTAACAACTTTATCCTGGACGGTATGGATAACAACCAGGTATCCGATAATCTGGTTGGCTATGCGCCCAGCGTAGATGCGATCCAGGAAGTCAACGAAATCACCAACAACGCGCCGGCGGAATTCGGCAACTTCATGGGCGCCATCGTCAGCACATCCATCAAGTCGGGCACCAATGAATACCACGGCGATGTCTTCGAGTTCCTGCGGAACGACAAGCTAAACGCCAATTCCTGGAGCAATAACTTCAACGATGCGCCGCGGGCGAAATTGCGCTGGAACGAATTCGGGGGCACCCTTGGCGGGCCGATCAAGAAAGACAAGCTCTTTTTCTTCGTGGATTACCAAGGGGAGCGTTACGATACGCCAACCAGCATCGGGGCCACCAGCTTGATGACGGCAGCAGAGCGCCAGGGCGACTTCTCGGCGCTGCTTCCCAAAGTTCAGCTTTACAACCCGCTTAGTGTCGTCAATGGACAGCGCCAGCCGTTTGCGGGCAACATCATTCCCGCAAGTCTCCTCAATTCGGTATCGCAGAAGATTGTGAGCAACACCACCGCCTATCCTCTGCCGACCAGCTCGGCGCTGATCAACAATTATCTGTACGCCAACCACACCTACGTCAACGGGGACCAGGGCGACGCCAAGCTCGACTGGAACCTCAGCGAAAAAGACCGCATCTCCGGCCGCTATTCGCAAAGCATGCTCACCAATCCAAACACTAATAACGTGCCGATTTTCTACAACGGGTTCGCTAATTACCCGAATCATACGGGTTTGCTGGATTGGACGCGCACGGTGTCACCGACCATCGTCAACGAGGCTCGGGTGGGCGTGAATTACACGGTCGTAAATAACGGCTCGGCAGCCAACGGGCTCGCCAATTTTCCGCAGACGGTCGGGCTGCCCGGCGTGGTGTCCAGCAATCTGCCTTCGATGAGCTTTAGTGGAGGCAATGCCAGCAACATCGGAAACAGCGATATCTACCAGCTTTTCGCGGATACGGTAATTCAATACGAAGACACCGTGAACATCACCAAAGGCGCTCACAATCTGCATCTTGGATTCCAGGGCTGGCGCCAGCGCATCGACACGTTCTACTCCGGCAACAATGGCCGGGCGGGAACGTTCACCTTCGACGGCCGCTATACCGCCGGTCCGAATCCTCTGGCAACCGCCGGGGCCGGCACTGGCATCGCGGAAGCGGACTTCATGCTCGGGCTGCCCTCCGAAATCGGCGGCGGTGTCAACGGGGGCACCTGGGGCCAGCGCGCCAACGTTTTCGCGACGTTCTTCCAGGACGATTGGCATATCCGGCCAAACCTCACACTCAACCTGGGGCTGCGGTGGGAATTGCACACCCCCTGGGTTGAGGTGAAGGACCGGCAATCGAACTTCGGGCTAATCTCCGGCGCCCTGGAGTTGCCCGGCCAGAACGGAAACAGCAACGCGTTGTATAACACTTACAACGGCATCACGAATTTCCAGCCTCGCATCGGGCTGGCATGGAACGTGAAGAAGGACATAGTAGTTCGGGCGGCTTACACTCTCTCTTCCTACCTGGAAGGGACGGGCACGAATCTGCGTCTGACTATTAACCCTCCGTTCGCCCACGAAACGGATGCCAACTACACGTCACAATCGTTGCCCAGTTCCAACCTGAGTCAAGGTTTCCTGCCGCTCGAAGCTAATCCGTCGGATGCATTCGCCGGCGCCCTGATCCGCCTCTGGGATCCCAACATTCGTCCGGCCGTTTCGAATCAATGGAACCTCACGGTTCAGAAGCAGTTCGCCAACAACACCACGCTACAGGTCGGCTATGTGGGCCAGCGCACCACGCACTTGATGGTCCCAATGCCGTACTTTCAGAAGGAGCTTCTATCCGACGGCACGGTAGTGGGTAGCCCGTACCTGTCGGGCAACCCGACCCTGTATAACGAGATCAGCCAGATTTCAGGCACGGCTTCCAACGGCAATCAGGCTTACAACTCCTTGCAGGCGGTCCTGCAGAAGCGCTTCAGCAATGGCCTGGAATACAACGTGGCTTACACCTACTCCAAGTGCATGACCGATTCCAGCGGCTACTACGGCTCGTGGGGCGGTCAGACGACGCCGGTTTCGCCCTACTGGCAAAACCTGTACGACAAGAAGGCGGAGTGGGGACCCTGCTACTATGACGTCGCCCACACCTTGACCAGCTACGCTACCTACGATATTCCGTTCGGCCGGGACCGCCAGTTTGGCAAGAGCATGAATCCGGTCGTCAATGCAATAGTGGGGGACTGGCAGGCCAACGCGATTCTCAGTCTCCACACTGGCTTCGCGCTCACCACATCCGGACCGGATGCTTCCGGCACCAATTCTCGCGGAGCGCGCCCCGACTGTCTGTCACCGACGTCTGTGTTCGGTACGCAGAATTCGCCGTCCGGCGGCTACCAATGGTTCAATGCCGCGTCCAACGTTTTTGGCCCCGCAGCGACTGGCACATTTGGCACCTGCGGCATAGGCACCGTTCGCGGGCCCGGGCTGCACACGCTGGACCTGAGCCTTGCAAAATTCTTCAATGTTACCGAGCGATTTAAGGTCGAGTTTAGATCGGAGTTCGTCAATCTCACAAACACGCCGATTTTGAACTCGCCGAATACCGGGTTGGGCACGACCATGGGTCTGCTGCAAAGCGCTCAAGGAGCGCGGCAAATCCAGTTCGCTCTGAAATTCCACTATTGATCGTTCCTAAGTCAATAGAATAGTGATTTGGCGGGGCCGCGACACCGTTCGCGGCCCCGTAGTTTTTTGTGGGATCTCATGCGCTACGATTGGAAATTGGCGGCTATCATGAACGGCCGGATGATTTCAGGAGCGGTGGGGCCCGCCATCCTGCTTATTAGTTCCGCGTTCGCGGCGGATGCCCCTAAGAAAGCTCCGGCGGCGGAACCCGCGGCCACGGCCCGCCGGGGAACCGAGCTCGCGGAAGCCGGCCAATGCGAGCAGGCGCTGCCCCTGCTGGCGAAGTCCGCTTCGCACCTGGCGGATAAACAACTCAAGAAACAAGTGGGTTTTTACGGGCTGCGCTGCGCTATGGGGATGAACCAGATGGATCCCGCCCTGGACTTCATCCGCATGCTCCAGCACGAATTCCCCGGCGACCCTGAGGTGCTCTACCTTTCCGTGCACGTGTTCTCCGATCTTTCGATTAAGGCGTCCCAGGCTTTGCTGTTTACGGCTCCGGGCGCCTACCAAGTCCATGAGCTGAACGCCGAGGCGCTCGAAACGCAGGGCAAGTGGAACGACGCCGTCATGGAATACCGGGAGGTGCTGAAGAAGAACCCGCATCTCTCGGGGATTCACTATCGCCTGGGGCGCCTGCTGCTCTCCGCGCCTAAAACGGCCACGAGCCGCGACGAAGCCCGCCGCGAATTCGAAGAAGAGCTCAAGATCAATCCAGGCAATCCCGGCGCCGAGTATATTCTGGGCGAGCTGGCCCGGGAAGACGAACAATGGCCGGCAGCCATCGAACATTTCGGGCGCGCGTCTAAGCTGGACGCGGGGTTTGCCGACGCGTTCATCGGGCTTGGCCGTTCGCTGATCGCCGGCGGGCGGGCCGCCGAAGCCATTGCTCCGCTCGAGATCGCAGAAAAGCTCCAGCCCGATAACCCCGCCGCGCACTTTCACTTAGCCACCGCCTACCGCCGGACGGGCCGCCGGCAGGATGCGGACCGCACATTTGGCCTCTATCAGCAGGCTTCCGAAAGAGCCCGCCAGTTGAAGGAAGGCATCCACGCCGGAGTTGCGGGCCCGCAGGAAGTGATGGGGCCGCAAAAGGCGGAGCCCTGATCGCGCCGCCCGGAATGACGCGCTTACCCGCGTGCCTGCTGGTTGCGGTCCTTCTGCAAGCTGCCCCTCCGGAACAGCCGGCCACCGTCCAATTCACCAACGCTACCAAATCCGCCGGCATCACCTTCGTACATTTCAAGGGCGCCAAGGGAACTTCGACCATTCTGGAAGAGGCCGGCCCCGGGTTGTGCGTGGCGGATTTCGACGGCGACGGGTACCAGGACATCTATTTCGTCAATGGCCGCGATCTCTACAAGCGCGGCATCGCTGCCCGCAACGCGCTGTACCACAACAACGGCGACGGCACGTTCACCGACGTCACGGAGAAAGCCGGCGTGCCGGGCAACGCCTATGGCCTGGGCTGCGTCTGGGGCGACTACGATAACGACGGCTTCCCCGATCTTTACGTCACGCAATACGGGAAGAACATCCTCTATCACAACAACGGCAATGGCACGTTTTCAGACGTGACGGACAAGGCCGGCGTGGGCGGCACGGATTTCGGCGCCGTGTTCCATACCGGCGCGACGTTCTTCGACTACGATCGCGACGGCAAGCTCGATCTCTACGCGGGCGGCTACGCCAACTTCACTTCCACCAGCCAGCGCACGTGCACTATCGGTTACGGCGTCCCCACCAGCTGCCGGCCCACGGTCTACGGCGGCACGCCCGCGGTGCTGTATCACAACAACGGCGACGGCACGTTCACCAACGTCACCAAAGCGGCGAAGATCTTCCAGCCCAAAGGCCTCAATCTGTCGGTGGGCGCCTACGACTACGACAACGACGGCTGGCCCGACCTGTTCGTGGCCAACGACGGCATCGAAGCCTATCTCTATCACAACAACCACAACGGCACCTTCACCGAAGTGGCGGTGTCGAGCGGCATGGCGCTTACGTCGAATGGCAACGCCATGGCCGCCATGTGCATCTCGCTGGGCGATTACGACAACGACGGCTACCTGGATTTGTATATTTCAGATTTTCAACTGGCTTCCGACCACGTCTGGCACAACGACGGCACGGGCTTTTTCGACGAGGTGAGCGAAATCGTAGGGGTGACCGTGCCGACCAGAAATGTCCTGAGCTTCGGCGGCGGTTTCCTGGATTATGACAACGACGGCTGGCTGGACCTTTTCATCGCCAACGGCCACGTGTACGAGGAAGTGGAGCGCGTCTCGCCGGAGAGCCACTACAAGCAGATCAATTCGCTGTTCCATAACGACACGCACGGCAAATTCGTCGAAGCGACCAAGAGCTCCGGCGACGGATTTGCGACGCCCTATGCTGGCCGCGGCGCCGCCTTTGCCGATTTCGACAACGACGGCAATGTCGATATCGTGGTGGCTAATGCCGGGGACCCGCCGCTTCTGCTGCATAACGGCGGCGCGAGCGGCAACCACTTTCTCAACTTCAAGCTGGTGGGCACGAAGAGCAATCGCGACGCCATGGGTGCACGCATCAAGCTGCGCGCGGCCGGCGTTTCGCAAATCCGCGAGATTGCGGGCGGGGGCAGCTACCTCTCGCAAAGCGATCTGCGCGCGCACTTCGGCCTGGGCGGGAGCCGCCAGGCGGACACCGTCGAAGTCACCTGGCCGAGCGGCCTGCGCCAGACATTTCGCGACGTGGAAGCGGATAAATTCTACGTCATCGAAGAAGGCAAAGAACAGCTCGCAGCGCAGAAGTTCGTCAAGAAAGAGGCGAAGCGGTAGCCGAAAAAAAACGCTAGTCGGCGCGCAGGGCCACCATGGGATCAATCCGCGATGCGCGGCGGGCCGGCAGATAGCCCGCGAGTGCGGCGACGGCGGTGAGGACGATCAACATGCCGAGAAATGTGATCGGGTCGGCGGGTGTGACGCCGTAAAGGAGTCCGCTCAGCGCTCGTGCGAGTATCCAGGAAACGGCGGAACCGACCAGCATCCCGATCGCGGCGAGGCCCAGGGTCTGGAGGATGATGCGCGATTGCAGGTCCCCGGCGGATGCGCCCAGCGCCATGCGAATTCCTATCTCCTGCGTTCGCTGATTGACCGAATACGAGATCACGCCGTAGATCCCGAGCGAGGCGAGAATCAATGCGAAGAGCGCGAATCCTCCGAGCAGCATCACGATGAAGCG
>Ga0075436_100002553_pt1 | contig 12537 bp, 9 predicted proteins | sample RhiMethybrSRZTD5_FD_75303 | JGI IMG/M metagenome (GOLD analysis project Ga0075436, IMG submission 75303) | Populus rhizosphere microbial communities from Tennessee, USA - Rhizosphere MetaG P. TD hybrid SRZTD5 | ecosystem: Host-associated > Plants > Roots > Rhizosphere > Soil | place: USA... | reverse complement strand
TTCCGCTCCGCTCGTCTATAGTGGTTATGCGGGGTGGAGCAGCCTGGTAGCTCGTCGGGCTCATAACCCGAAGGTCGTCAGTTCAAATCTGACCCCCGCAACCATGGGCGCTTAAGAGGAAAATCCTCTAAGCGCCCTTCTTATTTATAGTTACAAGTTGAGCCGCAACAATTTTTCAGCCTAGTTTATTGCCGCAGAGTTGTTCCCGTTCTCGATATTGGGAACAACTGGGAACAGATCGCCGTAGATTGCCCGTTCTAAAGCGATTGCAGCTTCGCGTTCCGCTTCCGCAGAACTTTTGCGCCAGCTTCAGGTTTCCGGTCTGCTCATTGAAGAGTTCCAGCTGACTCTTGAGCAGATAGGGCCTGCTTTTGATCAGCCAGACGCCGGACGTTTGCGCGTATTCACGGCTTTTGGATGCTGCCCTTCTGAATCATCCAGAGTGCCGTTTTTGAAGCGTCTTTGCTGCAAGTAGATGGCTTCCATGCGGTATCGTAGCCGCTTCGCGGCGTCGTGCAGGCATTCAATTTCAGCTTCATAAGCGGTCAGTCGCATCGCCCGGCGTCTCTCTTTCTGCGTGAGTTTACGCTCCAACATTGCCGCACGGTCTCCGAACGCCGCCAATTTCGCGAAAAAGAGCTTCCGAATCTCACGCTTGTTGTCTCGACACACCGCCATAACGTAGGCGATGTAGGCTGCCAATTGCTCGTCGTGCAGTTTCCACATGGCCTGGTCGATTTTCCGAATCGCAGTCCTCAGATGTATCGTAGGAGGAATAGGTCTTCTGCGTCTCATGATGCCGAAGCGCTCCTCATTTGAGGTCCGCTCTTTCTTTTCTTGTTGTCCTTCGCAGCGCCTTGGCTTGCGCCATTCCCCCTTTTGTCGTCTACACCTTCGGACTCAGACGAATCTGGCTTCCATCGTTTTTGTTCTGCGGATGTGAGGAATCGCACGACAGGAGGCTGGCCTTCCTTTCGGCGGCGCTCCTCGATGAACTGGACATCCTCATAACCTAACTCCTCAGAGGCTCCGTTCCTTCACTTAGGATATGTAGATACCGGGGATAGGCAAATAGACGGTCCCTGCGTTTGCCGGTAGATTCCTTGGCAATTTTGAGTTTAGTGAGCGTTTCCAGAGCACTGGTGACAGTAGGTATGGAGAGTTTGAGGTCTTTTGCTGCTGGGCCAATCTTGGTTAACGGATGTGCTTGCAGGTATTCGTGAACGGCCAAGCTTGAGGCTGCCTTGCGTCCCATCGCTCGAATCTTTTTACGGTCCACTTCAAAAAGATGAAGAATTTGAACGGCTGTATCGGCCGCCTGGCGAGCTGTAATCTCGGTGCCTTCCAGAAAAAACTCAGTCCATTCTTCCCAGACCCCCTCTGTTCGGACGCGTTGAAGGAGATCGTAGTAGCGTTGGTGGTGAGTCTTGAAATATAGACTCAGATACAGAAGAGGCTCACGCAAGACACCTTTGGCGCAAAGAAGCAGCGTAATTAGCAAACGACCAAGACGCCCGTTTCCATCAAGAAATGGGTGAATCGTTTCGAACTGCACATGGATCAAGCCGGCCTCGACGAGAACAGGCAGCTTGTGTTTTTCATCGTGAAGGAAATGTTCAAAGCGGTCGAGACATTCCATCATTCGTTCCGGGGGAGGCGGCACGAATGCGGCATTTCCCGGACGGCTACCCCCAATCCAATTTTGTGAGCGACGAAACTCACCTGGCGTTTTGTTCGCGCCTCGTCCTCCGCGCAACAGGATTGCGTGAATCTCTCGAATTAGGCGCAGGGAAAGGGGAAAGCCTCCGTTGATGCGACGGAGACCATGTTGCATCGCAGCCACGTAGTTGAAGACCTCTTCAACGTCGTCGATGGGCACACCAGGCACTGCTTCGTTTTCAAAGAGAAGCAAATCTGAGAACGAAGATTTGGTCCCTTCGATCTGAGACGATAGAAGGGCTTCTTTTCGAACATAGAGGTAAAGGAAGAGCCGAGTATCGGGCAGAAGCGTGGTGAGACCATCTAGGCGACCGAGCGCTTGATTTGCTCGGTCAAGCTGCTGGTAAAGCCCGCCAAAATCGACGGGAGGGTCCGGCGGCAAGGGCGGCGGCACAAAAGCCTTTACCGTCTCGCCCGTGCCTAGCCTTGAGCCTTTCTCGTTGGGCACGGACGTATTCAAGCTCCCTTTAATAAGCGCTGTTCCTATTAAAACATAGGCCCTCTTGCTTTAATAGCTCTTTTCGGCGAGAAAATAAACATTCAAAAAGAGTCGATTGCGCTCTTGACTGTCTATAGCCTATGAGCTATATTCCTTCCATGGAATGGGAGGTCGAGTTCACCCGCGAGTTCGAAGATTGGTGGAACGGCCTCTCCGAAGCTGAACAAGTCGATGTGAACGCGAAAGTGATCCTGCTACAAAAGCTCGGACCAAGCCTTCCGCGACCGCACGCTGATCTGATTCATTCTTCGCGGCACGCAAACATGAAGGAACTCCGGGTTCAGCATTCCGGCAGGCCCTATCGCGTGCTCTTTGCGTTCGACCCGCGCCGCTGCGCCATTCTGCTAATTGGTGGCGACAAGACGGGAAATGATCGCTGGTATGAAGAATTCGTTCCGGTCGCGGACGGACTCTACGAACAGCATCTTGAGGCACTGAAGAAGGAACAGGAGAAAAAGTGACCATGGCCAAAAACTTCAAAGAACTTCAGGAGAAGATGCCGCGCGAAGCGCGTCTGCGCAGCGAAGCATCTGCCGAAAAGATGATTTCGGAAATGGGCCTAGCGGAACTTCGCACCGCCATGGACATGACGCAGGAATCGCTTGCGAATGCGCTGCATGTCAAACAGGCGTCGATCTCCAAGATGGAGCGGCGGTCGGATATGTACATCAGCACACTCAGCAAGATCATTGAAGCCATGGGCGGCGAGCTTCAAATCGTTGCCAAGATGCCGAATGGAAACGTGAAAATCCGTCAGTTCACTCAGATTCGAGAAGACAAAACTGAGACTGCCACTCTCCGGTAAGAGTCGGAACGGATAGGTTTCCTACCTCGGAATGGGCTTCATGTACTCGCGGATGATGTGGAAGTCTCCGCTCTGCCAATCGCTGTGTTCAATCCCAACTGGGAACATATCGCAGGCATAGCGGACACAAAAGCTGGTCTGGTCGGTGAAACGAACGGTGAAGTACAGCGTGCCGTCATCAATGGTGTGGCTGATGAAGTCCACCACCTTGCCATGGACTTCGGGATATTTCCTGCGCAGCCTTGCCTCCCGCCACGACAACCAATGGCCGGAACCGCTTTCCGCCCGTCATCGCAGATACTCTGGATGGGATTCGCCGTTTCTAACATTCTAACAAGCGAATTGGGGAGCGGTCAGTAACGCCCTCCAGCGAGATTTAGGACCGACGAATGCGATTTCGATCCCCGCCGCCCCTACCAAACATTGGATTCATGCAGCATCCCTATCAATTGAAATCTCGAAACTGATGGTGGGTGCAATCGGAAGGTTGCGCACCCCCGCAACGATGGGCGCTTAAGAGGAAAATCCTCTAAGCGCCCTTCTTATTTACGGTTACGACTTGAGACGTAACAATTCCATCGCCTAATTTTAGCGCCGCAAGATTGTTCCTGTTCTCGAGATTGGGAACAACCGGGAACAAATCGCCGAAGATTGCCCGGCGATTGCAGCGACGCGTTCCGCTTCCGCAGAGAGGAAATCTTGAAAGCGGGCCGAAAGTCTGTTCAAATCGGGCTCAAATCCGTCATCTTGCAGCGCGAATCCCCGTGCAGGTCGAAAGCCAGGAGATCTAGATGCCAGGAAACAGGGACTCCCGACAGGGGATAGCGATTTATCTCCTGCTTGTTCTTGCGTTCAGTTCTGTTTTTTATTTCTTGATTCTCAGGGCGCACAGTCTTGGTGGCGGCGCAGGCCTTTTTGTTTTCGGCATCATGTGGTGTCCAGCGCTGGCGGGAATTGCCACGCTCAAACTGAGCGGCCGCGACTTGCGGGATCTGGGCTGGAAGTGGCCGCAAAGTCCCTACGCGGTCCAGAGTTGGTTCATTCCGCTTCTTTACGCAGCAATCGCGTACGGCATAGTATGGGTTGCTCATTTGGGTGGCTTTCCAAACCACGAATTCATGGGCGTCCTTGCGCAGCGGATGGGGTTGCGCGTTTCACCGATGACTTCCACGGCCGTGTACGTTTTACTGGCGGGAAGCTTCGGTTTGGCGAAAGGTTTGGCGTCGGCGCTTGGCGAGGAGATCGGTTGGCGCGGCTTCCTGGTTCCTGAACTGAGCAAGAATGTGAGTTTTACCGGCACGGCGCTGATCAGCGGAGCAATTTGGGCTTGCTGGCACTATCCACTCCTGATTTGGGGCGACTACAACAGCGGAACGCCGACATGTTACGGCCTGTCGTGTTTTACCGTGATGGTTATTTCGATTTCTTTCGTCTTCGCCTGGATGAGGCTGAAGTCCGGTAGTCTGTGGACTGGCGCGCTGCTGCACGCGAGCCACAACCTATACATTCAGGCTATCTTTACGCCGCTGACTCGCGATACCGGGAAGACGGCGTGGTATATCGACGAATTCGGCGCCGTGGTGCCAATCGTCGTGTTGTGTTTCGCAATTTATTTTTGGCGCAAGCGTAAAGAGCTGCCGCAATAAGGCGTCGGTGCAAGCTTCGGACTCGCGAATCTTGCCTCAACTTTGGCCGGCAGTTTTGTGCCGCGATCTCGCCGACTAGTAGTGAACGTTGAAGTTCATCAGGTGCCAAGTGTAGGCGAACCAGATCAGCCCAAGGCATGCAACGGCCAGGGCTAAATCGTGGAGCTTGGTCCAGACCCAGCGGCCCGGTTCACGAACGCTACGGAGCGCATTTACACAAACAAGAATCGTTCCAATAACGCCGATCACTCCGAGAATGCTGAAGGCGATAATCCAGGGTGGAAGGCTGTTAATCCCATTCGGGTCATCGGCGAGCGAGAGTACGGAAAGCCAGCCGATATTGAAAATGAGAAGGATGATGCAGATGAGACGAACAAGGAGATGGAGCCTGCTGGCTGAAGGCGTGTAGTTCAAAGGTTTTCCGTAGTGCTTGCGGGCAAGCGCCGCAACGGGCCAAAGCAAAATGGTTAAGGCAACAACACCGATGCCGAAGCAGAGTACGAAGAGATTGAAGACCTTGCTTTGTAACAAGCCAACTTTCTGAAAGATGAAAAACGGATAGTCCATCTGGAATTGCCAATTCCCGCTTGCGTCTTTTTTGAATGCGACATGATCTTGTCCGTGAACTTCACGATAGAGAAATGGACCGATCTCTTCGAATTTTTTCGGTTGGCCATCGGGATTTTTCAGTTCATCGACGGAGATGGTGCCGTCCGCGTTGGCGGAGACTTTCGGTTCGCCAAGAGGAGTGGTGATGGAAAGGAAAGACGAGTCAAATCTGCGGCTGGATTTGTAGGAGCCAACAATTTGTTTGGCGTCGTCAGCGGCGTTCTGCACTTTGGCGCCAGGGGGTGGAGTAAAAGGGAAGTACCGATCGAGAAAAGATTCAAAGAGAACGGTTCGTGCGCTGGTTTCTCCTTTACCGGCGCTGTTGTAGGAAACAAAGAATCCGACGTTCTTATCGAGGATAAGGTGGAGATCGCTGTGAAAGAAAACAGTGTCGCCTCCGTGGCCGATGATGCGATGGCCGTTGCGCGATTCCTCGTAAAATCCGTAGGCCATGGCGTTTAGGCGGTCGTCAGCCCCAAAGAGCCGTGAGTGCATGAGCTTTGCGGTTTCGGGCTTGAGAATCTGTTTGTCGCCGAACTGCCCATCTTGAAGATGAGCGATCATGAAATTGCACATGTCTTGAGCCGAAGTAGAGACGCTGCCAGCGGGAAAGGCTTCGACAAACTCAAAAGGCTGAGCTTTTTCAGACGCCTTCTTATAGCCATTGGACATCAGCGGCTTCAGATTGTCAGGAAGAGGCTGGACGAAGGTGGTGTGCTGCATCGTCAACGGAGTGTAAATGTTGTCCTGGACGTACTGCTCGAAAGGCTTCCCTGAAACACGCTGAACGATGTAGCCGGCGAGCGCGGTTGCATAGTTGGAGTAGGCCGGAACAACACCGGGAGGAAAGATGCGATCGGGCGTGTGGTGCTTGAGGAACTGCTCGAGCGAATGCATGTGCTGCGCGTCGGAGACGAAGAGGTCTCGGCCCAGCTCTTCAAATCCTGCGGTGTGAGTCATGATGTTTTTCAGAGTGATGGGCTTTCCGTAAGCGGGCGGGATTTTGAAATCGAGATATTCGTTGACGTCTTTGTCGAGATCGAGCTTGCCCTGCTCGGCCAGTTGCATGACCGATGTCCACGTGAAGAGCTTCGAGATGGAACCGGGGCGGAAGAGAGTGGCGTCCGGCGTGACGGGAGTGCGTTTCTCCACGTCAGAGAATCCGTAGCCCTTGGCAAAGATAATTTTGCCGTCTCTGACGACGGCAACGACCGCGCCCGCGATGTCTTCGCGGTGCAATTGCGAAGGCATCATGCCGTCCAGATATACTTCGAGGTCGGCGCCCGTCAGTTCGGGCGTCGCTGAGGGAGCGGGTTTTGTTTCGGCTGTCGGTGACTCTTTGCCCGATGGATGAGGTATCGTCTCCTTCTTCGTTTGCGCAGGAGACAAACCGATGAATACGAGCCCGGCGAAAACACATGCGAAGAGGCTGGTCACTCGAGTTACCTTGCTCATGAATCCCCCTGAATTGAATTAATCTCCAAAGAGCCGGTCGCTTTCATACGCGCCTACCGGCCAAACGATTAAAAGCTGAGCCGCAAGGCGACTTGGCCTTCGCGGCCAGGAAGACGCTGGGAAATATTGCCGAACGTAGCAGCTTGTGCCTGCTGAGTCTGAATCGCGGCAGGGTTGCCATTGTTGAAGACATTGAAGAATTCGAAGAGGCCCTCGAGCTTAAACCGCTCGTGGATGGTCCAGGTTCTCGCGATGCGCATATCCATGTTGACGAAAGGCGGAGCGCTGAAGGCATTGCGGCCCGTTTGCAGGTCGCGGACGGTAAACGTGCCATTGGCGTCCACGTCGACAGGCTGCTTTGCAACGGCGGTATAGCGGAAGCCGCTCTGTGCGCGAAGCAGGCTGCTGAACTGAATCTTCCAAGGGAGTTCCACGAGGCCGTGCAGTTCGAAGGTGTGACGAAGGGCGAAATCGGACGGCCCGCTGTCGAGTTTCGCTCCGTCGTAAAAAGTACCCTGTTTGGGGACAAAAGCGCCATTGCATGCTGTGAAAGCAGCGCTCGCGTTTGTCTGGGCAGGACACGCGCCGGAGGCGGTTTCAGTCACAAGAGGTATGATTCCCCGGAAACTGTCGGTGGGGAAGGCGTTGCCGCCACCAATCGCCCCTGTACCCAAATTAGAGCTGAGTGCGTCGTCGTGTTCGGAAACGTACGCATAGCTACCGCCAAGAGTGAATCGTTGTCGCAGGCGCTTTTCAAAGGAAAGAATTCCTGCATCGTAGAGGCCTGAGTACCAGGGGCCAAAACCATTCACCTGGACCGGCGGAGGCAACTGCGTAACGCGGGCGTCAAAAGGGAGATTTGTCTGCCGATTACCGAGGAGATTTACAATTGCTTTGTGATAGTAATCCGCTGACACAACCCAGTCGTCGCTGAGTTGGCGCTGAACGCCCAGCGTATAGCTGCGGGTGTACGGGGTGGCAAAGCTGGGATCGATGGTGACCGGAAAGCTTCCAGGCGTTAAGACTTCGAATGACAGAGTGCCGAACGGGCCCCATTCCCAGAAACTGGGGGACTGGGACTTGCCGATGGCGGCGTCAGCGGCCGCAAGGAATTGGTCTGGGGTGAGGCCGGACAATTGTTGAACATTGCCTATATTTACAGGCACATTCGCGGGAATCGGAGTAAGCCCAATATTATTGAGGTGGTCGATTCCGTAAAGCGTTGAAGTGTCTCCTGGAATGGCGCCGGCAAACGGGCATGTAGCACCGGACGCCGCTATCTGTGCGTCCGTCAGATTAGTGGACTGACACACGCCGAATAGGGCCGGAGCAATTGTAGGTACGCCATAGAACAAACGCGGGAAGGATAGTGGCTGATCCAAGCGAATATCCGCTCCGCCGAAACCAGGAATGTCTCGAGCCAGGCCGAGGCGGAAGTGGTCATAGAAAAGGCCGAAGCTTCCGCGGACAACGGTTTTCGGGGTAGCAGACCAAGCAAAGCCGATTCGCGGAGAAACGTTGTCCGTTTTCTTGAACGCGGAATCATAGTCCCAGCGGACTCCGCCATTCAGCGTGAAGGTGCGGGTAACTTTCCAATCGTCTTGAATCCAGAGGCCGTTGTAGTTGTTCCGCAGCTTGATTTTGTTGGCATCCGGAGTGAGGCCGCCAATGGTCAGGAGCAGGAAGAAACCGGAATTGATTGGACCGAATTGCTCGTAGTCCGCCTGCGTAGCAAAGAGCTGGTCCTGTTGACCGTTGGCTTCGACACCGTCAACCTGAGTGCGCTCGAAGTCCCATCCGAACTTTAAAGTGTGACGATTGAAGGTTTTTGCGAGGCTTGCTCCAAATGTGCCGTACTTTTGCTCCAGACTCGAAGGAGTAAAAAGAAAGCCAATCTCCGGTGTGCCGACGTCGCCGAAGATTCCGCCGGTATCGAATCCGCTAAAGATATTGAAGATGGTATCGGGTCCGGCGTCCTGGTGCGCCGGGCTAGTAAGAGTGGATTGGTTACGGTATTGGCCGCGAAGACTGAGGATGAAAGGACTATTGGCGCTACCGAAAGTGATGGTGTCGCTAAATCCGAGCATCAGGTTACGATCGCCAAGATTGGTACGCGTGGAAGGGAGCGATGTCGAAGCCGAAAGGGGGTTGGTGCTGTTTACGTGAACATTGGTGTAGTTTGCTTGTTCGGACAGGTGATGATTGCCCAGAACTTGATCCAACCTGCCGAAGAGGCGAGTTTCGCGATTGGTGGTCGGTTCGTTGAAGCGTTCTTCATTGTCGATGATGAATTGAGGAGTCTTTAGCGGGGGCACAAAGTTGAGCTGACGGTTTTCGTGAATTCCTTCGGCTGAACCGAACCAGAACGCCTTGTCTTTGACGATCGCGCCCCCGGCTGCAGCGTCATAGTCCCAACGCAGAAGATATGGCACGTCTCTGCCAGAAATATCGGAACTATCAAACACGTTGTTACGGTGGTACGCGGATGCAAGACCGTGAGTGGCATTTTGTCCAGACTTCGTGATGACATTGACCACGCCTCCCGAAGAATGTCCGAACTCCGCTTTATATCCGGAGGTGATCACCTGAAATTCCGCAATCGTGTCCTGATTAAATTGCGCCGCGGGCCCGCCACCCAATTCGTTCTGATTGGGAAGACCATCGATGAGAAAGCCCGTATTGTTGGCGCGCTCGCCGAGAATCGGAGTTGCGTTGTCGCTACTAACGTCGGCCTGCCGATTTATCGCGACGCCCGGAACAAGTTGGAGTAGGTCCAGATAATTCCGGCCGTTGATCGGCATGTCTTCGATTTCGCGCGGCATGATGGTGGTGCTGATGGCGGAACTCTGTGTTTCCAGCAACGGTAATTCGGCCGAGATCTCAACTTGCTCGTGACTCGTTCCAACATCCAGGCGAACGTCGTATCGCAGCGTGCGATTCAGGGTGACTTCCAGACCGCTCGATACTTCCGTACGAAAACCGTCTCGGCTCACCGTGATGCGGTAGGTTCCGGCGGGCAGAGCCGACAGGCGATACTCACCGGCCGAATCGGTGGTCACCGACCGGTCGACTGCGAGCGACGAACTTTCAGCGCGGACTTGCGCGCCGGCCAGCGCAAGGCCCTGCTTGTCGGTCACAGTGCCCTCGATGGTCGACGTCGTTTGCGCGACCGTGATGCATGGAACAGCGAACGGGCCGAGCGCGACACTCAAAAGAAATAAACTTGATTTGCGAAGCGCGTCGCAGCGAAAGTATCTGGACATTGTTCCCTCCACCATCTGAAAATCCTGCACCCCAACGTGACGAACCGTTTACTCGACCGATGCGCTGCCTTTGTCGGAGCGGTACCAGCGATGATCGGCGCGATCTTCTTCTTCACTTCGGCGAAGCAATTCCAGCGAACGCGCAGTTTGCGTATGCGCACATGCGATCAAGACCGCGCCAAGGAGACTCATCGGCGCGACGTAAGAACCGCCGAAGGAAGGGCTCGCAACGGAAGCAATGCAGCAGTCATCGCAAATGCGGGCGATGGGCGAAATTTCGCTGTCGGTGATGCCAAACGTTGCCACGCCGAGTTTTTTCGCGCGAAGAGCGGCTTCCACCGTGTCGCGAAGGCACTGCCCGAAGCTAATGGCTATGAGAAGATCGCGCCGAGTGAGGCTTCTGACGCGCCGCTGCACATTTCCTGTGCTGCCGACGGGAGCCTCCGCATTGAATCCGAGCGTCATCATCCCGTAGCCCAAATGCCAACTCAAGCCGGCCGCCAAATCGATTCCCACAATGAGCGTTCTGCGTGCTCGACTGACTTGCCTGGACAGCGCGATGATTTTTTCGGGCTTGAGGGAAGATTGCAGTGCCTGCAAGTTGCGAAGATCCATTTCCACGCCGTGACGAATGCGATCGGCAACAGTGCGTTTTTCTTTTGACGCAGCTTTCAGAACCGCGTAAGGGGTAATTCGCGTAACAAAATGCGCCCGTAAATCCGCAGTGAACTCTGCGTACTTGTTGTACCCCAGAGTTTGGATGGTGCGGACGATGGTCGCGGCGTCAACGTCGTAGCGCTTGGCAAGTTCACGTGAAGAGAGGAAGAAAGTGTCCTCGGGATTTTCGAGGATCGACCGGAGCAGCTTCCGGCGGCTCGGATTGAGTTTTCTCTCCGCCGACGCGACACGCTTTTCCAGAGTAGTCGGGCCCTGCCGGAGATCTCCGGTAGGCCGACTGCCGTTCGGAAAACGAGTTGTACTCGATTGAGCCAGGTGCCGACCCCTAAGTGAATCGCGCGAACAGCGAAACGCGAGAAATATGCGTTAAGCCAATACAACGGTTGTTGCATGCTGTCAAGAGATTTCAATATTTGTTGCATCTCCGTTTTTGCTTGATGGGAGGCCGGATTGGGCTTCGAGTTGCTCTTCTGGCCAGATATGTGGAGTTCGCTGATGCAACAGGTAGTGAATAGTCTTGACACTCTGCAACATCTGTTGTATCTCCCCAACACCTTGCAAGTCACGATGAACACAACGAAACCGCAACTCGAAACCGGTGTTGAGGTAGCTTCGGAGCGCGTCACGTAAGCCGAATTTTGCGAACCCCAGGAGGACAGTGGCCCCATTCGACAGCAACGTAAAGCCGGGGAGTGATTCGTTCACGGGTCCCTCGTCGAGCGCATCCCGAGAAACGCGGGGGCAGCTTCGCCGCATCCTCGGCATGTGGGACCTGATTTTGATGATTGTGGGTACGGTGATCGGGTCCGGAATATTCCTCGTGCCGGGTGCGGTGTTACGTGCAGTTGGAAATTCTGTACCGATGGCGCTCACGGTCTGGCTAACGGGCGGCGTGCTTTCGCTCCTCGGCGCGCTAACGTACGGCGAATTGAGCTCGATGAAGCCGCAGGCAGGTGGGCTCTACGTCTACATCCGCGACTGCTATGGACCTTTTCCCGCCTTTCTTTTTGGCTGGACGATGTTCTTCGTGATCAGTTCTGGATCGGTTGCGACTTTGGCGGTTGCCTTTGGTAATTACCTCGGAGAGTTCATTCAACTCTCGCCCGTGCAGATAAAAGTCGCCGCTGTGGCGATGATCCTCGTCATCACCGTGGTGAACGTCCTCGGAACAAGAAAGAGCGCGAATCTGCTGAATGTAACTACAGCAATCAAGGTTGGCGCGATTCTAGCTCTCGGGACCGTGCTGCTCTGGCGTGGCACACACCCGGTGTTTGGCGGACAGAATTCTGCGGCTCATCCAACGGCAGGTGTTGTGGGATTTGGACTCGCGATGATCAGCGTCCTCTGGGCCTACGAGGGCTGGCAGTACGTGACCTATACAGCCGGAGAGACGGTCAACCCGCAAAAGATTTTCCCGCTTTCCTTTTTCGTTGGCACCGCGGCGCTGATCGCGATCTATATATTCGCGAACCTCGGTTACCTCGCCGCACTCGGAACATCTGGCGTTGCAGGATCCACGCGCGTGGCGGCGTCTGCACTGAGTGTGGTTGTTGGCGGCCGTGCGGGCAAGCTTGTGGCAGCCGCGATTCTCGTCTCCATGTTCAGCGCGGCTAACTCCATCATGCTCAACTCTCCCCGCGTCTACTACGCGATGGCGAGGGATGGGCTTTTTTTTAATTCACTGTCGCGTGTTCATTTCAAGTTCGGAACGCCTGCTTTGGCGATTTGTGTGGCGGCGGTCTGGTCTGCCGCGTTGGCCGCCAGTGGAACGTACGAACAGCTGCTGACCTACGTGGTTTTCATTGGCTGGATATTTTATGCGCTCGCAGCGGCAAGCGTTTTTGTCTACCGAAAACGTTTTCC
>Ga0075436_100002552_pt1 | contig 12537 bp, 8 predicted proteins | sample RhiMethybrSRZTD5_FD_75303 | JGI IMG/M metagenome (GOLD analysis project Ga0075436, IMG submission 75303) | Populus rhizosphere microbial communities from Tennessee, USA - Rhizosphere MetaG P. TD hybrid SRZTD5 | ecosystem: Host-associated > Plants > Roots > Rhizosphere > Soil | place: USA... | reverse complement strand
CATGACGATCCAGGCGGAAGGCGACTACACGAAGGCCAAGGCGCTCGGCGACCGGCTCGGCATGGTGCGGCCGCCGGTCCAGAAGGCGCTCGACAAGCTGGTCGACGTCCCGGTCGATATCGAGCCGCGATTCACGACGGCCGCGCAACTGTCGCCGGTTCGCTGACATCATGGCTGTCGATCCCGTCTGCGGGATGACGGTCGATCCCGCGCGCGCCGCGGGTTCGTTCGAGTACGGCGGCACGACCTACTACTTCTGCTCGAAGGGCTGCCTCGCGAAATTCTCCGCCGATCCGCAGCGATTCCTCGCCGGCGCCCGCGAGCCGATGACCGAGCACGCGCCCGTCGCGTACGTCGGTGGGCTCACGCGTGCGGGGGCCGAGCGTGCTCGGCCCTCCCGGTCGCAGTCTTCATCAGCGTCGTCACCAGGGTCCACGCTGCAGCCATCGTCCTCGCTGCCAACTCCGGTCTCGTCACCGCGGGCTGAGCAAGCTCCGCCCCTACCCGTGTCGGGGACGACCTATACGTGTCCGATGCATCCCGAGATCCTCTCGGACGAGCCTGGCGCCTGTCCGAAGTGCGGGATGGCGCTCGAGCCGCGCGTCGCGGATCTGTCGGATGCGCCGAACCCCGAGCTCGTCGACATGACGCGACGCTTCTGGATCGGTGCGGCCGTCGGCGCGCCGGTGGTCCTGTTGGCGATGGGCGACATGCTGTCGGGCGGCGCGGTCGGACGACGGATCCCCGCCGCGTCGATCAATTGGATAGGTCTGATCCTGGCCACGCCCGTCGTGCTCTGGTGCGGCTCGCCGTTCTTCGAGCGGATGTGGCAGTCGCTCGTGCACGCGAGCCCCAACATGTTCACGTTGATCGGCATCGGCGTCGGCGCGGCGTACGCGTACAGCGCGCTCGCGACGGCCGCGCCAAATCTGTTCCCCGAAGGCTTCCGCATGCACGGTTCGGTCGACACCTACTTCGACACGGCGATCGTCATCACCGTGCTCGTGCTGCTCGGACAGGTGCTGGAGCTGCGCGCACGGCATCGGACGGGCGCCGCGATCCGGCAGCTGCTCGGTCTCGCGCCGAAGACCGCTCGCGTCGTGCGGCACGGCCAGGAGATCGACGTGCCGCTCGAGAGCGTGCACCCTGGCGACGTCGTGCGTGTGCGGCCCGGAGAGAAGATTCCGGTCGACGGCGTCGTCGTCGATGGCGCTGCGGCCGTCGACGAATCGATGGTGACCGGCGAGTCGGTTCCGGTGGACAAACGGGCGGGCGATCGCGTCATCGGCGCGACCATCGTCGTGAACGGCACGTTCACGATGCGTGCGGAGCGCGTCGGCAGCGAGACGCTCCTCGCGCAGATCGTCCGCATGGTCGCCGAAGCGCAGCGGACGCGCGCGCCGATTCAGCGCCTCGCCGATCGCGTCGCGGAATACTTCGTTCCGGCGGTCGTCGTCAGCGCAATCGTCACCTTCGTCGCGTGGTCCGTCTGGGGACCCGATCCGCGTCTCGCGCACGGGCTCGTCAACGCGGTCGCCGTCCTGATCATCGCGTGTCCCTGCGCGCTCGGCCTCGCGACGCCGATGGCGATCATGGTCGGCGCGGGGCAGGGCGCAAAGGCGGGCGTGCTCATCAAGAACGCCGAAGCGCTGGAGTTGCTCGCGCGCGTCGACACGCTCGTCGTCGATAAGACGGGGACGCTGACCGAAGGACGTCCGCAGGTGACGTCCATCGCGCCGGAGGCAGGAACGACCGACGCCGATGTGCTTCGCATGGCCGCTGTGGTGGAGCGTGGCAGCGAGCATCCGCTGGCCGCGGCCATCGTGCGCGCGGCAGAAGCGCGGTCGATTCCGATTCCTGCCGTGTCAGATTTTCGATCGACGACGGGCCTGGGAGTGTCAGGCCGCGTCGACGGCCACGGCGTCGATCTGGGCAGCATCGAGTTCATGGCCTCGCGCGGCATCGATACCACGGCGCTCGTCAGACGCGCCGACATTCTGCGCCAGGACGGTCAAACCGTGATGTGCGTCGCCGTGGACGGACGCGTCGCCGGAATGATTGCCGTCGCCGATCCCATTCGCTCGACGACCGCGGAAGCCATCGCGCAACTGAAGGCAGACGGTCTGCGGATCGTGATGCTCACCGGCGACAGCGCGGTGACGGCACACGCGATCGCGCGCCGCCTCGGCATCGACGACGTGCACGCCGACGTGCGCCCCGATCGCAAGCGCCAGATCATCCTCGAGCTTCGACGCGAGAGACACGAGGTCGCGATGGCGGGCGACGGCATCAACGACGCGCCGGCGCTCGCCGCGGCCACGGTCGGCATCGCGATGGGTACCGGAACCGACGTGGCGATCGAGAGCGCGGGCATCACGCTCGTGAAAGGCGATCTCCGCGGCATCCTCCGCGCACGGCGGCTCTCGCGGGCGACGGTGCGCAATATTCGCCAGAATCTCTTTCTCGCCTTCGTCTACAACACGATCGGCGTTCCGATCGCCGCCGGCGTTCTGTATCCGTTCGCGGGACTGCTCATCTCCCCCATCTGGGCGAGCGCCGCCATGACGATGAGCTCGCTCTCGGTGATCGCGAACGCGCTCCGCCTCCGCCACGTTTCTCTTTTATAGACAATCAGTTACAAGGTAAACGCTGCACGACGCTCGTCGTATACTTCTACGGTTTTTCCGTAACGGTTTCCGTTCATGTCCCTTATGCACTCACGTCTGTTGATCGTGCTTCTCGCGTCGGGGTGCGGCGCCGCCGCGTGCTCGAAAACCGAGACCGCCCAGGCTCGCGGCCGCGACGATGCTCCCAAGCCGGTGAAAGTCGAGCGCGTGCGGGAAGAGGCGGTCCATCGATCGGTCGAAGTCGTCGGTACCCTTTCTGCGGTCGACGAGGTGACCGTCTCGTCGGAAGCCGAAGGACGCGTCAGCAAGCTGCTGGCGGACCTCGGCGATCGCGTCCACGCCGGCCAGCCGCTTCTGGAGCTCGATCGCGAGAAGCTCCAGTACGCGGCGGAGCAGCAGCGGGCCGCGCTCGAGCGCGCCCTGGCGAAGTTCGGCGCCGCCGATGCTCGACACCTTCCGCCGTTCGAGAAGACGCCGGACGTGCAGAAAGCTCAGGCCGAGCTCGTGCAGGCGAAACAGGCCTTCGAGCGCGCCGACCAGCTGCAGCGGCGCCAGCTCGTTCCGAAGCAGACGCTCGACGACGCGCAGGCGACGCTGCAGGCCAAGCAGGCGAGCTACGACGCGGCGCTGCAGAACGCGAAGAACCTGCGCGCCGATATCGATGCGTCGGAAGCGACGATGAAGCTGGCGGAGCGGCAGCTTCGCGACGCGGTCATCCGCGCGCCGTTCGACGGCTACATCCAGAAGCGGCTCGTGTCGCTCGGCGAGTATGTCAAGGTGCAGACGCCGGTGATGAGCGTCGTCCGCGTCGATCCGCTGAAAGTGACCGCGGAGATCCCCGAGCGGATGGCGCCGTGGATCAAAGTCGGCGAGCCGGTGGAGCTGCACGTTGACGCATATCCGGACAAGGCGATCGCCGGCAAGGTTTCGCGGATCAGCCCGGCGGTCAATACCGCGACGCGCGCGTTCGGCTTCGAGGCGCTCGTCCCCAATAACGATGCGCTCCTCAAGCCCGGGACCTTTGCGCGCGTGCACCTGGCGAGCGGAAAGATCGATCAGGTGCTGACGCTTTCCTACAGCGCGCTCCAATACAGATACGGCGTCAACCGCGTGTTCGTGGTGGACGGCGATCGGCTGAACATGCGCGAGCTGAAGATCGGCGAGCGGCTCGGCGACCGCGTCGAGATCGTCGGCGGCGTCAAGGCGGGCGAGGTCATTGCCGTCTCGGACGTCGAAAAGCTGGTCGACGGCGCGAAGGTTTCAGTCAGGCAGACCGCCGAGTAACCCCATGCTCTCAGAATTGTGCGTCCGCCGACCCGTCTTCGCCACGATGCTCGTCATGTCGCTCGTGGTGCTCGGAGTCTTCTCGTTCCGCGATCTCGGCGTCGATCTCTTCCCGCGCGCCGATCCGGCGACCGTGAACGTCTCGCTCGCGCTGCCCGGTGCGAGCCCCGACGAGATCTCCTCATCGGTGATCGAGCCGATGGAGGAGGCGATCAGCGGTGTCTCCGGCATCGACGAGATTTCCGCGCGGATCACCGAAGGCCGAGGCAACATCACGGTCCGGTTCGTCCTCGAGCGCGATCTCAACGACGCCGTCAACGATGTGCGCGAGAAAGTGGCCGGCGCGATCAAGAGCGTGCCGCCCGAGCTGTTGCCGCCGGTCATCACGAAGGTCGACCCGGACGCCGCGCCAGTCATGTCGATCATGGTCTCGTCCGATTCGATGAGCCTGCGGACGCTGACCGAGCTCGCGGATAAGCAGATCTCGAGGTCGATTCAGACGGCCAATGGCGTCGGTCAGGTGACGATCGCAGGCAGCCGCGCCCGCGAGATTCACATCGTCGTCGACATCGAGAAGCTGAATTCCTACGGGCTGTCGCTCACGCAGGTGCGCGACGCGGTCGTCGCCGAGAACGTCGAAATCCCGGGCGGCGCGATCGAGCAGGGCAAGGGGCAGCTCCTGCTGCGGACCCTCGGCCGGATCGATGCCGCCGCCGACTTCAACAACGTCGTCGTCGCGACGAAGAACGGCACGCCGATTCGCGTGTCGGACATCGGCTATGCCGAGGACAGCTTCGAGCGACCGACCTCGTCGGTGTGGTTCGGAGACAAGCCGGCGGTCCAGCTCGACGTCCGCCGCGCGATGGGCGAGAACACCGTCGCCGTCATCGAGGGCGTTCGCGCGCGGCTGCAGACGATCGAGCGGGCGCTGCCGAAAGCCGTCAAGTTGACCATCGTCGCCGACGACTCCAAGTTCATCTACGCGTCGATCGCCTCGCTCGAGGAACACCTGATCTTCGGCAGCCTGTTCGCCGCGGTCGTCGTCATGTTCTTCATCCGCAACATCCGCGCGGTCATCATCGCCGCGCTGGCGATTCCGGCGTCGATCATCTCGTCGTTCACGCTCATGAACATCATGGGGTTCACGCTGAACAACATGACGCTGCTCGGCATCACGCTCGCCGTCGGCATCGTCATCGACGACGCGATCGTCGTGCTCGAAAACATCTTCCGGTACATCGAGGAGAAGGACTGCGCGCCGTTCGACGCGGCGATTCAGGGGACTCGCGAGGTCACGCTCGCCGTCATGGCGACCACCTTGTCGCTCGTCGTCATCTTCCTGCCGATCGCATTCATGAACGGGTACGCGAAGCGGTTCATCAACCCGTTCGGCTGGACGATGGCGTTCTCGATCGTGGTGTCGATGCTCGTCAGCTTCACGCTGACGCCGATGCTCAGCTCACGCGTCCTCAAGCTGTCGGACGCCGTCGCCGACCATAAGACCAAAGAGAAGGGATTCTTCCACTGGATCGACCGGTGGTACTCGCGCCAGGTGAACTGGGCGCTCGATCATCCAGGCGTGATCATCGCGGCGTCGGTCGTCACGTTCCTGCTGACCTTCCCGTTGAACAGGATGGTGGGCCGCGACTTCGTGCCCAACGAGGACATGGGCGAGTGGACCGTCCACATGGACACGCCCGAAGGCACCTCGCTCGAAGGGACGCAGGAAATCGCGTTCAACGTCCTCAAGGAGTTCGACGGCATCGAGGGGATCGCGCAGATCGAGCCGCTGGTCAACCCGAGCGGCGGCGGCGGCGGCGGTGGCGGCGGCGGCGGCAGCAACGTGACGCACGTGCATTTCAACTTCCAGGCGCTGCCGATCGATCAGCGGAAGCACACGCAGGCCGAGATCATCACCGAGATCCGCAAGCGGCTCGCGAGGCACCCGGCGTACCGGCCGAGCATCACCGCGCGTAACGCCCTGGGCAGCGGCGAGGGTCAGGGCGGCTACGCGATTTCGGCGAACATCCTCGGGCCGGATCTGGCGCAGCTGACCGACTACTCGATGAAGGCGCTCGCGGCGGCGCAGCATACGCCGAGCCTGGCCGAACCAAAACTGAGCCTGAGCGTCTCGAACCCCGAAATCCACGTCGCCGTCGATCGACGGCGCGCCGCGGATCTCGGCGTGCGGATGGCGACGATCGGCAACACGCTCCGCCTCGCCGTCGCCGGCGACGATCGAATCTCGTTCTACAAGGAAGGGCAGGAGCAGTACCCGGTCAAGATTCGCGTGCTCGAGAACCAGCGGCGCGACGCGGCGGAAATCGGCCGGCTGACGATTCCGTCGCTGAACGGGCCGGTTCGGATCGACAACATCGCGCGCGTCGACCGCGGCCTCGGACCGAGCGCGCTGCAGCGCTCGAACCGCCAGTTCACGGTCATGCTGACGTCGGACGTTGCACCGGGCCACGCTCTCGACGAATCCTCCGCCGACGTCCGCAGGATGCTCGCCGGCCTGGGCATGCCGCCGACGATGACGTACCGGCTGCAGGGCCAGTCGAAGATCCTCGACGAGACGACGGCGAACCTGATCCTGGCGATCGGCCTCGCGATGATCTTCGTCTACATGGTGCTCGCGTCGCAGTTCGAGAGCTTTCTGCAGCCGATCGTGATCATGCTCGTGCTGCCGATCGCGGTGCCGTTCGCGCTCTTCACGCTCTGGATCACCAATCGCACCCTGAATCTGTGGAGCGCGCTCGGTATGCTGCTCCTGCTCGGGATCGTCAAGAAGAACTCGATCCTGCAGGTCGACTACGCGAACGTGCTGCGCGCGACCGGCATGCCGGTCCGAGAGGCCGTCGTCGAGGCATGCCGCACGCGTCTCCGGCCGATTCTGATGACGACCTCGGCGATCATCGCCGGCCTCATTCCAACGTCGCTCGGCATCGGCATCGGCGGCACGGGCCGCGCGGCCATCGCCGTCACGATCATCGGCGGCCAGGCGCTGTGTCTCTTCCTGACGCTGCTGCTCGTGCCGGTTGCCTACGTGAAGTTCGACGCGCTCGAACAGGCGTTCGTCAGCGAAAGGATGAAGCAGTGGCTCGGCCGCGTCCGCGCCGCGACGTTCGGACGACTGCGGCCGTCGGAGAGTCGTTGATCGTTTCTTACTCGCGTGGGGCCCCACTCCCACGCGCTGACGCGCTCGCACCGTAGTGCTCGCGCGTATCAAGAACAGCACTCTTCGACAGCTGGCTCGAGCCGCTGAAGAGCCTTCGCGCGCGCCGCAACACGATCGAACCTGTCGGCTCGACCGATCACCTCAGCTTCATCGCGGCCGGCGTTGCGGGATTCAATCCGATTCAGGATTACGCGAACTACGACGTCCGCACGCACCACACCAACATGGACACGATCGATCGCGTGGACGAGAAGGACATTCAGCAGGCGGCGATCGTGATGGCGACCTTCGCGTACAACGCCGCCAACCTCGATCGCAAGATTCCGAGACGCTAATTCATCGAGCAGGCGCCCGGTCCGCGCGGATCGCCGCACGCGCCGCACGGCGCGGAGGGCGGCGCCATCGTCGATTTGGCAGGTCCGCTCGAATGCGCGGCGAACACCGAGAGCTGCTTCTGCAGCTCGACGCCTTTGCACGCGGGGCACGACGGCGATTGCCCGTCGCGCGTCAGGTACTCGAAATGATGACCACAGCCGCGGCACTCGTATTCGAAAAGAGGCATACGGTATTCTAACGCGGCCATGGCGGATCTCGGATTGCGGATTGCGGATTCACCGTCGCTCGATCGGAACAGTCATCCGCAATCCGAAATCCGCAATCCAAGAGCGTCGATGTCGCCGTCCCGTCAGATCGTGCTTCGCATCGCCGCGTTTGCGCTGGGATTCCGGATCGTCTCGGCGATTCTCGCGCTCCTGGTCAACCTCGTCTTCCCGCTCGACCGGCCGCCGCAGTTCACCGTGTTCGCCGACGCCAGCCCGTTCTGGGACACCTTCGCGCGCTACGACAGCGGATACTTCCAGGGCATCGCGTGGGACGGCTACTCGCCGGCCGCCGGCGGGCGCAGCAACATCGCGTACTTTCCCGTGTACCCGATGCTGATCCGTTTCGTGGGGCGGTTGTTCGGGCGGCATCATGCGACGTACTACATCGCCGCGATCGCGATCGCGTGGGCCTCGTTCGTCCTCGCGACGGTGGTGCTCTACTGTCTTGCGCGGCTCGATCTGCCGCGCCGCCGCGCCGAGCGCGCGGTGCTCGTGATCACGATCTTTCCGTTCGCGTTCTTCTTTGGCGTCGCGTACAGCGAAAGCACATTCCTCCTGTTCGCGCTGCTCGCGTTTTACCTGTTCCGGGTCAAACGGTGGGTGCTCGGCGGATTGTGCGGGGCGGTGGCGACGGCCACGCGCGTGCCTGGCATCATGATGCTGCCGGCGCTCGCCTGGATCGCGTGGCGCTCGTCAACCGACGCGCGCGATCGCGCGCTGGCTGCCGCCGGCGTGGCGCTCGCCGCGAGCGGGTTCACGGCGTACTGCGTCTACATCTACTTCCTGACGGGTCACCCGTTCGAGTGGGCGGCGACGCTGCAGCGGTGGGGCTACTACCCCGGCGGCCCACCGTGGCTCGCGCCGGTGCGCCTCGTCCGAAACCTCGTGACGCATCCGTATCTCTACCTCACCACCGAGCGCATGGCGCCTTACGATACGCTCTACGGTGTCACGGGACTGCTGTTCGCCTCGGCGACGCCGTTCGTCTGGCGGCGCTTTGGCGCCTCGTACGGATTGTTCATGCTCATGAATCTCTGGCTGCCGTTGTCGTCCGGCGTGTTCGAGGGCATGGGCCGCTACTGTTCAGTTCTCTTTCCGTGTTTCATCTGGCTCGCCACGATTCGGTCGCGCTGGGTGTGGTCGGCGATCGTCGTCGTGTTCGCGATGTTCTACACGCTCGGGCTTGCATTGTTCACGACCGTCCATCCGCTTTTCTGATTGCGGGGTCTAACCGCCCGATGCGCCGCGCATGCGTCGTCGCGATCGTCGTCTCGGTTTCAGCGTGTGCGCCGGCCAGGCGGCCGAACGCGGTACCGCAGATCGTCCCGGCGGAGCGGCTCGCCGCTGCCGACGCCCAAATCCGCGCCGGATGCTTCGACTGCCTTCTCTGGGCCTACCACGAGTACGACATGCTGCGGACGGTTCCCGCCGCGGCCGACGCCGCCACGGCTGGCGCCATCCGCGCCGCGGCCCTCCTCGCGCTGCGTCAAAACGAACTGGGTATGGCGGACGAGGGATATCTGACGATCGCAAAGGGACTCGCCGCAGCGGCGCCGAACGTTCCCGGCTGGCTGCCCAGAATCGTCGATATCGTCGGCGCGCTGCCGCGCCGCGGCGTCGGAGTGGCGCGCGCGCCCACGAGCGACGCCGACCTCGAGAAGATGCGTCGGTTGCGCGAGAACCGCGACAGCTGGTCGATGCTGCTCCGCGACGCCGCGCGCTACGACGAGGCCGCGGCGTACACGTGGCTGTCGTTCGCGTGCGACGCCATCGACACCCGAGACATCGCGCGCCAGGAGATTTTTGCCGTCGTGGAAACGTTCGCCGGCGCCCCGCTCGTCGTCTACCGGGAGTCGCTGTGCCGCGCCACCGAGGTCAGGTCGCTCTCGACGCTTCTGACCGCGGACACGCGCTTCGCGGAGATCACGTACTCGCTCGGTCAGGAATTCGTTCGCGCGCGCAAGCTCGACGACGCCGAGCCGATGTTTCAGCGGGCGTATGCGTGGCATCCGCGATGGCCGACGCTCACGCAGACGATGGCCGGCGTCGCGATGTCGGCCGAGGAATTCGATCGTGCGCTGCAGCTGTACGAGGAGACGCTCGCACTCGATCCGCGCGCGCCCGATGCGCTCCTGGGAAAAGTTCGCGCGCTGACGTACCTCAAACGGAACGAGGACGCCATTGCCGCGACCGACGAGCTGCTCGCCGAACGGTGGTACCTCGGCGACGCACGCTACTGGCGTTCGCTGAACGAGACGCAGCTGACACGGTACGACGCGGCGTGGATCGACATCGAGGAAGCGGCGAAGACGCTGATCAACGCCGAGGTGCCGAAGCTTGCGGGCATCATCGCGTACCGGCGCCAGCAGCTCGATGTCGCCATCCGCAAGTTCACCGAATCGCGCGAGCGAAACCCGTTCGATTGCGAGACGCGCTTCTATCTCGGCGTGGTCCACGCCGAGCTGCGGCAATGGCCGGAGACGGCCGATGTGCTCACGTCGGCCGCGACGTGCCTGCAGAACGCCGAGCAGGATCTGACGCTCGAGATCGCGGAGCTGCGCGCGTCGAACGACAAGCCCGAGCGCAAGGCGCGTCGGATTGCGAAGCGGGAGCAGCAGATTGTCGACGGACGGCGCATGATGGCGACCGCATGGTTCGACACGGCGGTCGCGTACTACGGTCTGGCGAAGCGGGACGAGGCGCGGCAATACGCCGAGAAAGTGGCCGACGATCAGCAGTTCGGCGAGCGCGCCCGCGAGCTGCTGTCGCGGCTGCGATGAGAGCGGTTACACTGGTGGGATGCCTGCGGTCGCAAATCCGTTGCGGCGCAACGTCGCCATCATCGCGCACGTGGATCATGGAAAGACCACGCTCGTCGACGCCCTGCTCCATCAGAGCGGGACGTTTCGCGCGAACGAGCGCGTGGCCGAGCGCGCGCTCGACAATACCGATCTCGAGCGTGAGCGCGGCATCACGATTCTCGCGAAGAACACCGCCGTCCGATACAAGGATCTCCTGATCAACATCGTCGACACGCCGGGCCACGCCGACTTCGGCGGCGAGGTCGAGCGCACGCTCTCGATGGTCGACGGCGTCATGCTCCTCGTCGACGCCTCGGAAGGGCCGCTGCCGCAGACGCGCTTCGTGCTGCGGAAGGCGCTCGAGCGCCGGCTGACCCCGATTGTCGTCATCAACAAGATCGATCGTCCAGACGCGCGTGCGGGCGAGGTGCTCAACGAGATTTACGACCTCTTCATCGACCTCGACGCGAGCGAGGATCAGCTCGACTTTCCCGTGCTGTACACGAACGCGCGTGTCGGCACCGCCACGCGCGATCCGAAGGACGCCGGCGCCGACCTGCGTCCGCTGTTCGACGCGGTCGTCGAGCACGTGCCGCCGCCGAAGGGAAACGCCGATGCGCCGCTGCAGCTGCTGGTCGCGAATCTCGATTCGAGCGACTACGTCGGCCGCATCGCCATCGGCCGGATCTTCAACGGGCGCGTGAAGATCGGCGATCCGGTGGCCGTCTGCAAGCTCGATGCGGCCATCCAGGAGACGAAGGTCACGAAGCTGTACGCGTTCGACGGCCTGAAGCGAATCGACATCCAGGAAGCTTCGGCCGGCGACATCGTGTGCCTCGCCGGCATCGAGGACATCACGATCGGCGAGACGATCGCCGACGTCGAGCATCGGATCGCGATCCCGCCGATCGCGATCGACGAGCCGACGGTCTCGACGATCTTCGGCGTCAACACGTCGCCGATGGCGGGACGCGAAGGGCAGTACGTCACGTCGCGCCAGCTGCGCGATCGCCTCGACCGCGAGCGGCTCGGCAACGTGTCGATTCGGATCGAGCCGACCGAATCGCCCGAGCAGATGAAGGTCGTCGGCCGCGGCGAGCTGCAGCTGTCGATCCTGATCGAGATGATGCGGCGCGAGGGCTTCGAGCTGCAGGTCTCCCGTCCCGACATCGTCACGAAGGAGAGGAACGGGGAGATCGTGGAGCCGGTCGAGGAACTCGTGATCGACGTCCCCGAAGAGCATCAGGGCATCGTCATCGCGCAGGTCGGCGAGCGGAAGGGCGTCCTGACGAAGATGGTCAGTCATTCCCCCACGCGTCGCGCGGGGCGCTCCGCGGGCAGCGGACGCGTGCGCCTCGAATTCCGGATTCCGGCGCGCGGGTTGATTGGCTTCCGCTCGCAGTTCATGACCGACACGAAAGGCACCGGCATCATGAACCACATCTTCGCGAGCTGGGAGCCGTGGCACGGCGCGATTCCCTCGCGCGTGAACGGCGCGCTCGTGGCCGATCGGCCGGGGCCGGCGACGTCGTACGCCATCTACAACCTGCAGGAACGCGGCGAGATCTTCATCGACCCGGGCACGCAGGTCTACGAGGGGATGATCATCGGCGAGAACGCGCGCCCCAACGACATGGACGTCAACGTCACCAAGGAAAAGAAGCAGACGAACATGCGCGCATCGACGGCCGACGAGGCGATCCGCCTGATTCCGCCTCGCAAGCTGGGACTCGAACAGGCGATCGAGTTCATCAACGATGACGAGCTCGTCGAGGTGACGCCGGCGTCGATACGGCTGCGAAAGAAGATCCTCGCGGCGAACATGAGGCCGAAGAGCCGCGACTGATGCTGGTTGCTGGGGACTGGGGGCTGGGGACTGGGGACTGGGGACTGGTCGCTGGCTGCCGGGAGCCGGGGCTTCGGCCGGATCAAGGAGTTGGGCGGAAGGTTTCCGCTGAGCCGCGCGCGGTGAAGGAGATGTCGCGGTTTCCGGCGCGGCCGCGGACTTCGTACATCCCTCCCAGCTGCAGGAACGTCGCCGTGCG
>Ga0075436_100002551_pt1 | contig 12538 bp, 11 predicted proteins | sample RhiMethybrSRZTD5_FD_75303 | JGI IMG/M metagenome (GOLD analysis project Ga0075436, IMG submission 75303) | Populus rhizosphere microbial communities from Tennessee, USA - Rhizosphere MetaG P. TD hybrid SRZTD5 | ecosystem: Host-associated > Plants > Roots > Rhizosphere > Soil | place: USA... | reverse complement strand
TTTCCCCGCGCTACAGCATTGGCGTCGTCACCAATGACATTTACACAAAGGAAGATGCCGAGTTTCTGATCCGCCAGGGCACGCTCCCCGCCGGGCGCATTCGCGGCGTCGAGACCGGCGGCTGCCCGCACGCGGCTATTCGCGAGGACGCCTCCATGAACCTCGAAGCCATCGCCGACCTTGAATCGAAAATCCCAGGCCTGGAACTCATCTTCGTCGAAAGTGGCGGTGACAATCTGGCCGCCATGTTCAGCCCGGAACTGGTGGACGTCGCGATTTACGTGATCGATGTCGCGGGCGGTGACAAGATTCCGCGCAAGGGCGGCCCCGGCATCACGCGCTCCGATCTGTTGGTGATCAACAAGATCGATCTCGCGCCGCACGTCGGCGCCTCGCTCGATGTCATGGATCGCGACGCCCGCAAGATGCGCGGCAGCCGCCCGTTTGTATTTACAAATTTAAAGAATGGGACTGGGCTTCCCGAAGTCCTGTCGTGGCTCGAGCGACACGTGAACACCGCCGAGCGCCGCAATCTTATTGACGTTGACGCGCACGTGCCACATGCGCGCGGTTCGCACGAGCACCACCACGCCCACGGTGGCCCTCGTCACTGACCCATGTTCTGCTCGTCATGTGGAAAAGAAGCTCGAGAAGGCGCCGGCTTCTGCCAGAATTGCGGAGCCCGCCTGGGCGCGCCGCCACCCATTCAGCCCCGTGCAGGCTTTCCTCCCGTGGTGGCCGTAGCGATCGCGGCCCTGGTCTGTTTCGCTCTGATAACGGCATTCGCCATCATCGCCGCCATAGCCATTCCCAATCTGATGCGCGCCCGCTCGCATGCCGCCGAGGCTCGTGCTATCCAGAACATCCAGTTACTTCAAAAGGCCCAGAGTCGATACCAGGCGCAAAACGGCCATTACGCCAGTTCACTCGAACAGCTAGCAACGTACATCCCGAGCGATCTGGCTTCCGGCGTTTCTAGCGGCTACCGTTTCCGCATCCAGGGAGATGCCGGCTCGTACGAGATCCACGCCCAACCGCTTACCGGCAACTCACCGTGGCTTTACTCCGACCAGACGGGCGGGATCCGGCGGAGCCGCTTCTCAGCGGTGCCCTCTCCGGTCAGCCCCATGCAATAGATGCGCACACTCGCCAATATTCCCAATCTCCTGACTTTCGCCCGCCTGCTCCTCGCGCCCTTCGTCTTCACGGCTATCGTGAGCGGCCATGGCCAGCGCGCACTTGCTCTCTTCGCCTGCGCCGCCCTCACCGATGGCCTCGACGGTCTGCTCGCCCGCCGCTTCCACCAGATCACACCGCTCGGCGCATACCTCGACCCCATCGCCGATAAATTCCTGCTCAGCGGTGTTTATTTTTTTCTCGCCGTCATAGGCAGCGTGCCCTGGTGGCTCGTCGCCATCATTTTCGGCCGCGATATCTTTCTTCTGTTAACCTCCGGCATCGCTCTGATGTTCACTGCCTTTCGGCAGTTTCGTCCCAGTGTCTGGGGTAAGGCCAGCACTTTCGTGCAGATTGCCTGCGCCCTGGCCTGGTTGGCGCAAGACGCGGTCCCGTCTCCCGCCCTGCACGCGCTCGCCGCAGCCCTTATATGGCCCACGGCGGCGGCCACTATCTGGAGCGGCCTCCATTACAGTTGGCGTGGATTACGTTTCGTGCGGGCGCATTGACGGAGCGGGCGGGCCGGAGTAGGCTAGAGGTGTCGGAGTTTTGGGATGACACGCTACGTGCCTGCTCGGCATTATCTCTCCTTCGGTTTCGCGGCACTGGCGCTGGCGGCGTTTTCCGGCTGGCTTGGTCTCGAGTGGAAGCCGGCTTTTATCGTTGCCGCCCTGTTCCTTCTGAGCTCGACTCTCCTGCTCATCCTGGCATTTCGTCCCGCCATCGAAATTCACGAAGAATATTTGGCCATCGGCGGGCGCCGCGTTCTCTGGATGGACATCCGGCGTATGGATCGCACCGGATGGATCTCGCCGCTGATCGCGCACATGACGCTCTTCGACGATTCGCGTTTGCTGCTGATTTACCCCGGCGATCTCGATTCCTGCAATAGCCTGCTGCGCAACCTGCGTCGCCTCTCTCGCGATGCGCTCATCGACGGCGTGCCCTACCGCCAGTATTGGGGTGAAGCCTTGAACCCCGGCTCCGACCGCCGCCAGCTTCCTTCCCCGCGCTACCGCATGCTTCGGCCGGAGGATGAGGCCGACGTTGAGAAACTCTACCAGCGCCTGAAGACGGTCGGCCATCTGGATCAAAAGAACACCACGGACGAGAAGTAGTTCGTGGATCGTCGTTTTTTCCAGGCTCAATCCCGTCGCCAGCTTCGTAGGATTGTAGATTAATGCGGGAATCGTTTCGTACCCTGTGGCCCTACCTCAAGCGTTATCGACGCGGGCTGGCGCTGGGGATGGGCTCTCTGATCGTGAAGGATCTCGCGCACGCTTCGGTCCCGCTCATCTTGGGCGGCGCCATCGATGCCCTCACCGCCCACCGGCCGTTGCCCGTCATTCTTCTGTTCGCGCTCTCACTCGTCGTGGTCGCGGCGGTCCGGAGCACCTTCCAGTTCTGGATGCGCGTCATCCTCATCGGCATCTCGCGCGACATCGAGTACGATCTGCGTAACGATCTGTTCGCGCACCTGGTCGTGCTCTCTCCGGATTTCTACGCGCGCCAGCGCACCGGCGATATTATGGCGCGCGCCACCAACGATCTCAACGCCGTGCGCATGATGCTCGGACCCGGGATCATGTACTGGACCGAAACCAGCCTGACCTTCGTCCTCGCCATCGCCGTCATGGCGTTCAAAGATTGGCGGCTGATGTTCTTCGCCGTGCTCCCCGCCCCCGTCGTGAGTGTGGCCGTCATGCTGTTCGGCCGCGCCATTCACCAGCGTTTCGAGGCCATCCAGGCCATGTTCTCCGATATCAGCAGCCGCGTCCAGGAAAACCTCTCGGGCGTCCGCATGATCCGCGCCTTCGTTCAGGAGGCCGCGGAGCTGCGCCGCTTCGAAGATCTCAACAAAGACTATATCCGCGAGAATCTCCGCCTGGTCCGCATTTCCGGCCTTTTCCAGCCGCTGCTCGAGGGCTTGATCGGCATCACATTTCTCGTGGTGCTCTGGGCCGGCGGCTATCAGGTGCTGCACGGCAAGCTTTCCATGGGCGGTTTCGTGATGTTTAACACCTACATGGGCTTTCTGGTATGGCCCATGATCGCCCTCGGCTGGGTGGTGAATCTCATGCAGCGCGGCACGGCCTCCATGGGCCGCATCAATCAGATTCTTCACGAGCGCCCCACCATCGCCGCCCCGCCGTCCCCTACGCCGGCTCCCCGCGCGCGCGGCGAAATCGAGTTTCGCGGTGCCTCGCTGATCTATCCCAGCGGCCGCGCGCTCGACGGCGTCGATTTGTTTATTCCCGCCGGCGCTACCTTCGCCGTTGTCGGCCATACGGGAAGCGGCAAGAGTACTCTCGTCGGTTTGGTGCCGCGGCTGATGGATCCGACCGCAGGCTCCGTTTACCTCGACGGCATCAACCTGCGCGATCTCGATCCTGCCGAGCTGCGCCGCCAAATCGGCTTCGTGCCCCAGGAAACGTTTCTGTTTAGCGCCACCATCGCCGAAAACATCGCCTTCGGCGTCGAGAACGCCACCCAAGACGAGATCCACCGCGCCGCCGAGCTCGCAGGCCTGGCCGGCGACATCGAATCCTTTCCCCACGGCTACGAAACCATGGTCGGCGAACGCGGGATAACTCTTTCGGGCGGGCAGAAGCAGCGCACCGCCATCGCCCGCGCCCTGCTCCGCAACCCGCGCATCCTCATTCTCGACGATGCCCTTTCGAGCGTCGACACTCTGACCGAAGAGCGGATCTTGAACGGCCTGTCCAACGTGATGCGCGGCCGCACCGTCATTCTCATTTCGCACCGCGTCTCTACCGTCCGGCAGGCCGACTGCATCGTGGTGCTCGAAAAAGGCCGCATCGTGGAACAAGGCACGCACGCCGAACTCGTGGCCGCCGGCGGCTATTACGCCGACCTCTCCCAAAAACAGATGCTCGAAGAAGAGCTCGAAGCCATCTGAACTCATCACGCCGGAGTATACTGTCCCTCTCCCATGCGCAAAGTCGTCCTCGGTCTCGGCATCACAATCGACGGTTACATCGCCCGCTTGAACGGCGCCGTCGACTTTCTCTTCATGCCGAAAGACTACTCTATGGCTCCATTTTTCAAAACCATCGACACCGCCATCATGGGACGGAAAACGCTCGACGCCGCACTCAAAATGGGTGGCTCCTTCGGCGGATCATCCCTGGCGACGTACGTCTTTTCGCGCTCGCAACCAGCGGGCCAGCGCAATGGGGTCATGTTCACCAATGAATCTCTCGCCAAGTTCATCGGCAAGCTAAGAAAACGCCGCGGTAAAAATATCTGGCTGATGGGCGGCGGAGAGCTGGCCCGCGACTTCCTCAAAGCCGACCTGGTCGATGAACTCTACTTGGGCGTGGTTCCCGTGCTGCTCGGTGACGGCATTCCGCTTTTTCCTAGCGGTTTTCCGCAGCGCGACTTCGCCTTGATCGAAAACAAGACCTACTCGAAAGGCCTGATCGCTCTGCAGTACTCGCGAGTTCGCAAGAAAACGCGCACCCAGGCTTGACTCCGTACTCGGAGTCCGATATAACGGTTTCCGAGCCATTACGCCCCATGCTCGAAGTCCGCAATCTCCTCAAGCGCTACAACCGCATTCCGGCCGTCGATGGCGTCAGCTTCACCATTCGCCCCGGCGAAATTCTCGGCTATGTCGGACCGAACGGCGCGGGCAAAAGCACTACCGTCAAGGTCCTCACCGGCCTCATCGATCCAACCGCCGGAGAAATCCTTTTTGGCGGCCGCGATGTCCGCGCCGATTGGGTCGGTTTCCAGCGCCGCATGGGCTACGTCCCCGAGGAGCCACATCTCTACCCGCACCTCACTGGACGCGAGTATTTGCAGCTGGTGGGCCGCCTCCGTGGCCTTCCGCGCCGTACGCTCGAGCCTCGCATGGATCAAATGCTGCGCCTTTTTTCGCTCTGGGAGGATCGTTATTCGCCGCTCTCGTCCTATTCAAAAGGCATGCGGCAGAAGATCCTGCTGTCCGCCGCTTTGCTGCACGATCCCGAGCTTTTGATCCTCGATGAGCCCTTTTCCGGCCTCGACGTCAACACCGCCCTGATGCTCCGCTCTCTGCTCAGCGCGCTCGCCGCCGAAGGCAAAATGATTCTCTATAGTTCGCACGTACTCGAAGTCGTCGAGAAAGTTTGCTCCTCCGTCGTCATTCTGCGTAAAGGTAAGATCGTGGCCCACGACGCCGTCGAGCGCCTGCGCGACCTGATGCAGCAGCCTTCGCTCGAAGGCGTTTTCGCGCAGCTCACCGATCAGGAAGATCCCGGCCGCATCGTGGGCGGCATTCTCGCCGCCATACGCGCGTAACATGCAACCCGCCGACCACCCGCTGCTCGAATGGCTCGAGGAAACTCATTCCACCCGCTTCGAGCTCTGCCGGCACTTCTTTCTGCGCTTCTTCGATAGCGATCTCATCTCCACGCCCGGCCAATGGCGCGTCGTCGCCGTCGGCGCCATCGCGATCCTGCTTTCGTCCAGTATCATCTTCGTGCAGGCCTACTGGCACAAGTACATCGTCCTCGATGCCATGCCCACGCCGGGACCCTACCGTCTCGCCCTGGTCGCCGACGCCCTGTTCCTCGTTACATTTGCCATGTTCGTGATCGGCCTCTTCACCACGCTCCAGTGGCCGTCTTTGTTTCCCGATCTCCGCGACTATCTCGTGCTGGCCTCGCTTCCCGTCCGCATGCGCGAGGTATTCATCGCCAAGTTCACCGCGCTGGTCGGCCTGGCCGCGAGCTTAATCGTCGCCACCACGCTTCCGCCTAGCCTGCTCTTCCCCACCGTTTCATTTGGCCGCTATACCGAACATTCGCTCCTCCAGGTTCCCGCGCTGTTCGTCGCGTGCTCCCTGGCTGCGCTGTTCGTATTTTTCTCGCTCGTCGCCGTCCAGGGAGTTCTTTTGAACCTCCTGCCGCACCGCCAGTTCGTCCGTGTGTCGCTGGCTGCCCAGGGAATCCTTCTGACGGCGCTGCTCTGCGGATTGCCGCTCGTATTCTCAATTCCCCGATTGCAGGCTGCCATGACCCAGCGGCCCGCCTGGTCCGTCTGGGTGCCGCCCGCCTGGTTTCTCGGACTTCATCAGGTGATGTTCGGCAATCGCGAGCCCGTTGCCGTCCGGCTGGCCGGAATCGCTCTCGCGTCCGTCGCCGCCGCCATCGCCGCCGCCACTCTCGCCTACCTGCGGAGCTACCGCCGCCACCGCGTCCGCCTGCTCGAATCCCCCGCCGCGGCACCCCAATCAGACCGTCACACCGCAAGCTACGGCCTTGCCGACCGCCTCATTCCCGATCCGCGCCGCCTCGCCGTTTTCACTTTCATCGCCAAGACCCTCGCCCGCAGCCGCCATCACCGCCTCGTCCTTACCGCGTTCGCCGCCATAGCCATCGCCGTGATCTTCGAAAGCTTCGTGAGCCTCGCGCTAAGCTCTGGTTTCCGCGGATTGCTGGTCCAGTCTCCCGCACTCCGCCAGGCCGCCACCTCCGCCCCGCTCGCCCTGTCGTTATTCGTGCTGGCCGGTTTCCGCTACCTCTTCCGGTTGCCCGTCGAGCTCCGCGCCAACTGGATATTTCGCGTCAACGAGCCCGGCAATCGCCGCGCCTTCCTCGCCGCCGTCGAACAATTTCTCCTGTGTTGCGCCGTCGTTCCCGTAGCGCTCCTCACCCTGCCTCTCGAAATGTTCCTGCTCGGCCCCGGCAAAGGACTCGCCGCCGCCATCCTCTGTCTGCTGCCCTCCCTCATCCTCATGGAATCCCTGCTGGTCCGTTTCGAGAAAGTCCCTTTCACCTCGTCCTATCTTCCCGGCCGCAGGCCGCTGGTCGAAACCGTGCTGATCTACGGCATCGCCGTCTTCCTCTACGTCTCCCTCCTCAGCGGCATCGTGACCTGGTCGCTCGACAGCCCGCGCACCGCGCTCGGCCTCTTCGCCATCCTCCTCGCCATCTGGTTCAAAGTCCGGACAGGCCGCCGAGACGACCTCGAGATCGGCCAACTCGAATTCGAAGAGTTGCCCGAACCCGCCATCCAGACCATCAACATCTTCCGCGACTAAATTAGTAAACTGGCTCGGAAATGAAACTCGTTGCGATCTTGTCTCTAGCCGCCGCGCTCGCCCTCGCCGCCGATACCCTCGAAATCTTCGGCCGCGGCTGGACCGTCCCCGTCGCTTCAGATTGGGCGGTTGCCCAGGAAGATGGCGCACCCGTCCTGCGCCTGGTGCATGATCGAGGCCCTCTGCCCGGCCCGCGCCGCCCCATCCAGTTCGCGCTGGCAGACCAGCCCGCCTACAGCCGCATCACCGTCGAGCTCGACGTGAAACCCCTCGGCGACTCGCTTCTCATCGTCTTCGCGTATCGCGATGAAGCGCATTTCGACTACGCCCACCTCTCCCTCGACACCGCCGATAAGCAGCCCATGCACAACGGCATCTTTCACGTGTATGGTGGCGAGCGCGTCCGCATCAGTTCCATTCGCGGACCCGCCGCGCTTTCCACCCGCGGCCGCTGGCATCATGTGAAACTCACTCACGACGCCGCGTCCGGAACCGTCGACGTCACCGTCGACGCCCACCCCATCCCCGCCCTGCGCGCCATCGACCTCAGCCTCGGAGCAGGCAGGGTAGGCGTCGGCTCCTTCGACGAAACCGGCGAATTCAAGAACATCAAGATCACGGGTATTCCGTAGACGCGAAATCACAAACACCCTAATGTAGGGCCCGGCGCTCAGCTCTCGCGGCCAGATCGATGAACAGGCTTACAATTTTGTCCGCCAGAGCAGCGGATGACAGGAACTTGGACGGTTGTCCTTCTTCACTCCAGCCATATTCGCGCGCACGGTTCATGTCCGGCAGGAAACTGCTCTCACGGAACACTCGCGGCCGCCCGTTTAGATAGACTGGATTCTCACCGGGCATCGGAAGCTTCTTATCGAATTCACGGACTACCAGCTTGGACACGGAATACGACTCCAACGTCACGGCAAGACTGACCCGATTCCTAAGGTGGCACTGGTGGGTGTCCGAAGCAACCTGAATAGAGGCACTTCCACTTGCGTCAATCTCGGCGCAGAGTTCCTTGATCTTGTCGAACAGTTCCAGCGTTACTGGCCCCACGATGTCGCGACCGTAGGGGGAACGCAATTGCTCCTTTTCTTTTAAATATTGCGTCTCTTGTTTGGACAACTCGGCCCGTTTGAGTGCGGTGAGCGGGGCTATAGTACCGCCAGCCTCCTGCACCCGTGCTTTGATCGCTCCGATGGCTTGCTCAAGGCCGAAGTCAGCGTAGTTAAATCGGACATGGGTGGTCGGCAACCACCTCGGCGCCACGCTCGTTTTGTCGAGCATTATGAAAAACAATTGTTGCCAGCCGTGCTTCAGGCAACCCTCCTGAATGGCTGTTTGTTCCACACGAGTCCACGGGGTTTCACCCCATGGTTCCCGATAAAGAACCACCACTACCCTGGACCCCTCAAGGAACGGAGTGCGCATCGCCTCTAGTCCATTCTTGCCGGCCAACTCTTCCTGCTTTCGCGGGTAAAAAAAGACGTCTAACCCATCGCTCAGCGCTTGGTGTAACGCGGCGGCAATCGATTCATCAGCTGACAAAAAGGAAATCGCGACATCGCATCTTGACTCCGCCACTTAAAAAGCCCATCCTTCAAGCCCGTATCTTCTCCACCTGGCAACGCTCACGCTAACCTTCTCCCCCTTCACCCTATCACCACCTTCTGCCCAGTCCGGCACGATTGATAAACCGCCTCCACAATCTCCAGCGCCTGATACCCCTCTTCGCCCCCGATCAGCGGCTTCCGCCCCGCCCGGATGGCCTCGCCGAAATCGCGGAACTGGCGCTCGAACGGTTCCACAGAAATCGCCATCGGGTCCGACGATCCCGACGCCACTTCTTTCGACACCGGCGCCGGATCGCCCGAATCATTTTGCACGTCCCATGTCGTGAGCTTGTCGCCCGAGATAATCGCCGTCCCTTTGGTGCCGTGAAATTCCGTGCGCTCCGTGTAGCCCGGCCAGAAAGCGGTCGATGCCTGAAACACTCCCGTCGCGCCCGAAGCGTACCGCACCGCCGCGTTCACCACGTCCTCGGATTCAATCTTGTGCAGCGCGCCAAGCTGCCAATATCCGAACAGTTCCTGAACCGGCCCCGCCAGCCAGCGTAGAATATCCAGCTGGTGGATCGCCTGGTTGATCAGCGCGCCGCCGCCTTCGGTCGCCCAGCTTCCCTTGATGGGCCGCGAATAATAAGCCGGCGAGCGGTACCACTTCACGTAGCAATCGCACTGCAGCAGCTTGCCCAGCCGCCCCGCGGCCAGCGCCTTCGCCACAAACTGGCTCGAATCGTCGAAGCGGTGCTGGCTCACCACGCCGAGCACAATCCCCGCCTTGCGCGCCGTCTCAATCATTTCCCGCGCCGTCTCCAACTTCGTCGCTATCGGCTTCTGCACCTGGACGTGCTTCTTGTTCTCGGCGCAAATCCGCAGCGGCTGCAGCCGGAAATCCGGAAACGTGCACACGTCTACATAATCCACGTCCGGATGGCGGCACACCTCCTCGTACGTCTTCACGAACTGCGCGCCGTTAGCCTCCGCGAACCGCCGCCCCGCCTCTTCCATCACGTCCGTGCACACCGTGATCTGGTAACCAATGTTTCGATACGCGCGGGCGTGCAGGTTCGAAATCGCTCCCGTGCCGATTATTCCGACTCTCAATTTTGTGCTCTCCTTTGGCTGAACCATGCAGTATAGCCGCTCCCCGCGCCCCACTTCCAGTAGAATGAAATTCGCATGAAACGAACAGCGTGCGCCGCGTGCGCCATCTTGCTCTTGCTCCTGCCCGCTGGCTGCAACCGTTCGCAGTCCGCCAACGTGGCCGCCACCGTCAACAACCGCGTCATCACTTACGCCGACCTCGAGAAAACCTACCAGTCGCAGGTCACTGCTCCCCAGGAAGGCTCTAACGATGACCAGGTCATGATTCAGAAGCTCGAACTGCTGCGCACCCTGATCGACAACGAAATCATGCTGCAGCGCGCCGAGAAGCTGGGGCTCATGGCCGTGGACGCCGATGTCGAAACTAAGCTCAACGAGTTCAAGGCCCCTTACACCAAGGAGGAATTCGAACGCCAGCTTCGCAATCGCAAGATGACCGTGGAAGACCTCAAGACCCAACTCCGCAAGGACCTCAGCATCCAGAAACTGTTCAACAAGGAAATTACTTCCCACATCACCATCACCGATGCCGACGTCGCGAATTTCTATAACAGCAACAAGGCCAGCTTCAACCTGGCCGAGCCGCAGGTCCATGTCGCGCAGATCATCGTCACACCCGCGCCCGATCCCAATGTGCGCAATTTGAAAAATGACAAAGCCCGGAATCCCGAGGAGGCCCGGCGCAAGATGCAGACCATCGTGGCCCGCTTGCAGGCCGGTGAGGACTTTGCCATGATCGCGCAGAATTATTCCGAAGACTCCAGCACCGCGCAGAATGGCGGCGACCTGGGCTTCGTGCCCGAGTCGGCCTTCGAAAAAGCCAGCCCCGAGTTGCGCCGCATGGTCGCAGCTCTCAAGCCCGGCGAGATCTCGCCCGTCCTGCCCTCTACCGACGGCTACCGCATCCTCAAGGTCATCTCTAAGGAACCCTCCGGCCAGCGCGAGCTCACCGATCCGCGCGTCCAGCAGACCATCCGCGAGACATTGCAGAATCGCAAAGACCAGCTGCTCAAGAATGCCTATTACGAGATGTCGCGCAACGACGCTAAGGTCATCAACTACTTAGCGCGCAAAATCGTCCAGAGCGCGGGCGAATCCTCCAAGTAAAGTTTCAGTTCACTTCCCTCGAAAATTTCTATCCTTCTTCGGCTCAATCACATACTCGCGCTTCCGGTCTGTTAGCGGCCACGTGCGCTGTAGCTTTGAAATTGAAAGTAGGGTTGAGCCGGTGAGCGAAGAGCTTCCTGAATCGGGTCAAGAGGATGCACATCGGCGGCGCAGCGCCACTCGCGCCGAGCTGCTCGACAAAGCGATTCAAAGTATTGAGGAAAAGCTGGGATCCAGCGATGTTAAAGCCACCTTCGCCGATTTCATTCGTCTGCTCCAGCTTCAAAAGGAATTGCAGACCGAGCAACCACGGGAAATTAAAGTTACATGGATCGATCCCAGCGACAAGGAGTCTGTTTTCGAGGAATAAAGTATGCGCCTCTCCCGTCGCAATCCAGGTTCCATCGTTCCAAGGCGCGGTTCAAGGGCTTTTCTGGGCCAATTGGTTCCGGCAAAAGCCAGGCGCTCTGCCAGGAAGTAATACGGCTCAGTTACATCAACAGTGGACGGGTCGGGCTGATTGGAGCGCCGACTTATCCGATGCTGCGCGATTCGACGCTGTCCGCGCTATTTGAAATTCTCGATGCGAACCTCATCCCATATGAATACAGCAAAGGCGATAACGTGCTGGCTATGACCGACACCGGCTCTCGCGTCCTTTGCCGGTCCGTGGATGAGTTCGAGCGCCTCCGCGGCACAAATCTCGCCTGGTTCGCCTTGGACGAATTGACTTACACCCACGAAGCCGCCTGGCTGGTGCTGGAAGGCCGGTTGCGCGATCCTAAGGCCACGCAGCTCTGCGGCTTCGGCGTTTGGACGCCCAAAGGTTACGACTGGGTTTACCGGAAATTCGTCTCCGAACCGCGGCCCGGGTACGACACGACTCTTGCCAAGCCGTTCGAGAACCATTATCTTCTCGAACAAATTCCCGATTTTTACGACCTCCTGAAGAGCAGCTATGATGAAGCCTTTTACCAGCAGGAGGCGCTGGGACAATATCTGAATGTTCAGGCCGGTCTGGTGTATGACGCCTTCAGCCGTGTGGACCATGTCACCGACATTCAAGTCCAGCCCGGCGCCCCGCTTCTCTGGGCTCTCGATTTCAACGTCGACCCGATGTGCTCGATCGTCGCGCAGATTTTCGATGGAACCGTCTACGTGCTGGACGAAATCGTCCTCCGCCACGCCGGCACATTGCAGGCGTGCGAGGAGTTCACTCGCCGCTTTCCCGCGCATCCTCGCGAGGTCATCGTTTACGGGGACGCTTCCGGAAACAGCATGCACACTACCGGGACGTCGGACTACCACATCGTGCGCGAGTTTTTCGCGCAGAGTTACTCTAGTCCGCTCCATTACAAGGTCCCCAAAGCAAATCCAAGTGTACGCGACCGGATCACATTGACCAACGCCAAGCTCCGTCGCGCGGACGGCGTCATTCAGCTTCTTGTGGACCGCAAATGCGTAGAGCTGATCAAGGATTTTGAGCAAGTCTGCTACAAGGCGGACAGCACCCTGCCGGACAAAGACAAAGATAGGC
>Ga0075436_100002548_pt1 | contig 12544 bp, 11 predicted proteins | sample RhiMethybrSRZTD5_FD_75303 | JGI IMG/M metagenome (GOLD analysis project Ga0075436, IMG submission 75303) | Populus rhizosphere microbial communities from Tennessee, USA - Rhizosphere MetaG P. TD hybrid SRZTD5 | ecosystem: Host-associated > Plants > Roots > Rhizosphere > Soil | place: USA... | reverse complement strand
CTGCCCATCTTCTCATTGAAGGTTCTTCGGCAGCCTTATTCCTATCATTTTCATTCATTGAATAATACTTTGCCAAGGTCGCAATGTTGTCAAGTGCTAGAGTGTAGGCACGAATATTCTTGTCACCATACTCCAGTACTATACATTTTGTCAATGCGATATTTGCAGCTTTGGCGATAGTATACGATGCACCTCCAATGTGTCCTGCAATCGCAGGAGTTGAAGAAATATTAATTATTACCCCCTCTTCGGGATTATTCTGCAACATAGAATGCAAAACTGCCATTGATAAACGCACAGATCCTTTCAGATCAACTTCTATGATTCTATCTACCTCATCATCAGTAACCTCGTGAAATTTTTTATACCAAATTTTCCTATCAAAAGAATAACCAGCATTATTTATCAGAATATCAATTCGTTCATGATCAGATACTATTTGTTGTAAAAATCTTTTTATGCTAGATCTATTAGTTACATCGATTTCAGCAGCAAATGTTTTGCCCTTAATCTCCTCTGCTGATTTCACTGCACTTTGCTTGCTTCTAGAACAGACAATAACTGTCGCATCGTTGTTTTCTGCAAATTCTTTTGATATAGCAAAATCGATTACTCTAGTAGAACCTGTAACTACTGCTACCTTCACTTTAAGTGACAACAACAAATCAATTCATACTAGAATATTTGAATATATGGCTGTTTATATTCCCTAAGGTAATTTAATTAGTGTACTATGTAGAACTAACTAATATGTCATCTGCAGAAATTGCAGCTAAAGTAGTGAAGGGTTTGGAGCGCGAAGACTATAAGTTGCTCAAAGTTCTTGCTTCAGGTCTAAAACAACATGAGTCACTTACTAAAGATGAGATAACGACTTATTCAAAAATGCATGAGAATGTTGTTAACTTCCGAATTAGTCGATTGCACAATATGAAGCTAATTGGGAGAAACGAAAGAGGATATTCTTTACTCATGACAGGCCTTGATGCAATTGCACTAAGAATACTTGCTGACAATGACATTATCATCGGAGTGGGAAAGCCTATTGGTATTGGTAAAGAATCAGATGTATTCGAAGCAATTTCAGATATCGAAGAGGAGCGTGCACTTAAATTTTTTCGAATTGGTAGAATTAGTTTCAGAGAAGCAAGAAGAAAAAGAACGTTTGCTCGTAACCAGAATATTCACCATTGGTTGCTGATTAACATAGACGCAGCCAAGAGAGAATATGATACACTTAATCAATTGATACGTACAGGAATAAGAATTCCAACATTATATTATCGTGCCATGCATTGTGTTGTCATGAACAGAATAGATGGACTGAGACTTGTAGATATTAGAGAACTCGAAGCGCCAAAAATAACTTTACAAGGTATTTTGCATGATATAGGAATCGCTTACGAACATAATATTATTAACTGCGACCTGAGCGAATATAACGTATTACTAGATAGCAAAAATAACACATGGATTATTGATTGGCCGCAGGCTGTGTCAAGGAAGCATCCCAATGCTGCTGATCTAATAAAAAGAGATGTCTATAATATTGTCAAATTCTTTAATAGGCGGTTTGGTTTAAGAAAAGATATAAACGAGGCGATAAGGGAGGTTATCACGACATTCACTTAAGCAATGAAGAAACCTTGTCTATCCTCTCCCATGTAAAGCAGGGTTCATTTCTACCGAAATGACCATATGCTGCAGTTCTTTTAAATATTGGCCTTTTTAAATCAAGCATTTTAATGATTCCTGCTGGCCTCATATCAAAGCTTTTTCTTACTTTGTCTTCAATCTTTTCCTCATTTATTTTACTTGTTCCAAAGGTATCCACCATTATAGAGACAGGCTCTGCAATGCCGATTGCATATGCAATTTGTACTTCACATTTATCTGCCAGTCCTGCTGCAACAACATTCTTGGCTATATATCTAGCCATATAACATGCAGACCTATCTACTTTTGATGGATCCTTTCCAGAAAAAGCGCCGCCGCCATGCCTTCCCATACCTCCATAAGTATCTGCAATAATTTTTCTGCCAGTTAGACCGGTATCACCTGGTGGGCCACCAATTACGAACCTACCAGTAGGATTAACAAGGAATTTGGTTTTATCATCAATCCAGTTATTACAAACTGGTTTTATCACATTATCAATGATTTCATCTCTCAACTGACTCAAACTGATATCTGGCTCATGTTGTGTAGATATTACAACTGTGTCAATTCCTTTTGGTTTACAATCTTCATATCTAATAGATACTTGTGATTTACCATCAGGCCGAACCCAGCTCAATTCTTTTTTCTTTCTCACTTCTGATAATTTCATGGTTAGTTTGTGTGCCATTGTAATTGGCAATGGCATTAATTCATATGTTTCATTTGTTGCATATCCAAACATAAGCCCTTGGTCTCCTGCTCCCTGTTCTTTATTCCTTTCTGCAGTAACACCCAGTGAAATGTCAGGACTCTGTTCATGCAATGATACCATTACAGAGCAGCTGTTGAAATCAAATCCATATTCTGGTTTATTATAACCTATTTCCAAAATAGTATCACGGACAATTTTTTGCACATCTACTTTTCCTTTCGAAGTGACTTCACCAGCAACAAACACAATACCTGTAGTTGTCAAGGATTCTACTGCTACGCGTGAGTCAGGATCTTGTCTCAGGAATTCATCCAATATTGAATCGGAAATCTGGTCACATATTTTGTCTGGATGACCTTCGGTAACGCTTTCTGAGGTGAACAAAAACCGTCTAACCATATTCCATCTACCATTACCACCACGCGTCAGTAATAATCCTTAATTGTTCTCAGAACTCTTTTTCCAGTCTTATAAAGAGCACATTATTACCTCTAATTACCACTTTGCCATAATTTGCTAGGACATCTGCTCCATTAAACTCTTCTGCATCTACAAGAATTAAATTCATATATGAATCGACATTACTCATTCTACCGCGGTATTCAATCTCACTCTTCAATCTCACTGCAACCTTTCTGTTTAGTGAGCGCTGTAGCGTGGACAAAGGTCGTTTTGGCTGTTGCTGTGATGGCGTTGAAGATGACAATTCAATTAATCACTTTGCAATTCAAAACAACATGGCTACAATAAAAAGGTTCCTTTGTCCTTCAAATAACATACTGAATTTATTCTAGTGATTATTATTAAACAGCCATTGACAGCGATTATACACACAGGTTCAATATCAATTGATCGTCTACTTGGAGGTGGAATCCGCACAGGCATGGTTACTGATATTTTCGGTCAGAGTGGAACAGGCAAATCGCAATTGTGTTTTATGCTTTGTGCTAATTATGCTAAATATTCTACGCAAGAAGATACAATATTGTTTATTGATACGGCGGGAACATTTAGGCCCGAAAGAATTTCTGAAATTGCAGGCACTGAGAAAAGGAATAATATGCTCAATAAAATCATATTTGTTAGAGCTTTTTCTACGACCGACCAGATAAATGCAATAGAGAGAATCCCTGATATCAATGCACGGCTGGTAATAATTGACACAGCAACATCATTATTTTCTGATGAATTTAAAGGTGTCACAAGACACCTAGTATTGATGAAATACCTTCATAGATTGTCTCTTACGGCTATTAATTTTGATTGTGCTATAGTAATAACAAACATGATTCGAAGTGTTCCAATTAGAACAACAATAATAGATGAAGACGGTCATAATCTGACAACAGCAATAAAAACGATAATTAATTCATATCAACAGCGTGAGTTTATGGAATCTTCACTTTCAATTTATACACATATGAAATTGAAACTTGAAGTTATAAGTTTAGAAAAGTCACTGTTTAGAGCAAGTCTGATACAGCCTCCACGAAAAGAGCAGGTACTCTATACTATAACCTCTAAAGGTATTGCAGATTAACAACCACCCTATATCCGTTAGCATATGTTCTCTAACTAATTTTGAGTAATGTGTATTGCAATAGTTACATGGCAGCTGATTGTGGATATGATGACCATAAACTATACAATTTGAGCATAGACAGAGGATTTGAGCTGGTGTGTCCTGTATCAGAAATATACAACAATAATACTTCCAGCGAGCGACTGCAATTGATAAACTTTTATAAATCTGGATTAGGACGTGCAATTTACTCCTGGAGAGGTATATCAGTAGAGCCATTAATAGAACACATCAAAGATATCTTCAAAATAGATCCTTTACCAGTAGGAGGATATCAGAGAGCAGTTGGTATAACTCTATTATCAGTACTACTCTATCAAATCATTGTTTGTTACAGTTGTAAGACACACAAACAAATCCAAGAGCAATCAAACACATGTTAGGAAGCTAATGAACAACAAAATTAACTTGAAAATTGCACAACCAAATTATGCCCCACTCTCAGGTACTTCCGATGTATTTAAGACACAAAGAGCACAACGACTCTATCAGATGATCTGAACAGACTGGAATGTTGACTGATGCTGTAGATCAAGATGAAGGTGAACCTCGTAAGAAATTTTGATTTTCACACTGGAAACTAGGGCCATTGTACCGTTGCAGGCTCCTACGTCCATCGATGCAGAGCTGATAACGGGTTAAATCTGATGTAACAGTTCTATAAAGTCATAAATGCTCTAGGTCTCATGTACGAATTTAGAGTTGAATCGGAGCCGGTATTTGTATAATGTTAAAGTAAAATAAGACATAGTATAAAATTAAACATGAAAGTCAAAGAGCTGCTTCCTTTGATAATTATCGTAGCTATAACCTTAACAATTGGAGGTATTTTGTTCTGGGCTAAGCTTACGCCTGAACAAACTATAACTAATTTTAATCCTATGACTGAAACGTCTCTGAGGAACGCTCCTACAGTAATAAAGACACCTACTCCGGGAGATAATAGTTTTGTATACGCTATAAATCAGGTTGCAGCAAGAGGTCTGGATATAGCTCAAAATGACACAGCGGTAAAACAGATAATAGGTGGACAAAAAGGTAGAGCATTGACTATAGCTGCAATACAGCCTACTGTTCTGCAAGACAACAAGAATGGAAAAATTAGTTATAGTCCTGTAGGTCAGATCATAATTACATCTAACTGGCAATACGTTGATGGAAAATTCTACTCTAATCCTGCGAATTTCAATGCACTGGGGAACAAGACAGGGGAATCTCATCAGCACATATGGAATGTATTTGTAGACCTGGATAGAAGGACGGTTACAGGCATAACAGAAGAACCTGAAAGGATAATGAAGGAGACTTTGGAGCCGAATTTCGTATTTACAGGAATGAATATGTTCATGCCTGATACAGTTAAGGTAAAAACTGGCTCTGTGTTAACATGGTTCAACAATTCTAACCTTCCTCATAACATAGTTGGCATCTACAAAAAAAGTGCGTCTGGCCCCGAGATTCCAGTAGATAGCGGTATTATACAGCCTAATGAGTCTTGGAGATACAATTTCAATGATAACGGGATTTTTGAATATCATTGTACAATCCACTCTACAGATGGAATGAAAGGGACGATCACAATATCGTGACATAGATGTTATTACCTCTATGTACTTAGGATAAACTACTCCATATTGCCATGGAGCGTGTACAATCTGTCAATTAGTAAGCAGTTATAATCCATGATCTGTGATTGGAACATCTGAGTTTTTAAAAGCAGTCGTTAGTGTTACCTTTGCTTCTGTTTTGATTTGCCTTAATTTTTTATAAATTCATAACCATTCATGTATGGCATTCTTATATCAGGATAACAATGCTGCACTCTTTAAAATTGGGATTGATATTCTAATGCTGCAAATGGATCTGTAAAGACCGATATTCTATATCCGTATTTTTGCAGACAGTTCGATTAATGTGACAATGTCAAATTCATCATCATCAACAGCAGCTGCTGATCTTGAGTACTGTGGAAGTATAATGGAGGCGCTAATAGAACTTAAGAAAAAGGCAACGCTAGTTGACATAGATTGCAACTAGAAATGGTATTCACGCACGCTACCGGGGTATTACAAGCATGATCTTTCTGTTCTCGTTTTTAACGCTATATTTACCGCTTACATTTTTTCTTTCAAGTAATTGCTTCCTCCGCTTACCAATTTTAAATATTATTGGTTCATCCACATTTAACTCGATAATTTCAAATAATCTGTTAGTAGGCTTTTGTATCTGGTCCTTGAAGCGTCTCTCAACTTTCATTTGCATATTTGTTGCGTGGGGAGTATTTAGATATGGGAGTACTTGTCATGAAGGGAGAGGGGCAGAAAAAATTATTCCATAGCAAAAGTATTGTTTGAGATATATAGGTAAGGGCCGTTGCAATTGTAGCTGAGTCTGTCCTGATAAATTTCATGAACCTATTATGACATACCAAGCTTTAGGCGATGCTATTAAAGAGCTCGCTTAAGTCAACTGAGCCTGTAAATTATATAGTATTTTTAAATAACAGAAGGGTAATAGTTGCAATAGTAATCATTGAATAATAATGAAGAGTATCTTTCCGGACCGTTGTTATGGATTGGTCTGTCACTTGGTGTCGTTTTTGCAATTTTGTTCTATGCTCCTTTCCCTTTATCTATACCACTGTCTATAGCGGTTTTCATTTTAATGAATTTTTATCTAAGAAAAATGGTGATTAAAAGAATGAATAGAATAGCGGGTAGCAGTAATTCCTCAACCTCCTCTTCAAGATATTATTCCTGTATCAACTGCGGAGCAAGTCACAATCAAATCGCTTGTCCCAAGTGTGGTTCGAAGATGAAGAGAGCAAATTTTGGCTGAAATGGCGATCTATAAACAAAATGAAGAGCTTTTAGGCCCTATTGAAAGAGGTAAACGAAGCAGATAGTAAGAAAATAAGTACTTTCAATGACTCGTAGCAACAAACTTTTATTTTAATGTGATTTCCACTGTGTAATACACTTAAATGAACAACCTTGGAAATTTTTATTTTAACATCCCATTTAAATTGAAATTAATGATTGCATTTCTTTTATTAATAGTTGTTATTTCTACCAGTGCTGCTGCTAGTGCTTATAATAATAATAACACCAGTAATAACAACAGTAACAGTAACAATTACTCGATATCATTACAGAAGTCCAAGCAGACAGAGCTCGGGACAGAACCCCAAAACCATGACAATTGGATAACAGCTAACCACGACATCTTTGGAACTAGAAGTAGCAATCAAACTGTAATCGGAAAGGACAGTGTAAACAAGCTAGAGATCAAATGGCGGTTGAATAATGATTTCGATATAGAAGATCCACCCATAGTCATAAACCATAGGGGTTACGTACAAGATTATGATGGTACTATAATAGCTTTTGATACCGATGATGGCCATATCCTATGGAGGAACCACGTAGGAACTGGTCCTACAATGGGCTTGACGTATGATCATGGTGAATTATTTGCATCTACAGCCTATAATGCGACAGCCGTCGCGATTGACGCAACAAATGGTGACATAATATGGCAGTCAAAAGTACTTGGCAATCCCGAAGTGGGCTACAATGTTCCTTCTGCGCCTATTGTGTGGAAGGATTATGTAGTGGTGGGCTCAGCAGCTGGTGGCGATAATCCTGCCGGCGTTGGATTAGTAAGGGGGAATATCACTGCACTCAATCGTACTACCGGTGACACAATATGGAATCTCCATACTACTACAGGACAATGGGTAAGCACGGATGCGAGTCCTTATAATTCAGGTGCGACAGCATGGTCTGATGGTTCCTTAGATCCAGAGACTGGAGTTATCTATATACCGGTAGGAAACCCGCATCCAGCCTATAATGCGACAACAAGGCAAATGCCAAATCAATATGCAAATCATATGTTGGCTGTAAATATCACAAATGGCAAGCTGATTTGGGCAACACCATTTCTAGAACAAGGAACTGTCATCAAGAATGTAAAAATACCTGATACTCATGATTGGGATACATCATGGGGAAGTAGTATTACTAAGGTAAAATTTGAGAAAGGGACGCAGAAGAAAATAGTAATTGGTCATGACAAAATGGGTAATGTCATAGCGATGGATGCAGCTACAGGAAAGCCACTATGGTGGAGAACTTTAGGAAAGCAGTACAATACTGAGTCAATTCCATCTCCTAAAGGTAGTGGCATGGTCTGGTCTTATGGTATAAACAGCTTCCATGCGGTGTATGATGATACTCTTTATATTGCTGCCGTTAATAGGGGTGTAAATTATTTTGCAGATGGCATAAAAGGTCATAGAGTGCCAGCTCCTCATACAATAGAACTTGGGTTACACAATGGAACTATAGATGCAATTGACATCAGGACAGGAAAAACAAAGTGGGAATATCCAACAGCATTTCCGCCAAGGGTCTCACCATTGGTTACCAATGGATTGGTATTTGCAGGTTATATTCCTTTTACGGAAAAAGCAAAAATAGAGAGTACTGCTAACGCTGTCAACAACAATACTACTACTACTACGACCACTCAACCTAGCTCCGCAACGATAACACACACGGTAAAATCAGGAGTGATTTTGGCATTGGATAGACAAACAGGAAAGAAAGTGTGGGAGTTTGATTTAGATGCTCCAATTGGAGCAGTCGGACCGTCTATAGGGGATGGGATGTTGTTTGTACCGACTGGTAAAATTCAAGGCTTGTCTAAAGAAGACGGTGGAGGGGGCTCAATAGTTGCATTTGGGCTGCCTCCTTCTTAATTGAGCGAGTTGTTTTTAACTTGCATTATGCATTCCATTTATAAACAGAAGAGACAACATTAACGTCTTCTATTATTGTATGTGTCTGGGGCCTATCAATCCAATCCTACATATAGCGCCTTTCATATTGCCGTCTCTTATGACCTTTCCTTGAATTTGTTGTTGCGTTGATAGCATGAAGAGAAACCATTCTTTGACTTTTCTGACAATACGATGAATGGAGTAGTAACGAAACAGGGCATCAGAGACACAGGTAAGCAAATTGTTCGGAGAATTCTGGAGGTTAAGGAACCTAAATGAGTTATACGAGATCCATCCAAAAATAAGTTCTGGTTTTAGAATGGGAAGAAAGCAAAAAAGGAAATCTTGCTATGTGTAATATGAACATGGCCTTACACAGTATAGTGGATTTCAGAATAGAACATGAAGTACATTGAGTAGTCCGAAACTAGTATACTAGGCTCATCTATTTTTGAGAAATCAGATTTATCGAAATTAACATGACCTCGGATTTATTGAGAGCATTTATTTGCTACTTATTTTCTCTAATTTTCGTATTTGTTTATCCTGTTATTCTTGAAGCCATTTCATCATTTGTTTATCTACTTATCTTGACTAACTGTCTAGCACAGACTATTTTGGAATAGTAAAGTAAAAATCAATGAGCATACATTATAGGTTATGGCAGCAGCATGTTTAGCTAGCTAGCTTTGCTATCTTAGCAGGCGGACTAGCAGCCTTATATGGGTTAGATTGGTATAAAAATAGAAAACACAATAGAAAATCGACTAGAGATGTAAAGGAAGGGTATACAGACAAAGAACCACTTGCTGAACGATTAGCCTAACATCCACTCATAGGAATAATAAAACATCTTGCACACAGATGCCTACCTGCACACCAAACAGACTCGAGTCTATCTTCTGAATAGCGGAAGGCTATTAAATTCCATGTGCCAGAAACTTTCCCTTCCTGCCTACCATCTGGACCGTTTTGTATATTTAATGGTGCCACTCTGATCAGATAAAGCAGTAGCGGCTATTGAATCGAATATCAGAAATGCTGTGAAAGAACTTGTGGCAGCAGCTGTAACAAATAATGTTTCCTTTTTCATTTACAAGGTGGTGCAGGAAGTCGAATTTAAATTTTCATCGATTTTTCTACTTCAAAATGTAACAGTCAAGTCAGGTTTCACTCGATTGCACACGGTCCACATTTTATGCATTGGGGTATTAATTATGATTTGCATCAAGGAGATTCAGTTAATAAAGAAAGAGTTATAGTTGAGAACTAAAAAACTAGTGGCATGCCGGTAAAACTGGGAAAGAAGAAATACGAAAAATTTTCAGATGCATCTGCAGCAATCCAGAAAAAGAAGGGTATATCAAAAGATAGAGCAAATGCGTATGTTGCATCAGTAGAACGTAAGCAAGGTATAGAACCAAGGACAGGAACAAAGACAAGGACATCTAGACGAAAAGCAGAGAAATAACGCTGCTACTTTATTATTATTGTGGTAGTAGCAGAGGCAGTCGCTACTAGATGATTCGACTGTACTCATACTCGCTTGCTGATTTTGTCTATGACATATACTCTCCAGTGACATGACTATCTTTTCATGTTCATGTGTAGTAAGTGTCTTCAGAGACTAATGTTACCAATAACTATTGTTTCTATTGCAGGAAATCCTACGTATTTTCATAGCAATACTTTTTTTATCTTACTGTGATTTCACCACATTTTGTAAAAGAATCAGTAGGCACTTTAATGTCTTCGAATGCTTTTGGGTCAATTATCTTTGCTATTACTTCTAACCCTGTTATTGTTCTAGGACCAGGTTTGCTAAAATATGATCCTGCATTAACTGCGTAAACTTGATTGTTTTGAACAGCACGCAATGATTTCCATTTATCATATGTTTCTAATGTCTTGGCTTCTCTTAGTGTTCTATGGATATCAAAACCACAAGGCATTAAAATTATTTTATCTGGATCAAATTTTATAACCTCATCAATATCACGCATACGACGTGAAGGCTGTGCACGCGAACTTAGGCCATTAATACCTCCTGCAATCTCTATCATTTGAGGAACCCAATGGCCAGCGGTAAAGAAAGGACTTATCCACTCAATGCAAAGTACTTTTGGTTTATTATTTTTCTTGGAAATCTCCTCACCAATTCTTCGTCCGGTTCTCATCCTTATATTGTCAATACGCTTTTGTAATGATACTACTAGTTTGCGTCCTTCTGTTACCCTATCAACTCGTTCTGCTATATCCATTATGCTTATCAAAATATCATCTACATCATGAGGATCAAGTACAAGGATATCTGGGGTGTAACCCAATACAGAAGTAGCACGATCTATTTCCTTTGTAAATGGAGCACATACTTCACATACACCCTGCGCAATAATAAGATCTGGTTTTGCTTCTCTTAATTTCTCATCGTCTATTACATATATATCTGTGCCAGATTGCATTAGACCTACAATTTTTTCATCAATCTCTTTGCTACTCATTTTATTGGAATCAAAGGAAGAATTTATTACTCTTGGTTTTCTTTTAGCGTCATCAGGATATCTACACTCATGTGTTACACCTACTATTTGAGTTCCTGCACCGATTTCATAAAGTATTTCCGTAGAACTAGGTAGAAATGAGACTATTCTTTCTGAAGACATGGATATAATGCAGCAGTAATAGGGCTATTTTAAAGATATATTATTGTCTATTAGCCATACTTTAATAGTATTATTAATAATTGAATGAATACATCATTGTTCATTGTTAATTAAGTTAGGAACTTAACGTAAGATAAGATCCTCATTGATATATCAAGACTTCCAAATCATTTGCAAAGACATTAGATCGTTTGGGTAAAGGAGAGATTATCTTAAAGGAAGTTGGGCAAAATCAAGCATTGGGGTTGTTACTACTACTAATCCGTTCAATTGACGATGATGGCCTTAGTCAATTATTCACATGTTTTCTCTCACATTCAATTATTTTACATTGAAAAATATGTCGAAACATTCAGTCAGTCAGTCCTGTCTTTAATTTGCTGAATAAATAAGGTAAATGAATTAGGAGCTAAAGTAGTAAAGAATAAGCAAGAGATATCAGAGGGGTTATATGCAGTTTTAGAAGATCCTCAAGGAAACACTTTTAGTGTTTGGCAGGATAAATAGCTGCCTTCAAATTCTTTGTGTGCTATGTCGTATTGACATAAAGATAATGCTAATGAAGTGACTGCAAAGATGCAACAACAAGAACAAGAACAACAAAACTCATTAAATCACGAAATCACTGGTAGAACCAAAGAACATAGCCTGAAAATTCTGGTAACTGGTGCCAGTGGTTTTATTGGAAGTCGCCTAGTTTCTAGACTATGTTCTTCTTCTGAAACAAACAAACGCGAGATCACATGCATAACCAGAAATGTAGAGTCCCTTGTTGGACGCTTTAATGAACAAGTAAAAATCATCAAAGCAGATGCAAGCAATTATCTTGAATTACTAAGAGCAATGACTGGAATAGATGTGGCATTCTACTTGATACACTCCATGGAAGGTTCTTCGAAAGGCTGGAAAAAATTTGCAGAACGTGATAGAGTTGCTGCAGAAAATTTTGCTAAAGCAGCTACAGAATGTCGAGTTAAAAGAATTATTTATCTTGGCGGTCTGAATAATGAAAAGGATTTCGATAGTCTATCAGGTCATATGCAAAGTAGAGCACAGGTTGGTGAAATATTAAAAACATCCTCAGCAAAGGTCACGATTTTTAGGGCAGCTGTTATTTTAGGCCAAGGGGGAGGTTCGTTTCA
>Ga0075436_100002547_pt1 | contig 12544 bp, 9 predicted proteins | sample RhiMethybrSRZTD5_FD_75303 | JGI IMG/M metagenome (GOLD analysis project Ga0075436, IMG submission 75303) | Populus rhizosphere microbial communities from Tennessee, USA - Rhizosphere MetaG P. TD hybrid SRZTD5 | ecosystem: Host-associated > Plants > Roots > Rhizosphere > Soil | place: USA... | reverse complement strand
AGTTCGGCGATGCGTTTCTGCGCTTCCTGCAGGTACTCGCTTTTTTCGAATTCCTGCACGAGCTTCTCGAAGTAGGGGAGGGCTTCGGCTTCCTTCTTTTGGTTTTGCTTGAGCAGCGCTTCGCCGAGATGGAAGTAGACGGCGTCGCGTCCAGTGTAGTTGGGATCCTGCTTCAGCACCGCTTTGAATCGATCGATCGCGCCCAGATACCAGCGCTGACGATAGTAGAAGAACCCGACAAGGTAATCCGCCGTGTCGAGGCGATCCTTGGCTTCCCGGAGCTTCGTCCGCACTTCGGGCATCAGCGTGCTGTTCGGATAGCGCTCGACGAAGGCGTCGAACTCCTTCACCGCCTCGCGGGTTTCGGACTGATCGCGCTGCGGCGCGCGCATCTGGCGGTAGTGCGCGAGCCCGAGCTTGTACTGCGCGTAATCGGAGCGCGGGTTCGTCGGGTAGAAGGTGAGGAACTCCTTGAACTCGTTGATCGCGAGGACCAACGCCTCGGCGGTGCCTTCGCCCAGGTACGTGTCGCCGATGCCGAGCTTCGCATCGGGCCGGAACGCGCTCTGCGTGTACGTCTCGGTGACCTGCTTGAAGAACTCGCGCGCGGTCAGCCACTTCTTCTTGTTGAGCGCTTCGGTGCCTTTGTCGAAGAGGAACTTGTCGGGATCGGTCGTGCCGGCCGGCACCATGCTGCGCGTCTGCGGCGCGCATGCGGACGCGGCGACGAGCGCGGCGGAGGCGATGAAGAACGCGATTCTGGCTCTAGTCACAGTGTTCGAAGCAACCATTGATACTCAGCGGACAATCCCTGCTCGAGGCCAACCGTTGGCGCGAAGCCGAAATCCGTCCGCGCGAGCGACGTGTCGGCGTACGTATGCCGCATGTCGCCTTTCTGAGCGGACTCGACGGTGACGCGAGGCTGGCGTCCGGACACGCGGCCGATCATGTCGAGCACCTGATTGATCGAAACGCGGGAACCGCCTCCAACATTGTACACACGGCCAGGGGCACCGCGGGTTGCCGCGCCCAGGTTAGCGGCGACGGCGTCGTGCACATACGTGAAATCGCGTGTCTGCTCCCCGTCGCCGTACACAGTGATCGGCTCCTCGAGAATCGTCGCGCGGAGGAATCGATGAAAGCCCATGTCCGGCCTCTGACGCGGACCGTACACGGTGAAGTAGCGCAGCGAGACGACGGGGACGCCGAAGTTCGCGAAGTACAAGTAACACAGCTGTTCCGCCGCGAGCTTCGAGACGCCGTAAGGTGAGACAGGCTGCGGCAACGCGTCTTCTCTCATCGGGATCGACACGTTGTCGCCGTACACCGAGGAGCTCGACGAGTAGACGAAGCGCTCGAGCGGCGATCGCGCGGCGAGGAGCGCCTCGAGCAGCACCTGCGTCGCCTCGATGTTGTTCTCGGTGTAGATCGCGAAATCGCGTCCCCAGCTCTTGCGGACGCCCGCCTGCGCCGCAAGGTGAAACACGTGCGTCCGATCCGCGAGCAGCTCCGGCAGCTTCGCATCCTGAATCCGCACCGGGAGAAACCTGAACTGCGGATGATTGATGAACGTGCTGAGGTTCTGCTCTTTGATCGGCCGCGGGTAGTAATCGGTGAAGCAGTCGATGCCGACGACGTCCGCGCCGTCAGCCAGCAGGCGTTCGGCCAGCGTCGATCCGATGAAACCCGCAACGCCTGTAACGAAAGCTTTCATTGTTTACCTGGAACAGAACGTCGCCACGCCCGTCACCAAGCCTTGCATAACAAGATTGAACGAATGCGATCCGGCAGCCGTCGTGGACGGCCGGACGGATCGAGCGATGCGTGCACGGTGTGGCCTGTCGCGAGCAGCGCCTCGTCGGCGGGCCGGACGATCTCGTAAGTAAACTGCACTCGGATCGGCGAGAGCAAATCGCCGCCGGTCCGTACTTCCAGCTCGTCGTCGTAGCGCGCCGGTTCTTTGTACTCGCAGTGCGCTTCGATTACCGGCAGGGAGAAGCCCTCGACCTCCATCTCGCGATAGCTCCAGCCGGCGTGACGCAAAAGATCGGTGCGGCCCACCTCGAACCAGACGAGGAAATTCGCGTAGTACACGACTCCCATCTTGTCGGTTTCGGCGTACCGCACGCGAACGCGCGAAATGGATGGGGATGTGCTCACCGCGCGTCGGTCGGCTAGCTCAGGACGTCCCGGGCCGGCAGAGGAACGGGGATCGATGCGCCCGTGGCCGCCGCCTTCAGCTCACGCGTCGCCCGCTCGGGATCGGGCGTGTGGAACACGGCCGATCCGGCGACGATGATGCTTGCGCCGGCCGACACGACGCGCGCGACGTTGGTTCGATCGATGCCTCCGTCGATTTCGACCGGCGCCGCGTTTCCGGATCGGTCGAGCAGGGCACGTACTGCGCGAACTTTGGACTCGCTGCGGGGAATGAACGTCTGCCCGCCGAATCCGGGGTTGACCGACATCACCAGCACGTAGTCGACGTCGGCGGCGATCTCTTCCAGGGCGACGACCGGCGTCGATGGATTCAGGACGACGCCCGCCCTGACGCCGAGCGCTTTGATCGCATGCACCGTGCGGTGAAGATGCGGCAGCACCTCGACGTGCACGGACATCATCGAAGCGCCGGCTTCGGCAAACGCCTCGATATACCGATCCGGTTCTTCAATCATCAGGTGGACGTCGAGCGGCACCTTCGCGATGCGTTTGATCGAGGTGACGACCGGCGGACCGATCGTGATGTTGGGGACGAAATGGCCGTCCATCACGTCGACGTGAATCAGGTCGGCGCCGCCCCGTTCCGTCGCCGCGATCGCGGTGCCGAGCGCCGCGAAATCGGCGGAGAGGATCGATGGTGCGATGAGAACGCTCATCGACTCACTTCAATCGAGATCGGCTCGCCAGGTCCGATCTGAAACCCCGCCTGCGGGCTCTGGCGGATGACGATGCCGGCGGCGACGCCCGGATACGGGCTCGAGCCGACGACGGCGACGCGGAATCCACGGTTGCGGAGGATATCGGCCGCACGGTCGCCGTTCACGCCGATCAAATCGGGCATCACGTAGCTGGCGCCGCGCTCGCCGCGGTTGACGAGCAGCGACACCTGCGCGGCGGCGCTTCGCGCCGGCGGCGACTGCGCGACGACGACGTCGGACGGCAGATCCTGCGAGCGAATCTCCGAGACGGCCGTGAGCGTGAGGCCGTCCTGCGTTAGACGGAGCCGCGCCGTGCGCTCGGTTTCGCCGACGAGGACCGGCACGGTGCTCGCCCGCTGACCGGCGCTCAACCACACGCGCACGGTGCGCTGACGGCGCGCGATCGATCCGGCCGGCGGTTCCTGCGCGAGCACGCGGCCGGCGACGATCTTCGGGTCCTGCCGCCGCGAATCGTCGACCTTGAGCGACAGACCGAGGTCCGCCGCGATGGCCATCGCTTCGTTCGCGGTGCGGTTGCTGAGATCGGGGACCTGGACCTCGCGCGCGCGCAGCGCCACGCGCATCGCCGCGGCGGCAAACAGCAGATAGGTCACGACCAGCGCGCCGCCGAGCAGCACCAGCTTGCCCGCGGTCCACACGCGCGTCTTCAGCGCCATCGGATGCCAGATCGTACTACAACCGCGCCGAAGAACGCCTCGAGCCCGTGCGTGTGCGGCTCAGTCCGCAAGCGGCCGCGTGAATCGACGACCGCTCGCGGCAGGCGCGGCGACGCGTCGCGCGCGTCGAGCGGTTCGAAGTCGCGCGCTCCAGCGAGGAACGCATCGACGACGCCTTCGTTTTCCTCGGGCTCGCTCGAGCACGTGGCGTAAACGAGGCGGCCGCCCGGTGCGACAGCTTCGGCCGCATGCTGCAGCATCGTCAATTCCGCCGCGGCCAGCGGCACGAGATCGCTTTCTCGGCGGCGCCAGCGGATGTCGGGATCGCGGCGCAGCGTGCCGAGGCCCGAGCACGGCGCGTCGACGACCACGAGATCGAACGGCCGCGAGAAGGGGAGCGGCTTCAACAGGTCCGCCTGAACGAGACGCACGTTTGTCGCGCCGCTGGCGGCGACCGTTTTTCGCAGCAAGTCCATTCGGCGCCCGCGGACGTCGCAGGCAACCAGCAGTCCCCGCCCGTTCATCGCCGCCGCCATCGCCGTCGCCTTGCCCCCCGGCGACGCGCACGCGTCGAGGACGCGCCTCTGCGATCCGGCGTCGGCGAGCGCGGCCACGAGCTGCGACGCTTCGTCCTGCACGACGAACCACCCTTCGTCGAGGCCAGGGCCGCGCAGCGGATGGCCGTCGTCGACGAGAAGCGCGTCGGGCGCGAAGCGCGCCGGCGTGACGCGCACGTTGTCGGCGGCGAGGCGACTGGCGAGGTCCTGGGCGGTGACGCGGAGCCGATTGGCTCGCAGCGTGACGGGCGCCGCCTCGTTGTTGAAGATGAGCCACCGTTCGGCCGCTTCGAAGCCGAACCGGTCGTACCAGCGGGCTGCGAGCCACCGCGGATGCGACAGCGTCGTGCTGAAGTACGCCAGGACGGCATCGCGATCGCGCGGATCGGCCGGCCTCGGTGGCAGCGGGAGGTCGCCTCGCCTTCGCGAAATCGTCCTGAGGATCGCGTTGACGAATCCGCTCGCGCTGCCTTTGCCCACCCGGCGCGCAAGGTTCACCGCGTCGTCGACGACGGCCGACGCGGGCACGCGTGTCAGGTAGAGAAGCTGGTATGCGCTCAGCCTGAGGATTTCCACGATTTCCGGATCGAGTCGATCGATCGACCGCTTCGAGAACTCGACGACGACGTGATCGAGCGCCGCGCGCCGCCGCTGCACGCCGGCGGCGATTTCGGCGGCCAGCGCGCGATCGCGGTCGTCGTGCAAGGTCGCGCGGGCAATTGCGATCGCGGTCGGAAGGTCGGCGTTTCCGGCAGAGACCGCCGAAAGGATTTCGTAGGCGGCGATGCGGGCCGGCGCAATCATGCCGAGTCCGGCGCCCTACGTCCCGGGTCCCGCGGTGAAGCGATCGCCAACCGAAAGATGATGGCCGGCCATGAACTCGCGCACGAGCATCGGACGCTTGCCTTCGGCCTGGACCTGGACGAGGTGCAGCGGCGCGTCGCCGGTCGCGACGATCAGACGATCGCCGCCGGCTTCGACGATGGTGCCCGGGTCGTCCGCGCTGGCCGTTTCGGATGTGAGCGACGACCGCAGCAGGATGAGCCGCCGTCCCCGCACGAACGCGTGCGCGTGCGGCCACGGATGGAGACCGCGAATCCGGTCGTGAATGCGGCGAGCCGGCCGGCGCCACTCGACGACGCCGTCCTCCTTCGTCAACCGATGCGCGTAGGTCGCCGCCGCATCGTCTTGTGGGGTTTCGTGTGCGCGACCGGCGGCGATGTCGTCGACGGTTCGCACGAGCAGGTCGGCCCCGAGCCGGGCGAGGTCGCGCTCGGCCTGTTCGCTCGTCTCATCGATGCCGATCGGCCGGCGTGCCGACAGGAACATCGGTCCAGCGTCGAGCGCCTTCACAATTCTCATGATCGTGACGCCGGTCTCGTGCTCGCCGGCGATGATGGCCCGATGCACCGGCGCCGCGCCGCGGTATTTCGGCAGCAGCGAGGCATGAACGTTGATCATGCCGAGGCGCGGGATGGCCAGCACCTCGTCGGTCAGAATCCTGCCGTACGCGGCAACGACGCCGAGGTCCGCGCGCAGCGCGCGCACGGCATCGGTAAACGTCGGATCCTTCAGTCGAAGGGGCTGCAGGATCGGCAAACCGGCGCCGATCGCGCGTGCTTTGACCGGCGCGTCGGCGACGTGATGGCCGCGTCCGCGCGGCCGATCGGGCTGCGTGACGACGCCGACCACGGCGTGCGCGGAGGCAAGCAGCGCGTCGAGCGTGGGAACCGCGAACGCCGGGGTGCCGAAGAACACGATGCGAAGAGCGCTGACAGGACCCTCCGTCACCATTTACCCGTGCGCGACAGCTTGCGAATCTTCTTGACGATCAGATCGCGCTTGATGCCGCGAAGTCGATCCACGAACAGCGTGCCGTCGAGGTGATCCATTTCGTGCTGGAGGGCGCGCGCCACTAGACCCGTCCCCTCGTGCCGGAACTCACGACCCTCCCGATCGAGCGCTTTGATGACCGCTCGCGCCGGTCGCACGACGGTGGCGTTGAAACCAGGGACGCTCAGGCATCCTTCTTCTTCGAGCTGCATTCCCTCGCGTTCCACGAACTGCGGGTTGATCATCACCATCAGCCCCGCGGGGTCGCGTCCGACCGACGTATCGATGACGAACAGCCGCAGCGACACGCCGACCTGCGGCGCCGCGAGGCCGACGCCCGGCGCGGCGTACATCGTTTCGATCATGTCGTCGATCAGTGTCTGAACGTCGTCGGTGATCTCGTCGATAGGCCGTGCGGGGTCGTGAAGAGGGCGCTCGCCATACCTGAGGATGGGCCGGATCATTCTTCATTCGCGTGGGGCCGCACCCCCACGCCCTGACGCGCGCGGAACTTCCTCAATGCGCGCAGGGCCCCACCCCCGCTCGCTTGGCCGCGGGCGCAGCCCGCGCGCGTATCCAGAACAGAACGTCACGGTCTTCGAGTCCGCGGGGCTGCTTCACGTCGTCAGCGTGCCATGAAACGGGAACGCGTGCGTTCCGTGAACGCTTTCCAATTGGTCGCAAGCTCCTCGACGGAGTCGCCACCGAACTTCTCGACGATCGCATCGGCAAGGACGATCGAGACCATCGCCTCGCCGACGACGGCGGCGGCCGGGACGGCGCAGACGTCGCTGCGCTCGATCGTCGCGGGGCTTTCGGTCATGTTCGACAGATCGACGGACCGCAGCGGCTTCATCAGCGTCGAAATCGGCTTCATGTAGGCCGTGATTCTCAGATCTTCGCCGTTGGTGACGCCGCCCTCGAGGCCGCCGGCGTTGTTCGTCGGCCGCGAGACGCCGACCGGATCGGTCGAGTCGCGGTCGGTGCGCGGCACGATCTCGTCGTGGACCCGCGAGCCGGGAAGGTTCGCGACCGCGGGTCCGAGCCCGAGGCCCACCGCCTTGATCGCGGGAATCGACATCAGCGCCTGCGCGAGGCGTCCATCGAGCTTGCGATCCCATTGCACGTAGCTCCCGAGCCCGGGCGGGACATTGTGCGCGATGATCTCGAAGCTGCCGCCCATCGTGTCGCCGGCGTCGCGCGCGCGATCGATCTCCCCGACCATGCGCCGCTCGACCTCGGCGTCGGCGCAATGAAGGGGACTGTCAGACGGGATCGCCCGGACCTGCTGGAACGAGAAGGCGAGCGGATTCGACACCGACGCCGATCCGATCGCGGTCACGTGGCTCACGACGTCGGCCCCGACGGTGCGCAACAGTTGTCGCGCGATAGCGCCGACGGCGACGCGAGCGGCGGTCTCGCGAGCGCTGGCGCGCTCGAGCACGTTGCGCATGTCTTCGTGGCCGTACTTCACGAACCCGGCGAGGTCCGCGTGGCCGGGGCGCGGACGCGTCACGAGCGGCCGGTCGACACCCGACGCCGACTCGGGCATCTCGGGCTCGACGTGCATCGTGCGCTGCCAGTTCTCCCAGTCCTTGTTCGGAATCAACAGCGCGATCGGACCGCCGGTCGACCGCCCGTGACGAACGCCGCTGAGCGGCTCCGCGCGATCGGACTCGATCAGCATGCGGCGGCCGCGGCCGTACCCGGTCTGCCGCCGCCGCAGTTCGGTCGTGATCGCATCGAGATCGATCGCGAGGCCCGAGGGAAGTCCTTCGAGGACGGCGACGAGCGCTTTGCCGTGCGACTCGCCGGCGGTCAAAAAACGCAGCATTCGCATTTCATTCTATCCGAAAAAATTGCCGCATCTCGGAGGCGATCACGCGATCTCGTTCGCGATCGATGAGGGCGACGATCTTGCACCGTCGCTCGCGTCCTATCGCACGACGGAGGTCGCGATGCAACTCGTGGCGGATCGCTTTGCGATGCACGACGACGGACGTGCCGTCGATCTCGCAACCGGCATGCGTGTCGAGCTGAAGATGACGAGAGTCGCCGCTGGAGCGGCGCAGCTGCATTGGACAACGCGATGCGATCTCTTCCAGCGACTGCATCACCGCGCAATCGCACCGCTCCTCGATTACGGCCTCGTGGGGCGGTTCGTCCGATTCGAGGCGTGGCAATGCGGGCCGGAATGGAGCGGCGCGATCGAGACCGCCGCTCGCGCGCGGACGAACGCCGCCGAGTGTCTTCGCGCGGCCGCTCTTGCGGCGACCGACGGCCTCGCCGTCCACGTGCGGCAGGGCGCGCCAGTCGTCGTGCCAGACATCGGCGGCGGCGAGGTCAGCGACGCGGAGCCGGAGACGAACGCCGACGTGCCGCTTGCGGTCCGCGGACTGATCACCATTCAGCGATCCGCGTTGCCGGCTCTTGCCGAGATGTTCGCGTACGTGCCCGGGCCACGCCCGCACGTCGCCGCGGTCTGGGGCGCGCCCGGATCGGGCAAGACAACGCTGGCGATGGACCTCGCGCGGCTGGCGCGGCTCAAGGGCTTCGTCCCAATCGCGGCACGCTTCATCGAGTCGACGTACGACGTGCTGTGGCGGGGCAGGAGCGTGTTCGTCGTCGACGACGGCGAGAGCCGCAGATCGTGCGCGCTGCTGCACGCGTCGATGCGATCGCCGGTGGCGCACGTGCTGCTCATCGCAGCCGCTGAAGAGATCACCGGCATACGCGGTCTGCCGCTCGGCCGCGTCAGCGCCGACGATCTCGTCGGCGCGGTGTTCCCTCGGGCGATGAGCGACGCGCTCGAGGCACACGCGCGCGCGGCGGCGGAAGCGGCGCGCGGATTGCCCGAACGGTTCCTTCGATTGCTCTGGCCCGACTCTGTCGAACGCCGCAGGCCACGCGCGTCGCGGACATCGTTGCGAGCGGCCGAGCAGCCCGTCGCGTACGGTGGCGACGAGCGCGTCGAGCCACCCGTCGCCCAACTGCCAGCGGTCGCCTGGCCGACGCCCGGTGAGCTGGCGACGCTCAGGCGGAAGTTGAGTGATGGGCTCGCGAAGCTGGCGCGCGGGCGCCATGCGTCGGCCATCCGTCAACTGCGCCAGACGGTCGGCGCGCTGGTCCGCCGCGCGGCGTGGGCCGACGCGGTGGACGGCGCGATGCCGCTCGCGGAAATGCTGGTGCGCCGCGGCCGGACGCGTGATGCGCTGAAGGTGCTCGACGATGTCCGCACGTTCGCTGGTCGATCCGGCGCCGACGCGCGGCTCATCGATGTGGCGGTGCTCGCCGGCGAAGCCTGGATCGATCTCGCGCGGCTGGACGAGGCGGAAACCGTGCTGGCGGCCGCTGTCACATCGGCCGCGACCAACGGCGATCGGCTCAGGATCACCACGTCGTCGCTCGCTCTCGCCCGCTGCCTGTTCTGGCGCGGGAAATACGACGATGCCGGGGCGGCGTTGAGCCGGCCGGTCGACGATGCATCGACTGCTGTGCACGTCCGTCGTGAGCTGCTCGCGGCGCGAATCGCGGTGGGGCGCTTCGATATCCGAGGCGCTGTGGCCGCGACCGCTGCCGTCGCCGAAGCGGAGTCTTCCGACACCGCGGTCCGTGCCGCCATCGCGTACACGACCGCGTTCGTTCACCTCGCCATCGACGATCTCGACGCCGTGCAGCGGTACGCGGCGACGGCCATCGCGCTCGCGCGTCAGGCGCACGATCCGCTGCGCGCCATTCGCGCGCGGCTGCTCCTGGCGGAGGCGGATCGCCGCCGCGGCCGATCCGGCACGGCGCTGGGTCACATCCGCCGCATCGCTCGCATGGGCGGAATGTTGCCGCCTCTTCTGAAAGCGCGCGTCGAGCTCATCGCTTCCCTCGCCGCAGGCGACGAGCAATCGAGCGGCGCATACATCGCCGGCGCGGGTCTGCCGGCGCTCGCGCTGTTCCTGCCGATTCAGGCGAAGGGTGAGCGATCGGCGATCGATCCGCTCGTCGCCGACGCGTTACTGATTCTGCGGGCCTGTCAGACGGCCGACGACGAGCTCGTGGTGCTGCGCGACGTCTGCGGCCGCGTGCGCCAGCAGCTTCACGCCGCCGCCGTCGCAATCGTCGCCGACGGTCCAGGACGGTGCGACCCGATCGTCGGCGACGGCGGCCGCGTCGACGGAGCGGTTGCGCAGCGCGCCATGGTGGCGGGTATCACCATCGCCCCTCACCAGCACGACGGACGCGTCGAGGCCGCCGCGCCGATTCACTACGGCGGAGCGATCGTCGGCGCGCTGTCGGCCCGGTGGCCGATCGGATCGACCTACGACCTGTCGCGTGCGGCGGCCGTGATGACGATGACCGCGGCGGCCGCGGCGCCGATTCTGTCCGCCGCGCTCGCGCACCGGCAGCGGCCGACGCCGCCGGCACCGGAGCTCATCGGCATGACGACGGCGATGGCGGAATTGAGGCGCGGCGTCGAGCGTGCGGCGTCCGCCCCGTTCGCCGTCCTCATCGAAGGCGAAAGCGGCTGCGGCAAGGAACTGGTCGCGCAGGCGATTCACCGCGCGAGCCTGCGGCGCGACCGTCCGCTTCGAACGCTGAACTGCGCGGCGCTCCCCGACGATCTCGTCGAAGCGGAGCTGTTCGGCCACGTTCGCGGGTCGTTCACCGGCGCCGTCGGCGATCGTACGGGCGTCTTCGAAGAGGCGCATGGCGGAACGCTGTTTCTCGACGAGATCGGCGAGCTGTCGCCGCGGGCGCAGGCCAAGCTGCTGCGCGTCATCCAGGACGGAGAAATCCGCCGCGTGGGCGAGAACCTGTCGCGCCGCGTCGACGTGCGCATCATCGCCGCGACCAATCGCGATCTCCGCCGCGAAGTCGAGGCGGGACGCTTTCGCGTCGACCTGTTGTACCGCCTCGACGTGATCCGCATCACGGTGCCTCCGCTTCGCGACCGCGCCGACGACGTGCCGCTGCTCGTCGATCACTTCTGGCGCGAGGCGACGAGCCGCGTCGGCAGCCGCGCCACGCTGGCTGTCGGCACGCTGGCCGCGCTCGCGCGCTATCACTGGCCGGGAAACGTTCGAGAGCTGCAGAACGTGCTCGCGTCGCTGGCCGTCCGCTGCGGACGGCGCGGCGTGGTCGGTCCGTCCGCGTTGCCGCCGCATTTCGCACGCGGCGAAACGGCCGCGGCTGACACGTGGCGCCTCGAGGACGCGCGGCGCACGTTCGACGAACGGTTCGTCCGCGCCGCGCTCGTCCGCAGCGGCGGCCATCGCGGCCGCGCCGCAGAAGAGCTTGGCGTCACGAGACAGGGATTGACCAAGCTGATGTCGCGGCTGGGAATCGTGTAATCGCGGGCAGCGCCGTGCAGGCGGCGTGCGTCGGCGGTGCAATCAGCGCGCAGTTTCCAGAGAGGTGACGAACATCTGCGTTCATCGCCGGTGCTCCCGCGGCGTGGCATGCACCGCCGCGCAATCCGCAGACACCAGTTACATCTTTCGCACCTAATGTCGCAGGGTGCCCTTACCGAAATCACACGCAGGGTAGTCCTTTTTCTGGGCGAACTGCGTTCGTGAGCTCGAAATTTCAAGACCGATCGACCCAAGACGGCGACGCGGCGAGGCACGAACCGCTGCCGGCGGAACCACGGGCGACTGTCGTCGTCGCAGACGACACGCCGGCCGTCGGTGACTATCTCGCGCGGCTGCTCGCACGCGAGGGGCATCGTGTCGTTCGTGCGTACAACGGCGCTGAAGCGCTCGAGGTCATCGCGCGCGAGCAGCCCGACGTCGCGCTGCTCGACGTGATGATGCCTGAGCGCAACGGCTTCGAGGTCTGTCAGGCGATCAAATCGGATCCGGGAACGCGGCTGATCCCGGTGGTGCTCGTGACGTCACTCCAGAACCCGGAAGATCGCCTTCGCGGCATCGAAGCCGGGGCCGATGATTTCCTCAGCAAGCCGCCCAATCCGCACGAACTGCTGGCACGCATCCGTTCCCTGCTGCGGTTGAAGCGATATACCGACGAGCTCGATTCAGCACAGTCGGTCATCATGAGCCTCGCGCTCACGATCGAAGCCCGGGACGCATACACCGACGGACATTGCCAGCGGCTGTCGACGTCTGCGTCGGCCGTTGGTGAAGCGATGGGGCTGCATGCAGACGACGTCGAGGCGTTGCGGCGGGGCGGCGTCCTGCACGACATCGGCAAAGTCGGGATTCCCGATGCGGTGCTGCTGAAACCGAGCCGGCTGACGCCGGCCGAATACGAGGTGATGAAGCAGCACGCGGTGATCGGGGATCGGCTGTGCGAACCGTTGCGCTCGTTGAAGCGCGTTCGACCCATCGTCCGGCACCATCACGAACGGTTCGACGGCAGCGGTTACCCCGATGGGCTCGGCGGGAACGACATCCCTCTGCTCGCCCAAATCATGAGCGTGGTCGACGTGTTCGACGCGCTCACGACCGATCGACCCTACCGCGCGGCGATGACGCTCGACGATGGCTGCCGTGAGCTCGAGGCGGAAGTTCATCGAGGCTGGCGGCGCCGAGATCTCGTCGAGGCGTTC
>Ga0075436_100002546_pt1 | contig 12544 bp, 4 predicted proteins | sample RhiMethybrSRZTD5_FD_75303 | JGI IMG/M metagenome (GOLD analysis project Ga0075436, IMG submission 75303) | Populus rhizosphere microbial communities from Tennessee, USA - Rhizosphere MetaG P. TD hybrid SRZTD5 | ecosystem: Host-associated > Plants > Roots > Rhizosphere > Soil | place: USA... | reverse complement strand
GAGATCCTGGCGATAGAGAGTGCAGGCAACAGTGCCGATCAAGGTAGTGCCGTCGTATATGTCAACGTTGACGGTGCCGTTGGGATCGCTGCCATCCCAGGCCCAGCCTTCGATAGCGTTGCAGCCTTGACCGTCGTGACGACCCCAATAGTTGGGTACGACCTTGCATTGCACCGTTCTGCCGCTGTTGGAAAGGAGCGTGTTGGTTCCAGAAAACTTGATGTTGATGCCGTGGACTGCGCCATTCTTCAGAGCGGCAGGGCTGAGGAAGCTGAATCCGTGACTTGGGTTTCCAAGCGCGTTAAGTAAGTCTTCGCGATACATGTTGGCTTGAGTAATCGCGATGAAAGTGTTCCCGTCGTAGATATCAACGTATATAGGCGTCCGAGGCTGGTTAGCATCCCAAGCCCAGCCTTGGATCGTGTTGCACCCCGCACCGTCGAGATATCCCTGAAACTGCGGCGTGGGTGCGTTCGGATTGGTTATTCGATCGACAGTTCCCCCCAATCCGACAACGTATATCTCGCCACTTTCGTCTTCACCAAAGGATGAAATGTTCAGTGCCGTGTCGAGCAGCAAGGTTGATGTGTTTAGCCCGTCTTGCCTCAGGAAGATTTCACCAGTGCAGTAATCTGCGAAGACGTAGGCGCCGGTTGGCAGGCTCGATCGAAAGCCGCGATACACATAACCGCCGGTGATCGAGCATCGGCTATTGATATGAGTGTATTCTGAGATCGGAAGAATGTGTCCCGGCGGTGGCGTGCAAGCGCCTCCATTGAGATTGGGATTACATATACTGCCTTCCATGATTCTCCAACCAAAGTTCCCGCCCAATGTCACTATGTCGACTTCCTCGCGCGCGCTCTGTCCAACATCTCCGACATAAAGCTGTCCAGTTCCGCGATCAAATGAGAATCGCCACGGATTGCGGAGCCCAAATGCATAGATTTCATCGGCGCCCGGAGTCGAACCAAAGAAGGGATTAGAAGAAGGCGAAGAGTACGGGATAGAGCCGTTCGGGTGGTCTATGTCTATGCGTAAGATCTTGCCGAGTAGCACATCAGTATTCTGTGCGTTGTTAGGCGGATCGTTCGCTGAGCCGCCATCTCCTGTACCGATGTATAGAAACCCATCAGGACCAAACGCCATCATTCCGCCGTTGTGGTTGGCGAAGTTGGGATGGGCAATCGTTAGAATTCCTATTTCCGTTGTGTCGGCGACGTTGCGATCGCCGGTTGAAACGCGGTATTCGGCGATTACGATTGAGCCGTCGGTTTGCCGAGTGTAATAGACGAAGAAGCGTCCATTGGATGCGTACAACGGATGAAATGCAAGCCCAAGCAGACCTCGTTCACCACCGGAAAGAACCCTTGAAGTTATGTCCAAAAAAACAGTCGGCGAGGCTGCTCCGTGTTGAAGCACCTTGATCGCTCCGCCCTGTTCAACTGTGAAGAGCCTGTCGCTGCTGTCGTGCGCACTTGTCACAAAGACAGGACTGGACAACCCGGATAGCACCGGCTGAAGCTGTATTGTGACCGATTGAGGAGCGATAGCTCTCGTTCGTGATCCGGTTGTTGTTGCGACAAGATCAGAGGAAAGCAAAGACGTCGCTAACAGCAAGAAAAGCAACAGCAGGCTGCGAGGGTTACTCATAAGAGCCATCCTAAACACTTCCTAAGGCTAACTCTCCAGCGCCACTGCGTGAGACTCAAGTATACTCAAGGCCTCTCACGGGTCACAAGAGTGGAACTACCAGCGCGACCCGACAATTAGCCGGTGTGAGTGTGAGGAACGTGCTTGAGACTCCAATACCGTTGGATGAAGCGAGACCTGCTGCGCAACCTTCCAGGGTTGCGCAGCGCTCGCAGTGTTAATCTCGGCTTGGTAAGCGGCTTACTTCTCTATGGGCAGAGAAGACTCCTTGCGCTGTTTTGCAAGGTTGTCGTAGTTCCTGAGAACATCACTGTTATCGAATGGGTTTGGCTGTTCTTCAAGCTTGCGGGAACTGCAAACTTGAACCCATGGAAACCGGTGCCAACTCCGGCAAAAGCTTGTTGAGCCGGCACGACAACATAGAAGCTGCCATCCACGTAGATGGCCGCATTGATCGTACCCTGATCATCGTTCGCATCCCAAGCGTACCCGGAAATGGAATTGCAGTCGGCGAGATTAAGTACTCCCTGGTAATTGGGCGTACCGCTAGTGCAACTGGCGGTCCTTGGCGTATCCAACGGCAGATTGGTGTTGGTTCCGCCAAACTTGATCGTTATTGTGTGAGGCAAACCGTCTTTGAGGCTGGCAGGCGTGTGGAATATGAATCCATGATATGGGCTTCCCATCGAATCCGCCAAATCCTGCCTGTACAATGTTGCTGCTACTGTGGCTATTAGCGTCGAGCCATCGTAAATGTCGACGTTGACTGTTCCGTTTGGATCCGTGCTGTCCCACGCCCAGCCCTCGATTGCATTGCAGCCTTGACCGTCGTGTCGGCCCCAATAGTTTGGTGAACTCGAGCATTGGATGGTTCTCGAAGTATTCGTCAGCGCAACACTAGTCCCCGAGAATTTTACGGTAATTGTATGGACGGCGCCGTTCCTCAGGGAAGCCGGTGTGTTGAAGCTAAACCCGTGATTAGGGCTACCGAGCGCATTGAGCAAATCTTCGCGATACATGTTGGCGGCCGTGGTGCTGATCAAGGTACTCCCGTCGTAGATGTCAACATTCACCGTACCATTTGGATTGTTAGCATCCCACGCCCATCCTGAGATCGTGTTGCAACCGGCTGCGTCGTGGAAACCCTGGAGGTTAGTCTGCGTACCAACGGCTATCGAGACGTTTGTAGACATCTGACCGAAGAACCCCGTACCGTCGTTTTTATACATCTGCCATTGAAAATTGTAATTCCCTGGCGTAGATGGCGCAGTAACCGTAAAAGCGGCATCAAGCTGTTGTCCGCTACTTATTACATTGCCGCCCAAAGAGACCCCGTTGCCGCCCCATGTTTGATTGAGAGATGGATTCTGCGAAACCAGGTAAAAGTTAGCGGCCCCACTCCACGATTGCGTACCGGTGTTCAGGAATTTCAGGTCGACTGGGAATGATTGTCCGGGTGTGACGCTTGCAGGCACAGTCTGCGTCACGAACTGCGAATCGAGCGCGAGCCCGCCAGTTGCAGACACGACTATCGATAACGCCTTCTGCACCGAAGCAGCCGGAGCTGCCGAATCCGTTACCTTTACAGTGAAATTGAACGTTCCCGTCGCGCCAAGTGTCCCGCTGATTATTCCTCCGTTGCTCAAGCTCAAGCCGGTTGGTAGTGAACCTTGTCCAGCGACAAGGCTCCACGTATAACCGGGCGTTCCTCCCGAACATGCCAGTGCCTGGTTGTACACTGTTCCTGTCGTTGCAGCCGGCAGAGAAGTCGTGGTGATTGCGAGCGGCCCCGGTCCACCTCCCGATCCCGGATAGATGAACACCATCGCGGCCTGGTCGTCGGGCATGGCTTTCGCACAACGCCCATCGAAGTGTGCGATGGCGTACATAGTGGCCGTGGGATCGAGCGAGTGACCAAGACCAAGTGCGTGTCCCATCTCGTGAGTCAACACTTCAGACGTGTTGCAGTCCTGACCGGCGAAGAAGCAACTGGCGTTAGGATTCATCGTCACGAAACCTCCCGTCGCCTGATAGAACGTCGTGCCGTTCACCACTTTAGTATTTCCAAACCAGCTACAACCTCCAAGCGCGAGGATTCCCTGACAACTGGAGCTTGGCGCCCATTGACCATCGCAGCCATTGAAGATGATCGTGTTGAAGCCGGAAGGCGAGCATTGGTCGGTCGGGCCGCCGTAGACAACACGCAACGCAGAGCCTGAAATAGTTGACCACGCATTCATCGCCGATTGAACATCGGTGACATAGTTAGGTGTGAACGCCCCCGCCGGATTGACGAAGAAGGAAACCGCCTGACCGCTGTCTATCTCGAACCAACGCGGAGGAGTGCTCGGAGCCAAAAACACATACTGTGGTTGGATCTCACCGCGTTTAGCTTTGCTTGCGAACTCTGGAGGTCTCGTAAGCAGACTTGCGCCACTGTAGTAACGTTCTTCGAATGCCTGCGAGGTCTGAAGATTCGCCGCCAACCGAGCACGCACCAACTCGGTGTAAGCGGATAATTCCATTCGATCGGTGATGTTTCCTTTCGGCTGATCGCTTTGAGGCAGATTTCCCACTACGACTACATCCTCATCGGCCGACGAGCGAACCGCCATAGTCTTACCGGTAGCGGGGTCGTCGATTATCGAGAACTTGCCCAAAAAGAATTGATGAACTCGAAGGCTGCCGTCTGCCCAGGTGTCCAGGTAAAGAAGAACGCTCTCGTCAACTTTGAACTCCGGCGTCCCGAAAATCCGAGTGCCGCGCATTCCAACCTGACCTCCCTCTTCTTTGATCACAATCTTCCGCTCGGAGATCTGACCCTTGAGCACTTCCTGCACTCGCAGGGTTGTGTAGGTGAAGATGCGGTTCTGCTGTTCGTCCAGCGCGCTGCCTACGGAAAGCACCTTGCCTCTGACAATGGCTCGCGCCTCGATGATCATATTGTCATCGGATGGCATTATGACTGTGGTCGCAAGAATTGATTGTGCGAAGCCAACGAAGATTGTGAAGAGAATTAGAACCTTAACTAAACCGGATTTCAGAACGCGCTCCATACTTGCCTCCACTTGAAGGGTCGCCCCGCTCGCCTTCAGTCAACTTCACAAGCTTGGAAACTGCTATAGGACGTGACGCGTTCCCACACGCTAGGCGCGGCTCGGTATTCGAATCTCAGAAGGGAGCCAGCTTGCCAACGTCGCCTCTTGTCACAGACAGTCGCTGCTTGATCTCAAAATTGTCGTCAACCGATTGAGGGCTGTCCGAAAATGCACGGAGTAGAGTTCCAAAATGCGAACTTACGTCGGACTTCCGGTCTGAAGCTCAGCGAGGTCGTCACCTCAAATCTCGCTTTGCCTTAAGAATCAATGGGAGGGGCTGTGAGCTTCAGCTACGCGATTGAAGCATGACGGTCAAGTTCTTGTCAATACTTTTGCAAAGATTTTGATGTAGTGTTCCTGCGTTGACACTCAAACGGCAGCCGTTGTTAAATGCTTTCTGTGCGCTTCGAGATGGAGATAGTCTAAGGTGTCGCGATTAGACCTTTTCAATTCAATGCGGCGAAACGAGAGAAGGCGTACAGTCGCCTTGGCGCTGCTTTTTCTACTCGCGCACGCATTCTCGCCTTGGCGCTGCTTTTTCTACTCGCGCACGCATTCTCCCTCAGCATCACTCACCATCACGCAGGCTCTCCGCAAAACGATTCAACGAGAAGCATTCAGTCTGCTGATGCGTCCAACTCGAAGCACGCTCCTCAATCAAGCGACGACTCGGGTTGCAACTCGTGCCGCGCATCTCGAAGCTTCAGTTCATCCGAGCGTTCTTTTGCAGTTGTCATCCACGTTTCGCGCCAAGAGCGCATTCGCGAAACGCTACTTGAGCAACCTCTCGCCGATGGTCCTGCTTTCGTTGAAACCTCTCGTGGTCCTCCTTTGGCGTAACTAGCTACCGTACACTGCAGGCCAATAGCCTAACCTCCTTGCAACGCTGTTTCGAAGCCTCGCTTTTATGCGAGCGAGCTTGGAAGCGCGCCCGCGAGCACACGGATAAATCGATTGACGGGTACTGGCCGCAGCATTTTGGCTCGATCCGCTACTGCGTATCGGCGTCGAGATTTCATGTTTGGTGAATAGCTAACGCTCGTTTTCAAAGGAGAGTCCGCAATGCAGAATAATCATTCGGCTGGAATCATAAGATCCGTTCGAACTAACTCCCTGGTCATGTTCCTCAGCGTAGCCGCATTGATCCTGCCGGCAATTGAGCCGCTTGCGATCGCTCAGTCGCTTGGCGCAGGAACCATCGAGGGAACAGTAACCGATACAACCGGAGCCGTAGTGCCCGGCGCAAACGTTGTTATCGAGAATCGCGTTACGGGTTACAAGCGCACGGTTAACTCTGACGCGAACGGTAGCTTTCGGTTCGATAACATCCCGCTGAACAATTATTCTCTCACGGTGTCGGCCCAGGGATTCAACGCCGCCCAACTTACAGTTGATGTTCGATCTTCAGTCCCTCAAGCCTTGAAGATCCTGCTAACAGTCGCAGGAACCTCCGCGAGCGTTGAAGTCTCCAGTGCCGCCGACCTGATCGAGAATGTTCCTTCGGCTCATAACGACGTAGATCAATCACGAATAGGCAGGATGGTTCTCACGACGCCGGGCGGTGGATTGAGCGACGTTATCACCCAGTCCTCGCCCAACGCTGTTCGAGATTCGAACGGGTTCTTTCACCCGCTCGGCGATCACGCGCAGTCATCGATTTCTCTGGACAATCAGCCGATCAGCGATCAGCAGAGCAAAGCATTCTCGACTCAGCTTCCCGTCAACGCCATACAGTCGCTCGAAGTGATTACCGGCGGACCGCCCGCGGAATACGGTGACAAGACCAGTCTCGTGATCAACGCCATTACCAAATCGGGGCTTGGAGTGACCAAGCCGTTCGGGAGTTTTTCCGCGATGTATGGCTCGTTCGGTACGACGCAGGAGCAGGCCACCTTCGGATTCGGAAACAAACGAGCGGGAAATTTTAGCGCGTTCGATTACGAACGCTCGAGCCGCTTTCTGGATCCGCCCGAGTTCACTGCTCTGCATGACAGAGGCAAGTCAGCGACGATCTTCGATCGGTTCGACTATAGCCCAGGCCCAAACGATTCGCTGCACCTGAATGTTTATTTCGCGCGAAACTTCTTTCAAATCGCGAACACGTTTGACCAGCAAGCACTCGGCCAGGATCAAAGGCAACTCGTCCATACCATAAACATCGCCCCGGGCTACGTTCACACATTCAGCCCGTCGCTGTTGTTGACGATCAACCCGTATTACAGACTGGACGTCGTCAAATATTTTCCGAGCGCCAATCCGTTCTCGGATGAGACACAAACGATCTCGCAGTCGCGCCGGCTCAACAACCTCGGCATTAAAGCCGATGTTGCTTACAACCGCGGCATTCACAATGTAAAGGTCGGTGTGCAGGTGCAGCACACCCTGTTGACCGAAGGCTTTCAATTCGGGATCACCGACCCGGCGTTCAATGACCCTGCAAGCGACAGCTTCATACCTGGACTTGCGCCCTTCGACCTGACGCGCGGCGGGCACTTGTTCAGTTTTCACGGACACACCGATGTCAAACAGGAGGCAGTTTATGCTCAGGACCTCATGACGTTACACGATCTTTCGTTGAACCTCGGATTGCGCTTTGATAACTACGACGGCATCAGCCACGGTAGCCTGTTACAGCCGAGACTCGGTGTTGCGTATCACTTAAAGAAGACCAACTCAGTGCTGCGCTTCGCATACACTCGAACATTCGAGACTCCTTACAATGAGAATCTTGTTTTATCGAGCGCAACCGGAGCCGGCGGGTTGGCGGATGGGATTCTCGGCACCGCAATATCTCAACCTCTTCAGCCGGGCAGAAGAAACCAGTTCAACACCGGTATCCAACAGGGTATTGGCCGATACATCATCATCGATGCGGACTACTTTTGGAAATACACGACCAACGCGTATGACTTCAACGTCATTTTGAATTCGCCGATCGCGTTTCCGATTTCCTGGAGCAAGTCGAAACTTGATGGCGTAGCCGTTCGCGTGAATCTGGCCGAATACAAAGGCCTTTCCGCTTTCTTCGTAGCCGGGCACACACGCGCTCGTTACTTCCCGCCGGAAACCGGGGGTCTGTTCTTCAACTCGGACTTGCCGGAAGGCGTCTTCCGCATAGATCACGATCAGGCTTTCCAACAAACAACGCAGGTGCAATACCAGTTCAATCACTTCAAAGAACTCAAACCGTACGTCGCCTTCACGTGGCGATATGATAGCGGGTTGGTGGCCGGTTCAGTGCCGGACTTTCCTACAGCGCTGACTCTGACGCCCGATCAGCAAGCGCAGATCGGGTTGTTCTGCGGAGGAGTCTTTGCAACGCCGGCTCAAGGACTAACCTCGTGCAACGATCCCAGTCGCGGAGCGACTCGCGTCGTCATTCCGGGAGACGGGACCGCTAACGACGACCACAATCCGCCAAGGATTGCGCCGCGTCATTTGTTCGACGCCAGCATTGGAACAGACAACCTGTTCCGCACGGAACACGCGAAAGTGAGCCTGCGGTTGACGGGAATCAACCTGACGAACAAGGAAGCGCTGTACAACTTCCTCTCTACTTTTAGTGGAACGCACTTCGTAACACCGCGTGCTTTCCAGGCGCAGATGGGAGTGACTTTTTAGCCGAGCAAACTGGTAGAGAGCGCAAGGCCGGGGCGCGTGCCGATTCGGCGTCCCGGCCGACCGGTGCATGAACCCAATTGATCTTCCGACTCCGATGATTGACATCTCATTCGAAGCGTAACCGTCCGAAAACGCGCGTTGTCCCCGGTAGCGTCAAACGAAGACCTAAAGAAGAGTTTGAAGAATGACGGGAACTCAACGGTTCGGCTTTGAAAAAGAAATCGGGAACCGAAAAGCAAGAGCCTCTCGGTTCCCGTGGGTGTTTGAATATTGAGCGAGCGGGGTCGCTCGCTCAGTAAGTCAAACGATCCTCATTGAGTTCTGTTCTTTCCCGGCTTCTCGGGACTAACCGGCGGAGCGGCTCCACACTGGCAACCGTTGTTCGACATATTCCTGTCGGTGATCTGACAGATAGTCTTACTCGACAATTTTTGCACGTATGCAGTGCCTGCTCCCAAGCCGTTGTTAGCCGCCGTATCCCATTGAATGTGGACTTGACGGTCTCCCTTGGTGGCGTCGATGCTGCCCGCGCAACCTCTGGTCGTCAGCGTCCCTCTGCCGCTTGCGACTGCGACGCCGCCGCAACAGAAGGTGAAGTCTCCTGTCGAGGGACTGACTAACACAACGTTCCCCGGATTGGAGTCGTCCTGTAAACAGAAACTAAACACACTGACGCTGAAGCTACACATAGCCATGTTTCCCGCAGTATCCTTAGCAGTGCAGGTCACAGTTGTTGTCCCGACCGGGAACGGCTGGCCTGACGTGACAACGTTCCCATTCTGATCCTTACAGACGAAAGTCACGCCGGGGCAGTTGTCAGACGCCGTAACCGTGAAGCTTATCGGCCCACTATTGGTGGCGATCGGACAGGAAGCAGCCAACGTGGTAGTGATATTTGAAGGACAGCTTATCGTAGGAAGCTGCGTGTCAACCACGGTAACTGTGAACACGCACATATCAGGCCCGGCGCCACCGTTCGACGTGCACGTGACGGTTGTGGTGCCCACGGGGAAGAATGAACCGGAGGCTGGCGAGCAGCTAACCGTGCCGCAGGCGCCCCCGTTGGTCGTAGGAGAATAGTTTACGACCGCTCCACACTGGTTCGGATCATTCGGCTGTGTGATGTTGGACGGACAGGTCAATACGCACGGATCGAAGTCAAAAGTGGTCGTCATACCGCTCACACCAACTTTCACATTGTCGAGGTTGCCGATGAAATTGGCTGAAACAGTACTGCCGCCGTAGCCGATTATAAGACCGGGGGTGTCATCACTTGGGTCGCTGGGTGTGCCACCATTGTCGTTGATGATGCGCGCATTCGGAAAGCAGGCCAGATACTCTGTAAGCGTTTTGGGATCATTAGCGGTGCCACAGAAGTTCTCAGCGTTGCATAGACCGAAGGCTGAAACCCAGACGCCGTTGCGCGCATCCCAGGGCTGTTGCCATTGGTTTTGTGTGATGGCGTGTTGAGTGGGAGCCCCATCGCTACAACCGCTCTGGTTTGCAGGATAGAAGAACAGAAAATCATCCGCCGTCTGGTCGCCATTAGTGTCAATCACAAGAATCGCGAAGAAATCCTGTGAAGCGGCATTGCTGGATTGCTTCACGAATGTGCTGTAGCTCAGTTCGGTGAGGCTTGTCGTGCCAATGCCGACGCCGTTCAAGTTCGTGTATCCGACCGCTTCGCTCCAGTCGTTGTTGGTTCCTATTTTGAATTCAAGGCTGCCTTGCCCGAGCGGAGGTGTTGCAGGACCGAACACGTAGGTCTGCGTCCCGGTATCAGGGCCGGCTTCTCCGAAGATTCCCTGTAACGTCTGCCATCCAACCGCTGTTTGATTGCCAGGCCCCACGACAACTGTTCCCGAAGTAGCCCTCGCCGATGGAGACAGTATGGTTAAACCTGGGAGAAGTAATAGAGCTACTCCAACTACCGATAGCAGAGCAAGCCTTAGTTTGGTCGTCCAGCGCCTTTTTGATTCACGTCTTGGATCTGTCAAGAGGTCAGTTTTGCCGTACATGATGCTTCTCCTTGTTCAGCATCGGGTTAATGCCCAAAGCTCGTGCATTTCTTCTAAAGCCGACCCGCTCACACGCATCGGTCTCCATCCCAACCCTTCATAGTCATCAAAAACTTGTCTCGCTTCTTGCGACTATTAGTCACCAATTAGAACGCCCATGATTATTCTCCCTTCCCTCGTTGTCAGAGGTTTGCATTCGCGGTGTGTTCTTCAGCGAACATCATCCAAATTACCGATCGCGGTTTTCTTCGGTGTATCTCTACAGCGCGTCCGGATCAGTCACTCATTTGCCGCCATGATCGCTTGGAGTTAGAATGAGGCAGAAAGCTAAGCGCCCGCCCGGCGTTTTTCCCGCCCCGCGGTGACTATAGCGACACTGGGGTCACAAGTCTTTGGGCAACTCTTGCGAAGTTATCAACAAGTTCTCAATCGGTTATGGACCGATCCGATAATCTTTTTCAGTTTGGTCCTTTCCACCTCGATGCGGGCGAGCGGGTGCTCCTGCGCGATGGCAGGCTTGTACCACTCCCGGCGAAGGCTTTGAGCACACTTCTTGTCCTGGTTCGGAGGAACGGGCACGTTGTAGAAAAGGACGTGCTGATGAAAGAGGTTTGGCCGGATGAGTACGTCGAGGAGGGTAATCTCGCACAACATATCTTCATGCTGCGTAAGGCTCTGGGAGAAAGCACCGAGAGTCCCGGATACATAGAGACGGTTCCTCGTCGAGGCTATCGCTTCGTCGCTGCGCTGAATGAGGTCGAGGATGAAGATCATGACAAGGGGATAGATTCCCTTGCGGTCCTTCCTTTTTTTAATGCGAGTGATGATCCCAATATGGAGTACCTCTCGGACGGGATGACCGAGAGCATTATGAATAGCCTTTCACACCTTCCCCAATTGAAAGTGATGGCACGTAGCACGGTTTTCCGCTACAAGGGGCCAGACGTTGACCCACGTGAGGTTGGCCATAATCTCGGAGTCCGCGCAGTGATGATGGGCAGAGTTCAACAGCTTGGAGACCACCTTGTCATAAGCGCGGAACTAGTCGATGTTCAGGATGGATCGCGGATCTGGGGCGACCAATATCACAGGAGGTCCTCGGACATTTTTGCTTTGCAGGATGACTTGGCTTGGGAGATCTCAGAGCAGTTGCGACTTAGATTGAGCGGCGAACAAAAGAAAAGACTAACCAAACGCTTTACCGAGAACCGAGAGGCGTACGAGTTTTACCTTAAGGGACGACACGCCTGGGGCAGACGAGCCAACGAAGATCTAAAAAAAGGAGTTGCATACTTCCGGCAGGCAATCGTTAAAGACCCCGACTATTCCCTGGCACACGCCGGAATCGCAGATTGCTTGCTTCTGCTTGGATTATTTGGAGAGGATAGCCCGCGAGAAATCATGCCGCAAGCCAAGGCGGCCGCACTGAAGGCCATTCAGTTGGATGAGTTGCACGGGGAAGCTTACGCTTCGTTGGCGCAGATTGAGTTCATCTATGATTGGGACTGGACAGCAGCGCAGGCGGATTTTCAGCAAGCCGCGCGTCTTAGCCCAACTTATCCGACCGCCCACCAGTGGCATGGCGAGTATCTAGCGTCGATGGGGTTATTCGACCAGGGACTAGCAGAGCTGAAGAGAGCCCGGGACCTTGACCCCCTGTCGCTCATTATAAACACAAATCTTGGACTTACCTTCTACTGGGCACGCCGCTACGATCTCGCGATTGAACAACTGGAACGTGCGCTCGAACTCGAGCCAAATTTCTTTCGTGCGCACCTCCACCTTGGAATGGCTTACGAGCGCAAGTCGATGTACCGAGAAGCCATCGCCGAATTAGAAAAGGCGAGACGCATCAACGAAAACTCATGGACGATGGCCGGACTGGGTCAAGCCTACGCGTCTTTCGGCGAAACGGCAGAGGCTAATAAGTTGCTGGAACTTCTGCTGGAATTGTCACGCCGTCAATACGTTTCGTGCGCCACGATCGCAGTCCTCTATTCCGGATTCGAGGACCGGGCCGATCAAACAATGGAATGGCTGGAGAAGGCTTTTGAGGAGCGCTCCGGCTTGCTTATCTGGCTAAATGTGTGGCCGATTTTTGATAATCTCCGGTCAGACGCGAGATTCGTGCGTCTGTTGAAACGTATTGGGTTT
>Ga0075436_100002543_pt1 | contig 12549 bp, 8 predicted proteins | sample RhiMethybrSRZTD5_FD_75303 | JGI IMG/M metagenome (GOLD analysis project Ga0075436, IMG submission 75303) | Populus rhizosphere microbial communities from Tennessee, USA - Rhizosphere MetaG P. TD hybrid SRZTD5 | ecosystem: Host-associated > Plants > Roots > Rhizosphere > Soil | place: USA... | reverse complement strand
GCTCGACCTGTTCGTTTATCAACTCGTTGACGAGGAAGACTGGACGGTCACCGAGAAGAAGTGGGAGCGCGTCCGCGATCAGCTTGTGGCGAACATGACCAACTTCGGCTTTCCGTATATCGAAGTCGTCGACGGAGACTACGACGGCAATCGCGAGTTGTACTTGATGCATCGCTACGAGAACGTCGAGCTCGATATGAAATACGCTCGAAAGACACTTGAATACGTTTATAAACTTTGGGGCAGGGATGTGCATCTGGAGACGCAGGTCGATGATGAAGCGATTGTTCTTCACTACAATGGCGTCGAGCACGACGAAGATTGAACCAGCGAACAGGCGCGCGTCAGCTTTTTGCGATTAGGCACCGCGTAGCGGCTACTCTAGTTTAGCCGCGCTTTTCAAAACCTGGGTAGACGAGCAGGCGGCGGGCCGCAGTTTAACGTTTGGCCCTCCAAAGCGAAGGGCGGCTTCGGTCGTCGTCTTCAGTCGCAGGTTTTCGCTTTCTCTTGCCGGTCTGCGGTTCGTACGTATCCGGTGTTTTAAACATCTTTCGCCCGCCTTGCAAATCCGGCGGATTGCACTATAATCCGGCTTTCCCGGAGTGGGTGGTGTATAAATCACACTTCGGCTCCTTCGTCTTTGTTTATACTGTGCTGAGTTCGAGAGATGCACTCGAAAGCACTCGCCAAACTGCCGGACACAACGCAACTTTGTCTAAACCGGAGAGTAGTGAGAACTGAAACAGTCCGTTATCCAGCCTGGCTATAAGAGTTCACACAACATTGCAAGAAAGGATTAAACATGAGTCAGCACCAAATCCAAATTAACCTTCCTGGACTGCTTCGGATGTTGGGGGAAAACATCTACGCCGATGCGGAAGTCGCCGTGCGCGAGATGATTCAAAACGCCCACGACAGTTCCATCATTCGTCTCACTAAGCAGGGAGACTTCAAGCAACCCGAAATCCGCATCAACTTCGACAAGGCAAAGGGAACAGTCACCATAAGCGACTGTGGCATCGGTATGACGCAAGACGAGCTGCACAAAAACCTCGCAACCATCGGTGAGAGCTTCACTCGCATCCAGAAGGAAGACCTGCGCGGCAGGCAGCGGGACGAAGCCGCCCTTCTAATCGGCCAGTTCGGGATCGGGCTCCTGTCCGCCTTTGCCATCGCCCGTAAGGTTGAGTTCTTCACCCGCTCGTACCAGCCAGGAAGCCAGGGCCTAAAGTGGACTTGCGAGGGCGATATCAATTACACTGTCGAACCCGCGGAAAAGGAGGATATCGGCACCCGCGTTGTGCTGCACGTGCTCGACAGCAAACTCGATCTCCTGGACGAAAAGCGCCTGAGGCAGGCTATCAAGAAATACGCTGACTTCCTCTCCATCCCAATTCTGCTCAACGGCGCTACGGTTAATACCGGCACTCCGCCCTGGGAGCAGCAGGCTGACAACGAGAACTTCGACTACGAGGAATACATCGAGCAGCGCTATGACCTCTTCCCGCTCGGCGTCATCCCCTTCGACACGCGGCAAATGCTGGAGGAGAGTGCGATAGGACCAGGACTGCCCAATGTGGCAGGCATCCTCTTCATTCCATTGATCCCGTTTGAGCTGACTCGCGACTTCGGGGAGGTCGATGTCTATGTCTCTCGGATGTTCATCAGGGCCAATGAGAAAGATATCCTTCCTCGCTGGGCACGCTTCGTCAAAGGCCTCATCAATTCCTCAGACCTCACGCCTACACTCAGCCGCGGCGAACTCGTCGTCGACGACAACTACCAGCGGATCAAAGCGTTCCTAGGGGAGATCGTACTTAGTTATTTGCATTACCTACAGAACGAAGCGCCGGACAAGCTCAAGATCATCGTCGGCGCCTACAATAACACGATCAAGGCTCGCGCCTTGGAGGACGACGATTTCTTTGACGCCGTGTGTGCCCTGGCACGCGTGAATACCGACAGGGGCATGATCACGATGGCGGAATACTTGTCGAAGTCGGGCAACGTCATCTATTATTTCGCCGAGCGCGGTACGGCCACTCAGCACAAGCTACTCTTCTCCCACAAGGGCCTCCCCGTGATCGACGCGAGTTGGGGTGTGGAGGAGGAGTTTCTGGAGCGATATGCTGAACGGAAAAATGTGAAGATCGAACGTCTTGCCGCCGGTGCGGGCGTGATCTTCAAAGCGCTCGAAACCGTGGACGAGAAATGGCAAGCGCTCGAGCATGATTTCGACCGAACAGTCCGCAAGACTGCCAAGGCCGTCGAGTTTGAACCAGAGACTGTTCCCGCCGTCCTGATCGCTAAACCTCTTACACAGGACGACAAGGCTCTGGCGGAAATCGACGCTCTCGGTGCCAAGATGGGCCTGGGCGGCGGTCAGATCAAGGAGATGTTCCGAAAGATGGCCAAAACGAAGAGCGGGATCGCGGCGGGAGACGATACTATCCTGCACTTGAACACAAAGAATTCCCTCATGCGGCAATTGCGCGATATGCCGCGTAATGAGACTTTTTACCTCGCTCTCACCTGCATTTCCAATAATGCTGTGATGTTCGCCCATCACTACGTTTCGCCGGAAAACGCCGAGATTATTTTTACCGGAAACAACTCAGCCTTCTCCACAATGATCGCAAATTCGAAGGCTCTGGCTGTCGAACAGTCTGAAAGAGCAAGGATGGAAATTGAACTGAACGAGCTTAAACGCCGAGTCGGATCGGTGACGCTAGACAAAGAACGCTCCTGCTTCTTTGCCTATCCTTTTCAGGAGAAGTATCACCATTTGAGAGACGAGGTCGTAAGTATTCTTCGTAGGAACTGGGGCATCCGGCTGAAGACAACTTCTCTGGAGATGAATGATCCTCGCGTCGTGGATGACATCGAGAGTCAGATCCGCTCTGCACACTTCGGTATCGCCGACATCACCGGAAACAATCCGAACGTGCTTTGGGAATTGGGCTTGATGATGGGCCAAAACAGACCAGTCGTGATCCTGAAAGATAGGACTGACTCTGCGCGGACGCCCTTTGATGTCCACGGCAGCTACCGCGTGGAATACCAGATTGTGGAGTCTGGGTCGACAGGAATCGTTGAGTACGCCCTTCTGGAAAGGGGGCTAGAGCGGAGCATGAAATACCTTCTGGATCGATTTCCTGAACTCAAGAATGCAACTGAGTATAGGGAGTAGAACTGCTACCTTATGGTTAAAAGAGAGGAGCGCCAAATGGCCATCCCTGCTGAATTAAAACCGGTGATCGCCGAATTGATGCGGCGCCATCCGCAGCTCCAGGATGCGCCGGACGAAATGCTGCTTGAACTCGTCTTCCGGGCAATTGGAGCACAGCAAAATGGGCAGATTCCTGCTGTGATGGAGACAATCGACATTGAGAAACTGTCCGCCGAAGAATGCGGCCGGTACGGCGAGCGTTTCAGGATGACGGGCCAGTGGGAGGAGGCGGAGCGGCTCCTTCTGGCCGCGTTGGAAAAAGGCGAACAGGCTAACGATTTGAGAGGCCAATGCAAGGCGATTTTCCAACTAGGGGAGCTTTGTCGAAACCGCGGCGACTTCTCTCAAGCCATGGCTCTTTCTCAGAGGGCACTGGGTTTAGCCGAGCGCTTGGGTGATCGGTATTTGACGGGTGTGAGCTACGATGCGATTGGCTCCAATCACCGAAGGTTGGGCCGTTACCCTGAATCGATCGAGTACTACAAGAAAAGCCTGAGGATCTTCTTGGAAAATGCAGATGGACCAAGAGCAGCAATCGAGTATGGAAATCTGGGCCTTGCCTACAGGAGCGAGGGTGAGTTCGAACTAGCGATCGATGCGTATGAGAACGCGCGACAACTATTCGTCAAAGCGGGGGACGAAGTTAGTGCGGGCAAGACAATGGGGAATCTAGGAGGCGTTTTCGCTGCGCAGGGGCGCTACGAACGTGCGGCTGAAATGTATCAGAAGGATCTGCAGATTTTATTGCGGAACAATGATCAACAAGGCGCAGCTATTGCGTACGCCAACTTGGCTGTCCTCGAGAGGGAACAAGGCGACTTCGAATCCGCGACCCGCATGATTCAGAAGGCTTTGGAAATCTCGGAACGGATCGGTGACGAGCCAACCACAGCAAGCAGTTATGCTATCTTGGCTATCGTATATGAGCGGAAAGGTGATGTGGCGCGTGCGCTCGAGTGTCACCGCAAGGCGCTCAACTTTCAGGAACGGGTCGGAGATCAACATGGGGCTGCCTTTTCGTACAGCAATCTAGGTTACCTTTATCAAAGTCTAGGAGAGCAAACTCAGGCCCGCACATATTTGGAAAGAGCGAAGGCTCTCTTTGAGATCGTCGGCGATGCGCCGAGGGCTCGACAGGCTGCCCGCGCATTGCGCGGGTTGTAAGTAAGCATCAACCTCCGCCCTTGTAAGACAAGTGATAATTGGCAAACGAGCCCCCGTCTTGACTCTTTGCGAAGTGCTTAGTTCAAACCTGGGCTGCGCGCGAGCCTAATGAGAGGTGAGAACGATGTGTAGATGATGAGATTGAGGGCAGTCTTGTGAATATGTCATTCGTACCCTTTGCTCCGGCTTCGCAGACGGTTTTGCGGTTAGCACCTGAGATTAGTAGCCCGATGCGGTGATGAGGTCCCGTCGAGATCCGTGGCAGGAGTTGCCCTGCAATGAGCATCCATACTCGGACTTACGAATCGTGAGATGGTCGTGCCCTTAGGGCATGAAATCCGACCCTGCTTGGAGTTGGCCTTGAAGCTTTACTCTTCACCGTACATATTGTTTACCTTCCTTAAACTCAATTCGACGAGGAACTCAATGCATCGTGTAACGCTCTTTGTAGTCTCGCTTATTCTAGTGGTGTGTCTTGCAGGAGTACTCGCGCCTCCTGCTTCCGCGTGGGGCGAAGAGGGCCACCGCTACATCAATCGAGTGGCAGCCGACCATCTGCCCGAAGACATGCCTGCCTTCTTTCGCAACTCTGGCACTCGTCTTTCATTCTTAGGGCCAGAACCAGATCGCTGGCGAGATAGCAAAGAGTTGTTCAAAGCGCTTAGCGAGGTCAACGGTCCGGATCACTTCATCGATATGGACAAACCCGAGAACTTCGAAGCGCTTCCAAACGATCGCTACTTGTATGCAGACTGGTTGCGCGCGCACGGCAAGGAGCCCAAGGACATCGGCTTTCTTCCTTATTCGATCCTTGAAGGCTTTCAGAAGGTGCAAGTGCTCTTTCGACTATGGCGCGAACCGCAGCATGAAGCGGAACGGGCGCAGATCGAGCAGAACATTGTTTACTATGCGGGCGTGCTCGGTCACTACGTCGCGGATGGCTCGCAACCGCTCCACACATCGATCCATTACAACGGCTGGACGACGAGCTCAAATCCTGAGCTCTTTACTCGCGAGCCGCTTCATTGGCGCTTCGAGGGAGAGTACGTGAAGGCACAGGTCAGGGCTGAAGACTTTACAGGTCTCGTCAAGACGGCGACGAAGCTGCAAGATCCGTTTGCGGACATCATCAAATACCTGATTGATTCATATAATCACGTACCCGAACTGTACAAATTGGAAAAGACCGCGCGGTGGGAAGGAAACAATCGAAATCCTGAATCAAAGAAGTTTGTACAAGAGCGATTGGCTGCCGGATCGCAAATGCTCGCTAACCTTTGGTACACGGCCTGGTTGGGTTCGGCCAACATCAGATCAGAAGGTCGTTAGAGCAAAATAATCTTGGCTCAGAAAAAAATCAGCAAAGCGGCTCGTCTTAGGCGTTCAATCAATGGCAGAGGCGCTCGAGCCAGAGCACGGGCTGGAAACGTTAGCGATTCAAAAATCTTGAGCAGCCTCTGCCGTTTGCTTTTTCTGAGAAATAAACCTGAAATTCGAAGGACGCGTCTCCGTGCACACTCCTTCGAGCTTTGCACAGGTCGAGTCACTTCGAAGATCATAGCAACGCTGGCACTGCTGGCAGTTCCAATCCAAACGATTCACGCTGCCGACATATCCTACCTCACGTCTGCGCTCGAAGCTGCGACCTGGATAAGGTCTTCTGCTATTCAACTCGATCAGGGCAAGGTCTGGCCCGCAGACCCGCTCGACGTGAAGTCGGTCAACGACACGCTCTATGCGGGAACCCCTGGAGTGATTCTCTTCTTTCTTGAGGCCTACCAGTCAACCGGCGATCGATCTTTCTTGAACGACGCTCGCGCCGGGGCAGATCACTTGTTAGCGACGCTTGTCACCGAAAAGGAATCGGGTTTGTATGAAGGTATCGCGGGAATCGGCTTCGCACTGACAGAAACCTTCAAAGCCACGAGTGACCACAAATACAGACAAGGCGCGCGACGTTGCGTTCAGTTGCTGGGCGAGCGAGCTCGGAAAGCAGGCAAGGGAATCGAATGGAACGACACGACTGATATTATCGCGGGAGGCGCAGGTATTGGCCTGTACTTGCTGTATGCCGCGCGAGAGCTCAATGAGCCGACGCTTCGTGATCTTGCAGTGGCGGACGGTCGTCGCCTGATTGAACTGGGCCTATCCGAACAAGGTGGAATGAAGTGGAGGATGAGTCCGAGCTTCGCGCGATTGATGCCGAACTTTTCACACGGCACGGCCGGTATCTCATATTTCTTGGCGACGCTTTATCAGGAGACAAAGAGGCGCGAGTTTCTCGAAGCCGCGCTCTCAGGCGCAAAATATCTTCAGGCCGTCGCAAAGACGGATGGCGATGCGTGCTTGATTTTCCATAACGAACCCGACGGCAAGGATCTCTACTATCTTGGATGGTGTCACGGACCGGTCGGCACTGCGAGATTGTTTTATCGGCTTTATCAGGTCACCGGTGACAGCCAATGGATGGCTTGGGTCAAGAAGTCAGCGCGCGGAATAATGGCTAGCGGGATTCCTGAGAAGCAGACGCCTGGTTTCTGGAACAATGTCAGTCAGTGTTGCGGATCCGCAGGTGTAGCGGAATTCTTTTTGAGCTTGTATCGGATCACGCACGATCACACTTACATAGATTTTTCGAAGCGAGTAACAACACAGTTGCTGGCGAAGGGCACGCGTGAGAGTAGCGGGATTCGTTGGATACAGGCGGAGCATCGCATCAAGCCCGACTTGCTTATAGCACAGACCGGCTATATGCAGGGCGCAGCAGGAATCGGAATGTTGCTTCTTCGCCTCGACGGGTTTCAGCGAGGCAGGAGGCCGTCCATCATCTTTCCGGACTCGCCGTTTTGATCAAACATCGGATCATTCTTCCAGCGAATGCGCATCTGCTTATCGACGAGTTCATGCCCGTCTACGATGTCAGCGAGTATCACGAGACAAGAATCAGAGCTGAGATCGAATCAGTTTATGATGCGCTGTGGAACGTCGACCTGGGACGCTCGCTTATTGTTCGAGCGCTTCTGCTAATGCGCGCCTTTCCGTCCTTGTTCAAGAGCGACGAAAAACGAGATGTGAATCTCAACCTCGAATCGTTGTTGAGGAGCGGCGGCTTCGTCTTGTTAGGCGAAGCTCGGCCAAGCGAGATCGCGCTCGGCCTGGTCGGTCAGTTCTGGCGACTCTCCGGCAGAACGTGCGCGATACGCGCGCATGAGTTCAAAGCCTTCAGCGAGCCAGGATTTGCAAAAGCAGCCTGGAACTTTTCGCTTGTCGAAGCAGGTGAAGGCCGCACGAGGCTTGCGACCGAAACGAGGGTCCTTTGCCTGGACAAAACAAGCAAGAGACGATTCCGGATGTACTGGGGTGTGATCGCGCCGTTCAGCGGATTGATTCGTCGCGAGGTTCTGCGGACGATTCGACTTGAAGCCGAGCGAGCTGCATCAGTTGATTGAAGCGGAAAGTGCACAATCTTGACAAAGCATGTCACCTCAGATAGGTTTCGTTTTGCGAGAGTTACCTCGAGAATCAATCTTCCTTCGGGTTAAGCATGAAAGTCTGCCCGCATTGCGGCCAAGCCTTCGACGATCAAACTGAAGTCTGCTCCGCCGACCGATCTCAGCTACTTTTGATTGAAAATGAGTCCGACGCGATGCTCGGGAGACTGCTCGACGGACGCTACAGGCTCATTCGCAAGATCGGACAGGGTGGTATGGGTGCGATCTACCGTGCCGTACACATCGAAAACCTCCGCATCTGTGCAATCAAGTTGATGACCAGTTTGTCTCCAGGCAAAGACGATGCGATCGCTCGATTCAAACGCGAAGCCAGGAACTCCGTTCGCATCGACAGCGTTCACGCCGTGACTGTCTACGACTCGGGTGAGACCGATGAAGGCCTTCTCTTTCTTGCGATGGAGTTCATAGATGGCAAGCCTCTGTCGAGAGTCATCGCCGAACAACGTGTTCTGCCAATCGAACGTGTGATTCACATAACAAATCAGATCGCCGAGGCGCTTGCAGCAGCTCACGCATTGCCGATGATCCATCGCGATCTCAAGCCCGACAACATAATGATTACGCGGAAGGGCTCAGACAGCGACTTCGTTAAGGTTCTCGATTTCGGAATAGCAAAGGCGCTAACCGAAGAAGGCGCTGACAATCTGACGAAGACTGGGTTCGTGCTCGGCACACCGGTTTACATGTCGCCCGAGCAATTGTTGGGCGAGCCTCTTGACGGGCGATCGGATATTTATTCACTTGCAATCATTGTCTTCGAAATGTTGAGCGGACGTTTACCGTTCGAAGGCGACAATCCGCAAGCGGTTATGATGAAGCGAGTGATGAGTCAGCCCATTCGTCTTCGCGCCCTCGCGCCTTCGGTGAGCGAAGCAGTCGAAAATGCGGTGATGTCCGGCCTCGAGCGTGATCCAAACGCGCGTATCGCCAACGTCGAAGCCTTTGCGTCTGAGTTGAAGCGCGCGTTACAGAGCAGCACTCAGATGATGGGCGGCGCGGTCACTCGAAGTCTGGAAGACCCCGGTGCTGCCCGAGATACACGTCAGTGGGCTGGGCCTCAGACCGCTCAAACGGGTTTTGAAAGCGGACCGGTTTTCACCGGCCAGTCCGTTCAGGGCAGCGCTCCCACACCGGGCAGCGTCAACACATGGGCGGCGACGGAAATACGTTACTCGCCGTCGCAGCATCAAGCGATTGCGCAGACATCGCCTCCGGCACAGCAGCCAACTCCGCCGGCGCAATCGGCAGTTACCGGACAACCGATTGCCGTGACCGATCAACCTGTGATGGCTTCCGAGCCTGCGGTTGTAAGCAAGCCATCTCGCTCTTCAAAAGGTTTGCTTCTGGGAGCCGCCGGATTGGTGGTTTTGGTAATCGCGGCCGTGATCTACTTGATTTTACCGGGTGGCTCGTCTTCCGGTTTCGCTCTTGTCGTCAAAGGAGTCCCGGCCGGCAGTAAGATCTTCATTAATGAAAAGCAGCGAGATGCCTCGGTCGTGGATGGTGCGCTTAAGGTAGCTGGCGTAGATCCCGGCAAGGTCAACATCCGAGTCTCCCACGAAGGCTTCAGCGATTTCATTACCACTGTCACTGGTGCGAAGGGCGAAACCCAAACTTGTGAAGCGCAGCTTCTCCCGGAAATTGATTACAACGGCGCGATGGTGCCGATACCAGCAGGCAAGTTCGTAATGGGCGATGACAACCACGAGCCCGACGAAAGACCCGCGCACGAAGTGAACTTGCCTTCTTATTACATCGATAAGTATGAAGTGAGCAATAGCCAGTACAAGAAGTTCTGTGATGAAACTCATCGCGCGTATCCGCCGAATCCTCCGATCGATCCAACTTATTTCACATCCAAGCCGGAGGATCCGGTTCTCGGAGTCACAATCGATGATGCGGTTGCTTATGCTTCGTGGGCGCACAAGCGCTTACCGACTGAAGAGGAGTGGGAGAAAGCTGCTTCATGGGATCCTGCTGCTCAGAAGAAGCGCCAGTTTCCGTGGGGCGATGATTTCTCCGCGGGTCGTGCGAACATAGGCAGCGATCACCCATTGGCGGTCAACGATTCGAATGGTGATCGAAGCTTCTACGGAGTGCTAAACCTGGCAGGCAATGCTGCGGAGTGGGTTGATGCGCCTTACAAGCCTTACAAAGGAAATCAAACTCCGGATCCGGATTACGACAAGGACGATCGCGTGATGAGGGGAGGCACGTTCTATCACGCAAGCACCGAGGTAGAGGCTCGAACATCGTATCGAAATCATCTTCCGCGAGTATTTCTTAAAGGCCAAAGCGCTCCCGTCGGGATACGTTGCGTTATTCCGGCCGATGATCCAAGGATACAATCGCTTGTAAGAGCGGGCAGTAAGTAACGATGCGAATAAGATTTCTCACACTTGTTTTTGGTCTGACGGCGATGGCGTCGCTAATCGCTTCGTGTTTTGTTGGTCGTGTAGACGCACAAAAACAGGGAGCTACGTTGTGGTATCCAGTTGCAACCGTTAAGCGAGTTGACAAACCGAATCGCCAGCGGGCGCAGCCGGTTCCACGAGTTCAGAAGACAGCGTTGTTGACGCTTCAGTGGCATCTGATCAAGCGTATGTCTGACACGAAGCGCGCGGAAGCAGATCCGAGCAAGGAATTTCAAACTGGAGACAGGCTCAAGCTGGCGATCACCACTAATCAGAATGGCTATCTTTACATAGTCAGCCAACCGCATGACAAAGACGGCGTCATGCTTTTCCCCGACCTGCGCATCAACAAGGGCCAGAATTACGTTCTGAAAGACACCGAATATGTTGTGCCGTCGTATTGTCCGAATCTCGGCCAGGAGGACTGCTGGTTCAAGATGACGCCGCCGGCGGGAACTGAAACGATGATAGTGATTTTCAGCCGCGATAAGATCACCGATCTGCCGAACGAGATCTCGACGCCGTACGCTCCGGTGAAACGCAATATCGTCGAGCAACTGATCGCAAGCTCGCAACAAAAGGTAAAGCAGTCCTCCGGTGCGCTTGCGATTCCCGGAAAGAAGGCTGTCCGCTACGCGACGCGCGTCCAAAATACAAATCTCGAAGACAACGAGGAACTGATTGCAACAATCGAACTCACGCACGGTGAGTGATCGCGAAGGCAAAAGGAGTGCAAACATGAAAATAGCACTGCGACTATTGCTCGTAGCAATGTTGCTCACGAGCGTTGCTACTAATGGACTCAGTGAGGATAAAAAAGCTTCTCAAAAGAAGATCGACGAAGCAGCTCACGCGCGAGGCTTGTTCATCAAGAAACAGGCCGATGCGATGAGCATTCTGGTGCTCAAGCGGGAAGGAGACACTCTAGTCCCGGTCGACCCAAGCACTTCCTTCAAGGCTGGCGATCAAATCAAACTTCAGTTTCAAAGTAACTTTGAAGGTTATATCTACATTGTAAATATCGCTCCGAATGGCAAGCGGAAAGTTCTTTTCCCGTATCCTGAAGCAACCGACAATGCGGTTCAACCCGATGAGCGATATGACCTCCCGCCTGGCGGCAATACGATCGAGTTCGATCAGGAGAAGGGAATCGAAGTTCTCCAGGTGATAATGTCTCACGATCGGATTCCGTATCTGGACGCGGCGCTCAAAGATCCGGAAGGCTATCTGTCGGATTCCGCTTCAAGCGCGGCCGCCGAGCTTCAAGGCGGAATCGCCAAGAAGGTCACACCCGTCGTGCCTCAAGATGATAAAAACAAGGTGCGCTCACGCGACATCATTCTTGCTGCCGGCAAAGACAAGGACGAGAAAGGATCGGTCATCGCGATTCCTGATACGGGCGGCGGCGGCAGGTTGAAATCCGGCGAGATTGCGCCCTTTGAAATTCGGCTGAAACACAATTGACCAGGGTTCTTCGCAACAACGCCGCGTTATTGATGACTGCGCTTCTGACGGTTGCAGTAATGCGAGAGCCTGCGGCCTCGACTACGCAACTAGCTAAGAAGGGGCTGAGCATCTCACCGGAAGCTCGAGCGCTCGTTCGTCAAGCAATCGCATCGACTGGTTTGATCCTCGTTCGCAACTCGAATGACGCTCCTACGCAGGCTCCAAGAGCGCGAGGCTCCGCAGTGATCGTGCGCAGCGACGGCATCGTAGTAACAAACAATCACGTGATAACTAATGACCGAACCGGACGGCTGTACGACGAAATGTTTTTCGGTCTTTCGCGCGATGGCGACCAATCTTCCGCGAGCACTCGCTACAGGCTTAAGCCGCTGATCATAAACACCGAGAACGATCTCGCATTGCTTCGCATTGTCGCCGATTACTCCGGTAATCCTGTGCCGAAGTCCTTCACGTTTCCTTCGATCGAGATTGGGGACTCTCGCAAGGTCAAGACGCTCGACGATTTGTTCATCGTTGGTTTTCCCGAAAAGGGCGGCTTGACTGTCACGATCAGCCCAGGCGTCGTCGAAGGAAAGGACATCCTGGGAAACTGGATAAAAACGGACGCGCGAGTCATTCACGGAAATAGCGGTGGAGCGGCGGTCAACAGCGAAGGAAAGCTTGTAGGCATTCCGACAAAGGTGGTCGCTGACGAGCAGCCGATCGATACCGACGGCGATGGCTTTCCAGATGATTACAGGCGATACGGTGCGGTCGGATTTTT
>Ga0075436_100002540_pt1 | contig 12560 bp, 7 predicted proteins | sample RhiMethybrSRZTD5_FD_75303 | JGI IMG/M metagenome (GOLD analysis project Ga0075436, IMG submission 75303) | Populus rhizosphere microbial communities from Tennessee, USA - Rhizosphere MetaG P. TD hybrid SRZTD5 | ecosystem: Host-associated > Plants > Roots > Rhizosphere > Soil | place: USA... | reverse complement strand
TGCCCGCAAGTTCGTGCGCATGCTGACCGCGGAAGAGCTGCACGACGCGATCGCGGTCTCGACGGAACGGCCGGGCGATTTCAAGTTCGGCAGCCAGAGAACGGGAATGGCTATGCGCTTGAGTGGTCCGGAAGGCAACGAGGATGTGCGCTACTTCATGCAAACCTTCGGCCAGTCGAATCGCAACAATCCACCGCGGCAGCTCTCCGGGTCGCCTTTGCAACCGCTCTTGCTCATGCAGTCGCCGGTGGTGACGGAGCGCGTTCGCGTTGAGAAAGACAGCCGGATCGCGCGGCTGCTCGCAAGTTATCCCAATGATGACGCGCGTGTGGTGGAGGAGCTGTTTTTGGCGACTCTTTCTCGGCCGCCCTCCGCCACTGAAAGGGGAGTCGCCCTCGCGGCGCTGGCGAAAGACCGGGTCGAAGGCGCGCAGAATTTGCAGTGGGCGTTGATTAATCAGGTGGAATTCTTCTTCAACTACTGAGGCGGCTATGGAGAGCAAGACTGTTGCGGATATCCTGCGATCGAGACGCGACCTGCTGAAGCTTGGCGGACTGGGGCTGCTGGCCGCTTCGGTCGACGCCGTGTGGCCACTACACGTCGGCGCAACCGGCTCGAAGGCTCAACCGCGCACCAGTGCGCGCAACGTGGTGTTCTATGAACTTTCGGGCGCCCTCAGTCACGTCGATTCCTTCGATTTTAAAGAAAATCCGGGTACGCCGAAAGATCTCGATGTCAGAGCCATTACGCCGGATCTCAGCCTCTCCCACCTGCTGTTCCCGCGCGTCGAGAAACACCTGGACAAGATCGCCATCTTACGCTCGATGTTGAGCCACGAAGAGGTGCATTTTCGTGGGCAGTACTATACGCAAACCGGACGCCAGTTGAACGTGGCCTTCGCGCGCGAGATCCCCTCGATTGGCTCGGTGATCGCCATGGAGCTCGAACCGCGCCGCCGTCCGGAAGACACGTTTCCCACCTACATGTCGTTCAACCTGGACAAAGCGTTCCCCGGCGCTCTCTCAACCGGTTTTCTTCCGCCGCGGTTCTCAGTGGTGGACATAAATCCCGAATCCGCGGTCAAGGGGATGAAGCTCGACCAGAAGGCGGTCGAGCTGCTCGAAGAACGCTGGCGTCTGCTGAGCGAGCTGCGGAAGGCCGAAAAGACGCTCGTCGCGGGCTACGGCAAACAGATGGCTGGCTACGATGATTTCTATGAGACCGCGCACCGGCTGCTGAGCGACGAGCGGTGGCCCACGGCATTCCACATCACGGAAGAAGACCGTAAGCGCTACGGCAACACATCTGTCGGTGTCTCCTGCATTCTGGCGCGCAATGTGCTCGCTAAGGATGCAGGTACGCACCACATCCACATCTGCCATCCGGGCTGGGACCATCACGTGAAGATCTGGGACCGCGGCGCCGAATCGAACCACTATGTTCTCTGCGGAGAGTTCGACCCGGCGTTCTCAAGCCTGCTCGAAGACCTCGCGACCACTCGCTCGAAGACGGATCAGTCGAAGACCCTTCTGGACGAGACGCTGGTCGTGGTGGCCGGCGAATTCGGGCGCACACCGGGCGCGCTCAACCACCTGGCCGGCCGCGATCACTACAACCGCTGCTACCCCGCACTGTTCGCCGGCGCGGGCGTAAAGGGCGGGAGCGTGCTTGGCCGTACAGATTCAGAGGGCGCAAAGTGCCTGGATACCGGATGGAATCACAAAGAGCAACCGCGCACAGAGAACGTCGCGGCCACGATATATTCCGCTCTGGGCATCGACTGGACTAAGGAAATTCGCAACACGCCTTCAGGCCGGACATACGTGTACGTCGATCCACTCGGACCGAATGGATACATTCCCACGGATGACATCACGACCATTTACGGCTAGCATCCTCCTGTGTTTGCCCCTGCTCGCAGCCCGGGCGGCCGAGCCCGGAATGGTCTTCATTCCCGCCGGGGATTTCCTCCGCGGCCGCTCGCACGCCCTCCCCGATGACGGTCTCAAGTGGTATCCGACGTTGTTGAAAGACGACCGACCGGTTCGCCGCATCTATATCGACGCCCTTTACCTGGACGAGCACGAGGTGACGAATGCGCAGTACGCCCGATTCGTTCGGGCGATCGGGCACCGCGCGCCTTACAACTGGCCGCACGGCCGCGTGCCCGAAGGTAAGGAAAGTTTTCCGGTCGTGGACGTGAGCTGGGGCGATGCGGCGGCATATGCGCGTTGGGCCGGCAAGCGGCTTCCAACGGAAGCGGAATGGGAGCGGGCCTGCCGCGGACTTGCAGAACGACGCAAGTACTCTTGGGGCGACCAGGAGCCAACCATCGAGGACGCGCGCTTCGATTTGCGTGATGGCCCGGGCCCGGTCTGTTCGCTGCGGCGCAACCCATTCGGCCTTTGCGACATCGCCGGCAACGTCTGGGAATGGTGCGCCGATTGGTATGACAAAGACTACTACGCCGGGGCACCAGAGAAGAATCCCCGCGGCCCGGAGAGCGGCGTTTACCGCGTTCTACGCGGCGGTTCGTGGGCAGATGAGGCTAAGTACCTGACCTGCGCGTATCGGAGTTGGGCTCGTCCAGCCGAGCGCAGTCCCAACATCGGATTCCGCTGCGCGAAAAATTTCAAGTAGGCTTCTTGTCCCAAGAGACTCAACGCTCCCAGGTCTCGTGTCTCGGAGAGCAGGAAATCGATTCGTGGCACGCGTGGAATCGACGGAGATCCCAAACGGGTTGTTCCTCCTCCTGAAGTCTCCACCGCACCGTCAGGCTCCTCGTGTAGAATGATGGCGACTTCGCATTCAGCGTCACCAAGTGACCGCAGATGCAGCCGCGTGATGAAACGTCCACCCTGAAAGGAAGGTTTATGAGACTTCAGCCACTTCTCATCGTCCTCACGGTTGTCAACTTCGTACTGCTGCTGTTCTCACTGGCTCAGCCGCGGGCAGCCCGTTGCGCAGGGCGTGGCTCCGGTGCTTCGTGGACGCGCGCTGGAAATCGTGGATGATCGAGGGCGGGTCCGCGCAAGTATCGCGGTGTACCCGGCAGATCCCAAAGTCAAGATGCCGGATGGCACAACTGGGTATCCGGAGACGGTGCTACTTCGGCTGATTACTTCCAACGGCCGGCCCAATGTAAAGATTTCTGCCACGGAGCGAGGGTCCGCAAACGGTTTTGGGGGCGAGTCTGACCCCACCTATGTTCAGATACTGGCGGAAGGCGCGAGCACTTCCCTGAAGCTCGTTAACAAGGACGGACGGCAACAGTTAATCAAGCCGTAGTGTTTGGAGCGGAGCTGGAGCTCCGAGACCATGCTGGAATGAATTCCAGACCGAGCACTCACGACGACAAATGCGGAACAATGACCTGACCGATATTTTGTACCAGCCGATTGAGAGTTGTGGGTCGTCAAAACTTCCTCCTTAGCAGAATCAACCACTTGCGGCGTGTCAGTCTTCTCCCCATTACGCGATTTCATCAGCAGCATTAGCAGTGAATCAGGGGCTTGTACGAACTTCAGACTGAAAAGCAAAGATTTGGCTTGCAGGAAATCTTTAATAGATTAATAATCATCATTCATCTATGCCTGGGTTGCCCGATAGCATCTCTACAAATGCCGAAGACCGGCTGAGCCCGGTACGCTTTCCTTCATTACCCGAAGCCGTCGCACAGAAATTGCGTGGCGCCATTCTCGCGGGACATCTCAAGCCGGATGAGCGGTTGGTGGAGCAGAAGCTCGCGGCGAGTCTAGGTATCGGGCAGCCGACTCTGCGCGAAGCGCTCAAGGAACTCGAGTTTCAGGGTTTTGTGCGCAAGTCGCCGAAAAAGGGCACGTACGTCACGAAACTGACCCAGGACGACTTCGGCAAGATTCAGGAAGTCCGCATGGCGCTCGAGGTCGTAGCCATCGAGAAGGCCGCGGCCAACATGACGGACCAGGCACTCGCCAAACTGGCCCGGCTGGTGACGGCCCTGCGGGCGGCCGCGCAGAATTTTGACCTAGCCACCTTCCACAAGAGCGACCTGGAGTTTCATCGCATCGTCTGGGACCTGACCGACAACGATTATCTGTGCCTGGCGCTCGAACGGGTCGCGTTCGGACTGTTTGCCTTCGTTCTGCTGCAGCGGGAGCCGTCGGCAACCAATGAATTTATCGCTGCCGCCGAGCAGCACGCGCGGATCGTTGCGGGCCTACGCACGCGCGATCCCCAGCAGGCGCGGCAGGCGTTCGTGGAAAGCACCACGGAGTTCTGGAGCAAGTATCATCCGGTCCACATCGACACAACAGGAGAATTGAAATGAAAAGCACGATATCCGGGAGACCATTTTTCTGGCTCGGGACAGTTGTATTGGTGCTGAGCCTCAACACGGTGCTGCTCGCTCAGAGCGATCGTGGTTCCATCACCGGCCTCGTCACCGATTCGACCGGTGCTGTCGTCGCACGCGCCACCGTAGTAGTCACTAATGCGGCCACAAATTCCTCCCGCGAAACTGTCACGAGCGACGCCGGGAAGTATGTTTTCCAAGAGCTGCCGGCGGCCGTGTACAGCCTGTCGATCAAGCAGCCCGGGTTCAGGACTTACCGGCAGGACGGCATAACCGTGGGCGTGAGCCAGGGGATCACGCAGGACGTGATGTTGCAGGTTGGCGAGGTTACGGAAACGGTGGAAGTCCACGCCGATGCCAGCATGCTGAAGACCGAGTCGGCGGAGATATCTACCTCTGTGACCCCCGAGAAAATCAGCGAGCTTCCAATAGATTTCAGCGGCGCGATGCGGAATCCGATGAGCTTCCTGCGTCTCGTTCCGGGCGCTTCGGTCAGCCGGGACCAGTCCTGGCCTGTGACCAGCCAGAACGGCCTGCAGAGCTTCGCTGAGGAAATCCGCATTGACGGTGCCTCCAGCACCAACCCGACCCCCGGGGTTTTCAACGAAGCGCAGCCTTCGGTTGACGCCATCCAGGAGATCAATGTGCAGACCGCCAACTTCAATGCAGAGTACGGTCAAGCGGGTGGCGCGATTATGAACATAACGCTCAAGTCGGGCACCAACCAACTGCATGGCACCGCCTATGAGTATCTGAGGAATGAGTTCTTCAACGCGAAAAACAAGGATTTGCCGGAGACCGACCCAAAAACGAAGTTGCGGCGACACGAGTTTGGAGCCACAGTCGGTGGGCCCCTGATAATCCCAAGGGTCTATAACGGCCGCAACAAGACGTTTTGGTTTACCTCCTACGAACAGTTCTACACGCGCGATAACCAGCAGGGATACTGGAGTGTCCCGCGCGATGAGTGGCGCAATGGCGATCTGTCCTCGCTTCTGCTACCCAACATTCTTGGTACGGACGTGCTAGGGCGGCCGATTTACCAGGGCCAGATTTATGATCCCAGCACCACAAGGACGGTGGTCGTCGGCGGCCAATCCTACGCGGTACGCGACCCATTTCCCAACAACCAGATCCCGATCCGAAGCGAGGTCGCCAAAAAAATCCTGAGCTTCATTCCAAAGTCCACCATTCCCGGGTTGGACTCCAACAACCTGCTCGGCCCCACCGGGACGCCGTTGCGGGATGAATCCATCTGGAGCCTGAAGATGGATCACGACTTCTCCTCCAAGAGCCATCTTTCGGGCTCGTTCAACTACATGTATACGCACAAGATCAATGGCGCGACTCCGTTTGGTGCGGCCGATTCGGCCCGCGACCAGACGATCACTTCCAAGATCGTTCGCATCAACCACGACTACACTTTCGGTGCGAGCGCTCTCAACCACTTCACCGTCGGCCTGCTCCGCTATCAGAATCCGGACGGTGTGCCGGACCGCGGCTTCGATCCTGAGACGCAATTGGGCTTGAAGGGCACCTTAATCAAAGGCTGGTTCCCGGCGATCAACTTTCCCCCTCCCCTGAGCAGCATCGGCACACAGCAGTTGAAGCACCTCTATCACACCGTTCCCACAGTCGTTGACTCGTATTCGAAGGTGGTGGGCTCCCATACCTTCAAGTTCGGCGGCGAGTATCGCAAGGCCATGGCCAATTTCTTCGGCGGCAACGGGGCGTACGGGGGCCTGAACTTCGGCAGCGCGCAGACGGCTCTGCCCTACCTGTCTGGCAGTTCGGGAATTTACAGCCTGATCGGATCCCCATTCGCCAGCTTCCTTCTAGGCGAAGTCGGCTCGGCGTACTTGAACTCGCCAGTACACATGTCGTATCGGTACTCCGATTACGCTTTCTACGCGCAGGACGACTTCAAGGTCACGCCGCGCCTGACGATCAACTATGGCATGCGCTATGACTTGCACCGGCCCTTGACTGAGAAGTACGACAGGATTTCTTCCTTTGTGGCCGACCTGGCCAATCCCGGCGCCGGCGACCGGAAGGGAGCCCTGGGTTTCCTGGGCTCCGGATCGGGTGAGGGCCGCACCGGACGCCATAGCTGGCTGGACACGGACTTCGGGGATTGGGGACCCCGCATTGGTATCGCCTACAAAGCGACTGACAAGACCGTCATGCGCGGTGGATTCGGCGTGGTTTACGGCCGGCTGGAGGTGAATACATTCGACCCGATTCAGTCAGTCGGATCTGGCAGCGTGACCACTCAGTATCCACCGATCAACCCGGCGACGCAGGCGCAATTCAATCTGGATACCGGGTTCCCGCCTGTCAACGTAGTTCCGCCGGTCTTCGATCCCACGCTGTTGAACAACCAGTATATCCAGGTCTTCCGCCGCGAGAGCGGCAGGCTTCCCCGGATCTACAACTGGAACCTCACCATTCAACGGCAGATCACTAGAGACCTAACCGTGGAGGCTGCCTATGTAGGTAATCGTGGGACGCGGCTCATCACTGGCAATTTCGTGAACCCGAATCAGAACGACTTCGGTATCCTTTCCATGGGCAATAAGCTTCAGCAACAGATCAATAGCGAAGCGGACGCGCAAGCGCTGGGCGTCTCGTATCCATACCCCGGCTTCCAGGGGACGGTGGCGCAGGCGTTGCGTCCGTTCCCTCAGTACTGCTGCATCGGCGACCCGCAGGCGACCGTGGGAGAGAGCGATTACAATTCCCTGCAGGTAAAAGTGAATCAGCGTCTGTCCCGCGGTCTCGATTTCCTGGTCGCCTATACTCTTTCGAAGAACATCACTACCGTGGATGATGCCTTCGGCTGGGGTGGAGCCGGCTCGACCGATGCCAAGAAGCTGTCGCTCGAACGTGGTCTGGCTACCGCTGGGAACGGCCCTGGAGACCGCACGCACAACATGGTGATTGCGTTTGGCTACGAGCTTCCGTTCGGCCAACTTGTGACCAACCGCGCCGCCAAGGGCGTGATTGGGGGGTGGAAGGTCGCCGGCATCCTGCAGTACGCGAGCGGTGGCGCACTCGGGATGAGCTACCCAAATAACCTCGGAAACGTGATCTTTAACAACGGTGGCAGATACGACATCGTGCCGGGGCAGCCCCATGACAATCATGTTGATAACACCTGGCCCGGAGCGGGGTGGATGTTCAATGCGGGCGCATTCCAGGCCCCGGCTGCCTACACGGTCGGCAATGCCGCCCGAACGTACGGCGACATACGTGGATTCCCGTATCTAAACGAGGACCTGGCTCTGTCAAAACAGATCCACTTATCCGAGCGCAAGCACTTGGAACTCCGCATGGACGCGCTAAACGCTTTGAACCGGAGCATCTGGAACAATCCCGATACCTCGGTTACCGATCCGCAGATCATCCAGGGTGGCCGCGCTATCGGCTTCGGCTCGTTCTGGGGACGCTCTAACGTCGAGCGGCAGCTGCAACTGCAGGTGCGATTCACGTTTTGAGGACGCGAGTGACGGCACTGCGTCTCGGGGTTGCTATCCAGTGGCGGTAGGGCGTACATGCGCCTTGATGTTCATGTTCTGAAATCAGCGCAGCAGCCGTCGCGCGGCGTCGTCTTCGGGAAACAGCTCGAGGTAGCGCACAAGCGTCTTGCGAGCTTCCGCGCGACGGCCTAGCGCAACGTAGGTCCGGGCGAGCAATTTGTAAAGTTCCGGCGAATAGGGCGACAGCGCGAGGCCTTTCTCCAGCACGGTGATGGCCTGTTCGCGCGGGCCGTCTTGCGCGAGAGTCTCGGCCAGGTCCTCGAAAGTGGATGGCGCGGTAGAGCCTTTCTCGATGGCTTTTTCCAGATATTTTCGGGCGCGGGCGAACGCGTCCGCATCTTTATCGAACATCGCCTTCTTGCCCAGTGCGGCGAGAACTAACGGGTCGTCAGGCCGCGTGCGGCTGAGCTGATCGAGCAGGGCCAGATAGCGTGGCTCGAAATCGGGCCGCTGCGCCGCCACCTGGCCATATGCGAGCAGCTTGGTAAGCGCAGGCACGGGTCTCGGATCGACGGGCCCATTGACCAGGATCAGATCTTGTGCGAAGGACGAATCACGCATTGGCTCCTGGCCGAGTCGCGCCGGAACGCGGTGGTTGGTCAGCTCCGAATGCGAAACCACGGTCACGTCCCGCTTGGGCATGTGGCAGGCGGTGCAATCATTCGCGGCGCGTTGCAGGCGGGCGGACCGGGGCAATCCGCAACTCACGTCCGAGTGACAGGTGAGGCATTTCGACCGGTAGTACGCAGCGGCGTCCCCGCGCTCGGGCGTCACGTGCGGATCGTGGCAGGTAAGGCAGCTCAACCTTCCACCGCTCGCACCGAAGCAGCGGCTGGCCCGCATGGCGGTGTGGTGCTCGAGCAGATCGGAGCGTTTCGCCTGACTTGACGGCAGCTTGAAGATCGCCAGGACTTCATTCGACCACATGCCCGGACGAAAATCCGACAAAACTTTGCCCGGCTGGAGCACGCGCGCGTCGCCTCCCTGGTGGCATATTACGCATATCTCCTCGGCGAGGCGTGCCGGCAGTCTGGCCGGATTCACGATAGTGCCAGGCTTCACTTGCGCGACATGCAGCGCGCCCGGCCCGTGACAGTTCTCACAACCGATCGCCAGTTCGTCAAACGGCGGATCATCGTAAAGACCGTCGCGGCCCGCAATGAGCCGGGCACGCCCGCTGTGGCAGCCGACGCAAGTGGCCGCGATTGGCCGGCTGAAACCCAGGTCCGCCCACTCGTAACCGGGAGAAAGGTCCCACCGGCCGCTCTTCGCGTAATAAGAAAGGGGGGCTTCGAACAAATAGTTGCCGCGACGCACTGCAAAGCTGTAGCCGTTTACGCCGGAGCCGATTGCGAACTCCAGCTTGTGTGTATCTTCAAAGACCCGATTATCGGCTGCATCGAGAGCGTACTCGCTCTGGTAAAGGTCCTTGCCCTGGCGAAACACACGGAAACGGCGATCGAGGCGCGCGTGACCGAGTTCAGCCTCCGCCGGCAGGTCGAGATTGCTCGCCGGACGCATCGAGTGGCCCATGCCGGTGCGCATGTAGCTCTCGTAGATCGCGCGGTGGCATCCGGAGCAGGCGCCGGAGCCGACGAAATCGGCCTGTTGGGCAGGCAGCAAACTGGCGATCAACACTGCGCTACAGTTGAGAAGTAGCATGCGCGTCGCGGCTCTCGTCTGGGCGTTCGTAGTTTTGGTCTCCGCCCAAACATTATCGTTGGCCGTTCCCGCCGAGATCCAGGCGCTCCTCACTACGCATGATTATCCCAAGGCCGAGCAAGCCATCAGGGAGAAGCTCGCGACCTCGCCCGCTTGGGACACCGGTCACGTGCTGCTCGCCCAGATTTACAACGCCACTGGCCGCTCTGAGCTGGCGGAGCGTTCCGGACTTGAGGCCGTAAAGCTCCGGGAATCTGTGGATGCGCTTCTGGCGCTGGCGGTGGCTACGCTGAACCAGCGCAAGCTAAACGACTCCATCGAGTGGCTCGACAAAGCAGCTAAGCGGCAGCCCGGCAATCCGGAAATCTATAAAATTCTCGGCCTGGATTATGCGATGGGCGGCATGTTGCGGGAGTCCGGACAGGCCTTCCGGCGGGCCGTGGAACTTGCGCCGGACAATTGGGAGCTGCACTATCTCGACGGGCGCGCGCTTTACGAGCTCGAAAAGTTCCCAGATTCCGAGACAGCGATCGAGCGTGCAATCGAGCGCAATCCCGCATCGGTGAAGGCCTGGACCGCACTCGGCCAGGTGAAGGACCGGCTGGGCGACGCAGCTCGAGCGGAACAGAATTACCGGAAGGCGCTGGAACTTTGTGGCGCCTCTCAGGAATGCGCGTGGCCGCTTCTCGAGCTGGGATTTCTCGCCAGTCGGCAAACGGGTGAGAAGGAGGCCGAGCTATATTTGCGGCGGGCGGTTGAAGCGCGTCCGGCCTGGGCGAAGCCGCACTTCTATCTCGGCAAGACGCTCGCCGCGCTGGGTGAGCTTAGCGCCGCACGAACGGAGCTCGAGGCCGCGGCGCGAATCGAGCCGGATCTATCGCAGCATCAGTATCAGCTCGCGCAAGTCTATCGCCGGCTCGGCAATGTCGAAAAAGCTGAACAGCACCTGGCCCGCTATCGGGAGCTCGTGGAGTTGGAACGGAAAAAGAAGACGCCCGCGGAATTCAATGTCCCTTGATCGCTCTCTGATCGTGGCGTGCGGCGCGCTCCTTCAGTGCCTCCTCGCTGCCGCGCAGAACCCACCTGCGGAAATCCAGGCCAAGATCGTTCCGTTATTCCAAAGCGCCCGGCAAGCCGAACAGCGGCGGGACTTTGCCGATGCGGCCCAGCTCTACAATCAGATTCTAGCGCTCGACCCCAAGCTGGCCGAAGTATGGACCAACAAGGGCCTCGTTCTGTACGAACTCGACCGGCACCGCGAAGCGCTCGAAGCGTTTGCGCGCGCCGCATTGCTCAAGCCCGCGCTTATCACGCCACAACTTTTCCTCGGAATCGAATATGTGAAGCTCGGCGAGTCGCAGAAGGCCATCGCGCCGCTCGAGGTCGTGTTGGCGCGCGAGCCAGGGCACAAGCAGGCTATGTACGAGCTGGCGGAGGCGTGCGCACACCTGGGGGCGTTCAAGCGGGCGGTGAACTTGTATCGCGAGCTGATCGGACGCGAGCCAGGGATGGAGCAGGCGTCGTACCGGCTCGGCATCGCGTATCTGAATTGGAGCAAGGTTGCAGCGCGGAAACTAATCGGGGCCGAGCCGCGCTCCGGCTGGGGAGAGTTGCTGCTGGCGGAGTTCGAAGCGATCGCGGGCTTCCGTGAAGACGCCGAGCGAAATTACCGCTCCGCAGTGGTTGCGCTACCGCAAGCGGTTGAACCGCGGATCGCGCTGGCGCGGTTCTATCTCGAATCGAATCCGCCTGTGGCTGAGGAGCAATTGATAGGAGCCGGCAAACTTGCGCCGCCGGCTTACCGCGATCTATTGGCCAAAGCTCGCCACGCGCTGGCGGAGCGCGACGTGGCGCAGGCCATAATGCTGGCCGCAGCCGCCTGGAACACCGGCCAAAATGAGCGAACGCCAGAGGCGGTGGCCGAACTGAACCGCCAAGCCCGGAAGGATCCGCACGCGCTCTATCGGCTCTCGCTCGTTCTGCGCGAGTTGGCGCGGCAGACGTTCGAGGAGGCCGTTCGCAGAAATCCGGATTCCTACCGCGCGCACCTGTTGCTGGCAGACCTGGCGAAGGGGGAGCGTGATCCTGATACGGCCCGCGCGGAATATGGCAAGGCGGTGCAACTCGCGCCGGAGGACCCGGAAGTGCACGTGTTGTATATTCAATTTCTGGTGGGTGCGCGGGATGACGCCGCAGCTCTCGCCGCAGCACGGCGAGCGATCGCGAAGTTTCCCACGCACCCGGCGCTCAATACCGAACTGGGGAAAATGCTATTGCGTTCCGATCAGGCGCAAGAAGCGGCTGCGTGCTTCGGGCGAGCGCTCGCAGCCGATGCCACACTTGCGGATGCGCGCGCCGGACTTGCGGATTCTGACGCTGTCATGGGCGAACTGGAGAAAGCCGTCACAGAAATGCAGCGCGCGCTGCCGAGCGACACCGACGGCTCACTTCACTACCGGCTGGGCCGCTGGTACCAGAAGCTGGGTCGGGAACACGAAGCCGCCGAAGCCTTCGCTCAAACCGCGCGGCTAAAAGAACAGAAGGGTAAGAGCGAACTCATGCAGTTCACCCTTACGCGCGAGTAAGGGTATCCTTGGCGAGGCGGGTACCACACAATTCTGCGAGAAACGCCAATACTTCCCAGCTTTCCCAAAAGTTGGCGACATCCACAGTAGTGGCCTCTTTGTGCCGGAGGTCAAAACATGCTTCGAGGCTGTGGACCATTCCAATGAGAGGATACACCAAGCTCTTGATTCTGTCGCCCTCGAACTGGTACGCCAACGATCGCTTCGCGTCGAGTGCGAGGTCTTTCCAGCTCCATTCGTCTTCATCCAGGGAGCACACGACCTTTAATCCGATGCCATCGTATTCTCTATCCATATCCACGTCGATATCGAATTCAGGAATTCCATCGTAGCCATCGTCGGTTTCATTGGCGATGTCCGAACATTTCAAGACATCGGACAATTGAGGTCCCCTGTAGACTTTTCCCCATTGGGTGCGGCCCACAACCGGAACCAAGTGGG
>Ga0075436_100002539_pt1 | contig 12563 bp, 15 predicted proteins | sample RhiMethybrSRZTD5_FD_75303 | JGI IMG/M metagenome (GOLD analysis project Ga0075436, IMG submission 75303) | Populus rhizosphere microbial communities from Tennessee, USA - Rhizosphere MetaG P. TD hybrid SRZTD5 | ecosystem: Host-associated > Plants > Roots > Rhizosphere > Soil | place: USA... | reverse complement strand
CGCCCAGTTATTGTCGATGATTCATCTATTTCTCGTCCCGAAAGATTGTTGCCTGCTTTCGCCCAAATCGTGTGCGTATTTTTCCGATGTGGCATACGTGCTTGCGATAGTTGGCAAGCGTTATGCCAGTGTGAAACCCGGCGCCGAAGCCACTAAAATGGTTGCGAAAAACTAGTTTATGCCGGTGCTCGTGCGGGCAGGCATCGAGACTTGTGGCGAGAATGTACCGGTGACTGCGGCATTCTGGTGATCTTTTGTTATAAGACAGCCGCTGCTCTTGGCACGGCTGCGAACTTGATGATTGCGAGCAGGGATGTTTTTTAGCGCTCGCACTACCCCGTGTGCCACCCATCGCTGAATGAGCGAGTGGGTTGGCGAGTTCTCCAGCGCTTGCTTCGTTGCGAAGATCTCAATGCAATTTTTCTTGTTTTGATTTGGAACGTGACAATCGTCGCGTAGGTCTCGCTCGTCCTGTAGGATTTGCATTGGCACGCGCCATGCTCTCAAACAAATAAGCAGTACGCAAAAAGAAAGTGAGGTGAGAGAACATGAAACATCTTACTTTGGTAGCGCTCATTTTTTCGCTGTTAGTAGCCGTAGCCGTATCCGGCTGCGTGGTGCGCGACCATTATTACGACGGTCCTCGTTGGCATCACTGGAGATAATGTTTTTGCCCCCGGGCACCGTCCAAGCGGGCCGCATTGTCGACCTTGAAAGTTTGCGCTGCGCTTCAGGAAGGAAATTTCTTGAAGCCGTCGCGCGAGGTGGACCATCGACCCGCTTGAAGTTTTGGCTCATCACGTTCGCAGCTAAAATCTTGCCGCGCTACGAATGTCTCTTCGTCGACGATTCGGATCGTCGTTGGCGCCGCGCCAGTTCTGTCAGCCAACCGTTCGATTCTCGCTCGCGTGGATCTCGGTCCCCGACAATATTCATCCAATCCTCTTGGACGTCACTGCGATCTTCGGCAATCGTCATTAGACTCGGGTGACGACGCAGATCTCGCCGCAGAGTTTTTAGATCATTGTAAAAAGCGTTCTCGTCGCGCTGAAGCGCGCCGTACGTCACCGGCGTTGTCTGCGGTTTTTTATGCTCCTCTTTTTTAAGCGGCGCTAAATGCGCCGCGTAGACTAAGGCGAACAGCGAAACTGTAAGGCAACTGACGATCAAGGCTCTATGCATGAGCGCTCCTTGTTAAAATTTAATTAAATTTAAATCGGCTGACTAAAATTATCGTCGTACGTCTAAAGCTGTAGAGCCGGCACAACGATTGTTCATGGCCGTCGCGCGTGGATTGCCGATCTCAACTCTTAACCGGTGCGCGCAACTTTTGCGCCAGTGGATTTTTCCTCTGGTTAAAAACAGAAATTGTTCGGCGCTACGTTTTTGTTACCAATGAGTGTGGTCAACTGGCCGTTCAGTCAACCGGTCGGTCTCACTGTTCGTGATTTGAATGGCACTTCACATCTCAAATGGACCAAACCTAGAAGTTGAATCGCGGCACGGCGCTTGCTCTACATAATTCCAAATCGAGAGAACATGGCGAAGGGAGGTGAACAATATGACGCACATCGTCGTGACTGCAGGAGCGGTGTCGACAATTGAGGCGTTTGGATGCCCGGCGACATCACCATCAAATTCTACGGCCCCTGCGACGAAGGTCCTATTGGAGCAGACCAAAGCACGGTTCAACGACGTCAAGAACAGCGCCGGCGGAAAGAGTATCTTGACCACGGCGAGATCAAAATTAAAATTATAACAGCGGAAATCAACGCGAGAAAATTAAATAAACTTAAAAGGAGAAAAGGTTATGAAAAGGATAGGAGTAACGGCATCTGTAGTTTTTCTGATTGGGGCCTTGTCTGGCAGCGCATTCGCCGTCGACCCTCTGTTGAAGGAAGAAGCCGGCGAGGGCTATTGTCACATGAAATTTCCGGCAGTGCGCCAACGCACTTTGTCGAGCGACAATCCACAAGCGAAAAGGGACTCCACCGGTGACGTGATTGATTTTTACGGCGCTTGCGCCGAGACCCCGACCAGTGACGATCAAATCATCCAACAGAAACACGACGAGCAGTTTATGTTCGGCCGTAACTACGAAGACGGCGATTAGTTTTCGCAACGACTTTGTAAATGGCGGGCATCGAGGAGAGGCTGTCCTCTCCTCGATGCCCGTCGCAGTCATTCGCGATGCGGCTTTCTCCTCTTTGGTCGCGCCAGTTTTCGTCGCGATCTTAGAGCGCCCACGAACGATTCAAGATTCCACCGAGGGAAGTGAAAGTAGGGAGTTGAGCATGTACCTGAAACCTTCGTACTGCTATCGTTCAAGTTTTCGCGGCTCGCGCGAATTTTACAATAACGATCCAGATATCTCGGGTAAGAAAGAATGTTTACCGCGGCGACGCGGAGCTAACCCTGCGACCTCTGTGCCTCTGAGGTGAGTCCTTCTTGGGTTCCTTTGGTTGCGGCTCTGCGGCGCTGGGTTTTTCGTGGTCAAATAATTGCTACTAGAACTGGCTTATGCGATCAGCGCGCCGAAAAATTTTTACGGGCTACGAAAACTCTCACGCATAATGTAATGGGCCGGACCTGACTCTCGGGGGTCTTCCATGAGGGCGACGAAAGACGAAAGGCTCGATAAGCTGCTTCGTCATCGTGTTATCCAACCGGCAAGCGTCGGTCTCGCGATGCGGATCATTCAAACATCGAGAAACTTGCGCCAAGTAGCATCATTGCCGCCCATCGATGCGCTGAATCGCAGCGCGAGAGGCGAGCGGCGGTCCTGCGCCAATTCCAAGAAAATCCACCCACACTGATTGTCTGAAAATGCCTTGGCTGTACCTAATCGCTCTATGGGAATGGCTTGTCCCGATCGGCGATATTGTTCTCAAGCAACGCTTTAGCCGGTTTAACGTTTTTGCGTCCGCGCCGACGACGATGGGGCCTGGGCATCCTTTTCAAGGTTTCGTCGTTCGCGCAGTGCGTCTCACAATCGGAATTTTTCGCGCGGCGTGGTTGACGCTGAAGCGCGCGTGGCAGATTTGTTACCGGCGCCTGGCGCAGTTTCGCCGCCCGTGACCCGATGCTCGCTGAGGCACATGAATGCCGCTAGGTCGTGCAGCGGTAGGGGTTTGGCTAATTGCGGCCGATCGATTCGCCCAAGGCGAGTTCGACAGTGTCGAGCAGGCGATTGGCGGTGAAAGGCTTCGACAAAAGCATGATGCCTTTGTGCCGGGCGTAATCTTGCAGCGCCTCGTCGGCGAAAGCCGAGGCGAGAATAATTTTTGCTTGGGGCCGGTCCTCTCTTATTGCTTCAGCCAGCTCAGTTCCCAAAATGAGTGGCATGCGCACGTCGATGATGCATAGGTCATAGTTGTCATGCGTGAGCATCTCATAGCCGTTAAGGCCGTCCGTTGTCCAGATCGCTTGAATCCCGGACGCCTCGAGTATTTCAACCAAAAGCCGGCAGAAGATTTCGTCGTCATCGATAATTAGGATACGCATGGACATTTCCTCTGCTGCTTTATTTCTAAAGCAAAGCAGATGCCCGCGGATTCTTGATTATTTTGCCGGCAAAGGCGGAGGAGTCATTACGAAAACGCCCTGGGCCTGAGAAGCTTGAGGCCGGTTTGCAAGCCGATGCGGAATTTCGTCTCAGTCATCCTTCATCATCGGGCCGATCTTGTAACGCGCCAGCATGCGATAAAGCGAGCGCCGATCGACGTTCAAGATTCGCGCGGTCGCCGAAACGTTGCCTTCGGCGAGTTGCAAGACGTGACGCACGTAGCGCTTTTTTACCTCTTCGAGGCTTGGGGTATCGGGAAAATTGAACAACGCGGCAGCGGTCGGGCTCGAAGGAAACCTGTGCGCTCTTTGTTCGCGCACTTCGAGCGGCAAATCTTCCGGGGTCAAAATCGGTTGATAGGATAGCGCCACGGCTTGCTCAATGGCGTGTTCCAGCTCGCGAATATTGCCGGGCCAATGATAAGCGCAGAGAAGCTCCATCGCCTTATCGGCGATCGCTGTTACCGGTTTGCCGCTGTCCTGGCTGTAGTATCGTAAAAAATGGTACGCCAGCAGCGGAATATCGTCGGCACGCTGGCGTAACGGAGGAAGCTGGACGGTCACGACATCCAAGCGGTAATAAAGATCTTGGCGAAATTGTCCCTTGGCGACGGCTTCAGCCAACTCTTGATTGGTTGCGGCGAGCACGCGCACGTCCACCGGCAGCCATTCCTTACCACCGACGCGGCGGATCTCGTGCTCCTGAAGGACGCGCAGCAAGCGCGCTTGCATATTCGGGCTGATGCCGCCGATCTCGTCGAGAAAGCAGGTTCCGCCCTGGGCTTCTTCGAACACGCCTTTTTTATCCGCAACCGCGCCGGTAAACGAGCCGCGCATGTGTCCGAACAGCTCGCTTTCCAGAATCGTTTCCGTCAAGGCGCCGCAGTCGACCGCGACGAAGGGATGGTTGGCGCGCGGGCTATGCTCATGGATGGCTCGCGCGATGAGCTCTTTCCCGGTGCCGCTCTCGCCGAGAATGAGCACCGTGCTTTTAGTCGGGGCCACCCGCGCCACGGTCTTGTAGACCTCGAGCATGGCCGCGCTCTTGCCGATGATTTTGCCGAGCTGTGAGGGATAGTCGTCTTCCGCTCCGGTATTTTTATCGGCGCGGCGCTGCAACGAGCGTTGCGTCAAGGCGCGCGAAACGATGTTTTTGAGCTCGGCTAGATTCATCGGCTTGGAGATAAAGTCGAAGGCGCCTTCATGGATCGCCTCGACGGCGGTCTCGATCGAGCCGAAAGCCGTCATCACGACGATCGGCAAAGCCGGGTACTTTTCATGCACAATCCGAGTTGCTTCCAAGCCGCTCATGCCCGGCATGCGCACGTCGATCACCAGCAAATCGTAAGTTGCGTTTTCCAGGCACGAAAGCGCCGCGTCGCCGGAGGTGACTTGTTGAACGCGGAATCCTTCGGACTCCAAAGTCTCGGCGAAAAGTTGGCAACTGACGTCGTCGTCATCGGCGATCAAGATATGTGCGCTCATCGCTTCCCTCAGCAACCGGCCAAGACGTGGAGCGCGCCTCGACCGGCAAATAAATGTTTACGTTTGTGCCCTCGCCGACTTCACTGGTGATGCTGATGGTGCCGCCGTGGGCGCGTATAATTTCTTGGCAAATGACCAGGCCTAAACCGGTGCCCTGGTCCGGCGGCTTGGTCGTTACGAAAAGCTCAAAAATCTTGGGCAAAACCTGCGGTGGTATTCCCGTGCCGCTATCCGCGATCTCGACGGCGACGCCGGCTGCTTTGATGGCGCTGGCCGGACACTCTTTGGTGGAGATTTTGATCGCGCCTTTTTTTTCACAAGCATCCATAGCGTTGTCCAACAAATTAATCAGCACCCGTTGAATCGAGTTGCTATTGCCATAAACGATCAACGTCGTGTCGGCGAGCATGGAGGTAACCTCGATGCCGCGCTGCTGAAACACCGGCTGCAAGAGCAGGAGCGTGTCGCGCACCAGCTCGTTGATGTTGACCGCGTCCTTCGGCGCCGCGCCTCTTGTGTGCGAGAGATAACGCTGGATGATCTCGCCCATGCGATTGATCTGCGTTTCGATAATCGCGAGGCGGCGGCGCGCCCGGTCATTCATTTCTTCTTGGGCGAGCAGTTGAGTGTATCCCAGGACGGAATTCAGCGGCGTGCCGAGGTCGTGGGCGATCGTGCCGGCCATCCGCCCGAGCGCGGCCAGTCTCTCGACCCGGCCGAGTTCGAGTTGAAGCCGCAAAAGCTCGGTCTCGGCTCTTTTGCGCTCGGTAATCTCCGCGCGCATCATGTCATTGGCTTGCGCCAGTTCCGCCGTTCGTTCGCGAACCCGTTGGTCGAGCTTGTCATGGGCTTCGCGCAAGGCTTCCTCCGCGCGCTTGCGCGCGTGGGTCAAATAGCTCGTCAGGACCGCGATGCCGGTGAAGACGCTCAAGCGCAAAAGCGCGCGCCAATCCATCGGGATAAAACCGTTGTTAGGCATGAAGAAATGCTCCAGCAAGAACGCCGAGAGCACCGTCGCGGTAAGACCCGCGCCCAGACCGCCATACCAGGAGCCCAGCATTACCGCGACAAAAAATAGCGAGAAGTGGCTTGGATCGGCCCGCCAAGGGATCAGTTTCGCGACACCCAACGCCAAACCGACGAGCAAAATCGCAGTCGTATAGCGGAGCCAGGGCGGCCGGTCCTTAATCAACATACGCCTGCACCGAAGGGAGAATTTTGTTTCCGGTGACGCTGCGATAAAATTTGTAATCGGTACGGCCATATTGATTGAGCTCGGCGGTGCCTTACGATAGGCCGCCACCGTTCGTGCAGCCCGTCGCGATAACGGACCCCAAATGTGACTGATAAGGTCATCATCGTGAGTTCAATTTCTATTCCAAGCCGATAAGCCAGCGTCCCGCAAGCATTCTCTTATATTCAGCGCGGACTGCAAGGCTTCGACGCCGCAACGTAGCCACATGCGCGAAGCCAAAATGCCTCACAGAAGATGGCGGTTTAGCCTTTGGCCCAACATCGGCGGAAGGCAAAGCTGCTTCCGGCTATTTGAAGTTTTCACCAAAATCCGCACAGATTTGCTATGTATGACGATTCAAAGGCGCCGCGGTTTACTCGGATCTCAAAGTTCGCAGCGACGGTTCGTAAGGCTTTTGCTTCAGGTGGCACGATGATTGCCGTAAAGCTCATTGCGACCCGTCCGAAGATCGGTCCGGATCGAAAAGCGGAGGAAGCCATGGAAGCGTTAGTTCATACCACCGTGGGCGAGTTGATCGCGGTTCTGTTCGATGAAACGCGGAATCTTGACTGGCTAAAAACGCACGAGAAGCAATTGCTCGTGGCCATTATCTTGAATGACCTGGTGCGCCAATCGAGAAATCGTCGATCGATCAGCCGTTATTGACCAGCGCAAAGCAGGGTCTCGATGAGTAGCGCAGTGTTTGATGACTGAAGAAGGTTTTTCTTCGAGCTTGAGTCGATAGGAAAGCCCGGCATAATTAAAAAAGCGGATAGCACGGATCGGCCGGCGGAGACTTAAGACCGCTCGATTTTTTAATTCTTGTTTGAGAAAGGAAATTCAATCATGAGAGCGATCAAAATGCGCGCGAGTATTTTGGCCGCGGTGGCGATCCTGTGGCTCGGTCTGATATCGACGGCCCAAGCTCAGGAACGCGCGCACGCCGAGATCAAGAACGCCAGTGGGAAAACCGTCGGCACGGCGGCATTACGCCAAACCAAAGAAGGCGTTGCGATCTTGATACAAGTCACCGATCTGCCGCAGGGCTTGCACGCGGTGCACATCCATTCGGCTGGAAAGTGTGAGGCGCCCGCATTCACGAGCGCCGGCGGACATTTCAATCCGCAGAACCAGAAGCACGGCCTCAAAAATCCGGAGGGGCCGCACGCCGGTGATCTGCCGGATCTCTACGTCAACAAAGACGGCGTGGGACGTTACGAGGTTCTGGTCCAAAATGTGACACTCGATACAGGCAAACTGTCGATCCTCGATGCCGACGGAAAATCGGTCGTCATTCACGCCACCGCCGACGACAACATGAGCGATCCTGCAGGTAATTCCGGAGACCGCATCGCCTGCGGAGTCATCGCCAAAGGGCCTTTAAAAAAATAATCAGAAAGTAACCCGAGAACTCTTTACCGCGCGAACGGTGTCATTCTACGACCTTCGCGCGTGCCGCGCCCAGGCAATTTATCCGGCATTATCGCGCGTTTAAAGACGCCCATCGGTTTTCCAACCGACGCGGTTTGCAAATGGCTTTCCCTCGCGTTTATCCTTTCACAGACGCTCGAATCAAAAATCAAGACTCTGGGAATTGACAAGCATCGATTCAGGGCTCGACTCAGCTAAAATTAAAAATCATCCAAGGCTCGCGCGTTATCGTATGCACGATGCGAATGAGTTTCCGCGAAATCATCGACGTTTCTGATTCGCGCGTGCGATTCGTCGACTATGATCGGCTTTTTTAAATCACGCAGCCGCACCGTATCGAATAGCGAGATCTATTTAACTTTTCTCGCACTGATCGCAGGATACATGGCACTTGCCGTGTCGGGGTGCTCGGTCGCGTCGTGGAAATCGACTTTGGGTCGGCATCATCCTCTCAGCGGCCGTATCTGGGATGTCTCCTCCGCCGGATTTATCGATCGCCAGAATCTCGTCAGCCGTTTGGCTCGCGCCGATTTCCTTCTCCTCGGCGAGCGGCATGACAACCCTGACCATCACCTGTTGCAGGCCGAAGTGCTGCGCGGCCTGATCGCCATTGGCCGCCGTCCCGCCGTAGGCTTCGAGATGTTCGGTCTCGACGACGCCCGCGCGATCGCCAACCATCTGGCTTTCGCTCCAAACGATGCCGCGGGCCTTGGTCGGGCCGTGAATTGGACTAAAAGCGGTTGGCCGAACTGGGCGATGTATCAACCCATCGCCGAGGCGGCGCTTCAGGCAAGGCTACAGATCGTCGCGACCAATCTGCCGCGCGCCACTGCGAGGAAGATGAACAGGGATGGCCTGGCGGCTCTTGGGCCGTCCGTAAGACGCGAGTTGGGTCTGGACCGGCCGTTGTCCGACGCTACGTTCGCGACCATGGCGGCTGATATTCGCGACTCCCATTGCGGTTATGCATCCGAGGAAAGCGTGAAAACGATGGTCGATGTACAGCGGGCCAGGGACGATCAGATGGCGCAGAGCTTGATCGCGGCGAGCGACCCCGACGGCGCAGTCCTGGTGGCCGGAGCAGGTCATGTCCGCAGCGATTACGGTATCCCGATTTATCTCAGCGCGAAGGCCGCGGGTAAGCAGGTTATCAGCATAGCTTTCGTCGAAGTCGACGACCAGAAGCCCGAGCCGCGCAACTACGCGCTGGCCAATGGCCGATTGCCCTTCGATTATGTTTGGTTCACGGCACGCGTCGACGACGAAAACCCTTGCGAAAAATTCAAATCCCAGTTCGAGCAGCTAAAAAAGCGCAGTGACAAGTGAGAGACACTTGTCACTCTCGACGCACAACAACACGCAAGGGATAACCGCGTGAGGCTGACGAAAGGTTGTCAGACGAGCCTGGGACGGCGTAAACATTGAAGCGCTATCAACCGGTGATTTCCGGGTGCGAAGGGAAGTCTGCCTCTTCAATGGTGTGCGGTGAGTAAAACTGCCTAACCCTCAACAGGGTCATAGGAGGACGAAGATGTCCAAATCGATCACAGCTTTGATATTGATACTAGCCGCCCTCTTTGTCTTCTCAGTGAAAGCCCAGGAGCGCGACGACTCTCGACTCACACCCGCGGAGCGCAATCGCACCGGTACGTTAAGACAGCTCATTCCCGGCTATTACGTCTTCTCGTCCACCAGCTTTAACAGCGGCGTCATCGCCACCAGCGAAGGAGTCGTCGTCCTCGACGCGTTGACTTCGGAAGCCATCGCGCGCCAAGAGCGCGAAGCGATCGCGAACGTGATCAAGCAACCGGTTCGCTTTCTGGTTTCCTCGACTTTCCATAACAATTATACGTGGGGCAACGTTGCCTATCGGGACGTTGTCAAAATCGGTCACGAAGATTACCGCACCGATCTGCTCGCCCAAATGCAGCGAGACCGCGCGTCACCCGAGGAACAAAAGGCCAGGCTTCCGCAAGTAACCTACCGCGATCGCCTGACGATCCATCTCGGCGGCAAGGAAATTCGGATCCTTTATTTGGGCAAGGGGCACACGAGGAGCGACAGCGTCATTTTCGTGCCGCAAGACCGGATCGCCTACGTGAGCGAGCTATTTTTCTCCGACCAATTCCTCTACATCAACGACGGCTACGGCGTGAGCTGGCTGAAAACACTCGATGCGGTCGAAGCCCTCCCCGCCGACATCATCGTGCCGGCGCACGGTCCCATTCCCGAAGATCCCAGAGAAACGCGCCAAGGGTTGCATCGTTTTCGCCAGATGCTGGTCGATTTGCGCGACGCCGTGCAAAAAGAAGTCGCCCGCGGCGCGACCGAAGATCAAGCCGCCGCCGCAGTCAAACTTCCGCAGTACGAACAGATGCAGGGTTACAAATCCCAAAGAGAAGTCGCCGTGCGGCGGACGTATCGAGAATTGATGGGCATGCTCAAGTGAAACCGTAGCCCGAGATCTTCCGCCAGCAATGTCAGTTTTCTTTTTCTAAATGGTTCGCCTATCGCGCGCAATTAAGGTTCTTGAATGAGCCCGGTGATGTTACCGTCCGCGTCTTTTACAGCCGCAATCAACTTGCCCCCGCCGACATCTTTGACCTCTTGCTGCATTTGCGCGCCGGCGTCGAGGAGTAATTGCAGCCTTTTCTTAATGTCGTTAACTTGCCAGTAGCCGACCGGACCAGTCATTCCCGCGCTGTGGCCATTGGGATCCAAACCTATTTCCTGCTCTCCAATTTTGAAGCCAACGTAATAAGCGCTATCGACATAAGGTTCTGCACCCAAGAGTTTGCTGTATAACCCCCTTGCTTGAGCGATGTCTTTGACGGGATAGACGAATACTTTGATACCTCGGTTCATAAACGACTCCTTATGATTATGATTTAAACTCAATTTTCCGGCTCTGCTGTGACGATGATCGCTGCCTGGCGCCGCTCAACGGAGAACCGAGCCCGCCATCTGCCTGGTGGTGGCATTGAGGCGATTCCAAATGTTGACCGTGGCGATCGAGATAATCAGGGCCGCGAGAGCTCGCTCGTCGTAGTGGCGGGCGGCCTCGTTCCAGATCTCGTCCGGCACCGGGTCCGTTTGATCACTGAGCCGGGTGACAGCCTCGGTGAGCGCCAGCGCGGCGCGTTCAGCATCCAAAAAATAGGGCGCCTCGCGCCAGGCCGCCACTGCGAAGACGCGCTCGTCTGTTTCGCCTGCCTTCTTGAGGTCGCGAGAGTGCATGTCAACGCAGAGACTACAGCCATTGATCTGGCTCGCGCGCAGATGAGCAAGGGCGAGCGTCCGCGCTGGGACGCTGCCATTCTCCGCGGATTTCCCCAGGGCGAGCAGCGCGTGCATGGCTTCCGGGACGATCATTGCCGGGTTTTTCATTCGTGCTTGCATAATTGTCCATCTCCTTGTCACATGGGCTGAGTTTCGTTCGTCACTAGTATGACGGATCGCGAAAAGGAAATGTGACCGATGAACGAACATGAATGGCTGGCCGAGCGATTCGAGGGAAACCGGACCCACCTGCGGGCGGTGGCCTACCGGATGCTCGGCTCGCTGAGCGAGGCCGACGACGCCGTCCAGGAGGTATGGCTACGGCTCAGCCGCGCTGACACGAGCGCGGTCGAGAACCTGAAGGGATGGCTGACGACGGTCGTCGCGCGGGTGTGCTTGGACGTGCTGCGCTCGCGTAAGGCGCGGCCCGAGGAGCCGCTGGGTGCGCGCGTGCCCGAGTCGATCGCGAGCCGCGAGGACGGCATCGACCCCGAGCACGAAGCGCTGCTCGCCGACTCGGTCGGTCTCGCGTTGCTCGTGGTGCTCGAAAGACTGGCTCCCGCCGAGCGGCTCGCGTTCGTCCTGCACGATATGTTCGACATGCCGTTCGACGATATCGCTTCCATTGTGGGGCGCTCGCCCACCGCGGCCAGGCAACTCGCGAGCCGCGCACGCCGCCACGTGCAGGGAGCCGACACGGTTTCCCGCGCCGATCTCAGCCGCCAGCGAGAAGTCGTCGACGCCTTTCTCGCTGCATTGCGCGGCGGCGACTTCGACGCGCTCGTCGCGGTGCTCGACCCGGACGTCGTCGTCCGAGTCGACGCCGCCGCTGGTGCTCCGGGCGCACCGCGAGAGATCCGCGGCGCGCGGAATTGGGCCAAGGGAGCGATCGCTTTTGCGCAAGCTGCCCGATTCACACGACCGGCGCTCGTCAACGGATCAGTGGGAGTCGTCATGGCGCCGCGTGGACGGCTGTTTAGAGCGCTCAGCTTCACGATCACGCGCGGCAAGATCGTCCAGATCGACGTGATCGCCGACCCCGAACGCCTGCGCCAGCTCGACTTGGCGGCCCTCAATGACTAAAGAGTCAACCTATCGTTGCGGGTTCGGGTCAGTCAGCTTCGGAGTTCCGGCAAGTAACGGCTTGCCTTTTAGTGGAACAACTTGACGGCGAGTTGTGAGGGCGGCTCAGTTCGTTGGTTGAGCACGCGGCGAGGAATGATGATGAGCGATAAGCCATTCACCGCCATCCTTAATGAGTAGCATGGTAAAGCGCGATGGTCCGGGCACCGGCTGGCCATCCTTCATCCGGGTAAACTCATAAAAGCCGGTGACGAGCACCGCGTTATCACCGAGGACGAGTGTATGCCGTTCACCAATTGCATTTTTATTACCGCTTCCCTTTAAGCCTGAGAAATATTTTCGGATCGCCTCGGTTCCTTGTGATAGAACGGGACTCACGGTTCCGAGAAGAATCGCATCCGGCCGATAGTTTTTTACCACTGCCTCCGGATCATTGGCCGTGTATGCCGCCGACCAGCGATCGATCACCGCATTGGCTTCTTCTCTT
>Ga0075436_100002534_pt1 | contig 12573 bp, 9 predicted proteins | sample RhiMethybrSRZTD5_FD_75303 | JGI IMG/M metagenome (GOLD analysis project Ga0075436, IMG submission 75303) | Populus rhizosphere microbial communities from Tennessee, USA - Rhizosphere MetaG P. TD hybrid SRZTD5 | ecosystem: Host-associated > Plants > Roots > Rhizosphere > Soil | place: USA... | reverse complement strand
GAGGACGAGATCGCACGTCATGCGCGTGAACTCGAGCAGGCCGCGATAATCACGCCCGACGAGCGCGCCGATGATGTCGTGAACGTCGCCGCCCGAACAGAAGGCCTTCCCGCGCCCGGTCACGACGATGACGCGCACGTCCGGTTCCGTGTTCAACGCGCGAAACGTGTGTCGCAGTTCGTCGTAGACCTCGAACGTCAGCGCGTTCAACCGATCGGGACGGTTCAACGTGATTGTCGCGACTCCGCTCGTCGCGTCGAGCTCATAGAGGAACGAGGCGGGCGCCTTCATGGCAGGACCGCGTCCGCCGCGATTTCCACCATTGCACGTTCGTCGACGAGGGCGGTCACTTCCACGAGAGCCATCGCGGGATAGTGCGATCCCATGTGAATGCGCCACACATCACGCAGAGCCGAACGGCTGTCTTTGTACTTGCTCATGCTGGTGACATAAACGGTCATGCGCGCAACGTGGCCGGGTTCGCCTCCGGCGGCGCGAACGACCGTGATCACGCGCCCGAGCGCGCGATCGAACTGCTGAGTGAAGTCATCGCTCGTGATGTGACCGGCGCTGTCCGTCGCGGCCTGGCCGGCGACGAACAGCAGCCGTCCGCCCCCCGGCACGAGCAGCCCGTGCGCGAACCCGCGCGGCGCACCAAGTTCGGGCGGATTGATTGACGCAAGCGACGCGCTCACGAAGCGGCTCCTGCGGGACCGATCGCTTCGACGACCGCCTCGGCGAGTATGGCGCCGAGCACGTCCACGATCGCACGCCCTTCCGCGGCGGTTGCGTCGGCGGGAAATCCGAAGTACGCATCAGCGCCGCCGGCGGAAGTGAACGTCGAGAGACCGCTGCGGATGGCGTCCACGAGCGATCGCGGGTTCGGCGTGAGCGTCGACATGACGTCGCTGCGAACGAGATCGGGACGCTCGGCTAAGACGATCGACGTTTCATAGCGGCCCGCGTGGCAGGCGCCGCTCTGGAATTCCGGTGTCAACCGTTCCGCCCAGCGACGCCGCGTCAGATCCGGAAACACGAGAACGATTCCGTCCGTTGGCGAGGCCCGCCGCAACGCGTCGACGTGCGCCGGATCGTGGTGTCCGTTCGCGATCGCGGCGACGCGGATGCCCTGCGCTGCAAGGCTGCGCAGCACGCCGGCCAGAATCATCGTCGTCGTCTCCGGCGACACGTCGAGCGTTCCCGCGAACTCGGAGGCGAACGGCGCCGCCGTCATCGTCAACGTCGGCAACATGAGGACATGAAAGCCATGACCCGCGAGGCGGTCGGCGCCCGCGCGCGCCATCGCCTCGGCGATGATGACGTCGGTGCCCAGCGGCAGATGCGGTCCATGCGCTTCGATGGCGCCTGTCGGCAGCACCGCGACGGTCCGCGAGGCCGGAAGCTCGCGCACCGCGGTCCACGTCATCGACGCGAGTGAATGCACCGGCATGTCGCCTCGCGTGCAGTTTAATCTAGGAGCACCGTGATCCCGACCCGCCTCAACCTTGCAGCCTGGCTGCTCGACGCGCGCGTTGCCGAAGGACGCGGCGAACGCATCGCCGTCCGCACGGACGCGCGGACGTTCTCGTACGCGGATGTCGCGCGCCGGTCCGCGCAGTACGCGCACGTGCTTGCGAAGGATGACATCCGTCCGGAAGAACGCGTGATCGTGGCGCTGCCCGACGGAATCGATTTCGTCGCGGCGCTGTTCGGCATCCTGCGGCGCGGGTCGGTCGTCGTCATGATCAATCCCGATACGACGCCGGAACTGCGCCGCTACTTCTTTGAGTACACCAGAGCGACAGCGGCGTTCGTGCCGGCAGATCGCGTCGATCTGTTCCGCGCGCAGGCCGGCGAACTGCTGCATCCCCCGCGGCTGTACGCAGTCGGGAGCGCTGAATTCTCGGCGCGGATCGAATCAGAGTCAGGCGAGCTCGCGCCGTTCGACACGCATCGCGACGATCCGGCGATCTGGCTGTTCAGCGGCGGAACCACGGGACGGCCGAAAGGCGTAGTGCAGACGCATCGCTCGTACGTGAACACGACGATCCTCTACGGCCAGCGCGTGCTCCGCGTCGGTCCCGACGATGTGACGATCGCCGTGCCAAAGCTGTTCTTCGGCTATGCAACGGGTGCAAATCTATTCTTTCCGTTTTCAGTTGGCGCATCCTGCGTGTTGTTCTCAGAGCGCTGCACCGCGGAGGCGCTCTTCGCGCAGATCGCGCGCCATCGCCCGACGATTCTCATCAACGTGCCGACGATGATTCAGCAGATGACGTCGCATCCAGGCGCGGCGTCCGCGGATATCTCGAGCCTGCGCGTCGCGACGTCGGCCGGCGAGCCGCTGCCGGCGGAACTGCACGAGCGCTGGACGCAGGCGTTCGGCATCGAGCTGCTCGACGGACTTGGCACCGCCGAGATGTGGCACATCTTCATCTCCAACAGACCCGGTGCGTCCGTGCCCGGAACGCTCGGCCGCGTCGTCGACGGGTTCGACGTGAAGTTGTGCGACGCGGACGGCCGCGAGGTGGCGGACGGCGACATCGGCGCACTGTGGGTGAAGGGCGAGTCGCGCGCCATCGGCTACTGGCAGCAGATGGACGACACGATGCGCGTCTTCCGCGGCGAGTGGTGCGTCACCGGCGACATGCTGCGCAAAAACGCCGATGGCACCTTCACCTACTGCGGGCGATCGGACGAGATGCTGAAGGTGCACGGCCGATGGCTCGCGCCGAGCGAAGTCGAGAACTGCCTGCTGTCACATCTGAAGGTCCGCGAGGTGGCGGTCGTCGGCGCGGCCGGCGCCGATGGACTCGTCAGCGCGTGCGCGTTCGTTGTCTGCGAATCGCCGTCGAGCGCACTCGCGGACGAACTGAAGGAGTTCGCTCGCGCGCGCCTCGAACACTACAAATCGCCGCGCGACATCATCTTTCTCGACGCGCTGCCGCGCACGCACCTCGGTAAAGTCGATCGCGGCGCCTTATCACGTGTCTACGTACACGAACACAAGGGACACAAAGGACACCAAGAACATTAATGACAATACGCCGTCGGACGAATGTAGCGCGAGGCTTTCAGCCTCGCGGCACTGCGGGGCCGCTCGCCTGACAAGGCTCGCGCTACATTAAAAATAAACGGCGCCAGCGCGTTTTCGATATTGATGTAGCGCATCTGGAAACTGCACTAGCGTGGAGTGAACGCGTACACCTTATTGTTTCCTGGGGATCCGGTTATCGGGACGTGCAGCCGTCGGCGCGGGCTCTTCCGGACGCTGCAGGTCGGCGAGCGGCAGCCTGTTCACCTCGTCGATGATCTTCGCGTATGCGCGCGTCGACGCCTCGAGTCCGGTCCACGGCACCGTTTCCGGCGTTTCGCCGTCGGTATGGAAGTACATGTTGAAGTCGCCGGCGTCGACGCCGGGAACGAATCTGAAGAAGCGGCCGAGATCACCCGGCGGCGGCGCCTGCTCGGGCTCCGCGTAGGTCGAGACACCGAACTCACCGAACGCGCGCACCGCGAGATCCTGAAGCTTCGGTCGTGTGGGACCGCCCGCGTACCACATCTGCGCCGTGTACGTGTTCGCCCACCGGATGCGTTCGCCGTAGAAGTAGGTCTGGATCGTCGACGTGTGCTCGGCGTTGATCGCGAGCGCGGTCTTTGCGAACAGGTCGTTCTTGTGCGCGACCATCCACATCCGACCGACGCCTGCATCGTTGTGGTGGCCGTCGAGTCCGACGAACACCATCGTGCGCCGCCGCCGTGCCTGCGGGATTTTCGCGAAATGCTCGGCGAGGCCAATCATCGTCGCCACACCTGACGCGTTGTCGGTGGCCGCATCGAACCAGCCGTCGCGATGCGCCATCACGTAGATCGTCTCGTCGCCGGCGCCGGGCAGCGTGCCCCAGACGAGCGACGTTGTTTCGTTCGGGATCTGACGCACGTCGAGGCGGATGCGCACGCGCGGCGGACGGCCGTCGGCGCGGCCGATGAGATCGCGCATCGCGTAGCCGTCCTCCATGCCGAGCGCGAACACCGGGATGTTCACGCGCGCGGGATACAGCATGTTCCGCATGTTGCCGGGCAGCGCGATGATCTCGAAGACCGCGGCGGCGCCGTTTGCTTCGGCACGCTTCGGTCCGCCCTCCGTGGTCGACGAATTGTTCATCGATCCCGGCAGCGGCATGCTGAACATGAAGACGGCCTTGCCGCGCACGTCGCGGCCGGCACAATCGGCATCGCTGCCGGTGCCGACCCACACCGCATCGACATCGAGACCATCCGCGGATGTACCCGGACTTCCGTACGCGGGCTGCGCCGAACGATCCAGCTGCAGCGTCGTCGCGCCCGACGAAGCGGTGATCGTCCACGACTGCGGCATCCACTGCGGTGGCAGATCGATCGGCTGGATGCGGACATCGGTCATCCCGATGCGCCTGAAATGCGTCGCGAGCCAGTCGGCGGATTCCGCATCGCCCGATGTGCCGGTAATACGACCCCAGAACTGCGGATGGCCCTGATCGCGATACCGCCGCGCGATCGCCGCCTGATCGACGACGAACCGGTGGAGATGTCTGCCGTCGATGTCGGCATACGCCTGTGCGCCCGGAGGCAGCGGCCACCGCAGGAACGCGCCGTCGAGCGCGTAAATCGCGGGCGCCGGCTCCGGCGCCTGCAGCCGCGTGGGCGACGAGGGCTGTTCGGCTGCGGCGAGCGTCAGCGTTGCAAGCGACAGAGACAACAGCGTCGTGCGCATGTCGGCATCCTCAATCAACGCGCGGCGATCGGCAACGAGACCTGCGACGGATGTTCCCGATCGTGATACACGCGAATCGTGGCGCGCTGCATGCGCGCCGACACCGTTTCGAGCTCGCCGGTGTGAAGGTTTCGTGAGAAGTTCGGAAAGAACGACGCCGAGATCTGAATGCGAATGCGGTGACCGCGCCGGAACAGATTGCTCGTCACCGGGTTGTTCACCTCCAGCGCGTAGACACGATCGGGCTCGAGCAGTTGCCGACCTTTTTCGAGATCGCGGTAACTCGCTCTGATCGCATCAACGCCCGGGCTCATGAGATTGAACGCGGCGCCGTCCGGTGTCACGTCGAGCGTCCGCACCCACAAGTCGGTGTCGCGGCAGTTGCAGGACACGAAGATACGCGCGCGAATCGACCCGGTCACTTCGATGTCATCCATCATCGGGGTGGAATCAAACGTGAGCACGTCCTTCCGCTCCGCGAGCGCGCGATAGTCGTGCGCCCCTGCCGACGAGAATGGATTGATCACGGGATCAGCGGGATCCGAATCGAACGCGCTCGGCGCCGCGTCGCCGGTCGGCGCATCGGGCACGAGACCGCCGCGCCGCTGATTCGTTCCCGGTGCAGAGAGATAGTAAATGCTCGGATGTCCGGGTGGCGGCCACGTGCTCGACTCTCGCCAGCGGTCGTCTCCCATCACGAAATAGCGGACCGCCGCCGGCGCTTGACTGTTCGCGCTGCCCTTCACGTGCCGATCCATCCACCCGATCACGACCTCGTCGTAGTCGATGACGGCCGCGCGCCCGAAATCGCGCTCACCGAATTTCGTACGCGCGGTCGAATCGACGCCGTGCGTCCACGGGCCGATGAGCAGCGCGGCGCGAGACGAGTCGCCGCCGCGCGATCGCACGAGCCCGACGAAGTTCGTCGTCGCGCCTTCGGGGCCGTAGTTGTCGTCGTTCCATCCCGACAGATTCAGCACCGCCGCGCGCGTGCGGCCGTATTTGTTGCGCAGCTCGGCGAAATTCCAGAACGGATCGTCTGCTGGATGATGAAGCCACTCGTAGTAATACGGCGCGACGTCGCGGAGCTCCTGGATCCGATCGAGCGGCAGCGTCCGAAGCACTCGCTCCTCGAGCGCCTGCCGTGCGGCGCGATCCGGCTTCGCGCCGGCGTCGTGGAGTCCCTTCTTCGCACGCGCATCAGGCGCGATATTGCTCCAGATCCAGTCGAACCACGACATGTCCCAGATGCCGCCGCTGTAGAAAAAATTTTGCGGCGTGGAGAACGTCATCGCCGGCACCATCGCCTCGAGGTGCGGCGGATTCTCGACGGCTGCGAGCCACTGCACGGCGCCGGGATAGGACAAGCCGAACGTGCCGATGCGCCCGTTCGACCACGGCTGGCGCGCCGCCCACTCGATGGTGTCGTATCCGTCGCGGCCCTCGGTTTCATACGGACGGAACTCGCCGTCGGATGCATACCGCCCCCGCACGTCCTGGACCACCACCGCATATCCGCGCTCGGACGCGCGCGTGAACGTGGTGTAGTCCTTCAGTGCGGAGTGTTTGCCGTACGGCGTTCGATAGACGAGCGTTGGAAAGCGCCCGTCACCCTCGGGCCGCAGAACGTCCGCTCGAAGCCGCACGCCGTCGCGCATGGGGACGCTGACGTTTTCGTCATGGATGATGTGTGGCTGCGCCGCTGCGCTCAGCGCGAGCAGCACGGACACGATCGCGAGGAGTCTCATCGGTTCGACCCCGCCTCACGCCGGCACTGCTCGTAGAATTCGCGCGCGCGGGCGACGTCTTTCAGCACGGCGGCTCGTTCGACGGCAGTCCGATAGCTCGGTTCCTTCTCCGTCGCCGCTTGAATGCGATCGAGCCATCGAAGGAAATACGCGGCCGCCTCGCGCGAGCGCCGGACGCGGCCGCCGACCTGCACGTAAACGGGACTCGTCGTCGCGTACGGATAGACGTCCAGCACTTCCGGCGCGGGACCGTCATTCCACGCGCGAAGGAGCAGCCATCCGCTGTCGGTCACGTTCAACGATCCGGTGACATCGGCCGCGCGGCGATCTTCTCCCATCTTGAACGTTGCTGCGACCGCGCCGTTCCAAATCAACTCGAGGTGATCGACCGGAAAGTTCGAGCGCAGCGTCGCGCGATAGCTCAATGTCTGCGATCCGCCTGACAGATTCACGACGTCGCCGGGCCTCGCGGCGCCGACCTCGAGGTGTATCAGCGCCCCATTCGTGGCGACGCCGCGTCCGCGTTTGACTTCGGTGAGGAATGCGTCACGACTCAACGAACCGCTTGCGGGAACGTAGACGCGATTCAGTCCGACGGGCCCGCGCAGGCTCGCGTAGTTCGCCATCGCATCCGTCCCCGCCGCCGCCGGAATCTGCAGCCCGCAGTCGAGCAGGCGATACCAGATCGCGTTCGTGAACTTCGGATCGGCGAAGCCGACCGCTTCGTAGTAGTCCATCTTGCCGAGCGCCGCATCGACCGGCGCTTCGTTCGTGAGCGCGGTGTCGCGATTCGGATCGACGTCCTCGTCGAATGGATGCGCGTAGCCGACGAGCGCCTGCTGATCGTGGGCCATGTCGGCAACCGCTGCGTTGTGTGGATACGGGCTCGCAGCGGCCGTCAGCGGGTAGCCGGCGTAGCCCGGCATAAGAAGATGTTGCGTGAGGTTGAGGATCGCAAGATGGCCCCAGTAGCTGCTGTGGAATTCCTGTCCGTGCAGAATCAGCAGCCGTTCGCTCGATGCGGGATCCACATCCGTACGAAAGCTCGCGAGATCCGGAAAACGCTGCTCTTTGTTTACGACGAGGTTGTAGACGAGATTCAGGTCCTCGGCGCGCGCCTGCTCGGCAAGATGCGCAGGTGTGTTGCGATACAGACCGCCGTAGTTCATGTGAACGTGGAGGTCGCCGCTCCACCACTCGCCGGAGCCGTTCGGCGCCGGAAGCCGCTTCAGCGTCACCGGCACCGACCCGGACCAGTGGTCGCTGCGCGCGTCGACGTCGACATGGGCAACTTCGTACGCAGGCCCGTGGCTGACGGTGATCGACAGGCGATCGGCCGGCACGGCGATCAGGCTGCTGCCTCGCGTGTGGAAGTACCGCGTCTCGACGGCCTGACGCTCGGGCACAATCAAATCGTCGGCATGCATCCACGCCGCATCCGGCGCGTACGAACGGGATCGTGAATCCGTGATGCTGACGCGCGCGGGAATCACGCTGCCGGTTTCGTCGACGACGCGCAGCCGCAGCGCGTGGTGTGGTTGAAGGTACCGGCGCTCGGCGATCTGCACCGGCCGTTCCTGCGCCGAGAACGCGTCGATCAGCCACAGCGCCGTGTTCCCCGCTCGATTCGAGATGAACGCGATGCGGCGGCCGTCCGGCGACCAGCGCGGGTTGGTGTTGTCGTAATCGCCGTAGGTCAGCGGAAACGGATAACCGCCCGACGCCGGCAGCAGCCACAGCTGCTGCCATTGCCGTCCGAGATAGCTGCTGTAGACGATCCTCGTGCCGTCCGGCGAGACGTCGGGCCTCGCGTGCCATGACGTCTCTTCGTGTTGAACGACGCGAGGCGGATCCGATCCGTTCACGGCCATCCGTACGAGATCGCCCGTGCCGTGCGCGATCTCGCGGTTCGACACGAAGATCAGTTCGCGGCCGTCGCGCGTCCACGCGGGATTGATCGCGTGATCGAACCGGCTGTAGTAATAGCGGGGCACGTCGCTCCGGCGGTCGGGCAGCAGCGGACGCGACGGGGTAATTCGCCCGTCACGCACGTCCGCGACGTGCAGCAGGAAGTGACCGCTGCCCGCGGTCGACACGTACGCGAGCCGCCCGCCATCGGCCGACCAGCGCGGCTCGACGTTGACGGCGCCATTCGCCGTCAGCGGGCGCACGGCGCGCGATTCGAGATCGAGCAGCATCAGCTCCATCGAACGGCCGTCGTATCGAACGAACGCGACGCTGCGGCCGTCGGGAGAACAATCCGGCTGGTAATCGGCGCCGCGGTCGTCAGTCAGCTGTTCGGCGGCCGCGCTGTCCGCGCGCTGCCGCCACAGACTGCCCTGCATCGAGTACACGAGCGACGCGCCATCTGCGGTCCACGCAACGGACGCGGGTCCCGTTGTGAGCTGCGGCAGGTACAACTCGCGGAAGTAGTAGTTGTGCGGCAGATCGATCTGCTGCAGCACGGGAACGCGCTTCGGTCCGGAGACTGCGCCGAGCGTTGCGATGCCGGCAACGATCGCGGCGATGAGCGTGGTCCGCATTTTCAACGAGCGGGAGCTTAGACAGATCGATGCACTACTGCAACCACGAAAACACGAGGGACCCCAAGGACACCAGGGAGACCAAGGACACAAAGGATTGAAATATTTCCTTTGTGACCTTTGTATCCTTCGTGTCCTTGGTGTCTTTCGCGTTTTCGTGGTTGCAGTACTGCTTGTACGAGCTAGCTGTCCACGGCGGAGCGCGGCGGCGCGAACGCATGCAGTCGCACCACCGGCGTCGAGGCATTCCGCGCTTCAGGCCGCAGATCGAAATCGCGGCACACCTCGCGCACGATGTGTCCGTCGATTGGCTTCTGTTCGAGCGCGAATCCCGATATGAGCGCGTTGTCGCAGATGACGCTGATCGTGCGCGGCACGCCGTGCGAGTGCTCGTGAATCAGCGTAACCGCCTCGCGCGTGAACAGCACCGCAGGATTGCCGCCGGCGGTTCGAATGCGCGATGCGATGTACGCCGCCGTCTCCGAGAGATCGAGGCGCTTCAGCTCGCAGCGCAGTGCGATCCGCTGTTTGAGCTGGCGCAGCCGCGGATCGTTCAGACGTTCGGCGAGCTCCGGCTGTCCTGCCAGCACCACCGGCAGGAGCTTCGTCGTCGCCGTCTCGATGTTGGCGAGCAGGCGAATCTCCTCGAGCAGTTCGTCGGGCGCCGCCTGCGCTTCGTCGACGACGAGCGCGGTGACTTCGCCGCGTGCGTGTCGATCGCGGACGATCGACTCGAGCTCGCCGAGGAGCACCGCCTTCGAGCGATCGGAGGAGGCGCGCATCCCAAGCCGCGAGGCGACGGTGTGGAAGAACTCGGCGCGCGTCAGCGCCGGGTTGTCCACGTGGATGCATTTCACGTGACGGCACATCTCCGACGCGATCGCCGCGCGCAGCAGCGTCGACTTCCCTGTTCCCGCCTCGCCAATCAACACGGTGATCGCCTTCGACGCGGCAAGGCCGTATTCGAGATTGCTGAGCGCCTCGCGGTGCTGTGCCGTCAGGAACAGATATCCGGGATTGGCGGTCAGCTCGAACGGCGCTGCGCGGAATCCGTAAAATTTCGCGTACATGGGTGCCTTCGACGCTATGGGACGTTGACGCCGATCGTTTTCAGGAACGACACCGGGACGCCGTCCTTCATCGCCGGCCGGTACTTCCAGCTTCGCGCGGCATCGATCATCAGCCGGTCGAAACTGGGATGGACCGATTCGCGCACGATGACGTCGCGCACCTCGCCTTTTTCGTCGATGAGCACCTGCAGGACGCCGGTCTTGCCCGACAGGACGCGCATCATCGTCGCCGGTACGCCGGGCATCCGCTGAGCGATCGGCACCGGCGGCGACACGCCAGCCTCGTATCCCAGATACGGCTGCGCGGCGGCCGCTGACGCAGCAGCGGACGGCGCAGCCTGCGACTCGCGCGGCGCCGGGTTCGCGTGCCCGTCGGCCGTCGCGACCTGACCGGCGGCGCGCTGATCGGTCGAAGCGCGAATCAGCTGCAGGAATCCGTCGACGAGCATGCGGACGTCGTTCAGCCCTTCGTCGGTCACACCGAGCGCCGACGCTTCGTCGAGCATCCGGCGGGCTGCCATCAGGCGGGGCTCGGCCGCCGCGAAATTCTTTTCGTCGACGCCGGCGCGCGCCGTACGAAGTTGCTCGCGGATGAGAGACGGCAGGAGCCGCTGCCGCACGCGCGAGAACATCGTTTCGACGCGCGGCGACGCGTCGGCCGAATCGAGATGCGTCAGCGGATCCCTGCGGATGATCGACTCCGCGATCGACTCGGCCTCGCCCGTGCGGCCGAGCGCGAACAGACAGAACGCCCGATACTGATCGACCTGGCTGGCGACGTTCGCCGCGGCGGAGGCGTCAGTCAGCCGGCTCAGCATCGACAGCGCATCCTCGTAGGCTGCCGAAGCGTACAGATCCTTTGCCGCGCGGAGCGAATCTTCGACGCCGTCGGCGCGGATCACGGCCGTCGAGGCGATCACGAGCGACGCAATCAGTGCGATCGGTTTCATGGCGCGTCCTACACTTCGGTTATTTGGTCAGATCGGCGGCGATCCGGTTGGGACCGTTCGCCGTCACCACGACGGTCTGGCGCAGCTCGGCGAGCTGCGGATGCCGGAACACCACTTCGTGCGAACCGACGGTGATGAGCATGTTGGCAATCGGCGTCTGACCGACACTCGCGCCGTCGAGCGTGACATCGGCCCACGGCCGCGCGTTCAGGCTGACGGGAACTTTCGGCGGATCGATCTTGAGCGTCGTCGTTTTGCCCGCCGTGACCTCGATCGTCCGCGCGTCGCGATATCCGACGGTGCGATTCGCCAGCACGACGTCGTGACGGCCGGCAGCGATCATGATCCGGCGTGCGCCGCTCGTGCCGATGACGTCCTCGTGTTCGACGATCTCCACGTCGAACGGCGCCTCGACGGCGAGCCATCCGCCGACCGGGCCCGCGAGTGGCGACGATTTCGACAGCGAGAACACGACCGACGCCGTCCCGCCGGCGGTGACCGACACGGTGCGGTCCATCGGACCGCGGTCGGTCGTCACGCTGACGTGGTGTTCGGCCGCCTGGAGCGCGTCGACGATCACCGGCGATGTGCCGCGCGCGACGCCGTCGACGAACACGCGGGCGCCGGCCGGATCGGTGACGACGGAGAGCCGGCCGCTCGCGAGCAGCGGCTCGACGGCGCTCATCTCGAAGTACTGCGTGACGTCGGTGCCTGCCACAATCGTCACCGGCACCACGCGCTCCGCGCTGCCGTTCCGGATGATCACCGTGTGCGCGCCCGGCATGACCGACAGCGTCAACGGCGAGGTGCCGCGATGCACGCCGTCGAGAAGGATCTCGAGGCTGCCGGGCCGTGTGTCGATCGCGAGGCGTCCCGGCCGCGGCTCCGCCGCGGCTCCTTGCAGCGCGAATCCGCCACGCAACTGGAGAAGCGCGACCATTATCGCGAGCACGATTGCGGTCGCGAGAATCATCCCGCGCACCGGCGTCCACCGCAGGCGCGATGCGCGGGCGGGAGGCGCGGCGGCCGGCATCTGTTGTGGCGCCGGTTCAGCCTGAGCGTTCGATTCCGCCGGGAACTCCAGCAGCGGATCGATTTTGACTTTCGACGGCTTCGCGTCCGCTTTCGAACCGAACCATCTGCCGATGCCGCGAAACCACTTCGCGTGCGGCGAGGCCGCGCGCGCGGCCGGTGCGTTGTTCGGGATCGACGCGGCGGATCGGGACTGGGCGCGTTGAGATAGTGGCATGGCTGTTTAAGGACACACTCCGAATCGTTTCCGGGGTGGCGGAGCGTGTGATGGCAATCGGAGTGGCGAATGTCGTGCCGACGGCGAGTTCTACGCGGAGCCTGACAATTCGAGACAGAGCTGACGTTTCATGTCAGTCGCCGGCGAGTCCGGGAGACTTTAGTCACCCGTCGCGCTGACTTTCACGACAACAGGGAGTCGAGGGATTGGGGATTAGAGGGATTAGGGATTGGGGATTAGGGATTGGGGATTAGGGATTA
>Ga0075436_100002531_pt1 | contig 12581 bp, 12 predicted proteins | sample RhiMethybrSRZTD5_FD_75303 | JGI IMG/M metagenome (GOLD analysis project Ga0075436, IMG submission 75303) | Populus rhizosphere microbial communities from Tennessee, USA - Rhizosphere MetaG P. TD hybrid SRZTD5 | ecosystem: Host-associated > Plants > Roots > Rhizosphere > Soil | place: USA... | reverse complement strand
CCACGGCGGCGGCCATCGTCTGTGGGCTTGCGCCCGGCAGGCCGGCGCCGACGGTGATCGTGGGGAAATCGACGTTCGGGAGGTCGCTCACCGGCAGCAGCCGGTACGCCATCAGCCCGAACATGAGGATGCCGAACATCACGAGCGTCGTCGCGACGGGACGACGAATAAACAGCCCCGAAAAGCTCATTTCGGGTTTCCCCCGCCGCCCGAGGTTTCCGTCGTTGGACCGCCGCGGATATCGACCTTGGCGTTTGGTGTGAGACGCAGCTGACCATCGGTCACCACCAGGGTGCCCGCCGGCACGCCGGCAATGACGCTGAGACTGTCGAGCGTGCGTTCCACGGTCACGGGTTGCGTCGCCGCGGTGCCGTCGTTGTTGACGACGAAGAGGTAGGTACCCTGTTGACCCTGCATGACCGCCTGACTCGGCACTACGACCGCGTCATTCTGGACGCCCAGCACCAGCGTCACGGTGACATACTCGCCAGGCCACAGCGCGCCGTCGCGATTGGAAAAGCGCCCCTTCAGCAACACCGTGCCGGTTGTGGTGTCCACCTGGTTGTCTACAAAGGAAAGGATGCCGTGCACGGCGGACGCGGAATCGCGCGCCGGCAGGGCGATCACGGCGAGCTCCTGACCGGCTCGCTGTCGCAACGCCGGCAGGTTGAGCGCCGGGACGGGGAAGCGCACCAGAATCGGGCGCATCTGCACGATCGACACGAGCGGATCGGTTCCCGCACGCACGAGATTTCCTTCGTGGAGCAGCAGACGTCCGGTGCGGCCGCCGATCGGCGCGCGCACGGTCGCGTACTCGAGATTGAGGCGGGCGATCGCGGCCGCGGCCGAGTCGGAGCGGGCGGCGGCGGCGGCCGCGTCGGCCGCCGACTGCTTCGCCTCGAAATCTTCCTGCGTGACCGTATTCGTCGTCGCTAACGTCTTATAGCGGGCCGCCTCGCGCGCCGCGCTCTCCGCCGTTGTGAGGTCGCGGAGCAACATGGCTTCCGCTTGCTGCAAGGCCGCGCGATAGGGGCGGGGATCGATCTCGAACAACACTTGCCCGGCGGCGACTTCGTCGCCTTCGGAGAAGTTCACGTGCTGGATCGTGCCGTTCACTTGTGCCCGCACATCGACCGCACGGATCGGCTCTACCGTCCCGGTCGCGTCCAGCTCGTAGGGCAGGGCGCGGCGTTCAACCCGCGCGACGCTGACGGGGACCTTTGGAGCAGCGCCGCCCCGGCTCGGGCCACACGCCGTGGTCGCCGCGAGCGCCGCAGCCAGTCCCGCGAGCAAAAATGTTCGAACAGGCACGACCTCTATACGCATATCCTCCCCAAGGCGTCATTTAGACCCGCACGGCGGGCTTTTGGGTACGCCCCCGACGCCGCTAAACGTAGCCTGCGTGATGCTCGCGCGCGTCCGCTCGGCCGCCGTCCTGGGGATTGATGCGTACCTGGTCGAGGTCGAGACCGACATCGCCAGCGGTCTCCCGACGTTTGTAACGGTCGGGCTCCCCCAGGGCGCGGTAAAAGAAGGCCGCGACCGCGTTTCCTCGGCGCTCGCCAACACCGGCTACACGTTTCCCCTCAAGCGCATCACGGTCAACCTGGCCCCGGCCGATATAAGGAAGGAGGGCTCCGCCTTCGACCTGCCGATCGCGCTGGGGATCCTTGCCGCGACCGAACAGGTCGCGGCCGAGCGGCTCGGCAAGATCGCCGTCCTGGGGGAGCTGGGCCTGGAGGGCGCCATCCGGCCCGTGCGCGGCGCCTTGCCCGTGGCGCTGGCGGCCCGAGCCGCCGGCCTCGACGCCCTGATTCTGCCCCGCGAAAACCTGTCAGAAGCGGGCGTCGTCGCCGGCTTGCGCGTCCTCGGCGCAAGCTGCCTCGCCGAGATCGCGGACTTTCTCGACGGCCGGGCCGAGCTTCCCGGAGCGTCGATCGATGTCGCGCGGCTGTTTGCCGAGCGCGCCAGGGACGACGTGGACTTCGCCGAAGTGAAGGGGCAGCCGCACGCGAAGCGCGCGCTCGAGGTCGCGGCCGCGGGTGGGCACAACATCCTGATGGTCGGTCCACCAGGGTCAGGCAAGACGATGCTCGCCCGCCGCCTGCCCACCATCCTGCCGAGGATGAGCCTCGACGAGGCCCTCGAGACGACGAAGATCCATTCGGTCGCGGGCACCCTGCCACTAGGCGAGTCGCTCGTGGCACGGCGGCCGTTCCGGGCGCCGCATCACACGATCTCCGATGCGGGCTTGATCGGCGGCGGATCCTATCCGCGCCCCGGCGAGGTGAGCCTGGCGCACGGGGGCGTCCTGTTTCTCGACGAGCTGCCCGAGTTCCGCAAGAACGTGCTCGAGGTCTTACGCCAGCCGATGGAAGATGGCGTGGTGACGATCGCGCGAGCGGCGATGAGCCTTTCCTACCCGGCGCGCTTCATGCTCGCCGCCGCGATGAATCCCTGTCCCTGCGGCTGGTTCGGCGATCCGCACCACACCTGCGCCTGTGGGTCTCTCGTCGTGCAGCGCTATCTCGCGCGCGTCTCAGGCCCGTTGCTTGATCGCATCGACATCCATCTGGAGGTTCCAGCGGTGAAGTACAAAGCGCTCACCGGCGAAACTGGCGGTGAGCCGAGTGAGGCGATGCGCCAGCGCGTGGACCGGGCGCGCACGGTGCAGCGCGAGCGGTTCGCGAATCGGCCGGGGATCTATGCCAACGCGCATATGGCGCCGCGGGACATCCGCGCGCATTGCAAGGTCTCGGACGGTGCGGATGCATTGCTGAAGACGGCAATCACGCGCCTCGGACTGTCGGCACGAGCCTACCATCGCATCCTCAAGATCGCGCGAACGATCGCCGACCTCGATGAGGCTGCGGCGCTCGAGCCCAAGCATGTGAGTGAGGCGATTCAATACAGGAGCCTCGACCGGCGGGGCGTGGGGTAAACGCCCGGATCGCCCCGTTGCGGTACCGCCACGACATCGAGCCCGGTCCACGGCTGACGCTGTGCCGTGGGCACACCCGCCCGAACGCAGCCGCCTCGCAGGCTCCGGGCACACGAATTGCCTCACGTAAGCGCGAAGGGGGCTCTGATGAGGCGCAGGTCGTTCGCGTGGTGGGAAGATGCGATTCTCGCCCTGGGGTTGTGGTTGGCGGCGGTGGTCGCCTTGAGCGCACGTCGTCGCGGTTGACGGCGCCCCGCTTGTCTACCTAGGTATAGGAAGGCGCTTCGGAGGCGCAAGCATGCCCGAGGTACCGCAATGGGCTCGTGTGCGCGGCGATGTGAACTGCCATGTGCGGCGGGGTGCTTGGTACGAAGTCCTTCGCCTCACTCCAGATGAAGCCGTCCTCGAGGTAGAGAGTCGGCCCTTCAGTGTGCCCAGGTCCTCGCTGCAGATCGTGCCCCTGCGGCCCAAACGGTGGTCCGTCGTCGCCCGCCCGTCGGACGCGGTCATGGTCCCGTTGAGTTGGGGCTCCCAATACGGCGTCTGCCCGGGCTGTCGCGGTCGAGCACCGCTGAACGGACGCCCGACCGAGGTCCGGTGCTCGCGCTGCGGTGGTGTGTTTGCGGTGGCGTGGGATGATGTCTAACCGCTCACCGTTCCAGTCGCGGCTCTCCAATCATCCCCATCGGCTCACCCTGCGACATGGCGGGCGTAGCGACCACATACAGCACGATTCCGCCGAACGGCGCCCGGATCTCGGCTTGTTGGTTGCCGAAGAAATCGGTGAGCACGCCGACGAGGGCGCCCTTCTGCACACTTTGGCCGCGCTCGACGCGCGCGTGCCATACGCCGGTGGCGGGGCTACGGAGCACCTCGGCACGCTCGAAAAACACCGGCTGTCGGACGAGCTCGACGTCACCCGGCACCATATGGAAATACCGCAGTAACCGAAAGACACCGTCCACGTTCCGCTGCACCATGTCTTCGGCGGGGATGCCGAGGTATCCGGTCTCCGTGGTGATCGAGGGTTTGCCCCGTAGTTGCGCCGTGTTCTGCGTGTAGACCGATGCGCGGACGTCGCGTGGCCGCGCCGTGTCAACGACGATGTGATCGCTCCCAAAGGCCAGCGCCATCTCCCGCGCAATCGAATCAGCCCGTGCGTTGAGGCCGAGCGGGCTCCAATAGCTGTAGGGCCGGAGCGACTCGTTCCCGTCACCCGCATGCATGTCGACGAGGTAGTCCGCGCGCTCGATGATCTGATTGGTAATCGCGTAGGCAATCCGCTCCGACACCGTGCCGTCCGCCTTGCCGGGATAGACGCGGTTCAGATTCTTCCCGTCGATCGGGCTGTAGTAGATCGTTCGGCCAAGGAACGATGGCATGTTCGCGACGTGCACGATGAGTACGGTGCCGTGGAGGACGGCAGGATCGATCATCGCGCGCACGCGTTGCAGCGCGACGATGGGTGCGACCTCGGAGCCATGAGTGCCTGCGATCAACGCAAGTGTTGGCCCCGCCTGCATGCCGCGGACAATCGAGATGGGGATGCGCGTGGGCGCGTCGCTGCCGGCCGGCACTTCGATGAACCCTGACGAGGCTTGTCCGGGCCGGGCGTTGGCCGAGCCGATTGTCAGTGCCGTGGGTTGTTGGAGTGCGGCGATCAGGAGGGCGGGAATGACGGCGACCATGGCATCTCCTTTCCTCAATGGACCAGTGACGGTGGTTACGCTGCGCTTCAGCTCGGCTCGCTCCCGGTGAGCAGGCGATAGGCGTTTTTGAGCTGCGGCGGCTGCCCCACCACCACCAGCACATCGCCCGCGGCGAGCCGGAAGTCTGCGTCGGGCGTGGCCACGTCGTTCTCACCACGCCGCACCGAGAGAATCAGTGCGCCCGTCTTCGACCGCAATGCGGTATCGGCGATTGTCCGTCCGACAACAGGTGCGGTGGAGCCGAGCACGATCCGCTCGACATCTATTTCCGGGATCGTTCGGAACGTCCCGGTCAGCGTGAGCCGGGGACGGGAACCGGGCCGCAGCGCCTGATAGTGCGACGCCCGGATCTCGCTGACGAGACGCTCGACCTCTTCGCGCGGCACGTTGTAATGGGCCAGGACGCGCGCAAAGATCTCGATCGAGGTCTCGAACTCCTCGGGAATGACGACGTTCGCCCCAAGCCGCGTGAGCTCGGGAATCTCGACGACGTAGCGCGTGCGGGTGATGATGTAGAGGCCAGGATTGATGTCGCGGGCCACGCGCACCATGCGTCGCGTCGCCGCCGGGTCGGAGATGGCGATCACCAGCATGCGGGCGCGCTCGGCGCCCAGGGCGCTGAGAATCTCCTCTCGCGTCGCATCCCCGTAGAACGCGGGCTCGCCATCCGCACGGGCCTGCCGGACCGTCTGCGCATTGAGTTCGACGATGAGATAGGGCACGTGGATGGACCGCAGCGCCGCGGTCACGTTCCGGCCGTTGAGGCCGTAACCGGCGATGATGACGTGATCCTTGACCTGCTCGTGCACCGGCGCCAGGTCGCGGGGCCGGAACCCTGGCAACAGGCGATCGAGCGGGACCAGCTTCTCGAGCGCGTCCAGCATCGCCGGCCCGCCCTGCAACAGGAAGGGAGTGACGAGCATCGTGATGACCGCGACGCCGAGAAACTGCTGATACAAGAGGTTCGGCAAGAGGCCCGCGACTCGGCCTTCCTTCGCGAGCACGAACGAGAACTCGCCAATCTGCGACACGGCGACGCCCGCCAATAACGCGACGCGACCCGAATACCCCATGAGCGCTGGGCCGACGGCCGCCGCTAGCGTCTTGCCGCCCATGATCACCGCTACGGCGACGAGCGTGAGGACGATGTGCTCGCGGATGATGTCGAGCTGGACCAGCATGCCGACGGCCACGAAGAACAGCGAAATAAAGATGTCGCGGAACGGCATCAGCTCCGCGAGCGCCTGATTGCCGTAGTCGGATTCGGAGATGATGAGACCGGCCAGGAAGGCGCCGAGGGCGAGCGAGGCGCCCGCGGCGGCCGTGCCGAGGGCGGTGAGCGTGCCGATGAGGATCACCGCGATGAGAAACAGCTCGCGGCTGCGCGTCTTCAGGATCTCGCGCAGCGCCCGCGGCACGATGGTCCGTGCGGCAATGATCACTCCGACGACGACGAGCGCGGCCTTGCCCAGCGCGATCAGCAACCCGATCACGCCCCCTTCAGCCTTCCCCGCGAGGAAGGGGAGCACGAGCATGATCGGCACCACGCAGAGGTCCTGAAAGATCAAGACGCCGGTCGCCAGGCGACCGTGCGGAGCGTCGATCTCACCCGCGTCGGTCATGACTTTGAGCACGATGGCGGTGCTCGATAGGGCGATCAGGAATCCGAGGAACAGGGCCACGCGCCAGCTGCCCAGAAACGCCAGTCCCGCCGCCACCGTCGCCAGGATCGTGAAGCCCATCTGCGAGAACCCGCCCACGACGATTTGGCGGCCCATCTCCTTCAGCCGGCTCAGCGAGAATTCGATGCCGATCGTGAAGAGCAACAGGATCACACCGACCTCGGCGAGTCCTTCGACATCCTGCGGATCGTTGACGAAGCCGAGCGCGTTTGGACCGAGCAGAATCCCAGCGACGATGAAGCCGGGGAGCGCGGGCAGCTTGAGCCGGTAAAAAACCAGAATGACCAGCAGTGAGCCGGCGAAGATGACGGCGAGGTCACGGAGGATGTGCAGCTGTTCCACGGTGGCCTAAAGCTAGGAGGACCCGTAGCTTTGGCCACCGTGCGCGACTGGCTGCGCGATCGCCTCGGCTTGAGTCCGGAGATCCAGACTCACCTGCTGGTCACGATCATCGTGATCGCGGGGCTCTGGATCATCGAACGGGTGGTGCTCGCGGTCGTCTATCGGCGCGTCACCGATCCCTGGTCGCGGTATCGCTGGCGCAAGACGATCACCTACCTCACCCTCGCGATCGCCGTCCTCGTCATCGGCCGCGAGTGGCTGGAAGGCTTCAAGTCGCTCGCGACGTTTCTCGGCCTCGTCTCGGCGGGCGTCGCCATCGCGCTCAAGGATCCGCTGACGAACCTCGCGGGGTGGGCGTTCATCGTGTGGCGGCGACCGTTCGAAGTCGGCGATCGCATCGAAATCGCCAAACACAAGGGCGACGTCATCGATATCCGGCTCTTCCAGTTCACGCTGAATGAAATCGGCGTCTGGGTGGATGCGGACCAGAGTACTGGGCGCATCGTCCACATTCCCAACCAACAGGTCTTCACCGAGCCGGTCGCAAATTACGACAAGGGCTTCAAGTACATCTGGAACGAAGTGCCGGTGCTGGTGACGTACGAGAGCAATTGGAGGAAAGCGAAGGAGATCCTGACGGCGATCGCATTCAAACACGCTGAGCACCTGACGGCGGAAGCCGAACGCGACCTGTTAACGGCTTCGCGCGACTATCTCATCAACTACAAGAAGCTGACGCCGATCGTGTACACGAACTCGTCGGCCTCCGGCATTCTGCTGACCATTCGCTATCTGATCGAGCCACGCCGCCGCCGGGGCACCGTCTCGGCGATTTGGGACGACGTCCTGACCGAGTTCGGGAAGGCCAAGGACATCGATCTCGCGTATCACACCGTGCGGTCGTTCAGCAACCCGATCGAAGGGAAGATCGTCGGCTCACCCGACCCGCAAAGCTGAGCCGGTCTCGACGACGGTGCGCACCAGCAGATCGAAATCCTCTCGGCGGCTGCGGTGATTCGTGATGGCGACACGAATCGCAAACTTGCCGTCGAGCATCGTCTGCGACGGAATCGCAACGCCGCTTTCCTGGATTCGGAGCAGGATCTCCGTGTTCAGCGCGTTCAACGCCGCATCGTCCGCGCCGGGCGCAACGAAGCGGAAACAGACCACGTTCAGCGGGGCCGGCGCGAGCAGCTCGAGCCGCGGATGTTTCGTTACGAGCCCCGCGAGATAATGCGCCTGGCGCACGTTTTGGTGGATCAGCTGGCTGAACGCGTCCAGCCCATGCGTCTTGAATGACATCCACACTTTGAGGGCCCGGAACCCTCGCGAGAGCTGGACCCCCCGCTCGGCGAAGGGAAACCCGCCCGCTGCGATGCCGCGATCGAAGGAGGCGAGGTAGGCGGGAGTCACGTTGAACGTGGCGCGATGAGCCTTCTGGTCGCGCACCAGCGTGCAGCCCACCTCATAGGGCATGTACAGCCATTTGTGCAGATCGAACGCGACGGAATCGGCCTGCTCGAGCCCCGAGACCAGCGGGCGGAGCTCCGGAACGAGCGCCGCGAGCGCGCCGAACGCGCCATCGACGTGGAACCAGGTGTTTTCCTCCCGGCTCAACGCAGCCAGCGCGCGGAGATCGTCCGTCGCTCCCGTGTTCACCGTTCCCGCATTACCGACGATGCAGATCGGCCGCACGCCCTTGGCCTTGTCGGCGGCCAGCGTGGCGCGCAGCGCCTTCAGGTCGATCGCGTAGTCGGCCCCGACGGGAATCGAGCGCAGGGCGTCGTGCCCGAGCCCCAGTAGCTCAACGGCTTTGCGAACGGAGGAATGCGTCTCGGTTGAGGCGTACACCGTGAGTTTCGGTCCGGCATGCAGGCCGCTTTCGCGAATGTCGAACCCGGCGCGCGCGTTCCGCGCAACCGCGAGTCCCACGAAGTTCGCCATCGAACCGCCGGACACGAGGAGGCCGTGCGTCTCGGCGGGCAGTCCCAACAGCTCGACCAGCCATCCGATCACCTGATTCTCGACGACCGCGGGCGCGTCGTCGAACTCGGCGACCTGTGGATTCATTCCGGAGGCCAGCATATCCGCCAGCATCGCGAAGGGCGTCCCCGTGCCGATCACCCAGCCCCAGAACCGCGGATGGATGTTGCCGGTCGGGTAGGGGAGTACATCGCGCTTGAATTCTTCGTAGACGTCGGCCGCCGGGGTCGGTTTGCGCGGCGTGGCGGCGCTGGACAGCCGTTTGCGGACGTCGGCGGGCACGGGGCGCCAGACGGGGCGCTCCCGCACGGTCCGCAGGTACTCGAGCATCTCGTCCACCATGCGGTGGCCGAGCTGGCGCAGCTCGTCCCAGTCCCGCGCGCCCTGGGGGTCGAGGCTAATCTCCGGCGAGGACCTCGTAGTGGTCGACGAAGGGCTCGAGCTCGACGAGGAAGTCGCGGTCTTCCGGGTAGTAGTGAGCTTTCTCATAGTCCTCTCCGGCGAAGCGCCGGATTGCATCGAATGAATCCCACAACGAAATGAACGTGAACTCGGCGCGATCCTGCTTGATACGCCGCAGTACGTAGACGCCACGATTGCCGGGGGTCGCGCGGCACTCCTTGGCCCCAGTGCGCTCGAGGTAGTCCGCGTACTCGTCGGCCCGTGCGGCGTCGGTCACGCCATGCCAGATGCGGGCGATCAGTTTAGAGCCGGTCGAGCTTGGCGACGGTGCGTTCATTGCGGACGTTCCCCGTGTTCAGGGTCGATTTGGGCTCGAACAGCACGACGTGCGTTTCTTCGTCGGCGACCGGCAAATGCTCGACGCCGTGCGGGATGATGACGAACTCGCCCGGCTCGATGACGAGATCCTTGTCTCTGAGCTTCATCCGCAGGCGGCCCTTCACGACCAGAAACAGCTCGTCCTCGCTCTCGTGATGGTGCCAGACGAACTCACCCTCGAGCTTCGTGAGCTTCACGTGACTGTCATTCACTTCGCCCACAATTTTGGGGCTCCATTGATCCTGAAACCGGCCGAACATCTCGGCGAGGTTGACCTTGCGGACGCTCATGCGACCTCCTGGTGCGCCTGTCGCAGAATCGTTGCGGTATCCACGACCGTGGCGAATTCACCGTGGAGGTCGGCGAGCGCCACGTCGTGCAGCAGTGCCGACTCGTATCGCTTGCCGTCCGGTCCCGTGTTGTCGAACGTCGCGGTCGCGTCGGACACGACGTAGGTCGCGAAGCCGAGATTGCCGGCCATCCGCGCCGTCGTCGACACGCACATGTTCGTTTGCAGTCCCACCATCACCAGGGTCGTGACGCCGCGCCGTCGCAAATCGGCTTCGAGTGTCGTCCCGATGAATGCGCTGTTCACCGACTTCTGGACGACCGGCTCTCCGGGGAGCGGCCGGACTTCGTCCTTGATCTCGACGCCCGGCTGGCCGGGCCGGAGCGGGGAATTGGGCAGCTTGGAAACGTGCTGTACATGAATCAGCGGCCGGCCGCTCTCGCGCCATGCCTGCTGCAGGCGCGCGATATTGCGCTCGAGGTCGGGGTTGTTGCGATGATACTTCTCGCGAAAGACGTCCATCCCCTTCTGCACGTCTATGGTCAGGAGGACGGCGTCTTTGGGGAGCGTGCTCACGTGGAGGCCTCCGGCTCGGGTCGGACGGTCGGACTCTGTCGGACCGTCGGACCGTCAGACGGTTTGACGGTGTAGACGTCGTCGGTCCGACCGTCAGACTGTCCGACCGTCCGCCGCAGTCTGTGCGAGAATTGAATCCAGACCACAGCCGCCAGGATCATGGCCATCGCGATAAATGTGCGCGGACCCACCGGTTCGTGCAGCAGCAGCCAGCCGAGCAGGACGGCGATCACCGGATTCACGTAGGCGTAGGTGCCGACAATCGTGGCCGATGCGTGCCGCAGCGCGTACGAATAGGCACTGTAGCCGACGATCGACCCGAAGATCACGAGGTACGCGATTGCGCCGATGCCGCGCGCGCTGAGATGCCAGGACGGCCATTCTCCCAGCACCGTGCCGAGCAACGCCACGGCGCCGCCGCCCACGATCATCTGAAATGCGGCTCCGATGTAGGGGCTCGCCTGCGTCGGATGACGTTTGGCGTACACGGTACCGAGCGACCACGACGCGCTCGCCATGGTCAACGCGATCGGTCCGCGCTTGTCCGCTGCGAGAATCTCGGCCGGCGTGGCGCCGACGAGGAGCAGCGTGCCGAGGAAGCCGAGCAGCAGACCGGCGACGATGCGCCAGTTCAGATCTGACGATCCGCCAGGGATGATCGCGTCGAACAACGCGGTCCACATCGCGACCGTGACGACGAAAATGCTGGCGATGCCCGAACCGACGTACTGCTCCGACCACACGACGAACGCGTTCCCGCCGGCGAGCAGCAGCAAGCCCACGACCGCGAGTGTCTTCCAATCGCTCTTGCGGGGCAGTGGATCGCCGAGCGTGCGGGCGATGCTGAGCAGCAGAACTCCCGCGACGAAGAAACGCAGACCCGCGAACAGGAACGGCGGCAGCTCCGTGACGCCGACCTTGATCGCGAGATAGGTCGAACCCCAGAAGACGCAGACCACCAAATAGGCGACGAGCGCTTTGCCTTTGAGCGTTGCCATCAATCGGGCTCCGTCGGCATGAAGCCCGGCTTCTCGAACAGCGTCGAGAGTACGATCGTCGTGCGCGTGTTCATCTGCGAATTCGGTCCCCGCAGGTCGCGCAGAATTTCCTGGACGCCCTCGAGATCGGGCGCGACGACCTTGAGGATGTAGCAGTCATCGCCGGCGATGTGGTGGCACTCGAGCACACCCGGATGTTTTTCCATCTCGCGCATCCGCGGCTCGTCGCCGACGTAGTCGCTCGAGCCGTACCGTACCGCCACGAACGCCGTCACGGGAAAGCCGATCTTCCGGCGATCGAGCTGGACGCGATACCCACGGATGTAGCCCGCCTCTTCGAGGCGCTTCACGCGCTCCATGATGGCGGGCCGCGAGAGACCGATCTCATCGGCGACCGCCTGGTAGCTGGCACGGCCGTCCTGAGCGAGAATGCGGAGGATGCGGCGGTCGGTAGCGTCGAGCTCTGTCTTGGCGGGCATTTGGGAAGCTCCGAGGTTTGTTCGTGAACGCTTCGTAAGCTTAATCAGTTTCCCTCCTACGGAATATCCGGTTTTGGCAATCAAATTGTCCTTGGATTGGGACAGTGGCGGGGGTACTATTCGGCCCATGGAGTCGCTTCGCGCCCTCGTCCGCAGCTTTCCCTCGGTCTTGCTCGGCTATTCAGGTGGCGTGGATTCGGCACTGCTGGCCGTCGTGCTGCGGCAGGAGCTCGGCAGGGACCGCATGCTGGCCGCGATCGGTCGGAGCGCGTCGTACCCCGAGGCTCAGTGGCAGGCGGCAATCGAGGTGGCGACGCGGTTCGACATCCCGCTCGTCGAGATCCACACACACGAGCTCGAGGATGCGAGCTATCTCGCCAACCCGACCAACCGCTGCTTCTACTGCAAAACGGAGCTGTGGAGCCGGCTCGTGCCGCTGGCGCAGGAGCGCGGGCTCGCGATCGTCTGCGACGGCACGAACGCCGACGATCTCCATGAGCATCGGCCGGGCAAGGCGGCGGGTGTGAATGCGGGCGTGCGGTCGCCGCTCGCCGAGGTGGGACTGACGAAAGCGGAGATCCGGGCCGCGTCGCGCGCGCTCGGGTTGCCGACGTGGGATGCGCCGGCGGCGCCCTGTCTCTCGAGCCGCGTACAGTACGGACTCACCATCACCCCGGCGCGTTTGCGGCAGGTCGAGAAGGGCGAGGCGTTTCTCCGCGAGCTCGGGGTCAGGGGGGACCTGCGGCTCCGGCACCACGGCGAGATCGCGCGGGTCGAAGTCGAGCCGTCCTGGATTCCGTGG
>Ga0075436_100002529_pt1 | contig 12588 bp, 12 predicted proteins | sample RhiMethybrSRZTD5_FD_75303 | JGI IMG/M metagenome (GOLD analysis project Ga0075436, IMG submission 75303) | Populus rhizosphere microbial communities from Tennessee, USA - Rhizosphere MetaG P. TD hybrid SRZTD5 | ecosystem: Host-associated > Plants > Roots > Rhizosphere > Soil | place: USA... | reverse complement strand
GCCGCATCGTCAAGGAAGACCCGGGAATCGTTCTCGTGAGCGGCGTCAACCTGGCCACGCTTCTCGATTTCGTTTTCAACACCGCGATGTCCCCCACCGAGGCCGCGCGCACCGCGGCCGAGCGAGGCAAAGCTTCCCTTATCGTGGTCGGTCGCTGATGGCGATTCAGCTCTACCGAATCGATGACCGTCTCATTCACGGACAGGTTGTCGTCGGTTGGGGGCAGCCACTCAACATTCGCTTTCTGGTGCTCGTGGACGACCTGGTAGCGTCGAGCGATTGGGAAAAGGATCTCTACCGCATGGCCGTGCCACCCGAGATGGAGATCATCTTCAACGATGTCGCGACCGGCATCCGCGAACACACTCGATACGCAGCGGATCCACGTCCCGGCCTGCTCATCACCGGCGACATCGCGAGCATGCACCGGCTGGCGAAGGGCGTCAAAGCAATCGGCAACGTGAATCTGGGCGGAATCCATCACCGCGCCGGTCGCAATGAGAAGCTCCGCTACGTCTACCTCACTCCCGATGAAGAGGCGCAGCTCCGCGATCTCGAGGCGGCGGGCGTCGAAGTGACTGCGCAGGATGTGCCATCCTCGCGTCCCGTCCCGCTCGGCGAAGTTCTCGAGGGCGCCGCTCGATGACGTTGCTCGAGACGCTTCCACTGGCGATGCTCGGCGCGCTTCTCGGGTTGGACGTTGTCAGTTTCCCGCAGATAATGATCTCGCGTCCGATCGTCGCCGCCACTGCGGCCGGCGCGTTCATCGGCAATCCACCAGCTGGTTTGTTGATCGGAGTCGTGCTCGAGATGATTGCGCTGGACACGTTGCCCTTCGGCGCTGCCCGATATCCGGAGTGGGGGTCGGCGGGCGTGGTTGGCGGAGCGCTCTTCGCGTCGCAGCCGCCAGGCATGCCGGGAGCTCTGCCTGCCTCGGTGCTCGCGGCATTACTCACCGCCAGCATCAGCGGCTGGAGCATGGTGGTTCTGCGTCGTCTCATCGCGTCGCGTCTCGAACGCCTTCGTGATCAGCTGGAGGAAGGATCGCGCTACGCGCTGATGTCGTTCCACCTCTCTGGAATGACGATGGATTTGTTGCGCGCTGCTCTGGTGACGACGATCGCGATGCTGATTTTCGCCCCGATCGTGAAAGCGATCGTCGCGGTGTGGGGAACCGAGTCCGCGAGCTCGCGGGCAGTAGTCGTGGTCGTTGTTGCGATCGTAGCCGGCGCCGCCCTATGGAAAGTGTTCCACTCGGTGCGTTACGTACTCTGGTTTCTGCTGGCTGGCCTCATTGCCTGGACCTTTCTCCTGTTGTCCCGATGACCGGGCCGGTGGAATCGACCTTCGTGCTCCCGCTGCGCATCAAGGCGGCGATGTTCTTTCGACTGCTCGCGTTGCAGGGATCGTGGAACTACGAGACGCTGAACGGAACCGGGCTTGGCTTCGCCATGGAGCCGGCACTGACCAGACTTCCCGGCGGACGGAACGGACCGGCGTACCGCGCTGCTCTGGCGCGTCAGTCGCGTTACTTCAACACCCATCCCTACCTCGCCGGAGTGGCTGTCGGTGCGCTGACGCGGGCCGAGCTCGAGGGAGTTGATCCAACTCGTATCGAGCGATTCCGGACCGCGCTTCCGGGACCACTCGGCAGCGTTGGTGACCGCCTGGTATGGGCGAGCTGGCTGCCCTTCTGCTCGCTGGTGGCCTTAGGCGTCTACGGTGGTGGCGGGTCGCCATTGGCAGTCGTTGGTACATTTCTGTTGCTATACAACGCCGGCCACTTCGCGCTCAGGGCATGGGCTCTTCACGTCGGTCTTTCTCGCGGTCTCAACGTGGCGTCAGCGCTCGGGAATCCGGTGCTGCGTCGCGGGCCACAGTACATCGGATGCGCGGCCGCGCTCGTCGCCGGCATCGCCTTGCCCCTGGCCCTGCAGCGCATCACCGGTCCGGGACGGGCGCTGGCGGGTGGGATCGTCGCGACCTCGCTCATCGGGATTCTGATTCTTGCCGGGTTGCGGGAGCGCGCGGAAGGTTGGCGTATCGCGCTCGGCGTATTGGCGGTTTTCGTTCTCTACTCGGTACTGACCTAATGCCAGAGCGCGAAGTAAAGATCGTCAACAAGCTGGGGATTCACGCGCGGCCTGCCGCCGAAATAGTGAAGACTGCGGGCAAGTTCCGCAGCAACATCACCATCGTGCGCGACGATCTCGAAGTGAACGCAAAGAGCATTATGGGTGTGATGATGCTCGCCGCCGAGTTCGGGGCAACGATCACGCTGCGCGCGATCGGTGAAGACGCGGAAGCCGCGCTGGATGCGCTCTCGACTGTGATCGCCAACAAGTTCGGAGAGAGCTAGTGGCGAAAGGCATCGCCGGAATGCCGGCGTCACCGGGAATCGTGGATGGCCAGGTGCATCTGCTGCGCTGGGAGGTCCCCGATGTCCGTCATCGTATTATCAGCGACGAGGCGATTCCCGGTGAAATCAGGCGCTTTCACGACGCGCTGGAAAAGGCAGGCGAGAGACTTCGTCAGGTTCGCGCGCGCGCCGAGAAATACGCCGGGGCTGACGAGGCCGCCATTTTCGACGTCCAGATCTCCATCCTCGAGGACGGAGAGCTGCTACGACAGGTCGAGGAGCTGATCCAACAGAACCTGGGCGCTGAGAAAGCGTTCGACCTCGTGATGTTCGAGTGGCGCCAGCAATTCGCGCATCACGCGCGGCCCATGTTGCGCGAGCGAGTTGGCGACCTGATCGACGTCCACATTCGGGTGTTGTCGATCTTGCTTGGATTGCCCGATCACGATCCGGTCGATCTGCCGAAGGGATCGAACAAGATCCTCGTCACGCACGATTTAACTCCGAGCCTGACCGTCCAACTCGATCGCGAGGCAATCATCGGCATTGCCACGGATGCGGGCACGCGCACGTCGCACGTCGCGATTCTCGCCCGATCACTCGGCTTGCCGGCAGTGGTGGGATTGCGCAATGCGACGGAGCAGCTGACCGGTAACGAGCACGTGATTCTCGACGGCACGTCGGGCGTCCTCGTCGTCAATCCGACGCCCAGTCAGATCAAGAAGTACCGTGAGCGTCGCGCCGTAGAAGCGATCGAGGACAAGGAGCTTCAGACCCTCGCAGTCGCAGAATCAGTGACGCTCGACGGCCACTGGGTAACGTTGCGCGCCAACGTCGACCTACCCGAGGAGGCGGAATTCGCCGCGCACAGCGGCGCCGAGGGTGTCGGACTGATGCGGACGGAATTCCTCGTCGTCGGCAGGGCGACGATGCCGGACGAGGAAGAGCAGTACCGCGCCTATCGCCACGTCGTCGAGGCATTCGGTGGGCGGCCGGTCGTCATTCGCACGTTCGACGTCGGTGGCGACAAGCTTCCTGTCGGTGGTTATCCGACCGACCCGAACCCATTCCTCGGCTGGCGCGCGATCAGGATGTGTCTGGACGAGCCCGAGCTGTTCAAGACACAGTTGCGCGCTCTGCTGCGCGCTGCGATGCACGGCGATGTCAGAATCATGTTCCCGCTCATCATCACGCTCGACGAAGTGAAGCAGGCGAAGCATCTGCTCAACGAAGCAGCACGGGAGCTCGATGCCCGAGGCGTGCAGTATCGTCACGACCTGCCGCTCGGAGTGATGGTCGAGACGCCTGCGGCCGCAATCTCGGTGCACACGCTCGTCGACGACGTTTCGTTTTTCAGCATCGGTACCAACGATCTGGTGCAATACACTCTGGCGGTCGACCGCGGCAGCGCCAATCTGGCGTCACGGTTCACACCATTGCACCCCGCGGTGCTGACGCTGATCAAGCGCATCGTAGATGTGGGAGTCGCCCACCGCCTCGAAGTCGCGGTGTGCGGAGAGATGGCTTCTCAGCCGCTGATGGCGTTTGCGCTGATCGGACTTGGCGTGCGCTCTCTCAGCGTCGCGGGCCGTGCCGTCCCGCTCGTCAAGCGAATTGTGCGGGGCGTCAGCGTCGGTGTCGCCGCCGAGGCGGCCAGTGCCGCGCTCGAGTCACGCACTGCGAGGGAGGCGGAAGGCGAGCTCCGTCGCCGCCTGATGAGCGCATTCGGTGATGCGTCATTCCTGCGCTCCGGGTTGCCCGACGTCGTCGAGGGGCATATCTTCGAAAGCTCCGGTGGAGTGAAAACATCCTCGGCGCGGGAATAGTACGGCCCGACGACCGTTGCCACCGACCATCCTCAGTTCCCTAAAAGGAATTTCGTGCTCGATCGACATCTCTTTACCTCGGAATCAGTCACCGAGGGCCATCCGGACAAGGTCGCTGACGCGATCTCCGATGCTATTCTCGACGCCATTCTCAAAGATGATCCGCCAGCTCGCGTAGCCTGCGAGACGCTCGTTACCACTGGCCTGGCGTGTGTCGCCGGTGAGATCACCACAAAAACCTACGTCAACGTTCCGGAAATCGTCCGCTCGACGATCAACCGCATTGGCTACAACAACGCCGGTTACGGATTTGATTCCAAGACGTGCGCTGTAATCAGCACCATCGACAAGCAGTCACCTGACATCGCACAGGGCGTCGATACCGGCGGCGCCGGTGATCAGGGCATGATGTTCGGCTACGCAACCGACGAGACACCAGAGTTGATGCCAATGCCGATCCAGATCGCGCATCGCCTCACGGAGCGCCTCGCCGAGTATCGTCGCTCGAAGGATGGCGGCTGGGTGCGTCCGGATGGAAAGGCGCAGGTCACGGTCCTATACGAGGATGCGCTTCCGGTCGGCGTCGAAACCGTAGTTGTCTCGACTCAACACGCCGACGACATCTCGACCAAAAAGATACGCGAGGCTGTGATTGCGGAAGTGATCGAGCCGGTAATTCCGAAAGAATTGCGCGACAAGAACGTGAAGTACCACATCAATCCGACTGGCCGCTTCGTCATCGGCGGCCCTCAGGGCGACGCGGGCCTGACCGGCCGCAAGATCATCGTCGACACCTACGGTGGAATGGGCCGTCACGGCGGTGGCGCGTTCAGCGGCAAGGATCCTTCGAAGGTGGATCGCTCTGCGTGCTACGCTGCGCGGTGGGTGGCGAAGAATATCGTCGGCGCGAAACTCGCCCGACGCTGCGAGGTTCAGGTCGCTTACGCGATTGGGGTGGCCGAGCCGGTGTCCGTGAACGTTGACACCTTCGGCACCAACACGGTGCCAGAGACGGCGATCATGAAGGCGATCAAAAAGGTTTTCAACCTTACCCCGAAGGGAATCATCGAGGCTCTCGATCTGCGGAAGCCGATTTACAGCGCGACCTCAGCGTACGGCCACTTCGGCAGAGAGCCCAAGAAGAACGGCAAGGGAACGTTGTTCACCTGGGAGCGCCTCGATCGGGTGTCGGATCTGAAGAAAGCCGTGGAAACTCGGTAACGAGACCCAATCAAGAGTGTATAAAGCTGACCGTCGAACGCGGTCAGCTTTTCTACTTTCGGGACACAACGTTATCTTGTTTTCATGCAGCTAGTCGAAGTCGAAGTGATGCGGCTCGGCCTTGACCGATCCACCAACTCCTACGTTGTCATCCTGCAGGAGAAGGGCGGCGCGAGACTGCTGCCGATCTGGATCGGTCAGCCGGAGGCGGAGTCGATCGTCATCGAGATGAACAAGCTGAAACGCGAGCGTCCGCTCACCCACGATCTCTGCAAGAACCTCATTATCGGCATGGGTGGGACGCTGCGGCGCGTGAACATCACCAAAGTCGAGAATCGGACCTTCTACGCCGAGCTCCACATCGCGCGCACATCAGGGGCGGTTCACATTGACGCGCGCCCGTCTGACAGTATTGCGATTGCGCTCAGATTCGAGGCACCCATCTTCGCGCAGGAAAGTCTTCTCACTGCGCTCCTCCTCGAAGACGGCCAGACTACACCCGAGACCCTCGCAGAGCCGTCTGAAGAGATGTCGGCGGACCAGCTGAAGGAATATCTCGAGAACCTGCGTCCTGAAGACTTTGGGAAGTTCAATATGTAGTCTCGCGGGCCTGCTGTTGTTGCAGGTCTCGCTTCTCTCAGCCCAGCAACAGGTCTCCGGCCGAATTGTTCGTCCGGGTTTGAAGCACATGGATCCGGTTAGCGGCGCCTGGGTCGTTTTGCACCGCGTCGGGCCCGACCGTGCTGGTCCACTCGACTCCGTTCAGTCGGACGCGCGCGGGCGCTACGCCTTCAACTACGCGCGCACCGGCAGTCCCGACGCCGTGTATTTCGTGTCGGCGTTTTACGACGGCATCGCGTATTTCACGCCGCCGCTCGCGGAAGGAAAGGTTAGCGGTGACGATGGTGAGATCGCTGTATTCGACACTACGTCCAAACACGTCCCGCTTAGCCTGCGAGGTCATCACGTCGTCGTCTCGGCCGCCGATGCAAACGCGCGACGATCTGTCGTCGAAGTTTACGATCTTTCCAATGATTCATCTGTGACAAGAGTCGCCGCGGGCGATACGCCGTCCACGGCAACATGGGCAACTCACATTGCACCGGGGGCGACTGATTTCCGGGTCGGGCAGGGAGATATCTCCGGACAGGCAGTTTCGGTGAAGGACGGAGTCGTGAGCGTGTTCGCGCCGCTCGCACCCGGCATCAAACAGCTTTCTTTCTCGTACACACTGCCGGCGAACTCATTCCCGCTGAAGCTCCCGCTCGAGAAAGCGACCGGTGTGTACGAGATAATGATCGAAGACAAAACCGGAAAGGTCAGCGGCCCACACATAAAGGAAGTCGATCCGGTTACCGTCGATGAGCGGAACTACAGACGATTTCTCGCCAGCGACATGCCTGAAAATTCCGTAGCGGTCATCGATCTGCCGCCGCCGCCGTCGACACGAACGGTCGATCCGCGGTATCTGCTGGCAATTACTCTGGTGATTGGCGCGTCGATGGTTGTCGCGCTTGCGCAGGCGTTGCGACGTAGATAGCTTCGCCATCACAATCGATCGCGGACGGGAGCCACGGAAACCGGTTTGATGCCGGTGCGGCCCCGCCACTGTATCGGGCAGTTGAACGCCTACTCGTTAACACCACTGGCTGAATCGCAGCTGGGAAGGTGAGTCAGGCGGCCCGGAGCCAGGAGACGACTTTCGTCCGCGCCACGTTGCAGAACCTCGGGGGAGGTCCTGGTGGCGGTCAGGCGTCTTTGACGCGTGCTCGTTGCGGGCATTCCTCTGGGAGGAGTGTCCGTTTTGCGTTTCCATGCTCGTCTGATTTCGACATTGGTGGCCGTCACTCTGCTTGCCGCTTGCAAGCGGAGCGATCAGTCAGCGTCGACCCTCCGCGACGATTTCGGCAACGCCATTCACGTCCCGGCGACGCCGCCCTCACGCATCGTCTCTTTGAATCCCGCTACGACGGAGACGTTCTTTGCCCTCGGTGCGGGTCGGCGGCTGATCGGACGGACCCACTTCGATCTGTGGCCTGATTCAGCGCGCCTGGTCCCGGACCTCGGCAACGGGATCAATCCGAACGTGGAAGCGATTCTGGGCGCGCGTCCCGATCTTGTCGTGCTTTACGCGAGCGAGGACAACCGGGCCGCAGCCGCACGGCTCATCGCGAGCGGCATCAACACCGTTTCGCTCAAGAACGATCACATCGCTGACTTCGCCCGCACGACGATGCTGCTCGGCGCGATTCTCCACGACACCGCACGCGCAGCGACGGTGCGCGATTCGGTAGAGCGTACCCTTCGCAGCGTCGCGGTGAAGACGCGCGGAGTGAACAAGCCGACTGTCTTCTGGCACATCTGGGACGCGCCATTGATCACGGTGGGCAGCGGCAGTTTCATGGACGAGCTCGTCAACATCGCCGGCGCGACTAACGCGTATCGTGACATTCATGGGCCCTCCGGTGAGATAACGCTCGAGGACGTCGCGAAGCGAAATCCTGACTTCATTCTCGCCGGGCCGATCGGCGCGCACGCCATCGAGTCTGATCCGCGCTGGAAGATCGTCCGTGCTGCGCGCGACGGCAGAATCCTGGTCGTCGACACAACTCTTGTCGCGAGGCCCGCCGTGAGATTGGGCGAGGCCGCAGTGTCGCTGGCCAGACTCATCCATCCGGATGCGATGAAGTGAGAGTGTTCCGCCCGTCATATTGGCTCTTGCTCACGATCGTCCTGCTCGCCGTCGCGATGATCGCGATCGCGAACGGACCTGTGTCAGTGCCGGTTTTCTCAGTGTTCGACGCTCTGCGCGGGCAGGGCGATCCAACCGCGATAGCCATTGTGCGTGATCTCAGACTGCCCCGGGTCATTCTTGGTGCACTCGTAGGAGCGGGCCTCGGCGCGAGTGGCGCGATGTTGCAGGGCACTCTTCGCAACCCACTGGCCGAACCGTATTTGCTCGGTGTCTCCGGAGGCGCAGCGGTCGGAGCGGTGGTAGCGTTCGCCCTCGGGGCAACGGGCGAAGCGGCAATCACTCTCGCTGCATTTGGCGGCAGCGTTGCGGCAGTCTTCGTCACGCTCGCCGTCGGTCGAACGGGCGGACGCGCGACGCGCGGCGACTTGCGGACACTGCTGATCGCCGGTGTGATCGTCGGGGCATTTGCCAACGCCGTGATCATGGTCGCACTGGCGAGTGCGGAGCCGAATCGAATTCGCGGTGCCCTCTGGTGGATGATGGGATCTGCCACCGATGCCACGTGGTCGCGAGTGGCCTGGCTGGCGGCAAGCGTGCTGTTCGTCGGTGGCGCGGTTGTGTATTGGGCTCGCGAGATCGATGTGCTCGCGCTCGGTGAGGATACCGCGGTCTCACTCGGTGTCGACGCTGAGCGTGCGGGTCGACGTGCGTTCATTCTGGCCGCGATTCTCGCCGCCGCCACCGTTGCGGCAGCCGGCCTTGTCGGATTCGTAGGACTGGTCGTGCCACACATTGCTCGAGCGATGGGCCTGCGAGCACATCGACCGCTGATCCTCGCCGCCGGATTGATTGGCGGCACGCTGGTAGTCGCTGCTGATCTTGCAGCGCGGACACTCGCTTCGCCGATCGAATTGCCACTCGGAGCGATAACCGCTCTTCTCGGCGTTCCGTTCTTCCTCGTCCAACTTCGGAGAGCGTCGTGATCGCAGTCGAGGATCTCGTTGTTACGTATCCCGGCGCGCGCACGAACGCTGTCGATGGAGTGAGCTTCGCGGGTCCGAGCGGTCAGATTACTGCCCTTGCCGGTCCGAATGGGTCCGGCAAAAGCACTATCGTCCGCGCCCTGCTCGGTCGGGTGGATATCAGAACCGGATTCGCGAAGGTCGATGGCGATGATGCCCGAACCCTGACGCCGAACGCGATCGCGTTGAAGATGGCGGTCGTTCCGCAGCGAGAGGAAACGACCTTCCCAATGCGTGTGCGCGATTACGTCGCGCTCGGTCGGTATCCCCATCTCGGTCTGTGGCGGTCCCCGGACGCGTCAGATGACGAGGCGGTTCACCAGTCCCTCGAGCAAGCAGGCGTCGCCGATTTGGCGGACAGAACGACAGATGCACTTTCCGGCGGTGAATGGCAGCGCGTACGCATCGCCCGAGCGCTGGCTCAGCGCGCGCGGACACTGGTGCTCGACGAGCCGACGACTTTTCTCGACGTTGCCCACGAGATGGCGATTTTCGAGCTGCTTTCGTCTCTGGCGCGGGGTGGCCTGTCGGTCCTGCTGGTGAGTCATCAGCTCAATCTGCTCGCGCGCTTCGCCGACACGATCGTGCTGCTCGATCACGGAAAGGTTGCGTTGAGTGGCCGCCCGAATGATGTGATGAAAGCCGAGCGACTCGAATCGATCTACGGCTGGCCCGTTGTGATTACGCGTGACCCGGCCGTTGGCGCGCCGGCGCTCGTTCCCCTTCGCCGCCCTTTACGAACATGAACAGTTCATCAGTGAGAAAAGAACGATGAAGACAAAACGTATCGTATGCGTCTGCGTGGTTGCCGCCTCTATGTTTAACGGCAGTCTGAACGCGCAGAGTCCTGACACGACCACCCTCGAGCCCGTTGTGGTGTCGGCGTCGACGCAGCCGAGAAAAGCTGATGCGCTGTCTCAGGCCGTGACTGTTCTGTCGGGAGATGATCTTCGCGCTCGTGGAGTTACACGGGTGTCCGACGCGTTGCGCGAGGTGCCTGGTGCTCAGCTGGTTCAGAGTGGATCCTTTGGCTCCCTGACGTCGCTGTTTCTGCGCGGTGGAGAGAGCCGGTACACCAAGGTTCTCATCGACGGCGTGCCCGTGAACTCGGCAGGCGGTGCGTTCGACTTCGGGCATCTCACGACTGACAACATCGATCGCATCGAGATCGTGCGCGGCCCGGCGAGCGTGCTATACGGTGCCGACGCTGTCACCGGCGTAGTTCAGATCTTTACGCGTCGCGGCACTACCCGTCCATCGGCGAACCTGTCCGCGCGTGGTGGAACGTATGGAACCCTCGATGCCGACTCTGGCATTCTTGGAGATGCGGGAATCGCGAACTACTCCCTCGGTGCAGGCCACCATTCGAGTGACGGCATTCTCCAGTTCAATAATGAGTATCGTAACGGGACGCTAAGCAGCTCGGTTGGTCTTGGCAGCAACGACCGCGGCGAAGCGCGCGTATCCGCGCGCTACACGACCGCCGAGTTTCATTATCCGACTGACTTTACCGGTCAACCCGTCGACACGAACTCGTACCGGGTGCAACATCGCCTGACGGTTGGGCTGGACGCGAGCCGTAATCTCGGCGCGCGCGCACAGGCGCGGCTTCTCGCCGGTACCAACGATGTCTACGATCTCACCGAAGACATAGCCGTGCCGTTCGGGGCTGCAGCGCCCGAGCACTCCGCATTCCGCTCGCGCGGCTATCGTCGCAACGTCGAGGGGCGTCTCGCACTGTTCCTTCCAACCAGCAGCGCCTTGACCCTGGGCGCGGTGCTGGAACAGGAGCACGAAAACAGTGCCAGTGGCTCAGGTGCGGTCGGGTCCTCGACGACGCAAACAGATGCGTTCGATGCCACTCGGCACAACGTTGCGTACTATGCAGAGCTTCTTGGCAATCCAGTCGATCGACTCTCGTTTACTCTGAGTGGAAGGGTCGACGACAACTCCGATTACGCCCGGTACGCGACGTACCGCGTTGGCGGCAACCTCGGAATTCTTGGCGGGCTTCGTCTCAGAGCTTCGCTCGCGAGCGCGTTCAATGCGCCAGCGTTCAATGAGCTGCGGCCGACCCTTTACACCGTCGGCAGCCCCGACCTTCGGCCGGAGAAAATCCATTCAGCTGAAGTCGGGGTGATCGGATTTCTTCCCGGCGATATCGCCCGACTCAGCGCGAGCTACTTCACCCAACGTTTTGGTGACTTGATCCAGTACGTCAGCGGCGGGCCACCGGATTTCAAGGGCAGCTACGCGAATCTCAATGCCGCAGAGTCCAACGGATACGAAGCGGAGTTGCAATTGCTGCTTACATCCCACTGGCGAGGCAACGCCAGCCTCACCGTCATCAATCCGCGTGTGGACAAGGTCGACCCTTCCTATGAGGGTACGGAACGCGCGGGTGACGCGCTGCTGCGGCGTCCCAGTCACTCCGGAACGTTTGGGGTGTCGTACTTCGACGTGAGCGGCTTTAATCTGACCAGCGCGTTAACCTACGTCGGGAAACGGCCGGATCTCGACTTCGCACAGTTTCCGTCGCCACGAGTCGCGCTGCCGGCTTACACCAAGGTCGACATCTCTGGTGAGTTGCCGCTGCTCAAACAGTCGACGAAACTGACGCTGACAGCGCGTGTCGAGAATCTGTTCGACCGCCGGTATGAGGAGGTTCTGCACTTCGCAACGCCCGGCAGAACGATTCTGATTGGTGGGAGGGCAGCGGCGATTTTCTGACGTGCGAGCGGTTTGTCCCGCGTTTACATTCTTGGGATGTCGCTGCTGGTTACCGACGCGATTGTTCTGCACGCGTTCGATTATCTCGAAAGCTCACGCATCATCCGACTGCTGACCCGCGATGCGGGCGTGCAATCCGTGCTCGCCCGCGGAGCCCGCAAATCGCGCGGTCGCTACGGCTCGGCGCTCGATCTGTTCGCTGAGGGATCGGCGCACCTTTACATCAAACCGAATCGCGAGCTGCACAATCTTTCATCGTTCGAGCTCTCGCGTGCCCGCAGCGAACTTGCCTTCGACATTGGCCGCTTCACCGCGGCAGCAGCGATCACCGAGCTGGCGCTTCGGTTCGGCGGCGAGGAGGCAAATCCTCTCTTGTACGAAACCGTAGCGGAGAGCCTCGACACGCTGACGCACTCCTCGCCCGGGACAACCGTTGAGGACGGATTGGCAGGCTGTTGGCGAATTATCTCGGTGCTGGGCTTCACACCAGAGCTCTCGAGCTGCGCGCTTTGTCACACACCCCTTCGCGACGCCGATGATGCCACCTTCTCGCACGCCGCCGGGGGCATCGTTTGCCCGTCGTGTAGCAGACTGGCGCCGGCCGGGCGACGGCTTCCATCGGGTGCACGGACCACGATCCGCAGCTGGCTCGAGGAAGAAGTACCACCGGTCGGCGCCGTTCGTGGAGATGCGCCGCTTCACCTTGGCGAAAACGAAGGCCGATCGCACCAGCGG
>Ga0075436_100002528_pt1 | contig 12591 bp, 7 predicted proteins | sample RhiMethybrSRZTD5_FD_75303 | JGI IMG/M metagenome (GOLD analysis project Ga0075436, IMG submission 75303) | Populus rhizosphere microbial communities from Tennessee, USA - Rhizosphere MetaG P. TD hybrid SRZTD5 | ecosystem: Host-associated > Plants > Roots > Rhizosphere > Soil | place: USA... | reverse complement strand
CAGCCATCCGGCGCCCTACACGCGTCAGGTTGCCGTGTACGTGCCGAGCCACTACGTTCCAGGCACGATCGCGCCGCTCATCGTCGGCGCCGACGGCCCCGATCCGCTGCTGTTCACGGCACTCGACAACCTCATCGCGCAGAAGCGCGTGCCAGCGATGGTCGCCGTGTCGATCGGCAACGGGAGCGGCGACGCGCAGGGCAGCGAGCGCGGTCTCGAGTACGACACGATGTCGGGCAAGTACGCCGACTTCGTGGAAACAGAAGTGCTGCCGCTCGTCGAACAACAATTCAGCGTGAAGCTGACCCGCAATCCGGATTCGCGCGCGACGATGGGCTGCAGCTCGGGGGCGGCGGCGGCGCTGAGCATGGCGTGGTATCGAACCGATCTGTACCACCGGGTGTTGTCGTACTCGGGCACGTTCGTCAACCAGCAGTGGCCGTACAACCCGGAAACCCCGGGCGGCGCCTGGGAGTATCACCGCACGCTGATTCCGAACGGTCCCGCGAAACCGATCCGCATCTGGATGCACGTGAGCGATCGCGACCTCCTGACGCAGCGCACTGACGGCATGCACGACTGGGTGCTGGCGAACGAGAACATGGCCAAGGTGCTCGCCGCCAAGAACTACCAGTACCAATTCGTGTTCGCTCGCAACGCCGGCCACTGCGATCGCGCCGTCAAGATGCAGACGCTGCCCCAGGCGCTCGAATGGCTCTGGCACGGCGTCCATACTGAATAGTCAGTACGCCTCCTGTCGCTCATCACGGCCGCCCGGCGCACGATGCATCGGTGCGGGGGCCGGGATATGATCGAGCGCACGGTGACCCACACGTTCAACTCGACCGCAGGCTCCGTCGGGACGGTCGAGACGCAATTCCTCGACCTGCCGGACCCGCTTCCGCTCGACTGCGGACGCGAGCTGCACCCGATTCGGATCGCATACGAGACCTACGGAACGCTCTCGCGCGCGCGCGACAACGTGATCCTCGTGTGTCACGCGTTGAGCGGCGACGCGCATGCCGCGGGGCTGACGACCGCGCCGGTCGCGGCCGGCACGCGCGACGGCTTCCGTGCGGACGAGCGTGACGCCGGCGGCAGCCAGGGTCTCGGATGGTGGGACGGCATGATCGGCCCGGGGAAGGCGTTCGACACCAATCGGTTCTTCGTCGTCAGCACGAATCTGCTCGGCGGCTGCCGCGGCACCACCGGCCCTTCGTCGACCAATCCCGCGACCGGCCGCCCGTACGGGTCGGATTTCCCGGTGATCACCGTCGCGGACATGGTGCGCTGCGAGCGCGCGTTCCTGAACGCGATCGGCATCACGCGCCTCGCCGCCGTGTCGGGCGGATCGCTCGGCGGCATGCAGGCGCTCGAGTGGGCCGTGCAGTTCGGCGATCAGGTCGACGCGATCATCCCGATCGCGAGCACGCACGCGCTCGAGCCGCAGGGCGTCGCGTGGAACGCGATCGCGCGCAACGCGATCACCGCCGACCCCGACTGGCAGGGCGGGCACTACTATGGCACCGGGCGCGCGCCGAACGCAGGAATGGGCGTCGCGCGGATGGTCGGCCACATTACCTATCTGTCCGCGCAGTCGCTGGGAGCGAAGTTCGGTCGGCGGCTGGGTTTCGGCGACGACATCCGCTACGTCCTGACCGAACCGGAGTTCGAAGTCGAGAGGTATCTGCGGCACCAGGCAGCGAGCTTCGTGAAGCGGTTCGACGCGAACACGTATCTGTACATGTCGCGCGCGCTGTCCTACTTCGACCTCGCGCGCCAGTACGGCGGCGGCCGGCTCGCGCACGCGCTGCGGTCGGTCGCGGCGCGGACGCTTCTGATCGCGTTCAGCTCGGACTGGCTCTATCCGCCGTCCGGGTCCGAGGCGCTGGCGGCGGCGCTTCGCGCCAACGGCTGCGAAGTCGAGCTGCACGTGATCGAGGCGCCCTACGGACACGATTGCTTCTTGCTGGAGGAGGCGCGCCAGACGCCCATGATCCGGCAGTTTCTCGCGCGCTAGCCGGTGCGGAACCCGCCTGGCCGGCGCCTTCGCCGCCGTGAGGAGACAGTGTGATGGAACAAGCCCGCCGCTTTGGATTTGAGACGCGTCAGGTGCATGCCGGGCAGCGCCCGGATCCGAATACCGGCGCGCGCGCCGTCCCGATCTACCAGACGACGAGCTACGTGTTCGAGGATCCGGAATCGGCCGCCGCGTACTTCAACCTGCAGGAGTACGGGAATACCTACTCGCGCATCATGAATCCGACCGTGGCGGTGTTCGAGGAGCGAATGGCGAACCTCGAGAGCGGCTGTGGCGCGGTCGCGTTCGCCAGCGGCATCGCGGCGCAGGCGGCGGCGCTGTTCACGATGCTGACGCCCGGTGATCACGTCGTGTCCTCGTCCGCGCTCTACGGCGGCACGGTCAACCAATTCAAGCATCTCTTCCGCAAGATGTCGATCGAGCTGACGTGGGTCGATCCCGACGATCTCGACGCGTGGAAGCGCGCGGTGCGACCGACGACCAAGGCGTTCTACGGCGAGACGATCGGCAACCCGGGCGGCAACGTGCTCGACATCGCCGGGGTGGCCGCGATCGCGCACGAGCACGATCTGCCACTCGTCATCGATAACACTTTTGCGACGCCGTATCTCTGCCGGCCGATCGAGTGGGGCGCCGACATCGTCGTGCACTCGGCGACGAAGTTCATCGGCGGACACGGCACCAGCATCGGAGGTGTGGTCGTCGACTCCGGGTCGTTCAACTGGTCGAACGGGCGCTATGCGGTGGTCGCCGACCCGTCGCCCGCGTACCACGGTCTGCAGTTCCACGAGACCTTCGGCACCTACGGGTACCTGATGAAGCTGCGTGCCGAGACGCTGCGCGATCTGGGCGCGGCGATGAGCCCGTTCAACGCCTTTCTGTTCCTGCAGGGACTTGAGACGCTGTCACTGCGAATGGCCCGACACGTGGAGAACGCCGCGGCCGTGGCGCGCTATCTCGAGTCGCACGCTCTCGCCTCGCAGGTCACGTATCCGGGCCTCCGTTCGAGCCGGTATCGACCGCTCGTCGACAAGTATCTGCCGCTCGGGGCGGGCGCCGTCTTCTCGTTCGACTGCCGCGGCGGGCGCGCCGCCGGCCAGGACTTCATCCGCGGCGTCACGTTGTGGTCGCACCTGGCGAATGTCGGCGACTCGAAGAGCTTGATCATTCATCCCGCCAGCACGACCCACCGGCAGCTCGGAGACGAGGAGCTTCGTGCGGCGGGCGTCGCGGCGGGGACGATCCGGCTGTCGGTCGGCATCGAAGCGATCGACGATCTGATCTGGGATCTCGAGCAGGGCTTTGCGCGCATCGCCACGTCGGCGGCCAACGAGGTGGCCTCGCTGTGAGCCCGTCCTTCGATCTCACCCGCTATCAGGATCCGTTGACGATCCAGCGCGTCATCCACGCCGCGAAGACGATCGCGATCGTCGGGCTGTCGAAGAACCAGATGCGGTCGAGTCATTTCGTCGGCTTCTACCTGCGGCGGCACGGCTACCGCGTGATCCCCGTGAATCCGCGGGAGTCGGAGGTGTTCGGCGAACCGAGCTACAAGGCGTTGACCGATGTGCCCGGCCACGTCGACGTCGTCAACGTCTTTCGCGCGCCGGACGCGGTGCCTGGCATCGCGGAGGAAGCGGTGGCGATCGGCGCGTCGACGCTGTGGTGTCAGTTCACCGTCGTCAGCGAGGAAGGAGGGCGCATCGCGGAGCGCGGCGGGCTGTCGGTCGTCATGGACCGCTGCCTCAAGGTGGAGCATGCGCGGTACATCGGACGCATGCACTGGCTCGGGTTCAACACGGAGCGCATCACGTCGGTCCGCGGCGGCCTTCAGTAGCTCCGAGGTCCCGGGACGTTGACCTTCGATCCCTCGCGAATTTCGTCGGTGCCACGTCGAACGATCGTGTCGCCGTCTTTCAGCGCGCCGAACACTTCGATGAGGTCGCCGACGCGCGCCCCCCGGCTCACATTCACCCATTGCGCGACGCCGTTGTTCACGCGAACCACAAACGTGCGCTCGGTGGTCGTAACGATGGTGGTGGGCGGCAGGAGCAGAGACGCCTGCGGGCGCCTGACTGGCCATTGCACTTCGGGGTACATGCCCGCGCTGAGCCGGAGGTCCCGGTTCTTGACGTCGAGCTCAACGGCCATCGTCCGGGTTTTCTCGTCGAGATCGTGCGCGACGAGACTCGCGATTCCATAGAACGTCTCGCCGGGATACGCGGGCACTGTGAACGGCACGCGAGCATCCTTCACCATCGAGCCGACCAGCGCTTCAGGTACCGCGACCACCAGACGCAGGCGCGAGACCTGATGCAGTCTGAGGAGCGGCGTCGATCCGGTGCCGGGTCCGACCAGCGCGCCGGGATGGACGTTTCGCTCCGTGATGATGCCCTCGAAGGGCGCCTTGAGCGTCAGATACTGTTCGAGGTCCTTGACCGACTGGACCTGCGCCTGTGCAGCCTTGACCGAATCGTCGTACGAGCGCACGAGGGCCTGCGCGGCCTCCGCATTTTTCTGCGCGACGACGACGTCGTTCTCGGCGACGACGCCGGGCGTGGCCGACGCGGCCTTCAATCGATCGTAGGTACTTTGCGCCGCCGCGAGCTTGGCGTCGGCCTCGGCGCGCTGCAGGCCGAGCGCCTGCGCCTTGGACTGCGCTTCGAGGACTTGCGCCTGCATCTCCGGCGCTTCGAGCGTCACCAGCACCTGCCCCTGCCTGACGGTGCTGCCCCGGTCGACGGTCACGCGCTTCACGAAGCCCGGCAGCTTGGCGTAGATCGGAACGGCAAGATACGGCTGGAACTCGCCCGGGAGTTTGACCTGCCGCTCGACGGCCTTCGAGGTGACGCGAACGACCTCCACTGACGGCTGCGCGGGCGCCGGCGCCGGTGTCTGCGCCGCGGCGGTTGCGGCGAACACCGCCGCGCTCGACGCGAGGAAGCGTCCGCGTCTAGCTGCGTTTGTCATAGTGTGCGCTCGTGGGGTCATCCGGATCCAAGGTTGGCGAGAGCGTGCGGACTCGCGCCTGCAGGAGCGCGTACATGGCCGGCAGCACGACGAGCGTCGCGAGCGTCGCAAACAGCAGGCCGCCGATCACCGCGCGGCCCAAGGGAGCGGTCTGCGCTCGCTCGCCCGTGCCGAGAGCGAGGGGGATCATGCCGGCAATCATCGCCGTCGCCGTCATGAGAATGGCGCGCAGGCGGCCGTGGCCCCCTTCTATTGCCGCGTCACGGGGTGACGCGCCCTCGCGCCGCGCATTTTCCGCGAACGTCACCAGAAGAATGGCGTTCGCCACCGAGATGCCGATGGCCATGATCGCCCCCATGAACGACTGCACGTTCAGCGTCGTTCCGGTGAGAAGCAGCATCACGAGCACGCCGCAAATCACCGCTGGCACCGGCGAGATGACCGCGAGCGCCAGTCGAACGGACTGAAAGTTTGCGGTCAGCAGCAGAAAGATGACGAGAATCGAAAGGAGGAGGCCGCTTCGCAGGCCGGCGAGCGTCTCCTCGAACGCCGGTACCTGGCCTCGATTATTGATGGTGATGCCGCGGGGCGGTGCGCCCGCGCGCGCGATCGCCTGCCGGATCTCGGTGACCGCCCGACCGAGCGGTTCGCCGTGCACGTTGGCCGTGAAGCTGACGACGCGCTGCATGTTGTAGCGGTCCACCTCGCCCGGCGTGGTGCCGTAGTCGACGGTGGCAACGTCGGAGACCAGCGGGCGTCCGATGCCGCCCGCGTTGCGCGCCATCACCGGCAAGTCGGCGACGTCCTCGATTGACGCCATCTTGGCTTGCGGAATCTCGACCTGGATCTGGAACCCGTTGCCGCTTCCCGGGTCGCGCCAGAAATTCAGATCGGTATAGCGGCTCGATGAGGTCGCGGTCGCGAGCGACCGCCCGACGTCGGCGGCCGTCACGCCGAACTGCCCCGCCCGATCGCGATTGATCTGGATCTGCAGCGAGGGGTAGTCGAGCGCCTGCGCGTGCTGCAGATCCCGCAACGCATCGATCTTCACCAGCTCGGCCCGGATCTTCTCCGCGAAGGCGCGCGTCGCCGGCAGCGCCGGCCCCTGGACGGCGACTTCGATCGGCGTCGGCGAGCCGAAGCTCATCACCTGACTGATGATGTCCGCCGCCTCGAAGGAGACCGCCACGTCGGGCAGCGCCTTCTTCAAGTCGTGGCGCAGTTGCTCCTTCAACGCCTCCGTAACGGCGGGCGCCTCGGGTTTCAGCGATACGCCGACGACCGCTTCGTGTTGACCGCTGGCGAAGAGGTAAATCGTGTTGATCGGGTAGTTCGGCGTCTGCACGCCGATGAAGCCGGTCGTGATCTCGACATTGTTCGGTCCGACCAGGTTTTTGATCACGTCCATCGCCCTCATCTCGATCAGCTCGGTGCGTTCGAGCCGCGTGCCGGTTGGCGCGCGCAACCGGAGCTGGAGCTGCTTGGTCTCCACTGCGGGAAAGACCTCCGTGCCGATCCGAGGCAGCAGGAGCGCAATGAACGCAATCGTCGCCAGCAGATAGACACCGATGACGGCCCATCGCAGCCGCAGCACCGATTCGAGCCGTCCGCGATACGAAGACCTGAGGCGCTCGACGAAGCGCGGCTCGGCGTGTTGTCCTGCCCGTAACATCCAGGTCGACAGCACGGGCACGAGCGTGCTCGACAGCACATACGAGGAAACCATCGCGAAGCCGACCGCGAGCGACAGCGGGACGAAGAGCTGTCTTCCCACGCCGGCCATGAACAGCGCCGGGATGAACACCGACAGAACGCACAGCATCGACAGCAGCCGCGGCGTGATCGTCTTCTGGCAGGCCTCGAGCACCGCCCGGGCCTTGGCGATGCCGCTGCCCAGATGCGTGTGGATGTTTTCGATCTCCACGGTCGCCTCGTCGACGAGCACTCCTACAGCGAGCGCCAGGCCGCCGAGCGTCATGATGTTGATCGTCTGACCGGTCAGCCACAGGCAGACGACCGCCGAGAGGATCGAAAACGGAATGGTGACGACGACGATGAGCGAACTGCGAAAATCCCGGAGGAAGATCAGCACCATCAAGCCGGTCAGCAGCGCGCCGATCAGCGCTTCCCCAATCAGCCCGTTGAGCGCGCCGACGACGTAGCGGGACTGATCGAAGACGAGGTCGATCTTCACGTCTTCAGGCGCCACGTTCTGCATCGCGGGCAGCGCTCGCCGGACGTTGCGAATGACGTCCAGGGTTGAAGCATCAGCGCGCTTGGTGACCGGAATGTAGACCGTCCGCTTGTCGTCGACGTGCGCGTAGCCGACGACGATGTCCGCCGTATCGGTGATGGAGCCGACGTCGCGCAAATACACGGTCGGACCGGCGCCCACGCGAAGCGGCGCGTCGAGCAGCTCCTGGATGTTGCCGCCGAGCGTGGCGTTGGTCGACGCGATCCGAATCAGGTCGCCGGTTCGCACGTTGCCCGACGGCAGCACGATGGTCGCGCGATTCAACGCGGTCACGACCTCGTCGGGTGACAGCCGGTACTGTCTGAGCTTCTCCGGATCCACGCGGACCACGATCGTGCGCTGACTGCCGCCAAACGGCGGCGGCGCCGACACGCCCGGCAGCGTCGCGAAAATCGGGCGGACGCGATTGAGCGCGATGTCCTGCATTTCCGGCACGCTGCGCGTCGAGCTCGAGAACACGAGCTGCGCCACCGGCACGCTGCCGGCATCGAACCGCATGATGAACGGCGGGACGGCGCCGGTCGGCATGAACGCGCGGGCGCGGTTGACGTAGCCCACGACTTCACCCATCGCCTGGCTCATGTCCGTGTCGGGGTGGAACACCAGCTTCATCAGCGCGATGCCCTGGATGTTCTTCGACTCCACGTGCTCGATGCCGGTGATGTACAGGAAGTGGTACTCGTAGTAGTACGTCAGATACCCTTCCATCTGCGACGGATCCATCCCGCCGTACGGCTGCGCCACGTAGATGGCTGGCGCCCCCAACTGCGGGAAGATGTCAACCTTCATCTGCCGGATGGCCATGATCGACGTCAGCGCGGCTGCGACCACCGCTACCAGAATCGTGACCGGCCGACGCATGGCCGTGAACACTAGCCACATGAGATGTCTCCCTGAACCGTCACACGTCCGATCACGGTTTGATCTGCTCGAGAAACGGCGCGAGATTGCCGTGCGCCTGCGCCGTCGCGAGCAACGCCCGCCACACCCCGAGGCGCGCGACCGCATCGTCGGCTTCTGCCTGCGCGAGCAGGCGCTGCGCTTCGGCCACCTCGACGACGCTCGCGAGCCCGTTTTGATAGCGGGCGCGCGCCTGGCTCTCGCCCGCCGTGGCGGCCTGCCGTTCAGCCGGCGTGTTTCTGGCGATCTCGGTCGACGCCTTCACGAGCGCGCGGGCCTTCACGTCCTGCGTCGTCAGCGCCTGAATCGTTCGATCGTAGTGCGCGCGCTCGGCCACCTCGTTCTGTGTCTCGACGCGCTTGCGCGCGTTGATGGCAAAGAGGTCGAACGCGGGGAACGTGACCGATGCGCCAACCGCCCAATTCGGCACCTGCAGCCACAGGCCGTTCCCGAACGAGGGCACGCCGGCAGTCTCCGCGCCCGTCCCGCGGGCGGCGAACGTGGACTCGAGCGTGATGTGCGGGTAGTACGCGGAATCGAGCGCACGCTCACGGGCGCGGACGATGTCAATCGCCGCCTGTCCGGCGCGCGCGGCTGGATGCGTGTTCAGATCGGCCGGCTCGATCGTGAACTGCGGCACCGCGGCCAGGGATCCGGCGGCCAACTCGAACGATGCGCCGGCTGCCCCCACGGCATCGGCAAGCGATGCGCGTGCCACCTCGGAGATCTGAACGGCTTGACTCAGCTGGTTGTTCGCGACCGCGAGCTCCGCTTCGGCACGCGACTGATCGGCGCCGGGCCGCAGCTGGTTCTGTACCAACGTGCGGACGTTACTCGAGAAGATCTGCAGCCGATCGACGTTCGCCCGAGCGGCGCGAACCGATTCGTCCGCGGCGAGGACGGTGAGGAACGCATCGGCGGCGGCAGACGCGACATCGAGCTCGGTGAGCGCTGATTGATTCTTCGCGAGCGAGGTTTGTGCACGGGCGACGTCCACGCCGGCTTTTCGTTGCCCGAAGTCGATCGCCTCCCACGACAACAGCACCGCGCCGGCGCTGCCCCAGACGCTGTCGGCAAGGGATCGCGTCCCCAGCACCGGCCCGGTCATTGAAAAGAGGGTGGACTGCGGAAAGAGCAATCCGAACACGTTATTGGTAGTGGCCCGGTTCTCCTGCCACAGCATGTCGAGGCGCGGAAGATAGGCCGTCCGCGCCACACCCACGCCTTCTTCCGCCGCCTGCGCGCGCGCACGGCTTTCCTTGATCGCCGGGTAGTTCTTGAGCGCCAGCTGAATGGCGTCGTTCAGGGTAAGCGGACCGGAACTCGGATTCTGCGCCGCCGCATCAGACTGGTAAAGGACGCAGCCGAGACATGCGAGCCCGATCCACCGAACATGACGACCCACAGCGCGCTGACGCATCAAGATTCTCCTGCGAAGCCGCCAGCGGCGAACCCGCGCGCCATCGCCTGCAGAGCAGAGGCCTTCTGGTCGCCGCGATGATTCAGCGTCACTTCCGCGAATCGAGTCGCATCGAACGGGGTCGCGCCTTCGCGCTTCGCCGCCGCCAGCAATTCACTCTCCGGCACGAACATGAACTCGGCGTCGTGATCGATGAGCCGCTTGATCAACCACGGGCATGCGACGCGATCGACCTTGATGTTCTCTCGAGTAATCCACCGCATGGATGTTCCCTTCTTCAACGGCTACTGCTTCGTGGCCGCGGCTACTGCTTCGTGGCCACCTTGCGCGTGAGATCCGCCGGTTTGCCGTGCGCACGCACGTGCATGTAGTACATCCGCGGCTCGTCCCAAGGAAATGATTATGAAGCGCGGTGAGTCGATGCCGTTGTCGAGCACTGCGGTCGTCTCGACAATGAGAACCGCACTCGACACGAATGGTATCGGTATGCGCGCGGTCCGATCCTGACTTTTGTGTCAGGAAGGCGTCAAGCTCGAAAACGGATCGCGCTCGGTCGCTTGGCGTAAAGGTTCCGAAAATCCAGCTACATCCTCGTCCGTGCGTAGACGTCGACCGATCACACGAACGTTCGTGAGCGATGTACTCGAGAGAATCCGTTCTGCGCAATGTGCGTTTCCATCTCGACCGGTGCATGCACAAACGTGCGAAATGGATTTGCCGAACAGTCACCCTCGGCTGGTATCGCTTCTGGAGCGACCTCGGCTATCCCGCCGGGGCGCTGCTCGCCGGAGTAGTCAGTGCACAATTCGGACTCGTCTGCGCCGTCTACTTCGCAGGTGGGCTCATGTTCACGTCCGGCGTGGTGGCGGCATGGTCGATGACGGGCGCAACGCGTCAGAAAGTGGAGGTCGACGATGCGGAGTCTGCTCGGATGCGGGTTGGCGCTCCTCGTCGCGCATGACGTGCAAACGACCGTGACGCAGACGCAGATCGAGCGTCGTCGCAGCGATGGCCCCGCTTGCCGCGGTAGGTGTCCTCGGTGAGAACGTGGCATTGGCGCAAGTGGCGTACAAGGCCCGATTTCCAAGCGTGCTCGAGAGACCACTCCGACATCTCTCGGCTTTAGAATCAGCCGTTTACGGAGGCACCGAGCGTCCCGCCGTTGAGAATTGCGTCAGACCTCACAACCTTCTGTGATCACTTACGGCGTTTTCGCAGAGTTTGGACCCTCGACTCGATCGCCGCCCAAGCGACTCGTCCTTTTAGCGTCACCCGACTGATCGGCGCCCGTGCGGTCGTAGAATCGGTCGTACCTCGATGACACTGGTGACCAGGGTTCGTCCAGGGGGCGGATGGGTGATCGTCGCGATCACGTGCCTCGTCCTGTGTGGCCGACTGGTCGCCGAACTCACCGCGCAAACGAACACCGCAGAAATCCAGGGCGTCGTCCGAGATCCGCTTGGAGGGCTGCTGCCGGGGGCGTCTGTCGTCGTGATCCACGTCGTCAGCGGACGCCGGGTCGAACGCACGTCAGACGACACCGGTCGGTTTTTCATTCCCGGACTGCCGGTGGGTGAGTACGCCGTCACCGTGACCCTTGATGGATTCAAGACGGTGACGCGTTCGAATGTGATCGTTCAAGTGGGTCAGCGTGTCGACGTCCCGATCATGCTCCCGCTCGGCGAGCGGACGGAGACAGTAACGGTGAGCGGCGCCGTGCCGCTGCTGCAGACGAACAACGCCGAAATCAGCGACGTCATCGACAATCGCCGCGTGCAGGAACTGCCGCTCAATGGCCGTCAGTTCCTTCAACTGGCACAGTTAAGCGACGGAGTCGTCGTCCCGCCTGGCGGCACGCGCGGCGCCGCGCTCGAGCAGGCTGGTACGCTCCCGGCGGTCCTCGGCCAGCGAAGTGGTCACAACATCTATCTGCTGGACGGCGTGAAGGTAACCGACGAATTCTTCAACAACCTCGTCGTCAGCCCGTCTGTCGATGCCATCCAGGAGTTCAAGATTCAGAAAACCCTGTACCCCGTTGAATTCGGGGGCAAGGCATCCGCCCTCATCAATGTCGTCACCAAATCAGGCAGCAATGCGTTTCACGGGGGCGTTGTGGAGTTTTTCCGCACCGACGAGCTCGATGCGCGGAACTACTTCGATGACTCGCGGCAGCCGGTTCCGCCGCTCCGTCAGCACCAGTTCGGCGCGCACGCCGGTGGACCCCTCCGCCGGAATCGGACGTTCTTCTTCCTCGACTACGAGGGCCATCGCGTCGACCGTTCGGTGACGCAGACGTTCTCGGTGGCCACAGTGGCGATGCGGAACGGAAACTTCGCAGGACTCCCCGCATTGTGCGATCCGTTGACGAGAACTGCCGACGGCTGCACGTCGTTCGCGGGGAACCAGATTCCGTCGTCACGACTCAGTCCGGTTGCCATCGCATTGCTGCAACGCGTGCCACAGCCGACCGCGTCTGGAGCGGTTCAGAATCTGTTGGCGGTCGAACCCGAGCACGCGCCGATGAATCAGGGCACGGTACGCGTGGACCATCGGCTGTCCGACGATGACACGATGTTTGGGCGATTCACAGCGTACGGCGCGCGTGACGTCCAACCGTTCGGTACCGGTTCCCTGAACGAAAGCTTGATTCCGGGATTCGGCCGCGAAGTGACCACCCGCAGCCGGAACGTCGCTCTGAGCTACACCCACACGTTCTCGACTACCGTACTCAACGAACTGCGGTTCGGCTGGCTGACCGCGGTGGGTGGTCAGGCGAGCCCCAATCAGGGCACGTCGTTCGCCGCTGCGACCGGTCTGCAGGGTGTGACGACCAATCCGCTCGACACCGGGTATCCACAGATGTCGTTTGCCGGACTGTTCAGCACGATCGGCGATCCGACGTCATTCGTATCGCGGGACAACCGGAGCGTCGAGCTGTATGACAGCGTGCTGATCGACCGCGGCGCGCATCGGCTGAAGGTCGGTGGATACCTGTTTCATCTGTCC
>Ga0075436_100002527_pt1 | contig 12591 bp, 7 predicted proteins | sample RhiMethybrSRZTD5_FD_75303 | JGI IMG/M metagenome (GOLD analysis project Ga0075436, IMG submission 75303) | Populus rhizosphere microbial communities from Tennessee, USA - Rhizosphere MetaG P. TD hybrid SRZTD5 | ecosystem: Host-associated > Plants > Roots > Rhizosphere > Soil | place: USA... | reverse complement strand
TCCCACGCGCCGGGCGTGAACGGCCACTGCAGGGTTCTGCACGCCTCCTTCCACGCGACCCATGCCGCCTCGGACGGGATCGACGGCACGTAGCCCAGCGTCAGATACGTCTTGAGGGCCGGAAGCCGATACGACTCGGTGTGCAGCTGGATGGCCGTATAGCCGGCGTCGAGGAAGCGCCGGGTCGCGTGCGCCGTTAGGCAAAGCCCCAGGCGCCGGCCGCGGTGCTCCGGATGACACGCCACCCAACCCACGTCGCCCATGAAGGGCGAGCGGCCCGTGTAGTTGTGCAGGCACATCGCCGTGGCGATGGGCCGGTCCGACGGATCGGTGGCGAAGAACCAACCGTCCGGGATGATGCGGCTCATGTTGTAGGCGAGCTTCGCATCATCCCAGGGATCGAAGTCCATGAGCGACATGAGCGAGAGGAAGGCCTGCTCGTCGCCCGCGCGAAAGGTCCTAACGGAATACCCTGCCGCGGGATGCACTGCCGGACAATGGCGCCGCGAGGCCGCCGGCCACACCATGCGCAGCTGCGGTTCTTCGGGGTGGCGAGCGACCATGACGCGTCGATTGAGTTGCCCAGGAACGATCAAGATGCGTTCACAATGAGACTACTCTACCGCTCCCACTACGGCTGCGTCACCTTCACGTTGTCGTAGTAGCCGCCCGACGGACCCGCCGTGTCGTGCGAGAACATGCCTGCCTTGAGAAACACGGTCGGGAGCGCCGGCACGTTGGAGGCGCTGAACTGGTTGGCGCCATCGCGCAGCCATTGGCCGCTGGATGTGCCGGCGTCGTACGCGAACCGGTACTCGTGCCAGGCGCTGTCCTCGGCGAAGGGCGTGCTGGTCACCGTGCAATCGGCGCCTGCGCAGATGATGTACACCGCCGAGTCGCGGAACACGTGAACGATGGCAACGGGCGAGCCGGGCTGAACCAATCGGAACGCCGCCGACCCCGAGTCCACTCGAATGTCGGCGGTGATCGTTAGGCCGTTCGTCATCGAGGCAGTGGCGACCGTTTTCATGTCCGCGTTGCTGAGAAAGGCGGACGGCGCAGGGTCGCCGACGTTCGCATTGATGCTGGGGGTGCCGAGGAGGATCACCCAGTTGGAGAGCGATCCGTTGCCGAAGGTCTCGTCGAGGATTGTCGTCGGACCTCCGCCGTTGTTGCCGCCTCCGGTCGAAATGCTGCACGCCACTGCGCCTGCGCCGACGACAAATGCGCCCGCAACCATCGTGACTGCGCGCATAGGGCCCCCCGACGTGCGTCAATGCACGTCTCGCCCGCATCGATGCGGGCGGCATTGTTGGGTGTTACTGCCTAACGCTGCGATCGGTCGCCGCCAGGCTGGGCTGACCGGCGACTCGCCGCGATGGCCCCACTATATGGCGGCCCGGTCTCCAACGCGATACGTCACGCTCGAGGCCGGTTGTGCGTGCCGGCAAGCTCAGACGTGGGGATGCCGCTGAGCACGCCGGAGCTGTTCCGTCACGGCACGACCGTCAGCGTGAGCCCGACACTCCGCGTGCTCGGCACGCCGAATGTCTCGACGCCCTGCCCGGACCCGGTGTCGAACACGGACTGCGGGTCGAAGTTGGGCGCGTGGCTCACGACCAGAAGATTGCGGCCGATCGCCGCCACCTCGAGCGTCGTCAGGTGCATGCGCGCGGCAATGCGCGGCTGCACCGTGTAGCCCAGGCGCACCTCGCTCAGCTCGATCGCGCTCCCGTCGACGACGCTGAACTTCGCGTCGGAGCCGTCGTCTCCGTAGTACACTTCCGGGTTGATCGGGGTCGTGTTAGGCGTCCCGTCGCGGTTCACGCCCGGGAGGATGACGCCGCCCGGCTGTTGCCGGATGGCGACCGTCGATGCGAGCGTGCCGAGTATCGTGCCCCACCGGTTCGTGTTGCTGTACACGGTGGCGCCGTGCCGGCTGTCGACGAGCACCATGAGCGATACGTGCTTGTAGCGGACGTCGTTTTCGAGGCCGCCCACCCACGACGGCAGCTCGGAGCCTCGCGGCCCCGGGATGACCACGGGGTTGCCGCCATCGATCAGCGCGCGGCCTAACGAATCACGGAGCGGCACCTCGGCCACGATCGCGCCGAACGGCTGCCCGGACAGAAGCGACGCCACGCCGAGGGTGCCCAACGCCGGGGTGCGTCCATCGACCCGGCTTCGGTTGGCGCCGAATCGTAAGGCGGCGTCCCACTCGAAACTGCCGCTCCGGCGAATCGGCGACGCGCCCAGATTGAGCTCGACGCCGCGATCTTTCGTGACGAGCGGCGTTTCGGTGAAGCTGCCGAATGACGCCCCGAACGCCTGCATGAAGGTGCGCTCGTCGTAATAGGTCGCACTGAACGACATCCGGTCGTGCAAGAGCCCGAGGTCGACGCCCGCCTCCCAGGAGGTGGTGCGGTCGCGCGCCGTGAATGCGGCGTCGCCGGCAACCTGAGCCCAACTCGTGCGGAGCGTGCCGGAGGATACGGCCCCGCCGGACATCCCGTTAGGCGTGTGGCGCACGAAGTCGTAGGCGGCCGATACCGACGGGGAGAATGCGGGCCCATCGACCAGCCAGTCCTTCCGCCCCGTCGCATCGAGAAACGCAATGCTGTCGAATGCGAAGCCGACGCGCCCGTATGCGCTGTTGGTCTTGACGCGGATCGATTCATCGCCGATGACGCCGGTGCGTCCGAAATCGTCCGAGAAGCTGGTGCGTTCGGTGGTGCGGCCGCCGCGCGTGGCAACGCCGGCATCGACGCTCAGCCCGACCGAGGCGCCAAGGCCGCGCACGACACTCAGCATGAAATCGGAGTTCTGCTCGCGGTATGTCGTGCCGCCCAGCACCGTGAACCCGACCGATTGCAGCTGGTCGGGCACCTCCGGATCGCGTTGCAACTCGTGATCGTGCCACCAATCGATGCCCGTGCGAATCGATGCGGTCATCCACGGTGCGAATTGATAGTCGGCGCTGATGACGCCGATCGCGTGATCGCGCGCGTTGCGATTCACGTTGTCGTAGGCGTCCCAGTACGGGTTGTTGACCCCGAAGGCGACGGAGAAGGCATCGTGATGGTTGGTCAGCGCGTCCGTACGCAGGTGGGCGACGTCGATCGCGCTCCCGGCAAACACAAATGCAGCCAGCGCGTCGTCGCCCGATACGCCCTGGACGGGTTGATCGTTCGCATCGGCCTTGGCGTACTGGCCGTCGACGCGAATCCTGAGGCGAGGGAGCACCTCCATGCCTGCCGACAACGACGTGTTGAGCCGTGAGAGCCCGCTGTTCGGCTGCACGCCATCCTGGCTCACCTTGGTGATGCCTAACCGGAGGTCGCCGCGCGCGTTGGCCGCCGACACCGCCGCCGTCGTCGTCGACGTGTGACCCTGGACGAGAAAATCCTGCAGGTTGTTCGGTTGGGCGACGAGCAGCGCCGGCTGGCCGTTGCTCCACCATTGCACTTGATCCGTCCCATACACCGGCGGGCCCCACGCACCGATGCCGCCGGCGGAGTAGTTGCCGTTGCTGCCCAATGCGTAGCGGGTTTGGAACGCCGGCAGGCGCATGGGCGATTCGAACGTGAAGTCCTGCCGTGCGGTGAGGGAGAATCCGCGCGTGCCTGCCGCCGACCTGGTGGTGATGAGCACCGCGCCGTTCTGCGCGCGGCTGCCGTACAGCGCCGCGGCGTTAGGCCCATCGAGCACCGTCACGGATGCGACGTCGTTGGGGTCGATGTCGCCGATCGTGCTGCCGTAGTCCACGTCCTCCTGGTCGCCAAAGATCGTCTCATTGGCCACCGGCACGCCGTCGACCACGAACAAGGGCTGATCGTTCGCCGCCACCGTGCGCGCCCCGCGGAGCAAGAGGCGCACGGACGTCCCCGACGCGCCGGTGCCGCTGACGTCCGCACCGGCCACCCGGCCCGCGAGCGCGGAAATGAGGTTCGTCTGTCCGGCGGCGGCGATCGAGTCGCCGCCCACCGTCTGTTGGGCCGCGCCGAGCGATCGCGCATCGCGCTCGATGCCCAACGCCGTCACGGTGCGCTGCACGGAATCCTGCGGGGTGCCGGGCACCAGCGATGCCGGAGACGCGTGTTGCGCGGCAAGACGGGGGCCGAGCACGATCAACGCGCCGATGGTCGCGGCGGCGCGACGTCCACGAGAAGCCATACGGTTGGATCTGCCGGAAGGAAGAAAAGAAGAAGTTGCGGGATGCGGAGATTGCCGAGCCGGTGCGTGCGGGAGGGGTAGACGCGCATTCGTTAGGACGCGCCGATTACGTTAGGCGCTGGCGCAGACGGCCGCAAGGGGCATGGTGTGCGCTCCTGTCGCGTTAGGCGCGTGTGACGCTCGGCATCGGATGAGGCCGCTGCGATCCGGCAGACGGGATCACGTCGCGCCCGTCGGCGTAGGTCTCGAGCACATTGAGGCTGGCACCGTGCGGCCGTCCGCTTTATCGTGTTTCGCCTGTCACAGTCGCGGAGGCGACATCCATGCGGGGGACTCTGATGTACACGTCGGGACTGCTGTTCCTGGCCACAGTCTCCAGTGCCCAGAGCGCGCATCCCAAGGGCGTGCCCTACGCGCTCCCGAGTTGGAACACGTTCCAAGATCCGGCAGAGGGCGCCTTCAGCATCGAGGTGCCCGCCGGCTGGAAGACAACCGGGGGCACGTATCGCTTTGGTGTACTCGATCCGCGCATCATGGTTGACATGGTGTCGCCGGACGGGAAGGTCGACATCCGTCTCGGCGATTATCGGATTCCGCCCTTCGCGCCGCTCACGCCCGCGCTGCGAAATCTGGGGTTCACCGAGGGACGTCTCTACAATCCGCGCAACGTGGCCCAGGAAATGGTTGCCAATTACCGGCCGGGATGGGTCTTCGCCGATGTCTATGGCCAGTCGCGGTTTTCCGGCGCTTGCTCGCCGCTCAAACTAAAATCAATGGAGCGCGAGACTCCGATTCACCAGAACGGGCTGAATCAGACCACGACAGCTGGGCAAGTGCTGTACAGCTGCGAGTCGAACGCGGGCCCTCTGGTGGCGTACGTGTTTGCCGAGACCCAGTTCACGCAGATGCAGGCGTCGGGCGCGTGGATGGTAACGTGGCTGTGCAGCTTTCTCGCGCCTCGCGCCCGTGCAGCCGAGACACTGCAGACAATGCTGCACGTGCTGAGCACGTTCGCCATCAGCCCGGACTGGTATTTTCGCCAACTGCAGATGAATGGGAGCGCTGCGGCGGGCGCGATGCAGGACTTCAAGCGAAACATGTCCGCCATCCAGGAGGACTATCAGCGGCGGACGGCCGCATCGCAGAGCCAATTCGACCAGTTCGATCGAGCGCTTCGAGGAGTGGACCTGACCACGGATCCGGTGGATGGCAAAGAGCGCGAAGTCCTGAGCACAGGCACGACGCACTGGATCAACGGCCTGGATCAGATCATCGATTCGCCCACGGCGCCCGGCGGCAATGTCCGGAGACTCCCCACGAAGCCATGATAGAAGCCCGAACCGGGTAAACCGACTGCCCCAGTCGTCGAGGGATGCTCCTGTATAGGACCAGGCTGGGACTCTATGGGAGAAACGTTCCTAACGCAAAGCCTAACGGATGGGGCGACATCCGAACCCTGGGTCGTCACCAGCGAGGCGAGGGCGCGCTCGGGTCCGGATCAGAGCGACTCCACATTGGCAGGCCACAGCTGTCGCACCGATTCCGTCCACGCCTGCTGATCCGAGCGATGGGCAGAAACGGGTGCCCGCAGCGCGGACACGGCCAACTACGCCAACGCACGATCAGCGCGACGAGAACCGCGAACGCGATACACCAGAACGCTTCGCCACTCCGAGTATCACGGCTCGGGTCGAGCCTGAAGCACGACACGCCGATCATGGCGATGACGCAGCCGACGACGGCCCAACGCCGAATTCGGTAGTCCCGCCAGGCCGCCTCGTAAGAGCCAAGCACCGGCATTGCCCCTCCGCATGCCTCTGGCGAACATGCGCGTTTTCCGGGAGTTGTGCCGCCTCACTGCGCGGTCGAAGCGCTCGTCCAACACGACACCACGGCGCTCCACCTCGACAAGTTACGGAACGAAGACCGCTCCATGCGGCATCGCCATCCCTTTGACGCCGTTCGGCCAGCTCGAGCGGTCGTAGCTTATCCCGGGCGACGCGGCGCCCGCATCTTTGAATCCGTCGTCCCACGACAGACGACCGGTCGCGCGATCCAAGTGGGCGATCCGCACCTGTGCCTTTCCATCACCCTGATCCGTGAACACGACACGGTCGCTTCCCGGATCGAGCGCCGCCCAGTGGGGAAAGAAGGCGCTGTCGGTTGGCAGCGACGCAATTTCCTTCGGATGATCGGCGTCGGCGATGTCGATCGTCGCGTATCGGTGCGCATAGGCAATGGGCATCACGAGAAAATGGCCGGCCACCACCGGCACCGAGCAACCAAAGTCTCGAGGTTCGGGGAGGGCGAGAACGCGCGCAATCTTCGGATCGCCGCCAATGTCGGTGATGTGGAAGAATCCGCAGTAGTATGTGTTCATCATGACTGACCCGTCCGCGAGCGTCCGCACCTCGAAGGGATGTTCCTCGGCCGAGTCCCCCGCCACGCGCGGGACCGGGAGCGTCTTGAGAAGCCTGAGATCGGACAGCCGCCAGACCTGCACGACGTTCGCGGTGCGCTCCGTGTCCATCGGCGCGCTCGTCGTCACGACGCGATCGAGCGCCGTGATCAGCGTGAGGCCATAGGTACGGATCCGCGCGCCGGGAAACGTCGAGTCGCGAGACCAGCCGCTCCGCAGGAAATGTCCATCGGCGTCGAATTCGGCAATGCCGCCAGGCTGGCCTGCGACCGTGCTGTCGCCGAACTGCACGGTTGCCAGCACGTGTCCGTTAGGCAAACGCGCGAACGAGTGGAGGCGCCGTCCGTTGGGCACTCGATCGAGCCGCGCATGCAGACGCGGCGCCGTCGGTGTGTCAAAGTCGATGAGGAACGACTTGTCTCCGGTGTAGTCGTTGGCGAACAACGCGCCATGCGCCGGAGCGGCGAATTCGGTGTGGTGCGGCATGCGGCCGCCGGTGTCGACCGTCAGCGCCGCCAGCACCCTGCCGTATGTCGCGTGCGCGGGATTGGCGTCGACAACGGTCATCATGTCGGTGCCAACCGCGGAGCGGGTCCCGGTTCCCGCCCAGATGTAGAGGTAGCGAGAGGGGCCGGCGCTCGATCCAGTCGTGCGTCCGGCTGCGCACGCGGCGAGGAGCGCGGCAAATCCGAGCGCCGAGGCTCGGCGAAAGCGGATGGAGCTGTTGGCTTTGGGCTTCCCGTTCACGATGCGCGTCTCGTACACGAGGCCGCCGTTTTCGTCGCGATCAATCTTTGTAGAAGAGCAGCCCGGCGCCGCTGAGCGACGAGAGGATGGTGAAGGACTTCAGGCGGGCACACTTCCTTGTGGAGTTTCGTGTCCATGGGTGGGGTTTCCATTGTGCGGGTGGTTGGGAGGAATTTTGGGATAGTGGCAGCGATGGTCAGGTGCATGTGAGCATCGTCAGGTGGAGACAGTCGGCGCCGACAGATGCATCTGCCGAGTTTGTGTGACCTTTCCGTTAGACGTGCGAATAATACGCTCGCGCGCACGAAACGAGTTCGATGGTCGGCGTTCGATCGACTGCGGCTACGTCTATTGAGCGTCGTCCTTCGCCGTCGCACCGCCGATCTCGTTCCAGAAAGCGGTTTCCCACTGTCGCTCAAGTGCACGGCCGCCCGGACGGCGTGGATCGCGAGTCCCGGGTAGATGAGCTTCGCCATCACGAACGGGGCCTCCGAGCCGCTCGCTCGCGATGCACCGGGTGGCACCGCCCTCGCCTGGATGCGCGACGGCTTCCGCGTAGCGTTGGGCCTTGATGCGTATCTCGTCCAGAAATCTTTCCAACGCTGCTTCGCCGATGTCGTCGACGAGACCGGGAACCAGGCCCTTGATCAGCACCAGCCGCTCGCCAGGCGGTAGATCGATGGCCCTGCGGACGAGCGCACGAATCGCTGAGTGGTCGATCCATGCATAGAATGGACTGTGCCTCGCGTCGACGCTCGTCATGGTACGGCCTCCTCGGGAATTCGTCGCTCTCGTCACGGGTGCTGCACGCGTTCATGGCACCCGTTTGCCACTCCCTGTCTTAATGTAATAGTTATGGTCTTCGCGCCATCTGTCCTGGCCCGCGCCGATGTGCCGGCAATCGCGATGGAGGTGCGGGAGGTCGAGGTCGGGATACGTTCTCGTGGTGGTGTGAACAAGTCGACGCGTGGCCGACATGCTGCGCATCGCGGTCCGCGCCGGGCACAGCTTGCCGCGAACATTCGCGAGCGAGTTGGCGCAAAACCCCCGCGCCTAACGGATGGGGCGAGATTCGAACTCGCGAGGGCTGTTACACCCCACACGCTTTCCAGGCGTGCAATTGAGCATAGGGAAGTCCGGCAAGATGTCGGTTTTCATTCACGGCGCGCGCGATCGCGCCGGACTTCCCCGCCCTGGATGCCGACGTTTGCCGGGTCGAATGGAGAGCATAACGGAGAGCAGCTGCCGACGACGAACGCTGACGAGAACTCTGTCGCGTTCGACCTACTGACTGCGATTCGCTGGAGACAAGTACAGAGCCCCGTGCATAGAAGAGGACGCATGGGGCTCTTTGTTCATCGGCGCCAGGCACGCTGCGTCACGAGGCGAAGCCGCGCTTCGGCATGAGGCCGCCCAGCGTCCGATAGTGCTCGATACCTGTCGCCAGCGCCGGTGCCCGGCGGCCGAGATGTCGTAATAGCGCCGCGGGGCGGACCCCGGCCGTTACGGCACGAAGACCGCTCCGTGCGGCATCGCCATCCCTTTGACGCCGTTCGGCCAGCTCGCCCGGTCATAGCTGATGTCGGGCGACGCAGCGCCTGCATCTTTGAATCCCTCGTCCCACGACAGCCGGCCCGTCGTGCGATCGAGATGGGCGACCCTCACCTGTGCTTTTCGGTCGCCCTGATCCGTGAACACGACACGGTCGCTTCCCGGATCGAGCGCCGCCCAGTGGGGGAAGAAGGCGGTGTCGGTCGACAGCGATGCAATTTCCTTCGGATGATCGGGGGTCGGCGATGTCGATCGTCGCGTATCGGTGCGCGTACGCAATGGGCATCACCAAGAAGTGGCTGGCCAGCACCGGCACCGAGCAACCAAAGTCTCGAGCCGCGGCCGGTGCGCGGATTACTCTCGCACCGATTGATGTCGCGGACGTTTGCCAGTGCGATGATCGAAATGCTGAGCTTGTGGCGCGATCTGACGCCGAGGCTGGATGCGCGTGCAATGGATGCGCAGTTCCACGAGTTGGTATGGAACGGCCTGCGGGGAGCGCGGCAACTCGACGGAACCACCTATCACAAAAACCGCAACTGTTCGACCACCGCCCCGGCCCTTGTCGCCTAACGGCGCCTTCGTGACGCGTCTGGGGCTTTCGGCCCGTAACAGTCGGTCATACTCTCAGGCGTTGGATTGCCCTGGACCGGACAATCGCCGCGATCCAGTGTGGCGCGGGCCGAGAGGAGGGGACATGAGCAACATCCAGGTGACACACGATGCGGACCCGAACAATGCGCGCAGCGAAAGCGCGATCGCGGTGAATCCGAACAACCCCTCTCAAGTCGTCGCCGCGTCAAAGAAGTTCAAGAACATCCAAACGTACGATTTCGTGCTCGCCACGTCCTACAGCGCCGATGGTGGCCGCACGTGGCAAGATTCCGCGGATTTTGCTTTGCCAGCGGGCGCCACGGTAATGACCGATCCGACTCTGGCTTGGGACGATGCCGGCAACATCTATTCGGTCGGGCTTGTCGGCAACAACCCGCCTACCTGGCACGTTATCGGAATTGTCGTCTACAAGTCCACCGATGCCGGGCAAACGTGGGGAGCGCCGAACCTCATTCATACGAGTGCGGGCGATGACAAGCAGTGGGCTGCTGGCGATACCAATCCTTCGAGTGCCTTTCATGGCCGCGTATACGCGGTGTGGGACGACGCTGTCGCCATGCGCTTTGCCCGTACGCTGGATCACGGCGCTACCTGGGTAGGCATCGCCGGACAGAATGCGGGCAGCAGTCTAACGAACGACTCGTTCTCGCCCGAAATCAACGTCGCCGCCGACGGGACTGTGTACATCGTCTGGATCGCCGGCAACGTGATCAAGATGCTGGTCTCCACCAATGGCGGTGACAGCTTTGCCCTGACAACCCAAGCGGCCAGCGGCGTGACGACGGCGAGCGCATTCCTTCCGAGCACTGACGGCTGGCCCCATCTCCCGGGCGCAACGTTTCGTCTGGTGACGGTTCCGACTGCGTGCGTGTTTGGCAAGAGGGTGACAGTGGCCTGGGAAGACTTTCGCGAGGGCGTCGGGAGGATCTACTACGCGGAGTCACCCGATGGCGGCGGCACCTGGAGTACAGGCGCCTCGGGCAGTCCCCTGATTACGGATTCCATTTCTTCGGAGTTCCATCACTTTCTTCCCCAGATCATTGCCGACCCTTCCGGCGTGATAGGATGCTCGTTCTACGAATTCGGACCCAAACCGACCGCATTGCTGATCGACGTGATGATGGCGGAGTCGTACGACGGCGGAACGATGTTTCATTACTTCACGGTCACGGATAAGCCGTGGGATCCGACGAGCGATGCTCCGTGGGCGCATGGAGATTCGAAGGTCACGTTCATCGGCGATTACTTCGGCATCGATGCGAGCGGCGAAGGCTTCTACCCAATATGGACCGATACGCGTACCGGCATTCAGGAGCTCTGGACAGCGATCGTGCCCGAGAGGCGCTGCGCGTTCATCATCGAACGAAGCACGCTGGGCCAGGATGAAATCGACGCACGACGGGGCCAGCCGGGAGGTCCCGTGGTGCCGGACGCGTTCCGCGTCGTCGTTGACGGCTTCAGCGGCGCGCAGCTTGGCCTAACCGGACCCGGCTCGACGCTGAATGTGCCATCGCCGGCGGCCGGCATGACCATCATCTGCACCGGGAACAGCGCCGACACGGGCGGCTACGGCCCGGAGGTGCAGCGCTTCACGTTCCACTACAACATCGATTTCGGTCCGACCGACATCGCGTTCAACTTCCCCAGCGACGCGGAGACGGTGACGCTGCAGGCGACGGCCCTCACCGCATCTGCTTCGGCTGAAATCGAGCTGATCAAACAGCCGAACCCGTTCATCTTGCACGGCGATCCGGCATGGTTGAGCGTCGATCTGCGCGTGTTCCCGATCCATTCTGGAGACGCCAAATTCGGGGTCACGATGGGTCCGGATGCGAATTCTGCTCCGGCGTTCATCCAGAATGTGATCGCGAACCTGAACAACGGGCACGGCACTGCTGGAGGTCAGACCTTCGATCAGGACCTGACGACGGACGAAGATGGTTCATCGCTCTTCGTGTGGCCGCAGGACAGCGGTAAGAACGTCTTCAACTTCGCGATCGCCAAGGTGCACTACATCGGGCTGATCGGCGCCACGAACGTGCGCGTCTTCTTCCGCCTGTTTCAAGCCCAGACGACGAACGCGGCCTTCGATCCTGCGACTTCGTACCGGCGCGCCGCGAGCAATCCGCATGGCCAGCCCATTCCGCTCGCTGGCATCCGCGGCTTCGAGTACATCACCGTTCCGTTCTTTGCCTCAGCCAGGGTCGACACCAGCGTCGACAGCATGGCGCAGCAGACGGACGATCCGAATGTTCAGAACTTTGCCGCCATCGGCGGACCCGAAGTCGACCAGTACTTCGGATGCTGGCTGGACATCAATCAGCCCTTCGAAAACGTTCTGCCAGTGTCGGTCCCGTTCACCAATCCAGATGGGCCATTCGGTTTCTTTAATCTCTCGATCGCCGCGCCGATTCAGCAGGCGATTCTGCGGAACCCACACGAGTGCCTGATCGCGGAGATCGCCTTCGATCCGGTGCCAATTCCCTTCGGGAAGGACCCGGGGAACTGGGACAAGCTGGCCCAACGGAACATCGCGTGGAGCGACCTCGGCTCTGCACGGGGCCTGAGCACGTTCGAGGTGCGGCCGACACCCGCGCCGATATCGCCCGACGAGCCGCCGGACGAATTGATGATCGACTGGGGCAGCACTCCGAAAGGAACCGCGGCGTCGATTTTCCTGCCGCAAGTGAGTGCCGACGAGGTGTTGGACCTGGCCTCGCGCATGTACACCGTTAGGCATCTGTCGCGCGGCGACGAGCATACGCTGCACTGCAAGACCGCAGGCATCACGTACGTCCCGATCCCCCACGGCGCGACCGTCGACTACACGGGCTTGCTGTCGGTCGACATGCCCTCGGGGTTGCGATCAGGGACGAGCTTCAATGTGGTCGTCCGGCAGGTGACTAACGCGTTCACATCCGTGAAGGCTCCGCCGCGGTTGCTCGAGGCCGCGGGAAAGGAATCTGCTGCTGCTCGCCGCGCCAACCAATGGCGGCGTGTATACGGTGCATTCCAGCTCACGATGAACGTGAAAGGCGACAGAACGGCGTTGCTACGCAACGAGGAGCGCCTGCTTTCGGTGATGA
>Ga0075436_100002523_pt1 | contig 12599 bp, 7 predicted proteins | sample RhiMethybrSRZTD5_FD_75303 | JGI IMG/M metagenome (GOLD analysis project Ga0075436, IMG submission 75303) | Populus rhizosphere microbial communities from Tennessee, USA - Rhizosphere MetaG P. TD hybrid SRZTD5 | ecosystem: Host-associated > Plants > Roots > Rhizosphere > Soil | place: USA... | reverse complement strand
ATGCTATTCCGAGAAAAGTTTGGGTTGGGCGAGTGCCTACGCCGAAGACGGAAGAAGGAAACGAAGAGAAAGATGAAGGAAAAGAAGAGAAAGATGAAGGAAAAGAAGAGACGGAAAGAGGGAATAGGCGCAAAGAAAGAAGGAAAAGACACGGTCTGAAGACCCGCCACTACAACTAAGGGCGGAAGGTCCAGCGGAGTTTTATGGCGACGAGATCGGATTGGGGAATGATGGCGACGTGAGGGTCGGTGAGGATGCGTTGCCAGCCGCGATTCCAGACGATGAAGAGGTCGTTGCCGGGCTTGATGGTCCAGCGAAGGCGAGTGTTGGTGCCGATGTTCTGGGATTCGGTGTCGTATTGGATGAAGCTGGAGAGAACGAGATTGGGATTCCAGGCGTAAGCGGCGCGGATGGACCAGAGGCGTTGAACGAAATTTGCGTTGGGAAGATGGGCGAAGTCGTTTTCGGTGTCGAGGTCGAGTTGGATTTTGCCGCGCGGGGAAGTCCAGCGAATGTAGTTTTCCCATTGCGTTAGATGGCCGTTGTAGAAGGTACCGAACCAGGTGGTCGTGCCGAATTGCAGCGGGCGATGCGGGCTGGTTTGCGCTTCGAGTCGCCAGCGAGTGAAATCGTAGGAGCCTGCGGGGACGAAGACGCCTTTGGCGACTCCGAACGGGACAAAGAGCGTTTCGCCTCTCGGAGACCAGTTAAATTCGAAACGGTCGCCGGATTCGAAACGTAAATTGACAGGAGCCATGAAATATTCCCAAGATTCAACGATGCCGCGCGGGTCGATGTAGCGGACGTATTCATTTTCGAAAAATTCCTGACGAATCCATTTGAACGGGCCGTCTTTTGAGGGGCGCGGCTGGAAGGCGCAGCTCGCTTCTGTGCGGCGAGTGCCGGGGCGCGGAAGAAAGCCGAGAAGCGGGTCGAGAGCTTCGCCATATTGATTGACGCTCGTGGCGCAGTCGAGCAGATCGTTCGGATAGTCGACTTTGAAACCCCATCCGAGCTTGCTGCCGGGGCCGACGTCGCCCTGCGTTGTGGCGGTCCAGCCGCCGACGAGGAAATTCTTGTTGCCAAGAAATTTCGAGGTGCGCCAGATGGCGTCGAGGCCGACGAGCGTGTTGCTGCGGAACGCGGCAGGATCGCCGTGCGTGAAAATAGTCCCGACGCGGAGATTTTCGTTGAAGTCGTAGGAAACGCGGCCGGCTAGGAGATTTGTGCCGGCGACACGATTAGAAGGGAGCGAAAGGTCGGCGACGATTTGAGGCGAGACGATGGAATCGCGCGTTTGCACGTCGAGCAGAGCGAGATTCCATTTGCCGACGCGGCCGTTGAGTTTGACGCCGGCGTTGATGGGGATTTGCGCGCCGTCGAGCAGGCCAATGTTGCGACTGAAAAAGGGAATGAATTGCGGCGATTCTCCGGTGAGGCCGAGGCCGAAATCGTATTGATTGGAGCCTTCGAGGAAGAAAGAGCGTTTTTCGGGAAAGAAAAGCGGGAATCGCGTGAGATTGATTTGGCGGGAATCGACTTCGGTTTCGGCGAAATCGGTGTTGGCGGTGAAGACGGTGACGAGTTGCGGCGTAGCTTTCCAGGTGACTTCTCCCCCGGCAGCGGCTTGCCAACTGCGCGGGCTTTGGCCGTAGAGTTCGCGCGATTTACCAATGCCGTAGGGAGCGATTTCGACGCCGAGACCCTGCTGCAACTCGCCCATGCCGGAAAGTGTGCCGGTGCGGCTGAGGTCGTAGAGAAAAGAATCGAGAGTTGGAGAGGACCAGCGCAACGCGAGGCGCTCGCGAGGGACGAAACGTTCGAGATTGAGTCCCCATTCGGCGAGGCCTTTGGTGAAGCTGAGAGTTCGCGAGGGGATGACGATTTCGGCGGACCAGCCATCGGCGGTGCGCGCGGTACGGGCGTCCCATATGCCATCCCAATCGAGCGAGGCAGATTGCGGATCGGAGATGAGACCGTCGGTGCGAGTGCCGCCAGCGTTAATTTGGAAAAAGTAGCCAGTGCGGCGGTCGCCGTAAGTGTCCAGGACAATGCTGACGGTGTCGTCGGTAAGCGTCGCGCCGTCGCGTCCCATGGTTTCGTCACGGCGCATGGAGTGAATGGCGAGACTTTTGGGATGAGGGTCTTTACATTCGAAGCCAAAGTAGATGCGGTCGTCAGCGACGACGATGCGGACGGACGTTTCGTAGGGCGTGGGTGCGCCGGGCTTGGGAGATTGCTGAGTGAGCGTGACGGGCTGCGCTTCACGCCAGATGGGTTCGTCGAGGCGGCCATCGAGAGCGATCGAGGCGGACGGGCGAACGAGAGCGGTGGCATGCGGCGTGGACTGCGCTCTACAAACCGGCGCGCTAGCGAAGCCCGCTAAGACGGCGAGACACAGGACGATTCGAGCAATGCGAAAGTGACCTGACGGCATATCGAAGAGTTATGCAGAAGTGCGGTTAAACGGATGGTTAAAGCTACCAGCGGCGGTAAGGAAAGGCAAAGAATGAAGAAGCTATTCAGAGAAGAGTTTGGGTTGCGCGGCGGTTGCGGCTGCGGCGGGTTTGCGGCGGGCGATGCCGACGACGCCGAGAACGGTGAGAGAAGAGATGGCGGAGCGGGGAACGAAGATACGGTCGGTGTTGGAGCTAAGGTCGGGCGGAGTGAGCTGCACACCGTTGTCGAGGAGCCCGAGGAGGTCGTTGGGCACAACGCCTTCGAGGATTTCGCCGTCAGTGTAGCGGAGTCGAATCCAAAGTCCGTCGAGCTTGGGGCGTGACAGGAAGGATTTGCGTTCCGGCTCGAAGTCCCCGTTGAATTCACGCACGAAGTAGAGAGAGCGGATGCGATCGAGTGGAACCTGTTCGTGGGAGCCGTCGGGCGTGAGGAGATCGAGCGGGTCGATTTGGCCGAGGCGGGACGGGTTGAGGTATCCCTGTAGGGACTTGCGGTCCATAAGAGAGACCACGACCTTCTTGTGGGTAGAGGCTGGGGTACGGAGCTTCAAGTTAGCCGTTTCTGGCGCGAGTTACAGTGCTGCCGCTAGTTGGGCCGGTTCCTTTGAATTTTGTCTCATTGTGTCACGAACTGCAAAATTCAAACCGACCTATTAGCACCAATTAGCGAGGTTGTGATCCGTTGGCGCCACAAAACCGAAAAAACGGGTTCGAGAGGCGCCGAAAGAGCGAAAATTTGCGCTTTGTGAAGACGTATGTTATGTTAAGCGCGTTTTTCCTGTCAACCTATTGTTTTCATTGGGGTTAGGCCTTGGAGGGCCACCCGTTGACCGACAAGAAGCAAATCCTAAAATCTGCTTCGATTATAACCCTGGTTACCATCATAAGCCGCATTTTGGGCTATGTGCGCGACCAGCGCATTGTGCTCTTGCTCGGTACTTCGCTGGCAGCCGACTCGTTCGTGCTGGCGTATCGGATCCCCAACCTGTTCCGCAGGCTGGTGGGCGAAGGGTCGATGACGGCGTCGGTTATCCCAGTGTTTACTACGTGGATGAGGGAAAAGCCGCAGAAGGACGTATGGGATTTCGCGAACAGGCTCTTCTGGACGTTGGCGTTAGTGGCGGCGGGGATTACGGTGCTGGGCATCGTGTTTTCGCCCTTCGTGGTGCATGCGTTTACGTTCAGTTCGGGCAGCACAGATTGGACGCAGGCAGTCGAGCTGAACCGAATTATTTTTCCGTACATCTTTTTTATCTCGCTGGCGGCGCTGGCGATGGGAATCTTGAATTGCTTTCACATTTTCGGTTTGCCGGCCGCAACACCAGTACTGCTGAACCTGGCCATCATTCTGTTTTCCATGGGAGTGGTTTGGCACTACTTCCACAGGCCCGCGATCTCGCTGGCGGTTGGCGTGCTCGTGGGCGGGGCGCTGCAGTTTTTGGTACAGGTGCCGCTGTTGGTGCAGAAGGGGATGAAATTCGATTTTGGGATTTCGTTTTCGCATCCTGGGATTCAAAGCGTAGCCAGATTGATGGTGCCGCGATTTTTCGGAATTGGTATTGGGCAGATCAATTTTTTTGTGGATACGTATTTCGCGAATGCGGCACTGATGCCACGTGGAAGTTTGACGGCGCTTTACGTAGCGGACCGCGTGATGGAGCTGGTGCTGGGTGGGTATGCGATCGCGGTGGCGACCGCAATTCTGCCGATGATGTCGCACCAGGCGGCGGCGAACGATTATTCGGGATTGAAGAAGACGCTGACGTTTTCGGTGCGAATTGTGGCGTTTATTACGATTCCCGCGGCGTTGGGGCTGATGATTCTGCGCGAACCGATTATTCGCGTGCTGTTTCAACACGGATTATTCGTGGCTGAGTCCACAAAATTGACGGCGCGGGCTTTGCTTTATTACGCGGTGGGACTCCCGGCGTTGGCGACCGTGAAGCTGATCGTGCCGGCATTCTATTCAACCAAGGACACGAAGACGCCGGTAATCGTTGCGGGCATCTCGCTGTTCATCAATCTCGCCCTGAACATTCTGTTTCTGAACAACACCTGGTTCTTTCACCGCGTGCAGAACGGCGGGCCGGCACTGGCAACGGGGCTTGCGTGTTATTTCGACTTTTTTGCGCTCTTCATCATTTTTCGATTGCGTTACGGCGCGCTGGGAACTAAAGAGATTCTTAAATCTTTCGCCAAAGTTTCGTTGTGCGCGGGGCTGATGGGCGTAGCGTGCTATCTCGGCGCTCACTACACAACGTTCACGACGCATTCTCGGTTCATCGTACAGTTGCTGGTCTTTACGGGGCTGCTTGGCGGGGCGACGGCGCTGTATCTGGGGCTGGCGTGGGTCTTCCGGTGCCACGAGATCGAAGAGATTTATGGAATTGCGACGCGGCGGAAGCGCGACGGGGAAGCGTACGTGGAAACGTGATGGAACTCGCGAGCGCAATATCGTCATTCTTAACGCACGTGAAAGTCGAAAAAGGCCTCGCGGCGAATACCTATTCGGCGTACAAGCGGGATTTGGCAAAGTTTGAAGACTTCGCCAAGAAGCGGAAACTCGCGCTCGAAGAGGTTTCGCGGGACGACCTGGTGGATTTTCTGGCGGGGCTTTACCGGCAAAAGCTGGAGAGCAAAACGGTTGCGCGAAATCTGGTGTCGCTGCGGAATTTTTTTCGCTTCGCACAGATTCACGAGGCGATAACCGATGATCCAGCGGCGAACCTGGAGTCGCCAAAGATTCGGAAATCGCTGCCAGGGTATTTGCGGCTCGAGGAAGTCGAACGTTTATTGGAACAGCCGGACGGAAGCACATCGCAAGGTTTGCGTGATCGCGCGATGCTCGAAGTTTTGTACTCGACCGGATTGCGGGTGTCGGAATTGACGGGACTAAGAGTGAGCGACCTCGACGCGAAAGTTGGGTGCGTGCGCTGCATCGGGAAAGGTGATAAAGAGCGGGTGGTGCCGGTGGGGAAAAAGGCGTTGGCTATTGTCGAGCGGTATTTGCGCGATGGGCGCCCGGAATTGCTGCGAGGCGCGCGCAACGGTCTGGTCAGCCCGTTTTTGTTTGTGAACCGGCGTGGCGCAAAGATCAGCCGCGTTGGAGTGTGGAAAATTCTATCGAACTACGGAAAGCGGGCAGGACTGCGTATTGGCCTGACCCCGCATATGCTGCGACACAGTTTTGCCACGCATTTGCTGGAGCGTGGCGCGGATTTGCGGTCGGTTCAATTGATGCTCGGCCACGCCGACATCTCGACGACGCAGATCTATACCCATGTGGTCGAAGAGCGGTTGAAACAAGTGTACAAAGCGCATCATCCACGCGCATAGCGTGAGGGCCCTGAAGTGAGCGCGGGTGCCGCCGTGAAAGTGCGGCCGCATCCTAACGGTGAAGGAGTGCAATGCCTGATTACATGTTTTTGTTGGAGAGCCGCCTGCTGCCTGAACAAAGAGCCGCGCTGCTGCGAGTGCAGGAACTGTCCGCGGCGATGGGCTACAACATCTATTTGACGGGCGGAACGGTGCGCGACCTGATAACGGGCGCGTCGCTGCGCGACCTGGATTTTACAGTGGAAGGGAATCCATCGAAAATCGCGCGCGAACTGGAAAAAGGCGGCGCGAAGGTGCTTGTCGAAGACGAAAAACTGCGGCACGTGGAGATTTTATTTTCCGGCGACTGCGAAGGAAGCATTGCGGCGGCGCGCGACGACCACTACGTGAGGCCAGGGACGCGGCCGGAGATTCGCTGGTCAACGATCATGGAGGATTTGCGGCGGCGCGATTTTTCGCTGAATGCGATCGCGATTTCGCTGAATCCGGCTTCGCGCGGCTTGCTATTGGATCCCACAAACGGGCTGTCAGACGTCGAGCGAGCGGAAGTGCGCGCGCTGATCATTCACAGTTTTACGAACCAGCCGGTGCGGTTGCTGCGCGTGCTGCGCTTTGCGGCGAGAATGGGATTTAAGCTCGAGCAGCGAACGCAAGAGTGGTTTGACCTGGCAATCGAGCGAGACTTGCATCACACCATCACGCCGGAGGACGCAGGCGCCGAACTTCGGTCGTTGGCGCGAGAGGAAAATCCGGCGGCGATTTTGAAGGCGTGGGAAGAACACGATTTGCTGGAAACGGTTCATCCGGTGCTGGCGAAGAAGCACCCAGACTTCGACGCGGTCAATCGGTTGAGCAAGGTGCGCGACGATTTGTTCATGGCAGGACTGCGGCCGCGGCTGGCCACCCCGATGATGCTGGCGATTCTGGGGCGATTGAAAGATCGCGAACAGGGGAGTTTGCTGCACAAGCTAGGATTCCGCGCGGCAGAAGTCGACCACATTCTGGCATTTGAAGACGAAGCGCACGCGGCGGGGAAGGAGCTGGCCGGAAAAAAGCTGGCTGCACCGATTGACGCATACCGCTTTTTGGAAAAAATGCGAACGGACACTCTGGCACATCTATTGGCATTTTCCTCGAACTCCACCGCCGTCTCCAAAATCCGCGCTTACTTGAATAAGTGGAGACCGCTGCGGCAAGGGATTCCAGCGATCGTGAACGAACTGACGGCAATTGGAATGCCGGCGGGGCCGAAGTTTGACGCCGTTGTCGACCAGGTGTTTGCAATGCAAATGACTGGCCGCGGGAAAACGCCGGAAGAGCGTGAAAAAATCTTGCGCAAACTTTCCGGAATCAAGGAACAGCCGAAGCCCAAGGAAACGAAGGGCAAAGAGAAGAAGCATGCGGGGAAAATAGTTGGAAAGGCAGCGCCGCCTCCGGCCGTCAAGGCAGCTGCTCCACCGGCAAAAGCCGCGGCGGCACCTGCGAAGAATCAGAAGGCTCCGGTAAAACCGCAAAAGAAAAAGAAGAAGTAAGGGACACAGAGGCGGAAGGGCTGTTGAAAACGCGAGAATGTCGTTCGCATTTCTTTCGCAAGGGAATTAGAATCGGAATTCATGGGACGCCCTGAGTTCGTTCACCTTCACGTTCATACCGATTACAGCCTGCTCGATGGCGCTTGCGAAACAAGCGAGCTGCTCGATGAAGCGTCCCGCCAGAAAATGCCCGCGGTGGCCATTACGGATCACGGCAATCTGTTCGCGGCGGCGAATTTTTTCAATGAAGCGAGCAAGCGCGACGTAAAACCGATTATCGGTTGCGAAGTGTATGTCGCCAAAGGAAGCAGGCACGACCGTGGCGAGAAATCGGCGGCCAACGCGGCAAACGATCGCGATGATTGGGAACCCGGACAGCGCGGCAACAATCACCTGGTGCTGCTTTGCGAAAACCTCGAGGGCTATCACAATCTGATCAAGCTGGTCTCCGCGGGATTTCTGGAGGGTTTCTATTACCGGCCACGAATTGACTACGACCTTCTGGCCAAACACAGCAAGGGATTGATTGCGTTGTCGGCATGTCTGCAAGGTGCGGTGACGGAAGCGGTAGTCGAAGAGAAATACGATCGCGCTCGCGAGAATGCGTACCGGCTACGCGATGTGTTTGGAAAGCAAAATTTCTTTTTGGAGATTCAGGATCAGGGGCTGGAGATCGAGAAGGGCGTGAATCCGCAGTTGGTGCGGCTATCGAAGGAAACGGGGATTCCGCTGGTGGCGACGAACGATTGCCACTACCTGCATCACGAAGACGCGCACGCACAGGAAGTCTTATTGTGCATTCAAACCGGCAAGACCATGAGCGATGAGCGCCGGATGAAGTTTCCCACGGACCAGTTTTATTTCAAGACCGCGGACGAGATGTTTGGAATCTTTCGCGAGATTCCGGAAGCGCTGCAACGCACCGTGGACATTGCATCGCGTTGCAACGTGAAGATCGAGCGCATTCCAAATCCGTTCCCGGAATTTAAGGTGCCGGAAGGGCACACCGCCGGAAGCTATTTTGAAAAAGTGGTGCGCGAAGGATTTGCGACACGGCTGCCGCACCTGGAGCGGCTCGCGAAGTCTGGCGCGCTTAGCAATCCGCTATCGGAATATGAGCGGCGGTTGAGCAGCGAAATCCAGATGATTCAGAAGATGCGGTACGAAGGATATTTTCTGATCGTCTGGGATTTTATTCACTACGCTCGCAGCCAGGGAGTGCCGGTGGGGCCTGGCCGGGGATCGGCGGCGGGAAGTCTTGTAAGTTATGCGCTGCGGATTACCGACGTGGATCCGCTGCAATACAACCTGCTGTTCGAGCGGTTTCTGAATCCCGAGCGCGTTTCGATGCCGGATATTGATATTGATTTTTGCATGCGCCGGCGCGGCGAGTTGATTGAATACGTCACGCAGAAGTACGGCCGCGAAAACGTCGCGCAGATTATTACCTTCGGAACGATGGCGGCGAAGGCGGCGATTAAGGACGTAGGCCGCGCGATGGATATTCCCTACACAGAAGTCGACCGCATCGCGAAAATGGTTCCAGCAACGCTGGGTATCGAGCTGGAAGATGCTTTGAAAGAAGCACCACAACTGAAATCCGCGATCAACTCCGACGACAAGCTGAAGGATTTGATGGCGGTGGCGCTGCGGCTGGAAGGTTTGGCGAGACACGCCTCTACGCACGCGGCGGGCGTGGTGATTTCACCGGCGCCGTTGACGGACCTGGTGCCCGTTTACAAAACGAACCGCGACGAAGTCACGACGCAGTACGACATGAATGCGCTGGAGCGAATCGGTTTGCTCAAGATGGATTTTCTTGGGCTGACGACGTTGACCGTGCTGCAGGATGCTGTTCGGATGGTGGAGCAAAACCGCCGCGTCCAGGTTGATCTGGAAAACCTGGCGTTGGACGATGAAGCCACATACAAACTTTTCTCGCGCGGCGACACGACGGCGATCTTCCAGTTTGAGTCGCACGGCATGCGCGACATTTTGCGGCGTTATCAGCCGACACGGATCGAAGATTTGACTGCGCTGAACGCCCTGTATCGTCCCGGCCCGATCCAGGGCGGAATGGTCGATGATTTTATCAATCGGAAGCACGGGAAGACGAAAGTCACCTTCGAATTGCCGCAACTGCAGGACATCCTTCAGGAGACATACGGCGTAATTCTGTATCAAGAGCAAGTGATGCAGCTTGCGAACCGCTTGGCGAACTTTTCGCTGGGTGAAGCAGATATTTTGCGCCGCGCGATGGGCAAGAAGAAGAAAGAAGAGATGGCGGCGCAACGGGCGAAATTCTTGAACGGCTGCGCGAACAACAAGATTCCGGAGAAAAAGGCCGAGCGAATCTTCAATCTCATGGAAGAATTTGCGGGATATGGATTCAACAAGTCGCACTCTTGCGCTTATGCGCTGCTGGCTTATCAAACGGCGTACATGAAAGCGCATTACCCGGTGGAGTTCATCGCGGCGCTGCTAACCTCGGAAACCGGGAATGCGGACAAGGCGGTGAAGTACATTAACGAAGCACGCGGAATGAGCATTTCGATTTTGCCGCCGGATGTGAACGAATCCGATTTGTACTTCACACCGGTAGGCGAATCGATTCGCTTCGGGCTCGCGGCGATCAAGAACGTCGGCGAGAACACCGCGAAGGCAATTCGCGGTTCACGGAACGAGCAAGGGCGTTTCAAGTCGCTTTACGATTTTTGCGAGCGCATTGAGCCGAAATTCCTGAACAAGCGGGTCTTTGAAAGTTTGATCAAGTCCGGCGCCATGGATTCGGTAGGTCCGCGAGAATCGATGCTGGCCAGCGTGGACGATGCGGTCGCGGCGCTGCAACGAGTCGCTCGAAACAGGGAATCGGGTCAGCACGGACTTTTCGGCGGCGGCTCAGCGCCGGCAGCGCCGACGTTCGAGCTGCGAGACGCGGCACCGTGGACCGAAGAGGAGCGGCTAGCGAGCGAATATGCGATGCTCGGGTTCTACGTTTCGGGCCATCCACTGGAGAAATTCGCCTCGCGGCTTGAGGAGTGGAAAGTTGTTAGCCTGGGGCAAGTGGAAGGGGAGCGAAACGGCAAAGAGATCGCCGTCGCGGTATTGATTGTAGGAACGCGACCGATGCGCTCGAAGAAGGGCGCGCGTTGGGCGATTTTTACAATTCAGGACATGACCGGAATCCAGGAGTTGCTGGCGTTTCCGGAAAGTTTTGCGCGATTTGAAAACCTGCTCAAGCCTGGAACCCCGTTGCTGCTGAAGGTTCGCGTGCAAGTGGAAGAAGCAGGAACGCGGCTGTCGTTGCAAGAGGCGCGCCGAATCGAAGATATCGTGGAGAAAGTTGCAAATCAGGAATTTCGCGTGCGGATGAACATGCAAGCGCTGAACGATGCGATGCTGGATCAGCTGGAGGGTTTGTTTGAAGGCACGCCGGGCATGAGCCAAGTTATTTTCGAACTGGTGTCGGCCGATGGAACGGTGGCAACGGTGGCTTCGCAACAGCGCGTGAAGGTGACGCCGGAACTGGTCGAAGCCGTGCGAAGGCTGAAGGGCGAGCAGGCGGCTGCCTAGGAAAACGAATGAGCGCAAAAAAACACGTTGATCCGGATCCGAGCGAGCAAAGGCAGCGCGAGATCGAGCGACTGGAGAAAGATGTGGAAGACTTGAAGCGGCTTGCCGGAACGGCAGAAGCAGATGCGGAGCTCGAGCGCGTAAGAAGGGAAGTTGCGGAATTGCGGCGCGAGTTTTACGCCCATCTTGGCCCCTGGCAGCGAGCGCAGATTGCACGCCATCAACAGCGGCCATACTTGTTGGATTTTGTGCAGTACTTGTTTACGGATTTTATGGAGTTGCATGGCGACCGCGCCTTCGGAGACGACAAAGCAATCATTGCAGGGCTGGCGAAATTTCATGGGCGCCCCGTCGCCGTGATCGGTCACCAGAAGGGACGCGACACGAAACAACGCGTGATTCGCAATTTTGGGCAGCCCAAGCCGGAGGGTTATCGGAAGGCGCTGCGCGTGATGCAGCTCGCCGCGAAGTATCATCGCCCGGTGCTGACATTCATTGATACTCCCGGCGCATACCCGGGAATTGACGCGGAGGAACGTGGTCAGGGTGAAGCGATTGCGCGAAATTTGCGCGAAATGTCGCGACTGCCTGTTCCGGTCATCGTAACGGTCACAGGCGAAGGTGGATCGGGCGGCGCGCTCGCCGTGGCCGTGGGTGACCGCGTGAATATTTTGGAGAATAGCTTTTATTCGGTGATTTCGCCGGAAGGGTGCGCGGCAATTATGTGGCGCGATGCGGCAAAAGCGGAAACCGCGGCGGAGGCGATGAAAATCACCGCGAAGGATTTGAAGGACTTCGGCATCGTGGACGAAATTGTACGCGAGCCGGAAGGCGGTGCGCACACAGACCATGAGGCGGCGGCGCGTTTGCTGGGCGACGTGTTGGACCGGCAGTTGGCGGAATTAACGCTGACCAGGCCGGAGACGCTCATCGAGGGGCGCTACGAGAAATTCCGGAAGATGGGGCAGTTTTTCGATATTCAAGGCTAAGACCAGCCGCAATTGCGACGGGAAAAAAGTTGGACAAATTCGGAGTGTCCTTCCTGTCCGAACCAGCCGCAACTCCAGTAAGTCCTTATGTTTCAGTGGTCTGAGTTGGTACTAGGATTGCGTTACATGATCCTGTACGGGCCGCCCTCCCCTCAGCGAACACTGGCAGCCCGTGCAAGGTAAAGGTGATCCAGCATGGGCCGTATCAAAGTCAGCTTGGGAGTTTACTTAGGACTCTTGGTTCTGATTTGCGCGAGTGCAGCGCCCGTTCTTGCCGACTCCGTACAGGTGCAATACACCGTGACGGGCACGTTCAGCTCGAGTGTAGGCTCGGCACCTTTGAGCGGGCCGGATGGCACGTACTCGATGAATTTCACGTTGCCGCAGATGCCGACTCCGGATTTTTCTAACGCTACTGCCGGCGACTTTGCCATTATGAACGTGCCGATCAGCTATTCCTTTCAGTGCCAGGGGTGCTCCTCCACGACCAGTTTCAGCGGCTTGGCGGAGGATGTGGATTTTGCTGGACCAAGCCTGGGTGGAATGTTCGTCGTCGAATTCTTGACAGGCGGCCACGACTACTATTTCCAGTTCACGGGTGACACACTTTTCAGCGGGTCCGTTGATCAGCCCACACTTTTGCCGGGCGGGCCGTTCGATCTAACGAATGCGGGACTCTTCGGACTGGACAACAACGAGTTCGTGGATTT
>Ga0075436_100002522_pt1 | contig 12600 bp, 10 predicted proteins | sample RhiMethybrSRZTD5_FD_75303 | JGI IMG/M metagenome (GOLD analysis project Ga0075436, IMG submission 75303) | Populus rhizosphere microbial communities from Tennessee, USA - Rhizosphere MetaG P. TD hybrid SRZTD5 | ecosystem: Host-associated > Plants > Roots > Rhizosphere > Soil | place: USA... | reverse complement strand
AGTTTTCCGGAGTAAACCCCTAGGCTGGAGAGCGTGCCGGCGGGCTCGAGGACGCGCAATGCATTTTCAAACGTGCGCTGAATTCCCAGCGCTTCGATGGCCACGTTCACTCCCTGGCCCCCAGTCAGCCGCTTGATCTCGCTGACCGCATCCGATTTCTCCGGATTGACTACGAAGTGCGCGCCCATGCGGCGAGCCGCTTCGGAGCGTTTGGGATCGGATTCAACCGCGATAATCAGCCCTGCTCCTTTGAGCCTGGCCCCCAAGGTGGCGCACAGGCCAATTGGTCCCTGGGCGAACACGGCTACGCTGTCGCCCAGTTGCAGGTCTGCGGTCTCCGCCGCGGAGAAACCGGTGGAAGCAATATCGGCCAGCAGCACTACCTGCTCATCGCTAATGTCATCGGGAATTTTGGCCAGGTTGGCCTGGGCATTAGGCACAAGCAGGTATTCTGCTTGCGCTCCATTGATCGTGTTGCCGAATTTCCAGCCCCCGATGGGGCCGCCACATTGCGACCAGTGGCCGCTCAAACAAAAGTGACACTGGCCGCAGGGTGTGATGGCGCCCACCAGAACGCGCTGCCCCGCCTCATAACCGTTCACCCCGGGGCCAAGTTCATGGATTATCCCTACGGGTTCGTGACCCAGCACCAGGCCCGGCCGTACCGGGTACTCGCCCTTCAGAATATGCAGGTCGGTGCCGCAAATGGTGGTGAGCGTTATGCGGATCACCGCTTCGCCGTAGCCGGCGCGCGGCACGGCAACGTCTTCAATTCCAATCTGGTTCGGTCCCCGGAAAACCAGCGCTTTCATGCTGCCGGGGCTCTTCCCCTCTCGGTGACGAGCAACTACTTCCTGGGCTTGTGCTCCCATGTTGAACCTGCCTTCTCTGAAAATACCGGATGCCTGCTCTTTAGATGTGCCAGCCCCCAGCCAAGCCACAAACATCTGCGCGGGAGAGAGTAACCATCTCCGCCCAGCTGCTCAGGTGTGTTCAGCGTCACACGACCCGGTGATTAAAGTCATGGGCGCTGCCCTACCGAAGCCCGACAATAGGAGCAGGAGAAATGAGGTGGCTCATGACCGCTCTCTTAGCGCTGCTGGTGGTGTGGGGCGTTCTCACCACCGTGCTGGTGGTTTTAATGATCTACCGCGGAACCTTGACCATGCAGGAAGACGACCAATTGTTCCTTGATGCGGCTGAATCGCACATGGAAAAAGAGCAGGCCGAAATCATGCAACGGGCCGACCGGCTATGGCCCTTTATCCGCGTGTTTGGCGCGTCTTCCGGGGTGCTGATTGTGGTGATCGCCGGGGTATGGTTCTACCAGGCCTTCACTGCCGTGCAATGATGCGCGGCACCTCGGCAATTTACGAGTCGGCCAGCGGCTCCAGTTCGCTCACCGGCAACTGGGGAATGTAGTCGGACTGGCAAACCCGCTCGGTAATTTTCTGAAAATGGTAACCCATCACCGCCAGAGTAATGGCGGTGCCGAACGCGTGCCGGTAGCGGGTAGCGGCGTCAAAAATAAATTTCCAGTAGCTGGAGCGCCCGCGGCTGAACACGCCCTGCTTGATGAAGGAGCGCACCAAGGCCCGGTAATCAGAGAACACTCGCTGAGGATGGTACTCCGGCCGGTAACGAGCCAGAAAACTCCGCGCTCGCTCATAGTAGTTGTCCTGGTCGTAAATGCGCTTCAGAATGGAGCGGTAGCCTTCCACCAGCCGCTGCGCATCCATCTTGGGAACGAAATTCAGGTTGCAATCGAAGTTATCGCCGTCCCCGTCCTGAATCAGCCTGCCTTCTTTGAGCAGGCGCCGGTAAAGCTGAGTTCCCGGCAGGGCCTGCAGCAGTCCCACCATGGCCAGCGGGATGGCACTTTCCTGGATAAACTCCACCTGGCGCTCGAAGATGTCCTCGGGGTCATTATCGAAGCCCACAATGAACCCAGCCATCACTTCCATGCCGTAGTTCTGGATGCGGCGCACGCTGTCCAGCAGGCTGCGCCGCGTGTTCTGCATTTTTTGCGCTTCTTTCAGGCTGGCTTCCACCGGCGTTTCGATGCCCAGGAAGACGCGGATAAAGCCGGCAGCCTTCATCATGCGCAGCAGCTCTTCGTCGTCCGCTAAATTGAGCGAGGCCTCGGTGAAGAAGGTGAAGGGATGGCCGCGGCGGGCGTTCCACTCGGCCAGCACCGGCAGGAGTTCTTTTACTTTTTTCTTGTTGCCGATGAAATTGTCGTCCACCAGAAAAACCGAGCCGCGCCACTTGCGTTCGTACAACTGCTCCAGCTCCGCCACCACCTGCTCCGGCAGCTTGGTACGCGGCCGGCGGCCATAGATTTCAATGATGTCGCAGAATTCGCAATTGAACGGGCAGCCGCGAGAAAACTGGATGGCAGTAGAACTATATTTCTTCAGGTCCACCAGGCTCAGGTCGGGCAATGGCGTGCGGCTCAGGTCGGGCAAGTTGCTGGCGGTATAGAGAGGCTTTGCAGTGCCGTTCTCCAGGTCTTGTACGAGTTCCCCTACCAGATCCTCGGCCTCGCCGACCACCACGTGGTCAGCGTGCTCTCGAATGTCCGCCACGCCGCTGGTAATGGGACCGCCCAGCACGGTGCGCAACCCGCGCGCCCGGCAGCGCTTCAGCAGGTTTTGCAGATCCTGCTTGTGCACCAGCATCCCGCTCAGCATGGCCACGTCGGCCCAGCGCAGGTCGGCATCCGTCAACCGGCGGACGTTGGTGTCCACCAGGCGCTTGTTCCAATGCGCGGGCAACATGGAGGCGACGGTCAGTAAGCCCAGCGGCGGGTACGCTGAGCACTTGCCCTCAAACGGCAGGGCATGCTTGAAACTCCAGTACGTGTCCGGCCATTCCGGATAAATCAAAAGAGTATTCATCGCTATTTCGACGCTGCGGGAACAGAGAACCAGGACTGCTAAACCTTCTGACAATGAGAATACTGCGGGACCCTATTTCGATGTCTCAGCCATATGTGGCCACGGAAATGTCGAACTTTGCGTGACCGGCTATTAGTTCGCACCGCAGCGAGCTTGTCAACCTGTATTCGCTGAGCTGCGCAGCCGGCAATCTGCCGGAGTTAATTGTAGTCTTGCTGTCGCCCCTGCGCACAAAGATCGTCCCTGGACAAGTGGCGGAAGGGCGGGGCATCGCCTTGTTCTACGAACAATCCCTAAACGGGCTTGCCTGGTTTGTCCTGGCTGATACCCGACGGGCTCACGTATACAGCTGGGCGGCCATGGGCGTATTGCACAGTTACCATGTGCCGGCAGGTCTCGCAGCAGGCCACAAGAATGTCGCCGTCAGGACCTTCGGCCAGCGCTCCCCCTGTCGCCAACCCGCGCACCGCAATGGCCGCCAGGAAGGTGTCGCGGTCGTGCAGCATTCCTGGTTCCAGGAGCTTCCCGCACCCATCACAAGCAATTGTGATCCCCATAATGATTGGACGCGGGCCGAGCGCCTAGGTTTGGACCACATTCTCACGGACCATGAATTTCATCTCTGTTCAGAGTTGGCCGGCTGCATCGTTCAGCACCAACTCCGCACGGCAGTCCCAACATGCTTGTGCCTGCTGCTTGTGTTGCCGGGGGGAACGGTTGTCGCGGCGGTCGAGATCATCGGCTGGAGAGGTTTGCCGTGATGCTAGGTCAGGTATAGCTTGCCGTGATTCAGCTTGTGCTGCAGGTTGGCGGCCAGGTTGTCAATGTCGCCCGCCGCCAGGTTGCACGCGATGCGCTCGTCGAGGAATGAATTCTGGTTGCTGCCCACGGCATCGCGGCGCAGCTGGATGAGCAAGCCTTGCATGGCTGCGGGGTCAAATTTCTGCGGCGAGAGATGCACCAGTTCGCTGAGCGTCTCACCCAGCGATAGCGGCTGCCGGTAAGGACGTTCGCTGGTCATGGCATCAAACGCGTCGGCCAGGGCAACAATGCGCGCCGGCAAGGGAACATCCTCCAGTTGCAGCGCGTCCGGATACCCGGTTCCGTCCGCCCGCTCGTGATGCCAGCGCACCACTTCCGGCACCTGGGGCCAGGGGAACTGCACCCCGCTCACGATCTGGTGTCCCACCACGGTATGATCGGCCATGGCCTGGAATTCCTCCGGGTCCAGTGCTCCCGGCTTAGCAAACAGGTGTTTGTCCACGGCCACCTTGCCGATATCGTGCAGATAACCCGCCGAGCGCAGCGCCGCTGCTTCGCCTGGCTCCATGCCCATGGCCTCGCCAATCCCGGAGGCGTAACGGCCCACCCGTAACGAGTGCCCATGAATGTTGATGTGCTTAACGTCAATAGCGGTGGCGAAGGCTTCCAGGGCGTTATCGTAGAAGCCGTGCATGGAAGCCAGCAGCCGCAGGTTCTCCGAAACCCGCTGCGCCAGCGTCTGCTGCAGCGAATGGTTGTGCACCGCCAGTGCCACGTAGCTGGAGAGCAGCGCCAGAGCCTCCAGGTCCTCGTCCGTGTAGACCGTATCTCCCTGGCGGCGTCCCAGCGCAATCACTCCCACCAGCTTGCCCCCCACGGTCAGCGGAGCAATGCACTTGAAAAGCTCCGGGGCGACGTTGCCATTGCAGCTGAGAAAGGTGTCGTAATTCGTCGCCGGCAGCAGTTGCGGCCTGCGAGTCGTGCTGAGCGCGTGCACGTGCCGGGGCAGCAGGGGAATGAACGCCGGCTCGGGCATGAGCGTGAAGCCCTGCGCGGCAATGGTGGTGATGAGGGCCGGCTTATCGGTGAAGGTAAAGAGGGCGCCTTCCCGCGCGCCGCTGGCTTCCAGCATCGCCGCCAGCGCGCTGCGGGCAATTTGGGTGAAGTCGCGCTCCGCGGTCATCTGCGGACCGAGGTCGGAGAGCGCCTCCACCGTCAACAACAAACGCCGGAAATTGTTGGTCGCCGCCACGCGTGCGCAGCGAGAATGCAGAGCAGTGTCAGGTTACCATGCGCACTGGAGCGCGAGGGAGAGCGCTCTTAGTGGTTAGTTTGGTGCAGAAGAACCAGGCGTTCTAGAAGTGCTCCGCCAGTTCCGCAAACCGCTCCACCACCAGCAACCGCGAGGGCTGTTCCGCCTGCGCCAGTTCCTCGTGTTCGAGAATCCAGGTGTTGCCGTGGGGCACGAACACGGCATTCAGGCCGGCAGCCAGCGCCGGGTTGATGTCCGACTTGGGGCTGTTGCCCACCATCCAGGTGGTGCCGCGGCCCAAGCCATACTTCGAGACCACCCCCCGGTAGGTGCCGCTGTCCTTTTCCGCCACTATCTCCACCGCGGCGAAATAGTCCTTCAGCCCTGACCGCTCCACCTTACCCGATTGCTCCGCCATGGCGCCCTTGGTCAGCAGGATCAAGTGGTGCCGCTGCGAAAGATATTGCAGCGTTTCCGGCACTCCGGGCAGAATTTCCACCGGGTGCTCGGCGATGCTGTGGGCGAATCCTACGACCTTCTGGTGCAGTTCCGGGGTGATGGGTTCAAGCGATAGGCGCTCAAAGGTGTCCACCAGCGCGTGCGCGAAGCTGTGCATCCCATAGCCGTGTTTGATAATGCACTCCCGCTCCACTCCATTGAGGATGCCGCGCACCTGCTCCGGAGTGTAGGTCTGATGATTGAGGAAGGATATGAAGTGCGCGATCGCCCGCTCGAAATAGATGTTGTTCTCCCAGAGCGTGTCATCGGCGTCAATCAGCAGCGCCTGCGCGCCGTTAATGTTCACCCCATTAGCCATTGCTTTTATGATAGCTGTTAGAGGTTGTGATGAGCGAGGGCGGTGCTCGCCACGATTGTCATCCTGACTTGCTAGAATTCTCCGGATGAGAATTTTCCCCTGGCTTGCTGTCACCACTTTGGCCCTGTCCTCCATGAGTATCGCAGCGCAAAAAAAGAAGGCTCCCCGCAGTTACCGGAGCAGCGGCGACAAGCCGGTTTCCGTGCGCCTCGGCCTGGCCACGGGCCTGCCGCAGCAGTTAGCCAAGTGGCGCGTGGTGAAAATGCCATTCCGCGCCGCTGGCCTGAACCTGCGTGAGCGCCAGATGCTCGAAAAACTGGTGGACGCCAGCCGCTACCTGGACGACATCTACTGGCGCCAGAGCGATCCTGAGGGCCTCACCTTGTTCCATGAACTGGAAGGCAACAACAACCGCGTTGATGCCGATGTGCGGCGTATGTTGATGATCAACGGCTCGCGCTTCGACCTGCTGCGCGGCAATGAGCCGTTTGTCGGTTCGCAGCCCATGCCGCCGGGGCGCGGTTTCTATCCTCCGAGCCTCACCCGCGAGCAGATTGAGCAGTACGTGCAGCAGCATCCCGAGAGCAAAGCCGAAATTTACAGTCCCTACACGGTCGTGCGCTGGCAGGGCAAGGATTTGGTGGGTGTGCCTTACCATGTCGCGTACCGGTCCTTGCTGGGCCCAGCGGCGCGCGACCTGCGGGCAGCGGCCGCTCTCAGCGATGATCCTGCTTTCGCCAACTTCCTGCGCCTGCGCGCCGACGCCCTTTTCACCGACGATTACTATGCCAGTGACTTGGCATGGCTCGACCTGAAGGATCCGAAGTTTGACGTCATCTTTGCTCCTTACGAGACGTATCTCGACAGCCTGCTGGGCGTGAAGACCTCCTACGGCGCGGCCGTTCTCATCCGCAACCAGGCGGAAAGCCGCAAACTGGCTCTATACGAAAAATACGTGCCGGAAATTCAGGATGCCTTGCCCCTGGCTGCCGAGGACCGGCCCTCCAAGCGCGGCTTGGCCACACCCATGGAGGTGATGGATGCGCCTTTCCGCGGCGGCGACTTGCGCCACGGTTACCAGGCGGTGGCCGACAATCTGCCGAATGATGCCCGCATCCACGAAGCCAAAGGCACCAAGAAGATCTTCTTCAAGAACTTCATGGACGCGCGGGTGAACTACGTCATTCTTCCCGTCGCCAAACGGGTCATGCGGCCCGACCAAGCCGCCAAGGTGACCGGGGAGGGTTACCTCGCGGGCACACTGCTTCACGAAATGTCCCACGGCTTGGGGCCGGCATTCGCGCGCCCTGCCGGGGGGAAGACAGATATCCGCGAAGCCATTGGTTCCACTTACAGCGAACTGGAGGAAGCCAAAGCTGATGCCGTGGGCATGTTCGGCCTGAAGTGGCTGGTGGATCATGGCGCCCTGCCCAAATCGCGCCTGCAGGAGTACTACGCTTCCTATATTGGCGGACTGTTGCGCACGGTGCGGTTCGGTACCGGCGAGGCTCACGGCCGCGCTGAAATGATGGAATTCAACTATCTGACCGAGCAGAAGGCGGTGATGCGCGATTCGGCGACTGGCCGCTATTCGCTCGATGACGCCAAGATGCCGGCTGCCGTGGAAGCGCTGGCAAAAGAACTGCTGGAGCAGGAAGCCACCGGCGACCGCGCCCGGGCCGAGGCTTGGTTCAAGAAGTACGACATGATGCCGGAGGACCTGAAAGCCTCGCTACAGAAGGCTGCCGACGTTCCCGTGGATATTGATCCCGTATTTTCATTCCCCGAGCGGCTGAAATAGGAGCGGTCTCAAATCGAAATCTTGAACCTTCCTTATCTCCTTGCTGTCTCCGCCGTCTCCCTCTTCACCGGGCCGGCCAGTCGCGCCATGCTGTCCTCCACCAGCCGCGGGAAGAGCTGATAGAACTTCACATAAATGTGGTTCGTCCAAGGCACCACGATTTCCCGCTTGCCTTTGAGGTAAGCGTGCAGGGTCGCCCGGGCCACGCGTTCCGCGGTGATCCCGATTCGTCCCGGCTGCTTCAGTTCCATGCTTGATTTCCCCGGCACCCGGTTGCTATGAAAATTGGTCTTCACATATCCCGGGCACACGGTGAGAACGTGTACTCCCGTTCCCCGCAGCTCGCCGCGGGCCGCCTTCCCGATCGCGTTCATGGCAAACTTGCTGGCGCTATAGGCGGCGGAGTAAGGCAAGGGAATGTGACCAGCCACGCTTGAAATATTAATGATGGTTCCGGAGCGCTGCTGCTTCATGACCGGGATCACCGCCTGCATGCCCTGGATGGCGCCGAACAGGTTGGTATCGAACATGGCGCGGCACTCGGCCATATCCATCGTTTCCACTGAATCCCTCATCCCATAACCGGCGTTATTGATCCACACATCAATGCGCCCGAAGTGGTGCAACGTGAGGCTCACCACCTTGTCAATTTCTTCGCGGTTGCGCACGTCGCAGGAGAGGGCCAATGTGCGCTCGCTTTGGCCAATGCGCTGGCGGGCGGCCTCGGCGCGCCCGGCGTCCCGTGAGCTCATCACCACGCTGCCGCCGCGCCTGGCAAAAATCTGTGCCAGCGCTTCGCCAATTCCCATGGAGGCGCCGCTGACTACGACCACTCGTCCCGTCAAGTCCACATCTTTTGTGGAAGCCATGCGCTGCTTGTAGTCCGGAGCCCGTGGGGAAGTCAAGTGTCGGCGGAGTAGAATCTGGAATGTCCTCCCGTACCTGGCCGGCGGGATGGCGGAGGAGTTTTTGGAAAGCCCCCTGCTGCCCCTGTTTCCTCTAGACGTAGTCCTGTTCCCGGACACGCCGCTGCCCCTGCACATCTTCGAACCGCGCTACAAAGAAATGATCGGCGAGTGCCTGGAGCAAAAGCTGATGTTTGGCGTGGTGCGGGCCAAGGAAAACGCGCTGGCGGAAATTGGCTGCACCGCGGAGATTGTGGCCGTCACAAAGAAATATGACGATGGCCGTCTGGATATTGTGGCCGAAGGACGCCGCCGCTTCCAGGTTCGCAACGTCAACCACGAGCGCTCGTTCCTGCAGGGCGAGGTGGTCTTCTTCGAGGATGAGCCCGGACCTCCCAAATCCGACGACGTGCAGCGGGCCGTCAACCTGCATGGACAGATTATGCAGTTGCTGGCCGCCGAAGCCGGTCCGCCTGATCCCGACGACCCGCAGCTTTCCTTTCACCTTGCCGGCACCCTGCCCCTCGATCTCGATTTCAAACAAACTCTCCTGGGGCTGCGCTCGGAATCCGAACGGGTCATTGGCCTCATCGAATACTACGAGGCCATCCTGCCGAACCTGCGCCGGGCGGTCAAAGCGCGGGACAAGGCGGGGGGCAATGGCCACGCCGGTTGAGCGTATAATCGGGGCAATGTTGTTCTTCCGTGGGGGTTTCTCTTCATGAATCTGCCGCGCAGTTTAGGCGAACTCCGCCACAGCGCCTTTTCCGCAGAACGGCTCAGCACGCGGCGCGTCAAAGATGAAATGCGGGACAACCTGGTAGCGCGGCTGCCGCAGGAAGGTCCGCTCTTTCCCGGCATTGTGGGCTATGACGATACCGTCGTGCCGCAGATCGTGAACGCTATTCTTTCGCGGCACAACTTCATTCTGCTGGGATTGCGCGGGCAAGCCAAGAGCCGCATCCTTCGCGCCCTGGCCACGCTGCTCGATCCTCAACTCCCTTACGTTGCCGGTTGCGAGATTCACGACAATCCCTACGCTCCCATCTGCCGCCGTTGCCAGGAACTTATCCGCGAGAAGGGCGATGCCACGCCCATCGCTTATATGACGCCCGAACAGCGCTATGTGGAGAAGCTGGCCACACCCGATGTGACCATCGCCGACCTCATCGGCGACATTGATCCGATCAAGGCGGCCCGCGGAGGACACGAACTGAGCAGCGAACTCACCGTGCACTACGGCCTTCTGCCGCGCGCCAATCGCGGCATCTTCGCCATCAACGAACTGCCCGATTTGGCCGGCAAAATTCAGGTCGGCCTGTTCAACATCATGCAGGAAGGCGATGTGCAGATTAAGGGCTATCCTGTGCGCCTGCCGCTCGACGTGGCGCTGGTGTTCAGCGCCAACCCGGAGGATTACACCGCGCGCGGCAAGATCATTACTCCGCTCAAGGACCGCATTGGTTCGGAGATTCGTACCCACTATCCCGCCAGCGTCGAGGAAGGCATCGCTATTACCGCGCAGGAAGCGTGGACGCAGCGCAACGGGCACAAGCTGCAGATTCCCAAGTACGTGCGCGAAGTGATCGAGCGCGTGGCCTTCGCCGCCCGCGAGGACAAGCGCATTGACAAGCGTTCCGGCATCAGCCAGCGCCTGCCCATCAGCTGCATGGAGAACGTCATCTCCAATGCCGAGCGCCGCGCCATCCGCAACCGCGAGGAGCTGGTTGTGCCCCGCGTGGGCGACGTCTATGCCGCCATGCCTGCCATCACCGGCAAGCTGGAACTGGAATACGAAGGCGAGATGCGCGGCGCCGATAACGTTGGCCGCGAGCTGATTCGCGCCGCCATCGCCAAGACCTACGACGAGTATTTCGGCGGCGTCAACCTGCAGCAGGTGGTTACCTGGTTCGACTTGGGCGGTGAAATTAAGCTGACCGAGGGGAATAATGCCAAGCAGCTTGCCCAAGAACTCAAAAACATTCAGGGGCTGCTCGACAAGCTGGGCGCTCTGGGCATCAAGCCTAAAGACGCGGACGAAGTGCAGGTTTCGGGAGCTGAGTTCATCCTGGAGGGCTTGTACGCGCACAAGAAGATCGGCCGCAGCGAGGAGCGCGTGTTCACTGCCGGCGAGAAGCAGCCGCGCCGCCCGGAAAAGCCATCGTACGAACGGGACGAGCCTTTCCCGCCGCGGGGCAGAAGGCCGTACAACTGAAAAGGCGGTAGCGGGTAGTTAGCAGTGGGCACTGGCGGTTTTACCAACCACCAACTACTAGCTGCCAGCTACATTCAGAAGCTGGCGGCTCGAAGCTAGCGGCTGTCTTATGAAATTCATCAAATACAAAAAGTATGTCCCTGACCCGGCCTCCGAAATGAGCATGGAGGACCTGCTCAGTGCCCTCTCTGATTATTTTCTGCAGAGCGGATTCCAGGACCAGTACATGTTTTATGACATGCAGGATGCCGAGCAGACCCTGGAGGAACTGCGCCGGGCCGTTGAGCAGGCGCTGCTGGAAGGCGACTTGATGGACGAGGAGATGCGCGAGCGCCTGCAGCAGATGCAGATGGAAGGCAAGTTGGATGAGCTGATCGAGAAGCTCATCGAGCGCATGCAGCAGGAAGATTTCATCAGCGTGGACCAGCCGCACGATCCTTCGAAGCAATCGAGCGTGGGCGGGCAAGTCGGGCAGAACCAGTCGCAGACGCGTTTCGAAATCACCGATAAAAGCCTGGATTTCCTCGGCTTCCGCGCCCTGCGCGATCTGCTGGGTTCGCTGGGCAAGTCCAGCTTCGGACGTCACGACACGCGCGACCTGGCCACCGGAATCGAGACCAGCGGCGCCGCGAAGCAGTATGAATTCGGTGACACGCTGAACCTGGATATCACGGCTACGCTCTCCAGCGCCATCCAGCGCGAGGGCCTGAAGCTACCGCTCAACATGGAGTATTCCGATCTGCAGGTGCACCAGTGCGAGTACCAGTCCTCCTGCGCCACGGTGCTGATGCTGGATTGCTCGCACTCCATGATTCTTTATGGCGAGGACCGCTTTACGCCGGCCAAGAAGGTCGCCATGGCGCTTTCGCACCTGATCAGGACCCAGTACCCTGGCGACTCGCTCTCATTGATTCTGTTTCACGATTCGGCCGAGGAAGTGCCGCTCTCGCAGCTCGCACGCGTGAAAGTGGGTCCGTACTACACCAACACGCGCGAGGGCCTGCGGCTGGCCCAGCGCATCCTGCAGCGCCAGCGCAAGGACATGAAGCAGATCATCATGATCACCGATGGCAAGCCTTCGGCGCTTACTCTCGAGGACGGGCGCATCTACAAGAACGCGTTTGGGCTCGATCCGCTGGTGGTCAGCCAGACCCTGGAAGAAGTTTCAAAATGTAAAAGAGCCGGGGTGCTCATCAACACTTTCATGCTGGCTTCCGACTACGGCCTGGTGCAGTTCGTGCAGAAGGTCACCGAGATGTGCCGCGGCAAGGCCTACTTCACCACTCCCTATACTCTGGGCCAGTACCTGCTCATGGACTACATGTCGCGTAAGACGCGGACGATTCATTAACTTGTTTCGGCCTGAGCGCGAGCGAAGGGCTGCCTTTCCCAGCTACTGCTTTCCGAATCTCCAGCGCGTGGCGCTGCCCACAAAGTCCTTCTCCCACAGCCCAAAGACGGTTCGCGGGTGCACCACGTAGAAGGGGTCGGCGCTGTAGCTGGAAATATCGAAATCGTATTTCTTCTCATACACGGCGGCGAAGCGCTTCCACAGCTTGGAACCGGAGAGCCTCCTGGCGGTGCCCTCGATCACCATCTGTCCGCGGGCATGCTCAGCGCATACCGCGCAGGAAGGATTCGCCCTTAGGTTGCGCGCCTTGCGCGACTTGGCTCCGGTGCTGAAATAAAGGGCGCCGTCCATCCACACCGCCCACACCGGCATCACGTGCGGCCGGCCATCCGGACGTGTGCTTGCCACCCAGAAATTGTGGGCCTTCTCCAGACGTTCCTCAGCCCACTTCCACGGCAGCAGCCCTTTGCCTTCTTCCGGACCTTTGATTCCATAACCCGGCATGTGCGGCCGGCTGGCGGCGGGCGGTGCTTTGCGGGCTGAGCCGGCTGATTTGCGAGTTCTTTTCTTCGGCACAAAACGCTCCCAGTTTCTGTT